>Ga0164243_10001119_pt1 | contig 46161 bp, 43 predicted proteins | sample OricompcompostOP_FD_108781 | JGI IMG/M metagenome (GOLD analysis project Ga0164243, IMG submission 108781) | Organic Plus compost microbial communities from Emeryville, California, USA - Original compost - Organic plus compost (OP) | ecosystem: Engineered > Solid waste > Mixed feedstock >...
CCGCTGGGCGGCGCGCACGGCGGAGAAGGCCGAGTGGCTGGGCCGCCGCTACGGCGTCCCGGCAGTCCTGCTCTGCTACGTCCTGCCCCTGCCGGCGGCAGTGGTGTACGCCACGGTGGGCATGGCGGGCATGCGGCTGCGTACCTTCATCGTCGTGGATCTGATCGGCTCGGCCATCGTCTGCTCGTTCTACGTATGGCTCGGCTTCCGGCTCGGCCAGAACGCCGTCAACATCGTCGACCTGATCGCCAAGTATTCGGGTTACATCTCGATCGCGCTGCTCGCCGCCATCGTGATCAACGGCATCGTCCAGTCCAACCGCCGGAAGAGCACCGCCGCCGGCAAGTGACCGGCCGCCGCCTGAGCCCGGGCGTCGGAGCCGGCCGGGGTCTCAGACGGCCAGCGCGGGATGCTGTGAGCTGGGCACCCCGATGGCGACGGCGAGCCGTCCGCCGGCGTCGGCAACCCGTTGCCGGGCCTGCTCGACCGTTGCGCCGGTGCGGACCATCACCACCGCCGTCTTCACGTCATAGGAGCAGGCCTGCAGTGCGGTGACCGCGGTCTGCTCGTCGACCTCGCCGATCAGGCTGACCAACCGGGTGGCCCGCTTGCGCAGTTTGTCGTTGGTGGCCTGGACGTCGACCATCAGGTTGCCGTAGGTCCTGCCCGACCGCACCATCAGGGCGGTCGAGATCATGTTCAGCACCTGCTTCTGGGCACTCCCCGCCTTCAGTCGGGTGGACCCGGTGAGCACCTCCGGCCCGGTCTCGACCTCGATCGGATACGCCGCATGATCCGATGCCTCGGCACCGGTGTTGCAGGACAGGGCGACGGTGACCGCACCCACCTCCCGAGCACGATCCAGCGCGCCGATGACGTACGGCGTACGTCCGCTGGCAGCCAGACCCACAACGATGTCCCCCGCTCCGACGGCCAATCCGTCGAGGTCCTCCGCACCCTGGCGGCTGTCGTCCTCGGCGCCCTCCACCGCGGTGACCAGAGCCCGGGTGCCACCGGCGATCAGCCCGACCACCCGACCGGGGTCGGTGTGGAAGGTCGGTGGGCACTCCGAGGCGTCGAGGACACCCAACCTCCCGGACGTGCCGGCGCCGACGTAGATCAGCCGGCCGCCGGCGTTGAACAGCGGTTCGGCGGCGGAGATCGCCGCGGCGATCTGCGGCAGCGACCGGCGGATCGCCTCCGGGACCGTGAAATCGGCGTTGTTCATCGTCGCGACGATGCCCTCGACCGACATCTCGTCAAGGGCTCCCGAGGTCGGGTTCTGTCGTTCCGTGCCGATCAGTTCGGTCACCACGGGATCACCAGGCGCAGACGATTTACCAACATGAGGCGGCGAGTGAAATTTCTCACCAGCCCATTAAACACGCAACTGCACCGAGATCCAGCCATTCGGCGTGAAGTCAGTGGATCCGGCGGGCGTCGTGCCGGCTCTCCACCGCGCTGCGCGTGCTCTCCAAGGCGGCCAGCGCCTGGTCGTACGACCGCTGTGCAACGCCGGCGAAGATGCAGTCGACGACCGCCAGCTGGGCCATCCGGCTGGACATCGCTCCGGAACGGAAGCTCGACTCGTGCGCCGCCGTCACCAGCACCAGGTCGGAGACCTCGGCGATCGGCGACCGGTCGTAATTGGTCACGGAGATCGTAGTTGCACCCCGGTTCCGGGCCACCCGGAGTACATCCACGGTGTCCACGGTGTTGCCGGTGTGCGAGATGCCCAGCGCCACATCACCCGCATCGAGCACCGCGGCCGAGGTGAGGGCCAGATGCACATCGGCCCAGTGGTGGCACAACAGGCCGATGCGGTGCAGCTTCAGTTGCAGGTCCTCGGCCACCAGACCGCTGGCGCCGACCCCGTAGATGTCCAACCGGCGGGCGTTGATGATCGCGTCGACCACCTTCTCCAGAACCGCGAGATCCAGGGCGCGGGCGGTGTCGGAGATTGCCCGGGCATCGGCGTAGGCGATCTTGCTGACCACGTCCGACAACGAGTCCGCCGCGTTGATCGGCCCGGTCTGCTGGGCACCGTTGCTCTGATCGGTCTCCTCCCACTGGGCGGCCCGGGCCAGCGCGATCCGCAGTTCCGGATAGCCCGCCAACCCGATGGCCCGACAGAACCGCAACACCGTGGTCTCCGAGGTGTCACAGAGCTTCGCCACGCTGGTGATCGAACTCTCCGAGATTCCGGCCGGATCCTGCAGGACGGCCTGCGCGACGCGTTGTTCGGCCGGCCGCAGATTCGGCATCGCCCGACGCACCCTGATCAGCACCGACAACCGCGGGCTCACCTGCTCGCTGCGCTGCGGTGCGTCCACCGCAGTTCCCAACCCCGGCCCCTGGGTCGAATCACCCGATGTTTCACCCATACAAGGCTCCTTTTTCGCCCCCGACGCATCGGATGTTCTCCGACGTTTCCCCTAGTAAAAAGGGTACGTCGGTGGCTGACACGGCGTGGGGATCTACATCGTTTACCAACGCTGGATTCAGCGATCATCCGGTCAAAAAGGCACGAATTGGTCCGATGTCGCTCAGCACCAGGTTCGGATTCGACGCACCCCGATCGCCCAACCGATTAGCCGCAGGGGTGCGCTCGGAGCAACGACCGGCACGCCCCTGGGTGCGTCCGGGTCAGTTCGACTCGGGGTCCTCGGTCCACGTCGAGAAGTAGGCGAGTTCGCTGCGCTGTCGTCGGAGGACGGTACGCCACAGCTCCAGCGGCCGGTCGGAGAAGACGTCGCGGTACACCGCCGGAACGACATGCCACATTCCTTCGGCGATCTCGTCCTCCAGCTGCCCGGCCGACCAGCCCGCATAGCCGGCGAAGATCCGCAGATCCCGGTACGCGCCCCGAACGATCTCAATGGGAGTGTCCAGGTGCAGCAGTCCGATCGTGGAGAACATCCGCCGCCAGCCAGGCGGCTCCTCCGCCGGATCGGCGACGCTGGCCAAACAGATCGCTCCGTTCGGCGACACCGGCCCGCCGTGGAACAGATACGCCGGCCCGGAGACCACCGGCACCCATTCCGCCAGGACCGCGTCGAGCGGGGTCTGGGAGATCTCGTTCAAGATCACGCCCAGTGCACCGTCGGCATCGGAATCCAAGATCAACACGACCGACTGGTTGAAGATGCCGTCGGTCAACGCCACGCTCGCGATCAGCAGCGATCCGGCCTTCGGAGCGGTCATATCCGATCTGCGCCCGTCGGGTCGATCATTCCACTTCGGTGTCCTTGGGCAGCTCGGCCGGACCGCCGGCTGCGGTGCGGACGGCGGCCGCGACGGTGGTGTGCAGGTCGGAGTGGAAGACGCTGGGGGTGATGTAGGCGGCGTTGAGTTCCTCGTCCTTGACCACGCCGGCCAGTGCCTTGGCCGCGGCAACCATCATCGAGGTGGTGACGTTCTTGGACTGCGCGTCGAGCAGTCCGCGGAACACGCCGGGAAACGCGAGCACGTTGTTGATCTGGTTCGGGAAGTCCGACCGCCCGGTGGCCACCACCGCGGCATGTTGGGCCGCATCTGCCGGATCGACCTCGGGATCGGGATTGGCCAGCGCGAAGACGATCGCGCGGTCGGCCATCTTGGCGACGTCCTCACCGGTCAGCACATCCGGAGCCGACACCCCGATGAACACGTCGGCACCGACGATCGCCTCCTTGAGGGTGCCGTGGAAGCCGACCTCGTTGGTATGTGCGGCGATCCAGGCCAGTTCGCCGGCGATGCCGGGCCGGCCGGTGTGCACCACGCCGTCGATGTCGGCCACCACAAGATCTCGGGCGCCGGCCGCCAGCAGCAGTTTGATGATCGCCGTACCGGCCGCACCGGCACCCGACATCACGATCCGTACGCCCGACAACGGCTTGTCCACCACCCGCAGGGCGTTGAACAGGGCGGCCAGCACAACGATCGCCGTACCGTGTTGATCATCGTGGAAGACCGGGATGTCAAGTTCCTTGCGGAGCCTCGCCTCGATCTCGAAACAGCGCGGCGCGGAGATGTCCTCGAGGTTGATCCCCGCGAAGCCGGGGGCAACTGCTTTGACCACGGCCACGATCTCGTCGGTGTCCTGGGTGTCCAGACACAACGGCCACGCGTCGATTTCGCCGAACCTCTTGAACAACGCGGCCTTGCCCTCCATCACCGGCAGTGCCGCGTACGGGCCGACATTGCCCAGGCCCAACACGGCAGAGCCGTCGGTGATCACCGCAACCGAGTTGCGTTTGATCGTCAGCCGGCGGGCATCGTCCGGATTGGCGGCAAGCGCCATCGACACCCGCGCCACGCCCGGCGTGTAGACCAGCGACAGGTCGTCCCGATTGCGGATCGGCCGCTTGCTGTTCATTGCGATCTTGCCGCCGATGTGGGCCAGGAACACCCGGTCGGAGACCTTGCCGATCACCACACCCGGAACCCGGCGCATAACCTCGACCAGTTCCTCGGCGTGGTTGGTGTCCCGCGCTGCGCAGGTGACGTCGATCCGCAGCCGCTCGTGCCCCGACGCGGTGACATCAAGCGCCGTGATGCTTCCACCGGCCTGCTCGACGGCGGTTGTCAGTCCGCTGACGGATGCTCCGCCGGCCGGGACCTCCAACCGGACCGTGATCGAATTCGAAACAGACGGAACAGCGCTCACGCCGCGATCCTCCCACAACCTCCCGGCCAACGCCGGGGAGGTTCGACCGGCGCGCTCTTCGGGAGCCGTTACCTAACCGCTTCAGGAAAGTTGCTCACTTCCGGTCGTCGGGCAGCTAAGGTGACTGCATTTCCAGCACTGACGACGGGAGGATCGCCGCAATGGAGCGGGTGACGATCGACGATCTCGCCGCACGGCTCGGGCTGTCCCGGGCCTCGGTTTCGTACGCTCTCAACGGTCGGCCGGGCGTGGCCGAGGAGACCAGGATCCGTGTCCTGGAGCTCGCCCGGGAGTTGGGCTGGCAGCCCAGCGTCAGTGCCCGATCGTTGTCCCGGTCGCGGGCCGACGCGTTCGGCATCGTGCTCAACCGCCGCCCGGAGGAGCTCGGCTCCGAGCCGTTCTACATGGGGCTACTGTCGGGCATCGAGGCGGCGCTGTCGGATGCCGGGACCAGCCTGATGGTCCGGTTCGTGCCCGACCGGGAGAGCGAGGCGGCGGTCTATCGCCGTTGGACCGCGGAACGCCGGGTGGACGGGGTCATCCTCACCGATCTCCGGCTGGACGACCAGCGACCGGCGCTGTTGGACGATCTGTCGCTGCCCTATCTGGTGCACAGCGGCCACCTGACCGAACGCGGCTGGCATTTCGACAACGACCAGGAGGCAGCGATCCTGGTGGACCATCTGGCTGCATTGGGTCACACCCGAATCGCCCACGTCAGCGGTCCGGCGGATCTGGTGCATGAGACCGAACGCCGGGAGGCGGTCGTCGCGGGCGCGGAGCAGCACGGCATCCTGGCGACGAGCTTCGCCGGCGATTACTCGCTGGAGGGCGGCCACGACCTCACCGCCGCGCTGCTGGGTGAGGAGGACCTGCCGACGGCGATCATCTACTCCAACGACCTGATGGCCGTCGGCGGGCTGACTGCGCTGCGCGAAGCGGAGCGGACCGACATCGCAGTCCTCTCCTGGGACGATTCGTTGCTGTGTCGGACGGCCTGGCCCGGGATCAGCGCACTGCAGCGCGATCCCTACCACGCCGGCCGCTCGACGGCGACCCAGCTGTTGCAGCGGGTCCGCCGGCCGGGCGATCCGCCGGTCCAGGTGATTCCGCCCAAGCCCAGTGTCCTCGTGGTCCGGGAATCCAGCCACACGCCGCAGTGAACAGGCTGCGGCGGGACCGGGTTGGGTCCGGCGTGCCGGTCATGCCTCTCGGAGGAGGTCGCCTGCCGGATTGATCGTGACCTGCTCGAGCCGCTCCGGATCGGAGATCAACTCGATGCCGGTGATCAGATCGTCGACGACGGTGAAGGCCAGCGCCCCGATGATCCTGCCCTTCGGGACGATGGCCAGGCCCTGTCCCCGGCCAACCACTGCAGGTTCCACGCACCGCGCGCCCGCGGCGAACCGCGCGGCGTACTCCGCCACCGGACCGGCACCGACCAGTCGGCCGGGAACCGAACCGGGCAACACATCGGCGTCGCTGGTCAGCACCACCTCGGGGTCCAGGACTGCCACGAGCCCGACGAGATTCCCGTCCCGGACCGCTGCCAGGAAGGCGTCGACGATCCGGCGTTGCCGGACCGGGTCGGCCGGCTCGGATCGGCCGACGTCGCGCACCGTGCGCCGTGCCCGACTGGCCAACTGACGGCAGGCGACGGGTGTCCGACCGAGGATCCCGGCGATCTCCTGGTAGGGCACCGCGAAGATGTCGTGCAGGACGAAAGCCAGCCGGGAATCCGGCGCCAGGCCGTCCAGGATCACCATCAACGCCGGACCGACGGCGTCGGCGACCAGGGCCTCTGCCTCGGGGTCGGGAGTGGCGCTGGTGCACGGTGCCGCGGTGCCGGCTTCGCCGACGGCCAGCGGCGTCTCCCGGCGGTTCCGTCGGGCACGCAACAGGTGCAAACACTCCCGACTGACCACTGCGGTCAGCCAGCCGCCGGGATTGTCGATGCCCGACGGCTCGGCCCGCTGCAGCCGGAGCCACGCGTTCTGCACCGCGTCATCGGCATCCGCCCGTGATCCGAGCATCCGGTACGCGATCGCCGTCAGCCTGGGGCGTTCGGCCTCGAAGAACTCCGCCCACCGCTCCATCTGGTGCACCTGTCACATCCTTCCGCGTTCTTGGTTCACATCTGATGAGCCGACGGAACGGCTCGATGTGACACATCCCGATGAGGAGGACAGATGCGCAGACTGGCGTACTGGATCAGCACCGTGGCGATCACCGCCGAACTCGCGGTCGGCGGCATCTGGGACGTCGCTCGTACGGCGTACGTCCGCGATGTCGTGACCCATCTGGGCTACCCGCCCTATTTCCTTGTGCTGCTGGGCAGTTGGAAGATCGCCGGGGCGATCACCCTGCTGGTCCCCGGCCGACCGCTGCTGAAGGAGTGGGCGTACGCAGGATCGTTCTTCACCTACAGCGGCGCGATGGTTTCGCACCTGGCCAGCGGCTATGCCCGCGGTGAGGTCGTGCTGCTGGCCGTTTTCACGGCGTTGACCGTGGTCTCCGGGGCCACGCGACCGGCCGGTCGCCGGGTCGCGAGGCGGGAGGCGGAATTGATCATTCGATGATCAACTGCTCCATGTCGAGAACCGGCCGGTACCCGATCCGCTGGTAGATCCGATTGGAGACCGGGTTGGCCTGATCGGTGAACAGGCATACCCGCAGCCCCTGATCCAGCAGGATCTGCGAGACGGCGGCGACCGCAGCCATCGCGTACCCGTTGCCGCGGGACGGTTTGGGCGTGTACACGGGAGCGATCCGGGCCACGCCGGCACCCGGCGGGCTCGCCCCGGTCAGGTGGACGACCTGGCCGCCGTCCTCCCACAACCAGAACTGGTGATCGTGAATCCGGCGGACGGTGTCCTCAGGATCCTTGGCTCTAAAGGGGCTGATCGGTCGCCCGGCCTGCTCCTCGGCCTCGGTGAGGAACACCTCGCGCCACCGATGGACAAGATCACGATCGTCCGGGGTCGCCGGGCGCAGGGTGCCGCTGACACCCGTCGGCGGCAGCAACCGACGGAGTTCGAAGAGCCGGGTGCGCTGGCGGATCGCAACGCGGCCGGCGCCGGCGTCGGCCATCCGATCGGCGAGGACGCGGGCCGGTGGCTGCGCCCCGGTGATCACGCTGACGGCCTCACCCCGGTCGATCAGCCGGTCGGCCAGGGCATCGGCTGCATCGGCAGGCAGGCCGCCGACCCAGACCGCGTACTCAGGTGCCGGTGCCGTACGCATCGCAACGCCGGCTATCTGCCGTTCGCTGTCACGGACGACGCAGAACCACCACGGCCGGTCCGGGGGTCGGACCACATCCTCGGCGTCCTCGCGGACCGCGCGGTCGGCGGTCGTGGCGACGACGTTCTCCACGACCGGATGGTCGGCGAGATATCCGTGTGCCTGTTGGAGGAAACATTTGGCCGACGTGGTGAACCGCAGGTCGTACATGTCCGAAGATTTCCCGATCCTGTCGATTCCGGCAACCTGTTTCCCGGTGCACCTCTAGGCTCGTGATCATGGACGGCCACTCCTCGGTTACCATCGGGCGGCCGCCTGAATCCGTCGACGCCCAACACCGAAGAGCGAGGTCCCAGTCCATGCCGTTGCCCGCCAGGCTGATCGCCTTCGATCTCGACGACACGCTCGCGCCGTCGAAGTCTCCCCTGCCGCAGGCGATGTCCGACGTGCTCATCCGGGTCCTGGAGCGGGTTCCGGTCGCGATCATCTCGGGCGGTCAGATCGAGCAGTTCCGCACCCAGGTGGTGGCCCATCTCACCGGTGCCGGCGACGAAGCGTTGTCACGGTTGTACCTGATGCCGGTGACCGGCACCCAGTACTACCGCCATGTCGACGGCGAATGGCGGCAGGAGTACGCCGACAACCTCAGCGACGACGAGAAGAAGCAGGCGTTGACGGCGCTGGAGGACAAGGCACGGGAGTTCGGCTTCTGGGAGACCGAGACCTGGGGACCGATCCTGGAGGACCGGGGATCGCAAATCACCTTCTCCGCGCTCGGGCAGGCTGCTCCGGTGGCCGCGAAAAAGGCCTGGGATCCGACCGGTGCCAAGAAGAACAAGCTGGCCGCTGCGGTGCAGGAACTGGTGCCGGGACTCTCCGTCCGGTCCGGGGGATCGACCTCGGTCGACATCACCCGTCAGGGCATCGACAAGGGGTACGCGTTGGGTCGGCTCGCCGACGTCAGCGGCATCCCGATCCGCGACATGCTGTTCGTCGGGGACCGGCTGGATCCCGACGGCAACGACTATCCGGTGGTCCGGACCGGGGTGGCCACCCATGCCGTCACCGGGTGGGAGGACACTGTCAGCTACCTGGAGGAATTGCTGGCCGACCTCTGATCGAGGATTCATACCTGAAGGAAGGACCCGGTCGTGCTCGCTGCTGCTGGCTGGGGGGCGCTTGCTGCCTCGTCGTTGATCCTTGGTGCCCTGTTCGGGGTGGCTCGTGATTGGCGGGACGGTCTGGTCGGCGGCGTCCTCGCTTTCGGCGCAGGGGCTCTGGTCTCCGGCGTGTCGTTCGAGCTCGCCGCAGAGGGGTTCCGGGTAGGTGGGCCGTGGTGGGTCGCCGCGGGGATCGCGGTCGGCGCGCTGGCGTTCTTCGTCGCGGACCGCGGAGTTCAGCGCCTCGGGGGCCGGCAGGGCGGCGGATCGGCCGGTCTGCCGCTGGCCCTGGGCGCCCTGCTGGACGGCATTCCCGAGCAGGCGGTGTTGGGCATCGGCCTGGCCGCGGGAGAAGGAATCAGCCTGGCGCTGCTGGTCGCGATCTTCGTGTCCAACCTTCCGGAGGGCATCGGGTCGGCTTCGGAGATGCGGGCCGCCGGCAGGCCGCGGTCGGCGGTGATGAGGATGTGGATCGGTGTTGCGGTGTTCGCCGCGCTGTCCACGGTCGGCGGCTACCTGCTCGCCGACGTCCTCGGCCCGGCCTGGCGGGCCGGGATCGACGGCTTCGCCGCCGGCGCACTGCTGGTGATGCTGGTCGACTCGATGGTGCCCGAAGCGCATCGCAAGGCCCGGGACAGGGCTGGCCTGGCAACTGTTCTCGGCTTCGCCGTTGCCGCAGCACTTTCAGCGTTTTCGTGACTCGGCGCGCGGTCCAGCAGCTGTCGACGTGCTTCGTCGGTGGCCACGAGGCTTCTGCCCACGAACACAACGCTGGCCCGGTCGGAGCACCCAATGGTGCTCCGACCGGGCCAGAGACTGGTGGAGGTGGCGGGAATCGAACCCGCGTCCTCGAGCAGCGAACCAGGTCTTCTCCGGGCGCAGCTGGTGTTATCGGTCTACTCGGCCCCCACGCTTGCACCAGCACGTCGTGGCCAGGCCCAGTCCCGGTTGGTGTCCCCGCTCAGCCCCGAGACACAGCTCGAGCGGGTAAGTCTCCTTAACGAGGCCAGATTCCGGGTCGGAGACTTCCCCGGTCTGACCCTTCGATCACTGCTCAGGCAGCGAGAGCGAAGTTCGTGCGCTTAGAGTTGGCACTTATTGGTTTCCAAGGGTCGTTTACGAGATGACCTTGGATCCTCGGCCCGCTTCTCCTGGAACTACCGTCCCGAGTCGAAACCGATCACCCCCGTGATTCGTTGCACTGTTCAGTTGTGTCTTGAGTTGTGCTTGTTGTGCGGCTGTCCAGTCTAGCGGTAGTGACAACCCGCCCGCAGCCGGTTTGATTCCGCCCGCTCCGGGCCTGCGCGGAGCGGGCGGCGTAGGAGCTACTTCTCGGGCAGCACGTGCAGCTTCACGGCCTTCGTCACCGGGTTGGTCCAGTTCTCGCCCTGGGCGGCCTTCACGCCGCCGACGATGCTCAGCACGACCCAGGCGACCCAGCTCAGCCCGACCAGGAATCCGATGAGGCCGGAGTGGGTGATGCCCTGCAGCGTGCCGCCGATCACCAGCGCGATCAGTGACACCAGCTGGAAGTTGAACGCCTTGGCCGACTCCCGGCGCGCCAGGCTGCCGGGGCTGGAGACCGCGTACCCGATGCCCGGGCCGAGAATGGAGGTGAACAGCCCGCTGAAATGCGCCAGCGCACCACCGGGGCTGCCCTCGGTGCGGACCGGAAGCCCGGAGGAGGTCGGCGACAGGTAGCCGTACGGTCCGGACTGGCTTGCGGAGAAGCCGGCGGCGTACGGGTTCGGGCCGCCCGGAGCCCCGACCGGCGGAACGTCGACCAGGCCGAAGAATGCTTCGTTCAGGTCCTTGCGGGTGACCGCACCCAGGACCAGGCCGATCCGGCGATCGAACTCGGCTTCGGTGATCCGACCCTCGGCGTAAGCGGCTTTCAGGTAGTCGGCAGCACGGTCACGCTGCTCGGTCGTCACGTGGGTGCTGAGGCTGGGATGTTCATAGCTGGCAGGCATGGTTCCAGCATGCGCGCCGCCGCGGGCTGTGCGTATCCGGCGCGACCCCGGTCGCTCCCGGATACCGGGATACCGTTGGGCCCCATGACCGAGAAACCGGAAGTTGAATTCCCGGGCGGCGAACCGCCCACCGACCTGCAGGTCACCGATATCACCGTCGGGGACGGCGCTGAAGCCACGGCGGGCAGCACCGTCCAGGTGCACTACGTCGGCGTCGCGTACAGCACCGGCGACGAGTTCGATGCCAGCTACAACCGCGGCGCACCGCTGGAGTTCCCGCTCGGCGCGGGATACGTGATCCAGGGCTGGGACCAGGGCGTCTCCGGCATGAAGGTGGGCGGCCGGCGGCAGCTGGTCATCCCGCCGCATCTGGCCTACGGCGACCGGGGCGCCGGCGGCGTGATCGGTCCGGGGGAGACGTTGATCTTCGTCGTCGATCTGGTCGGCGTCCGCTGACCGGACCTGATTGACCTCACACCTGCTGCCGGGGGCGGCGGTGCGTCACCAACTCGACGAGCCGCCGCCTCCGCCACCTCCGCCGGAGAATCCGCCACCCCCACCGAACGAACTTCCGCTGCTGCCGAAACCGGATCCGCTGAACCCGCCACCGCTGCTGGACGGGGCCGGGGTTGCCGCACTGGTCAGCGAGCCGGTCAGGTAGCCGATGTTGAATGCGTTGAAGTTGTACGGGCCGGCGTACCAGTACGGCGCCTGATCAGGCAGCCGTCCCATGTCGACCAACTGCTGGCAGATCCGCTGCCACCGATCGGCGAGGTCGAAGGCGATCGCCCAGGGCAGGTAGCGGGAGAAGATGTCCTGCCCCTCTTCGAATCGCAGCTGGTCGGCCTCGGCCGTGGCCAGATACTGCTTGAAGCCCTCCACATGATCACACACGGCGCGGCCTTCGGCTGTCCGCTGGCCGCGACGCAGCACCTTGGAGACCAGGATGGTGGTGATCAACAGCGACGCCAGCGGGAAGATCAGCAGGAACAACCAGGGTGAGATCGAGCCCGCACCGTTGGAGTGCAGGATGATCCAGCCGAAGATGACCACGGCGCCGATCCAGCCGCCGCCCAGGGCCCGGCCGGCCGCCTTCGGGACCTTGGTGAACCACTGCTTCTGCTGCACCAGGCTGCGGGTCTGAGTGACCAGCGTCTTGTGGGCATCGGTCATGCTGCCTCGGCTGGACAGGTCCGTGATGGCTCCCGGCGGCCGGCCGCCGAAGAGGGATGTGAGCAGGGCCGTCTCGTGCGGCCCGGACGCCTTCGCCGGATCGAGCAGGCGAACCTGGTAGCCGGACCCGTCGACGTCCTCGATCTTGATCGCCCCGTTCACCGCCAGCGAGACCAGGGTTGCCGCGGTGTCCCGGATGTCGACCTGCCCGTCGACCAGGATGCCGGCCTCGGCCACCGTGATCGGCGGCGGGGTGAACTGGACCGGGATCTCCATGCGGGGGTCGGTCTTGCCGATCTCCGCAGGTGCACCAGGCAGCGGCACCGTCCCCGGGGCGAGGTTCAGATAGCGAAGATCGGTCGTCCGTTCCTTGGCGACCTTGCGTCCGACGACCGGGATGCCCACGGTGATCAACAAGCCGATCAATCCCGGAATGGCGACCGCCGGGGTCAGGATGGCGCTGAGCAGACCGGCCTTGCGGACCAGATGCGGCGTGTTGTCGCTGATCAATCCGGGCTTGATCTTGACGCCGATGGTGACGTTCTCGGCGGCCGGCAGGTTGTTCTGGGTGAACACCGCCTTGTCGTCGGTGATCGTGCTGGACGTACACGGCGTATTCGTCCCGATCGGGCCGGCGTAACAGGTTTTGTCCTGGGCGCCGCCGGGCACCTGGGCGGTGATCTGCAGTGACCGGATCTCCGGGTTCCCGCTGCCGGTCGCGTCCCAGTAGAGCTCGTCGTAGCCCTTGGACGACCGCATCGCGCCGCGCACCTCGTAGGACAGCTTGTAGGTCACGTCCTGGGAGGAGATGTAACTGTCCGAGTCACCGATCCGGAAAGTGGTCGACCGTTCACGGTCGAACGCCCCACCGTTCTGGATCTTGCTGACCTCGGCCGATTCGCTGGGGCTCGTCGCCTCGAAGTTGCTGATGTCGTAGACGATGTCCTTGCCGGTGTCCGGGTCGGGTTCCCTGGTGATCAACTCACGCTGCATTCCGTGGTGTTCGAGGGAGTCGAAATGCCACTGGAACGTCTCGGTGACGTGCAGCACGCCGTCCCGGTCGACCTGGTAATTGATCTTGAGGCTGCGGATGTATTCGCTGTCGGCGTGGGCCGGCGCGGCGGAGCCGACGGTCAGCAGTAGCGCCGCACCGAGAGCAAGCAACAGCGCCGCTGTCCAGCGTGCAAGATTTCGTGCCTTCAGTTCGAGCCCGACGATCATGCATCAACCATACGGGGCGAGGGGTTGACCTCAGGCCGGCGGAGCGAGCCGACCGCCACCGTGCTGCCGCGACAGTTCCAAGCCGGCTTTGGGACCAAAGTCACCAATACCGGAGCAGTTTCTAGAATCTTGCACTATCCGGGAAAAGTGCTCCTAATCTTTTGTTTCGGCAGGAGCAATCCGCACAACTCGGGGGATGACATCCAAAGTACCCCCACCCTGTTCAGAGCCAGGACTTTCTGTCTGGACAATTCGCGGAAACGCTCCTCCACCGGTGGGCCCGGTCGGGTCGGACCCATCAACACACCCCGTTCCTCTCAAGAAGTTTCCATGTCCGAAGCACTGCTGCGCCTGTACGTCACCACCACCGCGTGGGTGCAGGATCGTTACACCGGCCGCAAGGATCGCGGCGCCACCGCCGTTGAGTACGGCCTCCTCGTCGGCCTGATCGCCGTCGCCATCATCGGCGTCCTCGTCGCCCTTGGCCCGCGGTTGGCCGCGCTGTTCAACAACGTCCTGGCTCAGTTGCCTACAGGCACGCCGGTCGGTGGCTAAGGCCGACTGAATCGGCAACAGCCGTCAGCATGGTCCCGCACCAGTTCCTCGACGCCGCACCACTTGCTCGTCCTCGCACCAGCTGCAACCGGTGCGAGGACGACCAAGCGGTGCGCGGCCGAAGAACTGGTGCGGGAACGGTCGCCGAAGTGGCCGAGCCCAAGCGGTTGCGCCCAGGGCTCGCGCCAACTTCGAATTTGAACGCACGGGTTCTCTCGTACGCCCTGCGCACTTAATCCACCAGCCAAGGCACATCAGCCGAGGAGATTCGTGAATCGGGGAAATCACGATCGCGGTGCTGCCGTTGTCGAATTCGCCTTGGTGGTTCCGATCCTTCTTCTGCTCGTTTTCGGAATCATCGAATTCGGCCGGCTCTACAGCATCCAGAGCTCTCTCACCGCCGCCGCCAGAAACGGCGCCCGGGTGATGGCGCTCGACAACAACTCGACGGCCGCCAAGGCCGCCGTCACGTCGGCGGCACAGCCCTACACCGTCGCCGCCACCAGGATCGTCGTCACGCCGACCTCATGTCCGACGCCGAACACGACCAACGCCAGCGTCAAGGTCACCGTCTCCTACCCCGTGAACCTCCTGTCGGGCTGGTTCGGGACCTCAATCACTCTCACCGGTACAGGAGTCATGCGATGCAACGGCTGACCACTGACGACCGCGAACGCGGTGCCGTCGCGGTCGTCGTCGCACTGCTCATGGTTCCCCTGATCGGCTTCGCCGCGCTGGCCATCGACGTCGCGTCGATGTGGTCCCAGCAACAACGTCTGCAGGTGGCCGCCGACGCCTCGGCGCTGGCGATCGCCCAGGACTGCGCCCGGCAAGCTTGCGGCTCCCCCAGCCAGACCGCGACCTCGCTCACCGCCGCCAACTTCGGCGCGGGCGGGACCGCCATCGTCACCCTGCCCGCCGGCCAGACCAAGGTCACCGTCCACACCATCACCACGAGCCAGCATCTGTTCGCGCCGGTTCTCGGCCTCACCAGCCGGGAGGTCGGCGCGGCCGCATCGGCAGCCTGGGGCGCGCCGTCCGGCGGCACCACAGTGCTGCCCATCACCTTCTCCTGGTGCGACTTCAAGGCGCAGACCGGCGGCGGCCTGCCGTCGCAGACCACCGAGCGGATCATCCAGTTCACCAAGGACTCCGGAAGCAGCTGCACCGGACCGTCGAATCTGGCGATCCCTGGCGGCTTCGGCTGGGTGACGCCCAATGCGGCCGGCTGCATGGTCGCCAGCGCCATCGCCGCACGGCTCAACTCCGACACCGGCAACTCACTGCCCAACGGCTGCTCCGCGTCGGACTTCGTCGCCGCCCAGAACAAGATCGTTCTGCTTCCGGTGTTCGATCAGGCGTACGGCACCGGATCCGGCGGCTGGTACCAGGTCTACGGTTACGTCGCCTTCAAGCTGACCGGCTACAAGTTCCAGCAGGCCAACATCTCCTGGAACGACAGCGGGTGCAACAAGAACTGCGTCAAGGGCTACTTCACCCAGTTCGTCGACCTCGACGACGCGTTCACCTACAGCGCAACCGCTCCGGACCTCGGCGCCGAGATCATCAAGCTTACCTCCTGAACCAGGGCTAGGAACCATCGTGAAGAGACGGATCATCGCCGCCGCGGTCGCCATTCTGGTGGCCGTGGTCAGTGGCATCCTGTTGATCAGCTACGTGACGTCGGCCGATCAGCGCGCCATGGCCGGCATGCGTACCGAACAGGTCCTGGTCGCCACCGCACCCGTGCCACAAGGCACCCGCGCCGACGAGCTGGGCGAGCTGGTCGCCCTCAGGTCCCTGCCGGCCAAGGCAGTCGTGCCCGGAGCGTTGACCAGCGTCACCGCGCTGCGGAACAAGATCACCACCACCGAGCTGCAACCGGGCGAGCAGCTGTTGGCCAGCCGGTTCGCTGATCCGTCGGCGCTGCAGGACTCGCTTGCGGTCCAGGTGCCCAAGGGGTTCAGCGAGGTGTCGATCCAGCTCGACCCGCAGCGCGCGGTCGGCAACAACCTCTCCCCCGGCGACCGGGTCGGCGTCTACATCTCCCTCGGTGACGGCGTCGACAAGGGCAAGACCCACCTCGTCCTGCACCAGGTGCTCGTCACCCGGATCCAGGGCGTCACCGCCGATCAGGCTGCCCAGGCGTCCAAGAGCCAGCAGACCGACGGGCAGCAAGATGATCAGGGCGGCAGCGGCGAACCTGCACCGCAGGCCGGCCTGATGATCACGATGGCAGTGTCGGCCAATGACGCCGAGCAGGTGGTCTTCGCCGGCGAATACGGCCACATCTGGTTGTCCCTGGAGAACAAGGCCTCCACGGACGACGGCACCCGCATCGTCACAGAGAAGATCGAGCAACAATGATCAGTACGTCATCCGGCACCATTCTGCTGTTGAGCGCCTCGCCGATCGTCGAGGACCTGCTCGCCGCCGAGGTCGAGGACTACATCCCCTGCCACTACGACCGGATCCCCGACACGGCCGAGCCGGTCCTGGCCCAGCTCTCCGGGCTGCCCCGCCCCGATGTGATCGTCCTGGACGGCATCAGCGATCCGACCGCGGCACTGCAGTTCACTGCCGACCTGACTGCCGCCGACCCGCTGATCATGATCATCCTGGTCGCCGACCGGACCGACCTGGCGCTGTCGGCGATCCGCGCCGGTGTTCGCGACATCGTGGTACCCGACGCCGGCTCGGCCGACCTGGGAGCCGCGATCGATCGGGCGCTCCGCTCACGTGCGGTGATCCCGCTGCCCGTGCCGACGACCGAGCAGCTTCGGCCGGCGCCGTCCGCCGGACGGATCGTCACCGTTGTCTCGCCCAAGGGCGGAGTCGGCAAGACGACGCTGGCCACCAACATCGCGGTCGGACTGGCGCAGCGGTTCCCGGGCGGCACTGTGCTGGTGGATCTGGACATCCAGTTCGGGGACGTCGCCAGCGCGCTGGATCTGGAACCGGAGTACTTCCTGCCGGACACGGTGACCGGGCAGGCCCGACGCGATCCGATGGCGCTGAAGACGATCCTCACCGAGCACCGGACCGGTCTGTACGCGGTCTGCGCACCCGACTCGCCGATCGACGCCGACTCGATCACCGGCGAGGACGTCGGTCATCTGCTCCGGATGTTGGCCTCGGAGTTCCGGTTCGTCGTCGTGGACACCGCACCCGGCCTGTCCGAGCACACCCTGTCCGCGCTCGACGAGACCACCGACCTGGTCCTGCTGAGCAGCATGGAGGTGCCCGGGGTCCGCGGTCTGCGCAAGGAACTCGACACCCTCGGTCAGCTCGACATGCTGCCCGAGCACCGACAGGTCGTGATCAATTTCGCCGACCCGCACGGTCTGCTCAGCCTCGCCGACATCGAAGCGACCATCCGGACCCGCGTCGATCATCAGCTGCCTCGCTCGAAGGCGGCGGTCGATGCCGTCAACCAGGGCGTACCGCTGCTGGAGAGCGGAACGCGTGATCCACTGACCAAGCAGCTCAAGGCATTGGTCAACGCGATCACCGATTCCGACGACGGCACCGATGCTGCGACTGTCGCCGACGACCGTACGCAGTCCGGCAAGATCAAACCGCGGCGCGCCGCCTCCCGGTGGTCGCGGACCAAGCAACTGGTGGCGCGATGAAACTGACCGAGCGTCTGGAAGCTGCCCGGACCGGCACACCGATCGTCCGACCGTCCGAACCTGCCCCGGACTCGTTGCACGTCGTTCCGGAACCCCAGGCTGCGGAGCCCGATCCGACACCACGCCGACCCACCGCGGGGAACGATCCGCTGAACAGGCTCAAGGACCGCGTCGCCAACACCTTGTTCTCCCGGATTGGCGGCCGGCTGAACGACACCTCGATGGACGAGCACCAGCTGCAGACCATGGTCCAGGCGGAACTCAACCAGGTGGTCGAAGAGGAGAAGATCCCGCTCAGCGCCGATCAACGCCTGCGACTGATCCGCGAGGTCGGTGACGACGTCCTGGGCCACGGTCCGCTGCAGGCCCTGCTGGACGATCCGACGATCACCGAGGTGATGGTCAACGGCCCGGAGATGATCTACGTCGAGCAGAACGGCAAACTCACCCGGGTGCCGATGTCGTTCCGCTCCGAAGACCATCTGCGTCGGATCATCGAACGGATCGTCTCCCGTGTCGGCCGGCGGATCGACGAGTCGTCGCCGATGGTCGATGCCCGACTGGCCGACGGTTCCCGGGTCAACGCGGTGATCGCTCCGCTGGCCTTCAGCGGCTCAACGCTGACCATCCGGAAATTCTCCAAGGACCCGTTCAACGTCTCGGACCTGATCAACTTCGGCACGCTGACTCCGGAGATGTCGGAACTGCTGCACGCCTGCGTCGAGGCCCGGCTCAACGTGATCGTCTCGGGCGGTACCGGTACCGGTAAGACGACCCTGCTGAATGTGCTGTCCTCGTTCATCCCCAACGGCGAACGGATCGTGACGATCGAGGACGCGGTCGAGTTGCAGCTGCAACAGGAACACGTCGTACGCCTGGAGAGCCGGCCGCCGAACATCGAGGGCAAGGGCGAGATCACCATTCGTGATCTTGTCCGGAACTCGCTCCGCATGCGGCCGGACCGGATCGTCGTCGGTGAGGTCCGGGGTGGCGAGAGTCTGGACATGCTGCAGGCCATGAACACCGGCCACGACGGGTCGCTGTCCACCGTGCACGCCAACTCACCACGCGATGCCATCGCCCGGCTGGAGACCCTGGTCCTGATGGCCGGAATGGACCTGCCGCTGCGGGCCATCCGCGAGCAGATCTCCTCGGCGGTCGATGTGATCGTCCAACTCACCCGGCTGCGGGACGGCACCCGCCGGGTCACCGCAGTCACCGAGGTGCAAGGAATGGAAGGCCAGACGGTCACCCTCCAGGACGCCTTCCTCTTCGACTTCTCCGCCGGTGTGGACGCGAACGGACGCTTCCTCGGCAAACCGGTCTCGACCGGCGTACGCCCCCGCTTCACCGATCGGTTCACCGAGCTCGGGATCAACCTGTCGCCGCGGGTGTTCGAGATTCCGCCGGCAAGGCAGCGTCGGTGAACCGATGATCAGCAATCTTCCGACCCCGGTGCTGGTGGTCATCGGCGTCTTCGTCGTCGGTCTGCTTGCCGTGGTCTATGTGATCCTCGGACCCCGGCCACCGCGGCTGTCCTGGCAGCGACGCCGTCCCGGCAGCGAACCGGAACCGTCGCTGCTGGGCAGAGCTGCCGCGGCCTTGGTTCGGGTGATCGATTCGGTGATCGGCCGCAGCGGCCGGGCGAACAGCGGGGCCGAACTGCTCGAAGAGGCGGGGATCCACCGCCGGTGGCAGGAGTTCGGGGCTCTGGTGATCATCGTCACCGTGGTCGCGGGCGCCGTCGGTCTGCTTCTCGGTGGTGTTCTGCCGGCGCTGCTGTTGGCGGCGGCGGTTCCGGTGATCACCCGGGTCTGGATCGGCATCAGGATCGGCGCGCGCCAGGCGAAGTTCGCCGATCAGCTGGAGGACTCGCTGCAACTGCTGTCCAGCAGCCTGCGCGCCGGTCACAGCATGTTGCAGGCCCTGAACTCGGTGGCGCGAGAGGCCGAGCAACCGACCTCGGAGGAATTCACCCGGATCATCAACCAGACCCGGGTCGGCAGGGAGGTGGGCGATGCACTGGCCGACACCGCCGCGCGGATGCAGAGCGACGACTTCTCCTGGGTCACCCAGGCGATTGCGATCAACCGTGAGGTCGGCGGCAACCTGGCTGAGGTGTTGGACGCGGTCGGCTCGACGATCCGGGAACGCAACCAGATCCGTCGACAGGTCAAGGCGCTGGCCGCCGAAGGCAAGATGTCGGCGTATGTGCTGATGGCGCTGCCCTTCGGCATCACCATTTTCCTTGCCGTGGCCAATCCGTCCTACCTGGCCACCTTCACCACCAGTCTGCTCGGCTATGCCTTGATCGGCGTTTCCGTCGTCATGTTGGTGATCGGCGCGCTGTGGCTGCGCAAAGTGATCAACATCAAGTTCTGATCGGGAGACAGCTGTGATGATTCCGTTGCCTGTGCTGGTGATGATCGCCGCGATCAGTGCGAGCTCCGGGCTGCTCGGCATGGTGCTGCTCGTCGGCCCGGATCGCGCCCGCCAGGTGGTGGTGACGAACCTGCAGCGCGGACTGCTGCGCACCGATCCGGAGGCGGATGAAACGACGAAGTCCGACGGCCAGCGTGGCGTGCTGTTCGCGCTGGCTCTTCGACTCACGCCCAGCTCTGCAGTGCGTCGCATCGAACGGTTGTTGGCGCGCGCCGGCCACCCGGCCGCCTGGCCGACCGAACGGGTGATCGTCGCCAAGCCCGCACTGGTTCTCATCGCGGCAGTCCTCGGTCTCTTGATCATCAGCGCCAACCAGAAACCGTTGATCGTGATGTTGGTGGTCGTGGTTCTGGTGGTCTGCTACTTCGTTCCCGATCTGCTGCTGTACAGCCGCGGCCAGGAGCGCAGCCAGCAGATCGGCCTGGAACTCGCCGACACCCTGGACCAGATGACCATCGCGGTCGAGGCCGGCCTCGGGTTCGACGCCGCGATGGACCGTGCCGGCCGCAACGGCAAGGGGCCGTTGGCCGAGGAACTGGTCCGGACGCTGCAGGACATCCAGATGGGTCGATCGCGTCGGCAGGCGTACGATGCGCTCGCCGCCCGGACCGACGCCGCCGATCTGCGACGCTTCGTCCGGTCGGTGATCCAGGCGGACGCGTACGGCATCTCGATCGCCGACGTGCTGCGCACCCAGGCCGCGGAGATGCGGCTGAAGCGGCGGCAACGGGCCGAGGAGAAGGCGATGCAGATCCCGGTCAAAGTGATCTTCCCGTTGATGCTCTGCATCCTGCCCGTGCTGTTCATCGTGTTGCTCGGACCGGTCGCGATGCAGATGATGGCGGCCTTCTCGTGATCATCGTCGTCGCAGCGGCTCTGATCGCAGGTTTCGTCGGCGGGCTGGTCGCGCCGTCCCTGGCACGGTTCGGTGATCACCCGTCCCGATGGCTGGACCGGCGCCTGCTCGCAGCCGTCTCCGCCGTTGCCGGCGGGTGCGCTGCCTGGGTGGCGGACGGGCCGGTTCAGCTCATCACCTTCGTCGTCCTGGCAGTCGGCTGCAGCTGGTTGGCGCTCGTCGATCTGGCAACCTTCCGGCTGCCGGATCAACTGGTGGTCCCGCTCGCCGGGGTGGCGTTGCTGGGGCTGGGCTGGGCGGCCATCGGCGGACATCAACCGACCCGGCTGCTGACCGCTGTGATCACCGGGGCGGCCATCCTGGCCGGCTACTTCGTGCTGGGGCTGATCACCGGCCGGCTGGGACTCGGTGATGTCAAGCTCGCCGGGTTGGTCGGGCTGATCCTCGGCTGGGCCGGGCCGTCGCAGACGGCGCTCGGGGCACTCGGCGGCTTCGCGACCGGCGCCGTGGTGGCCATGATGTTGCTGCTCACCCGGCGAGGAAACCGCAAGTCGGACTTCCCCTTCGGTCCGTCCATGATCATCGGCGCCGTCCTCGGGCTCGCCCTCGGTCCGGCTGTCTTTCCGGCGCTCTAGCCGGTCAGGACCGACTGCGACGGTTGCGCGCTGCCAATGCGCGCTGGGCCTCGCGTTCGGCATCCCGTTTGGCGATGCTCTGCCGCTTGTCGTACTCCCGCTTGCCGGTGGCGACGGCGAGTTCGACCTTGGCGTAACCGTCCTTGAAGTAGATCGCCAACGGAATCAGCGTGGTGCCGGATGCGCCGAGCTCGCGTTCGATCTTGGCGATCTCCTTGCGGTTCAGCAGGAGTTTGCGGGTGCGGCGGGCCGCGTGGTTGGTCCAGGAGCCGTGGCTGTATTCGCCGATGTGCGCGGCTCGCAGCCACACCTCACCGTCGTCGATCGTTGCGAAGGCGTCGGCCAGCGACGCCTTGCCGTCGCGGAGCGCCTTGACCTCGGTGCCGGCCAGCACCAGGCCGGCCTCGTAGGTGTCGTCGATCTGGTAGTCGTGGCGGGCACGCCGGTTCTGGGCAACCATCAACCGGCCGCCGCCCTTGGTTCCGGGCGCGGCTTTGCCGGGATTCTTGCTCTTGACTCCGGCCCCGGTCGGAGTCGCCTTGGTGCTCTTGGCCATTTCTCCATCTTCCCAGAAGCATGCAAACCGGTTGTCCCGGCTCTCGAACCCGTCACGAACCTCACAGAAGGTCACAGCTGCCGGGCCGTTGCGTCAAATCCGGACGACGGATATGCGATTTCGGCCACGGATCGACCCGCGGGTCGCCATGATCCTGCTACCAGCCAATGTCGGACCCACCAGTGAAGGAACGCCCATGATCATCCAGCCGAGTCGGTTGCTCCGCGCCGGGATCGCCGGCGGAGCAATGGCCACCGTCGGTCTCTCCGCCGGTCTGTTGACGCCGGCCACGGCGCACGCCACGACCAAGAACGCCTGTTCGGGAGTGACGGCGTCCTGCAAGATCGTCGCCCATGTCGACGTGACCGGGGACGGTCGTGCCGACTCGGTCGGGATCGCCAGGCTGCGGACCGACGGCGACATGGTGACCCGCTACCAGGTACGCATCCGGACCGACGGCGGCAAGCTGCTGCACAAGACCGACAAGACCGCCGCCTGGTTCGGCCCGCTGTACCGCGGCGCCGCGAAGATCGACGGCCGTCGGGGCAAGGAGGTGGTCGTCGGCCACGTCGTCGGCGCCCATACCGCCTTCTACCGGGTCTACCGGTATCACAACGGGAAGTTGGAGCTGCTCAAGGCGCCGAAGCTGCCGAAGAAGGTCAGCGCCACCACGTTGCGCCGGTCCTGGGCGGTCGACTCGGCCGTCGCCTCCTTCGAGGGGATCCGCCGGACGCGTCACAACGGCCATGTGATCCTGATCAACACCTTCGGCAGCCGCGATCCCAGTGCGCGCGTCTATTCCGGATGGAAGCTCAAGTACCGGTGGGAGGACGGTCACTGGAAGTCGGTGTCGGCCGTCAAGCGGACCTTCACCAACAAGCAGGCGGCCAAGGCCTGGGGCTGGCATGTCAAGGGGATGCGTACCGGATTCTGAAGTGATCACCTCAGACTCCCATGGCGGCTCGCGCCGCGGCCAGGGTCGGTGAGGCCGCAGCGCGGGCCCGCTCGGCTCCGCGCGCGAAGACCTCTCGTACCGTGTCGGCCGAGAGCTCGGCGTACCGGTTGCGGATGGGTTCGAGGGTGCTGATCACTGCCTCGGCAACGGTCTCCTTCAACGACCCGAATGAGTCGTGATGGTTGATCAACTGCTGGATCGTGCCCGCTCCGCAGGCGGCGCCGAGCTCCAGCAGATTCGCCAGACCCGGGCGGAGCTCGGGGTCGTAGGTGAGTCCGGGGGCGGAATCGGTGACGGCTCTTCGGATCTTGCGGCGGATCACCTCCGACGGGTCGAGCAGGTAGATCACGCCGGCCGGGTTGGGGTCGGACTTGCTCATCTTGATCATCGGATCCTGGAGGTTCCGCAGCCGGATTCCGACCGTGGGATGGACGACCCGGGGAACGACGAAGACAGGTCCGTCCGGGCCGGGATAGGTGCGGTTGAAGCGCTGGGCAAGATCACGAGCCAACTCGACATGCTGGGTCTGGTCGTCACCGACCGGCACCGAGTCCGTTCGGTAGAGCAGGATGTCGGCTGCCATCAGCACCGGGTAGCTGAGCAGTGACATCCGGGTGTCCGGGCGGCCGCGGCCCTTCTCCTTGTACTGGATCATCCGGCCGAGTTCGCCGACGCGCGCGACACACTCCAGCAGGTAGTGCAGGCCGGTGTGTTCGGGAACGTCGCTCTGTTTGAACAGCGCGTACCGCTCGGGATCGAGCCCGGCGGCAAGCATCAGCCGCTGGGTCTGCATGATCGTCGCACGCAGCCGGTCGGGCTGGTGCGGCATCGTCATGGCATGCAGGTCGGAGATCCCGAAGTAGCAGTCGCCGGCCGCGTCGCGCATCTGTGCCAATGCGCCGATGTAGTTGCCGACAGTCAGCTGACCGCTGGGCGTGATCAGGCTGAGCTGGCGCTGGGCCGAGTCGGCCGCGCCGGCATCGCTGATCGGTTCGGTGGTTGGTTCGGTGATGGTCATGGTTCTCCTCGGTCTGCCCGCCGAGGGATGCCGAACACGAACAGCCGCCCACGACGGGGCGGCTGTTGTCATTGGGTACGTGAAGCAGGCCGCCCTAGGCGGCCCACCAGCAACACGTACGAGAAGTCACGGGGACAGCGTACTGCATCGGCGGCGACGGCAGGAAGCCGGAATCAATACCACCGCATCGGGTTGATCATGTTTCCGTCCTCCCACACCATCAGGTGCAGGTGGCAGCCGGTGGCGTACCCGGTCTCGCCGACGTAGCCGACCACCTGGCCCTGCGAGACGTGCTGGCCGGGGCTGACGATGTAGCGAGTGGCGTGGTTCATCGCCGTGGTGATGTAGTGCCCGTCGACCCGACCATGATCGATGAACAGCCGATTGCCGTAGCCGGCGTTGTAGTACTCCTCGGTCACCCGACCCGGGTACGGTGCGCGGATCGGCGTACCACAGCCGACGCCGAAGTCGGTGCCGTCGTGCAGCTTCCAGACGTGCAAGATCGGGTGCAGTCGCATCCCGTACGGCGAGGTGATCGGGCCGGCGACCGGATAGATGAAGCCGTGGTGCGCCGAGTAGCTGCTGCTCGATCCGCCGCCTCCTGCGCTGTTGGAGTGGGAGTGGCTGTGGCTGTGATGGCGGGCCCGTCGGGCGGCTGCTGCCGCCGCGGCCTTGCGTGCGGCTGCAGCCCGACGCGCTGCGGCCTTCTGTGCCGCGATCCTGGCGGCGATCCGCTTCTGGACCGCAGCGTCCTCTTTCTGCAGTTCCGCGTACCGTGCCTTGTCCTGGGCGGCTGCCTTGTCGGCCGCGGCCTGGGCGGCAGCCCGTTGCTTGACCAACTGTGCGACGGTCGCCTTCTGTGCCTCGGCCTGCTTCTCCAGCGCCTTCTTGTGCTCGAGGTTCTTCGCGGCGGCTGCCTTGTCGGCGGCGATCTGCTTCTCCAGCGCCGCCTGCTTGGCCTTCTCGGCCTCCAGTTGTTTCTGCAGCGCGGTGTAGGTCTCGAACTTCGCCTGGTTGGTGTCGAGCATCGTCTGGGACAACTGGATCCGATTGGCCAGGTCACCCATCGAGGTGCTCGTGGTCAGCATCGCCAGCGGCAGCAGGTTCGCGTGTTTCTGTACGTCGTCGCGGACGATCGCGCCCACCACGGCCTTTTGCTCGTCCAACCGCTTCTGTCCGGCGATGACCGCGGCTTTGGCCTTGGCGAGCGCTTCCTGCTGCTGCTTGAGCTTCGCGGCGAGTGCGTCGTCCTTCTTCTGCGCCGCGTCGACCTCCCGCTGGGTCCGGGCCAAGGCGTCCTGCGCGTCCTTGAGCTCCTGCTCGGCCCTGGTCAGTGCCACTGCCGCGGCGGCGGCTGTCTTGGAGGACTCGCTCATGTCCTGTTTCGTCTTGCTGATGGCCTGCTGCAGGGCCTTGTGTCGGTCGTGCAGATCGTCCGCAGCGGCCGTGGTCACCAGCGCGATATTGCCGATGACGGCCATCGCCGCCAGTCCGACCGCCGTCCGCATGACGGCGCGCCGGAGCCCGGTGCGTTCAGTTGTGCCCTGTGACGCTGACTTCCTGAGCCAGGCGAAGCGACCCTTTGCTGCTGGTGCCTCGCTGTCGTCCGGGACGCCGGTTTCGGCGTAGGGAAGGTCCGGAACCACAGCATTCCCCAATCAGTATTGGTTGTCCGGACCCGATTTAACCGTACGGGTGTTACTGATGGAACTGCTGTGACTCGTGTGTTATTGGATTTAACCGTTAAACCTGAGGGTCTGTTGAGCGAATCGCCCTGATTGGGGCGTGCGGCCGACGACCGATGCGTGGTCGGACTGGCGCCGTACCGGTCCCTCGGCGCCGCACCAGTTCCACGGCGGCGCACCAGCTGCATCCGGTGCGAACGACGAAAGGGTGCGCCATCGAGCAAAGGCGGCGGGAACAGGCCCCGGCGAGTGGCACACCAGCCAAGCGGTACGGGGACGACCACCCGGCGCCGGGACCCAACGAAAGGACCGCCCTGGAGGGCTTGGGTCAGACGCGGAGGTACTTGCGGGTGGTCACCAGCGTCGGGACGACCGCCAACAGGATGCCGACGATGCCGACCGCACCCATCGCCAGGAACGTCTGGTCCCAACCGATCCAGGCCAACGACTGGATCGACACCTCGGCCTTCCGGATGATCACGAAATAAACCCCTGCGCCGAGCGTCCCGCAGGCCAAGGCGGCCCCGATCAGCGCCGAGATCACCGACTCCAGAAGGAACGGCAAGGTGATGTAGAAGTTGCTCGCGCCGACCAGCCGCATGATGCCGATCTCCCGGCGTCTGGCGAACGCGGTCAGTCTGATGGTGTTGCCGATCTGCAGCGCGGCGGCCAGTAACAGCAGTCCGGAGGCGATGATCGTCCCCCACTGCAGCAGGTTGATCCAGCTGAACAGCGGATCGAGGATCTGTTTGAGATCCTGGACCGCCTGGACGCCGGGCAGCTGGGCCACCGACGAGACCACACCTTCGTACTGCTCGGGATCCTTCAGCTTGACCCGGAACGACTCCTGCATCTGGTCCTCGGTCAGCGAGCCCTCCAGCGGGTTGCCCTTGTAGGCCTTCTGGAACTCCTCGTACGCCTGGTGCTTGTCCTCGAAGTAGACGCCGCCCGGCGCCACCTCGGGATTGGACTCCAGCGTCTGCCGGATGACCACCTTCTGCGCCTCGGTGGTGTCCTGCCCCGGTGTGCAGTTGTCGCCGGCGACTGCCTTGGAGCACAGGAAGACGGTTATCTCGATCTTGTCGTACCACTTGCCCTTGGCGAGCTCGACCTCCTGTTGGGCCAACAGACCGGCGCCGAACAGCGACAGGGACACCCACATCGTCACGATCACGGCCAGGGTCATCGTGAGGTTGCGCCGCAGTCCGGCGCCCGCCTCGGCGAGAATGTGCCTCATACGCATGGTGCTGCTGTCCTTGTTCCTTGCTCTGGTCTCGTCCGGGTCACCCGGCCACTACGTGGCGTATCCGTAGACACCACGGCTCTGATCGCGCACCACCAGCCCATCGTCGAGCTCGATGACCCGCTTGCGCATCTGGTCGACGATCGTCTGATCGTGGGTGGCCATCAGCACGGTGGTGTCGGCGCGATTGATCCGGTCCAGCAATTTCATGATTCCCACGCTGGTCGCTGGGTCGAGGTTTCCCGTCGGCTCGTCGGCGATCAGGATCATCGGCCGGTTGACGAAGGCGCGGGCGATCGCCACCCGCTGCTGCTCGCCGCCGGACAGCTCGTCCGGGCGCCGGTCGCCCTTGCCGTCCAGTCCGACCAGGTCGAGCACCTCGGGCACGACGCGGTTGATGGTGGTCTTGGATTTGCCGATCACCTGCAGCGCGAAGGCCACGTTCTCGTGCACGGTCTTGTTCGGCAGCAGGCGGAAGTCCTGGAACACCGTGCCGATCTGGCGGCGCATCCCGGGAACCTTCCAGCTGTGCAGCTTGGACAGATCCCGGCCGGCGACGTACACGTTGCCCTTGGTGGCACGGAGTTCGCGCAGGATCAGCCGCAGGAAAGTGGACTTGCCGGAGCCGGAGGTCCCCACCAGGAAGACGAATTCGCCCTTGTCGATTTCGACGTTGACGTCGGCAAGCGCGGCACGCCGCTGCCCGTCGTAGATCTTGGTGACGTTCTCGAATCGAATCACGATGATTTCTGTCGTTTCAACTGGACTCCCCCGGGCGCACAAGTCGTACGACCGGACCGCGCAAGCAGTCTAGGTGAGACCTGACCGTTATCCGGGAATTGCGAACCCGTCGGGGTGTGCAGCTTTGCTCAGGATTGCGCCAGTCGGCCCCAGGCATGCCAGGACTCGACCTCGAACCAGACGACCACGCGCGGACGTTCCCGGTCCGCGTACGGATGACCCGTGTACAGCGTGCTCACCCGATCGGCGCCGGCCAGGTCGGTGTCGTCGGTGATCTCGGTGACCTTGCCCTGCAGACTGATGTGGCTGTACCAGTCTTCGCCGTTCAACACCGTCAGGGAGACCCGCGGATCGTTGCGGAGGTGTTCCAGCCGCTTCCGCCGGGCGTCCAGGCTGAGCAGCACCCGACCCTTCTCGTAGGCGTACCAGGTCGCGACGGTGACCGGTTGTCCATCCGGTCTGACCGTCGCCACGACAGCCGGGTTGGGCCGGGTCAACACTTCTTCGAGCTCGGCCGGAATCGCACCCTTGGGCATTACGCAGCTACCTCCTGGGTCCGACGCCAGCGGATGCCGGCGTCGAGGAAATCGTCGATCTCACCGTCGAAGACGGCGTCGGGATTGGACGTCTCGTAGTTGGTCCGCAGATCCTTGACCATCTGATAGGGGTGCAGCACGTAGGACCGCATCTGCGCACCCCAGCTGTTGCCGCCGTCGCCCTTGAGCGCATTGAGCTCGGCCTCGCGCTCCTGCCGGGCTCGCTCCAGCAGCCGGGACTGCAGCACCTGCAGCGCCGCGGCCTTGTTCTGCAGCTGGGACTTCTCGTTCTGACAGGACACCACGATGCCGGTCGGAAGGTGGGTGATCCGTACGGCGGAGTCGGTGGTGTTGACGCTCTGCCCGCCCGGTCCCGAGGATCGGAAGACGTCGACCCGGATGTCCTGCTCGGGGATGTCGATGTGGTCGGTCTGCTCGGTCACCGGCAGCACCTCGACGCCGGCGAAGGAGGTCTGTCGCCGCCCCTGGTTGTCGAAGGGCGAGATGCGAACGAGCCGGTGGGTGCCCTGTTCCACTGACAGCGTGCCGTACGCGTACGGGGCCTTGATCGCGAAGGTGGCCGACTTGATGCCGGCTTCCTCGGCGTAGGAGATGTCGTACACCTCCGAGGCGTAGTTGTGCCGCTCCGCCCAGCGCAGATACATCCGCAGCAACATGGACGCGAAGTCGGCGGCGTCAACACCTCCGGCCTCGGAGCGGATGGTGACCAGAGCGTCCCGCTGGTCGTAGTCGCCGTTCAGCAGCGTACGGACCTCGAGTGAGTCGATGGCCTTCTTCAGGCCGGCCAGCTCCCGATCGGCCTCGGCGAGGCTGTCGGCGTCGTTCTCCGACTGGGCCAGCTCGATCAGCACCTGGACGTCGTCCAACCGGGAGCGCAGCTTCTCCACCCGCTCCAGTTCGCCCTGCAGCACCGAGAGCCGGGAGGTCACCCGCTGGGCGTTCTCCTGGTCGTCCCACAGGTCGGGGCGGGCCACCTCGGTCTCCAGCTCGGCGATCTCGGCCTTCTTCGCATCCGGGTCGAGAACGGATTCGATGGAGGTCAGCGACCGGTCGAGCTCGGACCAGGCGGCCCCGTAGTCAATAGCCATATCGGATCGATCCTAGTCGACTCCGCCGAGGTCGCCGTGGTCGCGGTTCGGCGGCAGGTCGGCGGGCTGTGGCGTCAGCCGTCGAGACCGAGTGCGGCACGGAGGGCGGCGCGGGCGACCTCGGCGCCGTACCGGGTGCGGACGTAGTCCCGCCCGGCCCGCCCCATGGCGGCAGCCCTGTCCCGGTCGTCCACCAGGGCGTCGATCCGGCCGGCGAGTTCGTGCGGGTCGTCGGGGTCGACGATGTATCCGGTGGTGCCGTCGATGACCGTCTCCGGCGCTCCCCCGGACCGTCCGGCGATCACCGGAAGCCCGCTGGCGGCGGCTTCCAGGAATCCGAGGCCGAGTCCTTCGGGATTCAGCCCGGCCAGCCTTGAGCGGACGGGCAGGGCGTACACGTCGGCCCGGCGCAGCTGGTCCGGAATCTGTTCCCGCGGCACCCGGCCGGCGAACTCCACCGATTCGCAGAGATCCAGCCGCCGAGCCAGCCGACGCAGGGTCGGAGCCTGCGGTCCGTCACCGACCAGGAGCAGGCGGGCATCATCATGCGTGCGGAGCGACCAGCCGCGGAGCAGGGTGTCGAAACCCTTCTGCCGTACCATCCGGCCCACTGCGATCACCGTCGGCGTCCGCCGCGGGTGATCATCGGACGGATGGAACCGGGTAGTGTCGATCGGCGGTGCGATTCTGATCATGCGTTGCCGAGCCGCCGGCGACAGGGCAGGGCCGATCCGCGAGGCGGTGTAGTCGGAGATCGTCGACACATGATCAACGGCGTCGGCCATCCGGGCGAGCAGCGTCGAGGAACCGGGCACGGTCGCCCACCAGATCTCATGCCCGTGGCTGATGGCCAGCATCCGCTCGATTCCGGCAGCTCTCAGCCGAGGAGCCAACAGTGCCAGCGGTGCCATGGCTCCGAAGATCACCCGGGTGATTCCGTGGCTCTTGATCAGCCGAGTGGCGAGTTGCAGCACGGCTGGCGTCGGCAGCAGCAGCTGACCACGTCTGATCACCGGGTACGGCAGTTGATGATCATGGTCCTGCCATCCGGGCGTGTGTCGGGTGACCACCAGCACATCGTTGTCCAGCAGGCGGCAGATGTCGGCGACGAACCCTTCGATACCGCCGACGGTCGGCGGGAAGTCGTTGGTGATGATCATGGTCGGTGCCATGATCAGATTCGGCCACGCGCCGCGGCAGTGCGGAGATAACGCTGCCAGCCGGCGACGAGCTGATGCTCACTGATCTTGAAAACCTGATGGGCCGCACCGGAGATCGACCCGTCGGGTGATGCGTCGACAGTCCGGTAGAAGCGCCACAGCTGTTGATCACCGTACCGGTCGGCGAGGTAGCGGCATAGCGTCCAGGCCTCGGCATAGGAACGGTTGAGGTCGTGGTGGCCGGCCGTGAAGTCGTCCTCGCCGGGCAGCGCTGCCGGAGGACCGTCTCGCTTGACGTCGGCGAGCAACCGCTCGGCCGCCGGTTGGACGGCCTGCGGATAGTTCAGGTACGCGATGTAGTCGGCGTAGCCCTCCACCAGCCAGCTGGGTGCCCGGGAGACCGGTGATCGGGTGGCCACGTGGACGGTTTCGTGGGCCAGCACGATGGCTGTGGCCAGAGCACTCGGCTGGCCGTCGGGGTTGATCATGATCCGGATCGGCGGGTGACCGGTGGAGCCGTCGGCCCAACTGACCGCCGCGAGCTGGGAATCCGACCCCGACGAGACGCCCAGCGACAGCTCCATCAGTTGCTCTGTGCTCGGCACAACGATCACCACGTGGTGGTTCCAGTCGGCACCGCGCAGCCGCGATGTGTCGCGGGTGACCGCGGTGTTCGCCGCAGCGAGCCACCTGCCGACGTCGACCCGCGCGCCGGCGATCACCGTCGCCGCACGGTTGTGTCGGAACTGCACCGGCTCAAGCCACCACAGCGGCGTCGGGTCCGGTGCGGACGGCGCGTCGACGATGCCGCCCCACCGCAATCCGCTGCCGGTGGGCACGACGGTCATCCAGACCCGCTGATCACTGGCGGCCGTGTCGCCGGGCACGGCCCAACGGACCCGGACCTCGGCGGCGTAGGCCTTCTTGCCTAGTACGGACGCTCGGCGCTTGGACAGCGGATGCTTGTCCCCTGTGGCACGGAGGGCCAGGGGGGACGGACGGATGGCGTCCAGGTTGTCCCAGATCATGTCCGCTGTCTGTCGGAAGCCGGGATCGCGGTCGGTGAACAGAGCGGTGAACTCGGCGCGGTTCCCGGTGTCGACAGCGTCGGCCAGGCTGTTGAGCAGGCCCTCGAGGTTGTGCGGGGCGGCCGGTCGGTGGTCCGGTTCGGGTGACGAGGACGGTACCGGTGACTGCGCCGGCGCAGGTGAGTGCGTCGGCGCGGACCGCGGCGATGTGGTGGCGCCGGCCGGGTTCGGGCTGGTGGCTGTGGCGGCCGGTTGGGGAGCGCCGGGCCCGCTCGGACCGGAACAGCCGGCCAGCGGCACCAGCAGCGCCAGCGCCGAGGCCAGCAGCAGCCGGACCGGCGGGCGTCTCAGCGGTGGGCGGCCGGGAGCGTGCCGGTGATCATGCAGGGCGGCGGGCTCCGACGTACGGCATGTAGTTGATGTTGGTGTACTCGACCGATGCACCGGGGTGCGGAGCGTGGATGATCGTGCCATTGCCGACGTAGATGCCGACGTGGCTGGGTGCGTAGCTGTCGTAGAAGAAGACCAGGTCACCCGGCTGCAGTTGGTCCCGGCTGACCGGTGTGCCGTCGTGGAACTGGGCCTGCGAGGTCCGGTCGAGCTGCACACCTGCCGCGCGCCAGGCAGCCAGGGTCAGGCCGGAACAGTCGTACGAGCCCGGCCCGGTGGCGCCGAAGACGTACGGTTTGCCGACCTGGGCCTTGGCGAAGGCGACGGCGGCGGCACCCTTGCCGGAGCTCGGTACGCTCGCGCCGGCCTGGTCGGAGCTGTTGCTGCCTGAGGAGTCGGTCTTGGTGGAGTCGGCGGCCTCGGCTTCCTTCTTGGCCTGATCGGCTGCCTTGGTCTCGGCGTCCTGGATGGCCTGCCGCTGTTCGGCGGTCAACTTGTCGAGCACGGTCTGGGCGTCGTCAACCTTGTTGTCGGCCTTCTTGCGCAATGCAGCGAGCTGGGCCTTGTCCTCTTTCAGGGTGGCGATATCGGCCTGGGTCGACCGCTGCAGGTCGGCGAGATTTGCCTGCTCGACCTGGTAGTTCTGCAGGATCGTGTTCTGGTTCTCGTTGATCTTCTCGATCGTGGCGAACTGGTTCAGGAAGCCGGCGGGATCACGGGTCAGGAAGAGCTGTGCGCGGGTGTCAAGTCCTCTGTTCTGGAACTGTGCGAGGGCGACCTTGGAGATCTGCTCGCGCATCTGGGCGACCTTCTTGGACTCGGCCGCGAGATCCGACTTCTTGTCCGCGAGGTCCTGCTGGCTCTTCTTGAGCTTTTCCTTGAGCGCCAGGTAGTCCTGGTCGGCGGCCTCTGCTTCCTGCTGCAGCTTGGCGACCTGAGCCTTCGCCTGGGCAATGGTCTGCGGTGCCGGATCGGCAGCAGCGTGCAGCGGAGCCATCGCGAAGCCGGCCGCCGTCACCGCCATTCCGAGAGTCACGGCAACGATGCCCCGTCGAATTCCCCGCTGCTGCAGCCAGCGTGAGGTCACGCGCAGTCCTTCCCACTGTTCGACATGCCCGGAGGCGTGTGGTGGATCCGCTCCTCGACGGCACATGGTTCCCGACCTGCCGTAGTCACCCGACGTGTGGAGCGCTGCGCAGAACTCTAGGTCACGATTTGGTCACTAGCAATCCAAGTTGGAATTTTCAATCGAATCCTTTCGGAGCCGCACAGGAAAACAACGGGGAAATTGCGCACCGGCTTGACCTCAGGCTCCGCCGTCGGGCCACGGTTCCGCGGCCAGGAAGACCGTGACGACGCACTCGGCGCAGCTGGCATCGGGCACATCACCGGCCGCCACCGGGCAGCCGTCGCAGTCGAGCCGGGTGTGGGCCGGCGGCTCGGTGTCGGCGTACAACCAACCGGGATCGCTCGCAGGGGTCAACTCACTCATGCCACACAGCGTGAGACCTGCTACTGACACTCCTCGCTGCGCAACTCTCCCCTCGCGGCCCCGGCCCTCGTGCTTCGGGAGTCGGCGCGGCGAACCTCGGGCGTCGGAGTGGGCGCCGCGAACCTCGAAGTTTGACCGTATGGCTGACCCACCTGCGCGTGTCGCAGCCGCCGGCACAGCCTTTGAGGTTGCGCGCAGTGCGCCGCACCGCCTGGGAGATCGCGACACGCAATCGAACGGTTGAGTGCTTTGTCAGTGGGCTGCCGTACGGTCCTGGCTATGTCGGTCGCCGGTCGCCATCCCGCGAAGAACACGCTGCAGGATTCCTTCGAGGACCTCGGTGTGCCGCTGGCGGAGACCACCTTCTGCGTCGTCGACCTGGAGACGACCGGCGGCGCGGAGACGGACGCGATCACCGAGTTCGGTGCGGTCAAGGTGCGCGGCGGCGAGGTGCTCGGCGAGTTCCAGACCCTGGTCAACCCGCATACCCACATCCCGCCGTTGGTCGCCGTGCTGACCGGGATCACCAACCAGATGGTGGCCGCGGCGCCACCGATCGATCAGGTGCTTCCGGCCTTCCTGGAATTCGCCCAAGGTTGTGTGCTGGTCGCCCACAACGCCCGGTTCGACGTCGGGTTCCTACGCCGCAACTGTGCCGAACTCGGGTATCCGTGGCCCAAATTCGGGGTGCTCGACACGGTCGCCCTGGCCCGCTGCATCCTGCTGGCCGACGAAGTGCCCGATTGCCGGCTGGCCACCCTCGCCCGCCACTTCCACGCAACGGTTCCGCCCGACCATCGCGCGTTGCACGACGCCCAGGCGACAGTCGACGTCCTGCACGGCCTGATCGAGCGGGTCGGCAATCTCGGCGTCGGCACCTACGAGGAGCTGCGGGAGTTCACCCTCAAGGTTTCACCGCAGCGCCGCTCCAAGCGCACCTGGGCCAACAACCTGCCCGAGGAGCCCGGCGTCTACTTCTTCGTCGCCGACGACCAACTCTCCGGTGATCCCGCCGACCGGCAGATCCTGTACGTCGGGAAGAGCAGCAATCTGCGTAAGCGGGTGCGCAGCTACTTCACCGCCTCGGAGAAACGGTCCCGGATCGAGGAGATGATCCGCGTGGCCACCGGCGTCGAGGCCTATCCCTGCCAGACGCCGCTGCATGCCGAGGTGACCGAGCTGCGGATGATCGCCGCCCACGCCCCGCGCTACAACCGCCGGTCCAAGTTCCCGGAGCGGCAGCACTGGATCAAGATCACGTCCGAGGCGTTCCCGCGGCTGTCCCGGGTGACCCAGGTCAAGGACGACGACACCACCTACTTCGGCCCGTTCAGCCGGCGCCAACAGACCGACGACGTGATCGATGCCCTGTACGACGCCTTCCCGATCCGGCAGTGCACCGCGAAGTTGTCCAAGACCAAGCACACCCCGTCCTGCGCCCTGGCCGGGATGCACCGCTGCGTCTCCCCCTGCGACGGTTCGGTGTCCTTCGACGCGTACGCCGACCTCGTCGAGCAGGTGCGCACCACTCTGACCAGCGATGTCCGCCCGGCGTGTCGTGCGCTGCGGGGTCGACTCCGGCGACTGGTCTTTGAACAGCGGTACGAGGAGGCCGAGTTGTTGCGCCGCCGGCTGACCGCCCTGCTGGATTCGGCCCTCCGGTTCCACCGGGTGACCAGCCTGGCTGCCTGCCCCCAAATCGTTGCCGCCCGCGGGGAGGCGCCGCCGGGTTCGCCCGGCGAATGGCAGATCCACGTGATCCGGCACGGCCGGCTGGCGGCCGCCGGCGTCTCCCGGCCGGGCGACGTGCCCCAAGCCGTGGCCCGGATGTTGGTTGCAACGGCGGAGACGGTTCCACCACCGACCGGGCCGCAGTCGGCCGCCACCGTCGAGGAGACCCTGCGGATCGCCGACTGGCTGGAGCGTCCCGGCGTACGGCTGATCGACATCGATGGTGACTGGGCCTGGCCCCTTTACGGGGTGCTCAGCCACGACGCGCTCGTCGGGCACCTACTCGGCCCCGACCCTGCAGAACAGGACCGCGGCCTGGCCGCGCCGGCGCCCCTGGGACAGACGGGCTGACCTGGGAATCGGACCAGACCAGTGCGAGACTGGTCCGATCAGGACACCGTGATCCGGTGTCGCTCATCATCCGATTGGGGGCAACAGCGATGTTCGAAGAGGGACAGCTGTACTCGCCGGTCACCCGCAAGGCCGACGGCAAGGTCGAGGTCCATCTGGGTGAGAACCACCCGGGATTCCGCGATCAGCACTACCGCGACCGGCGCAACCAGATCGCCGAGGCTGCAGTCAACTGGAAACCCGGCGAACCGGTGCCGAGAGTCGACTACCTGCCCGGGGAGAACGAGATCTGGGCGACTGTGAGCCGGGAACTCGCACCCAAACACGAGCGGTACGCCCACAGCGAGTATCTCGCCGCCAAGGCCGCACTGGGTCTGCCGACCGACCACGTGCCTCAGCTGGACGAGGTCACCGAGCTGATGAAGGCCCGCACCGGCTGGAGCTACGTCGCAGCACCAGGACTGGTCGAGTTGCGTGAGTTCTACTCCTCACTCGGCGATCAGGTCTTCCACTCCACGCAGTACCTCCGGCACCCGTCCGAACCGCTGTACACGCCCGAACCCGACGTGATCCATGAGGTGATCGGTCACGGAAACCAATTGGCCAGCCCTCGCTTCTCGGCGCTGACCATCGCCGCCGGCCGGGCCGCGCAGCGGTTAGAGACCGAAGAGGCGCTGAAGTTCCTTGCCGACGTGTTCTGGTTCTGCCTGGAGTTCGGCGTGATCCATGAGAACCAGCGACTGAAGGCGTACGGCGCCGGAATCCTGTCCTCCTACGGCGAGATGGACGAGTTCTCCCGGATGGAGATCCGGCCGCTGGACATCGGTCAGATGGGCACCTTGAACTACGACATCACCAGCTACCAGCCGGTTCTGTTCGCGGCCGATTCGCTGGATCAGCTCGACGACGTTGTGGGCGTGTTCTTCGACACCTGCGACGACGACACCCATGCCCGGATCAAACGGGAGTTGCACCTGGTCTGATGCGCCGGTGCACCACTCGGCGGCCGACACGCGGGGCACTAAGATCACCGACATGGTGACCGCGATCGTTTTCGTCAAGGCCGACGTGGCCAGGATTCCCGAGGTGGCCGAGGAGATCGCGGCGTTGGAAGGGGTCAGCGAGGTCTACTCGGTGACCGGCGCCGTCGATCTGATCGTGATGGTGCGGGTCAGCAACCACGACCAGGTCGCCGATGTCGTCGCCGACCAGCTCAACAAGGTGCCCGGCGTGCTCAGCACCGAGACGCATATCGCCTTCCGTGCCTATTCGACCCACGACCTCGAGGCGGCGTTCTCGCTGGGTTCATCGTAGGTGGGGACGGGATGAGCCAGGATTCGTCGCCGCAGACCCGGCAGCAGGCCGCCCCGCGGGCACCCGGCCGGATTGATCACGTCGATCCGTACCGGCTGCAGCTGGACGTGGGCTCGGAGGAATTGGCCCCGGTCGACCGGCAGGCCGATCCGGCACGGTGGCTGCCCGGAAGGGCGTTGGTGATCACCGCGGCCGTCGTCGGTGCGTTGCTGCTGGCCACCATCGTGGTCTGCCTGATCGTCTGGCTGACGCCGCCGATGCACTACGTGGACGTGCCCTCGGTCCCGAAGAGCTGAACCGACCGGTCATACGGATCGGTCAGACGAAGCGGTCATACGGATCGGTCAGACGAATCGGTCAGTCGAATCGGTAACGAATCGGTCAGACGACGGCGAGGACCGTCCTGATCACGATCGCCGCGATGCAGAGTACGACGACGCCGACCAGGCCGAGCACCTGCAGCTGACTCCGCCGGGCACGCCCCGGGAAGACCAGGGCCGCAGCCGCCAGCCCGCCGACGACGATGCCACCGACCAGTGACGGCCAGCCCGGACCGCCCAGCCCGCCGAGCACCAGATTCAGTGCGATGAGGATGCCGAACAGTCCGAGATCGGGTTTGATGTCCTCGCGCCGCCGCAATTTGATCACGGTATGCACAGCGATCAGCCCGATCGCAGCCGGTGATGCCCCACCGGAGATCGTGTAACCCGGGAAGGCCAGGAACAAGGCGGTGGCACCGCCCAGTCCGCCCAGCACGTACAGGATCAGGTAGCGGGCGGTGCCGAACTGCTCCTCCAGCGGCCGACCGACACCCCACAGGATCAAGGCCACGAACAGCGTGTTGATCAAACCCCGGGAGAGGAAGGCGTAACTGACCAGTCGCCAGACCTGACCGTTGAGCACGGCCACCCCGTTCATCGCCAGCAGGTTGCTGATCATGCCCTGACTGATCAGGTCGAGCACGTACAACCCGATGACGACACCGATCAGCACCTTGGTGACCAGTCCACCCCGCGCGGACAGCGCGCCGCCGAAAGTCGTCCGGGGTGTGCGGACCGTCGCCCGACCGGAGCGGATGCAGTCCGGGCACTGGAAGCCGACCGACGCAGGGTTCATGCATTCGCCGCAGATCGGCTTCCCGCAGCGCTGGCAGCGGATACCGGTGAACCGGTCCGGGTGCCGGTAACAGCCCGCGAAGCTTGGTGCCTGGAACTCCGGACGGCTCACCGATTCACCTCACAAACCACGGCACGAACTGTACGTGCCGCCGGCAACTCACGCCGGTATCCGCTGCCGCTCGCCGTCCGGTCAGGCCAGCTCGACGCTTTCGATCACCACCGGCTCGGTCGGCTGGTCGTTGCGGTCGGTCGCCGTGTTGGCGATGGCATCGACCACGTCCCGGCTGGACTGGTCGGCGACCTCACCGAAGATCGTGTGCCGACGGTTCAGGTGCGGCGTCGGGCCGACCGTGATGAAGAACTGCGAACCGTTGGTGCCGGGGCCGGCGTTGGCCATCGCCAGCAGGTACGGCCGGTCGAACTGCAGCTCGGGGTGGAACTCGTCGGCGAACGTGTAGCCCGGACCGCCGCGTCCGTCGCCGAGCGGATCGCCGCCCTGGATCATGAATCCGGAGATCACCCGGTGGAAGGTCAGGCCGTCGTAGAAGTTGCCGGTGGTCTTCGCCCCGGTCTGCGGGTCGCGGTACTCCTTGGTGCCACCGGCCAGGCCGACGAAGTTGGCGACGGTCTTCGGTGCGTGGTTGTCGAACAGGTTGATGACGATGTCGCCGCGATTGGTGTGCAGCGTGGCTGTGCTCATCGGATCCTCTCGGGATATCAGGGTCGGATACGGAAATGTTCCGAGCTTTCGCCCTGAGACTCTAAAGCCTGGGTAACGCTACGGTTGTCGTGCTCCATCGCAACGGGCCGCCCGGGTCAGCCGCGCCGCCCGACGACGATCGAATCGGAGGAAATGTGAGCAGCAAGACCAAGAAGGGCCGCCGCGACAACGCCGCCGCCCCGGAGAACCTGCCGGTCGCACCGTTCGTGCACCAGACCGCGGACCGGATCGGGCCGCTGGCCCAGGAGGCCGCGGACCGGATCGCACCCCTGGCCCAGGAGGCCGCCGAACGGGTCGGGCCGATGGCCCACCAGGCAGCCGACCGGATCGGGCCGATGGCCCACCAGGCCGCCGAACGGGTCGCGCCGCTGGCACAGGCTGCCGCCGACCGGATCCAGCCATTGGCCCACCAGGCGGCCGAGCGCGTTCGGCCCTACGCCGAACAGGCCGCGGAGCGGGTCCAGCCGTACGCCAAGCAGGCTGCGGAATGGATCGAGCCCCGGGCCCATGACGCGGCTGACAGGATCGGGCCGTACGCCGAAACCGCCCGCAAGAAGAGTGCGGCGGCCGCGGCCCAGGCGGTGGAGAAGTTGGGACCGAGGCTGGACGACGCCGCAGGTCGGATCGCCCCGGCGGTCGATGTGGCCCGCGAACGGCTGCAGTCCGACGTGCTGCCGAAGATCTCGGAGAAACTGACCGAGATCGCCGGCTCCGACGCACCAACGGCAGTGGTTGCGGCCGCCGAGAAGGGCAAGGAACTGCTCCCGGCGGGCAAGAAGAAGCGGAAGTGGCCCAAGGTGCTGGCGATCGTCGCGGGCGCGTTGACGGTCGGCGGCGCCGCGTACTACGCCGCCAAGCGGTTCTTCGGCAGCGACGAGCCCGACTGGCAGACCACCCGCCCGTCGACTCCATACGCCTCGACGACGATCACCGAACCACACCCCACGGAGCCGGCCAAGGCGACCGGTACGGAGGACGCCGCGGCCAGCGCCAGCACTGCGCCGAGTCCGGACGAGGTGACCCCGGCCCACGCCGCGGACGCCTCGGACCGTTCGGACACCACCTCAGGTTCGGACGTGTCAGGCTCCGAGACCTCGGGTTCCGAGACGTCAAGTTCCGAGACCTCGGTCGGCGAAACATCAGCTGCGCAGACCGCAGGCGACACAACGGAGCCGGAATCCAAGTACGGCGACGGTTCCTACGTCGGCACCGAACCGCCGGAGGGTTTCACCATCAAGGGAAATGAGCGGTCCAAGAAGTACCACGTCACCGGCACCGAGGGCTACGAACGGACCAACGCCGACGTCTGGTTCAACAGCGAGGCAGCGGCCGAGGCCGCCGGTTTCACCAAGGCCAAGCGCTAGACCAGTCCCCGGCAGATCGCCCTGCCGGACGCCCTGCGCGAGAACGACCAGCGCCCCGAACCACTCGGTTCGGGGCGCTGGTCTTTGCGGGCTCAGCCCGCCGCGTTCTGTGCCTGCATTTTCAAGGTACCGCGACCATGGGGGCTTGCCGCAAGCCCCCCGTCGCGGTGCAGAATCGTGCCCCTTCCCACCCTTTCGGGCGCCCGAGCGCCCGGTTCTTCTTGGAGCGCGACCACCATCATGACCTCACGCGTGACCTCGAGCGTGTTCCAGCTCGCCGCCACCCACCCGGCAGCATCCGACCCGCGGCTGATCGCCGACGACGAGCAGGAATTCGCCGCCATCGCCACCGCCTTGGACCGACAACTGGCCACTCTGTCCGACCGACTTGATCAACTCCGCCGGTCACCGGGCGGCAAGGGACGGGCGGCGTCCGACCGGGACATGGAGATCCATCGGATCTCGGGACGGCTCCGGCTGCTTCGCCGCTTCGGCCTCGACCTGTGCCTGGGCCGGATGGTCCCGGCGGACGGCTCCGACCCTGTGTACGTCGGGCGTCTGGGACTCACCGACGACGCCGATCGACGACTGCTGATCGACTGGCGGACGCCGGCGGCCGAACCATATTTCGCGGCAACCATGGCCGGTCCCATGGGTCTGCTCAGCCGGCGCCGATACCGCTGGTCCCAGGGCCGGATCACCGACTTCTGGGATGAGGTGTTCACCACCGAGGAGCTGGCGGCCGCCGGACTGGTGTTGGACGAGGATTCGGCGTTCATCGCGAGCCTGGCGGGCAGCCGCTCGCCCCGGATGAGAGATGTGCTGGGCACCATCCAGGCAGATCAGGATGCCGCCATCCGCGCCGGATCCCGCGGCGCGCTGATCGTCGACGGCGGCCCCGGCACCGGGAAGACCGTCGTCGCCCTGCACCGGGCCGCGTACCTGCTGTACGCGGATCCGCGGATCAGTGAGCAACGCGGCGGCGTGTTGTTCGTCGGCCCGCATCGGCCCTATCTGGCCTACGTGTCCGATGTGTTGCCCAGTCTCGGCGAAGAAGGTGTCCAGATCTGTACGCTTCCGGACCTGCTGCCGGAGGGCGCCGACGTGACCGTCGAAGCGGACCCGCGCGTGGCCCGGTTGAAGGCCTCCGCGGCGATGGTGTCCGCGATCGAGCCGGCGGTACGGCTTTACGAGGAGCCGCCGGGACAGGGATTTCTGGTCGGCACCGAGCGGGGTGACGTCGCGTTGACCGCCGACGACTGGGCCGAGGCCTTCGGATCGGTGGATCCGGGGACACCGCACAACGAGGCACACGAGGAGATCTGGGACGCGCTGGTGTCGATCCTGCTGGACAAACTCGCCGAACAGGTCGACGAGGACATCGACCCCGAGCGTCTGGCCGCGGATCTGAAGGACAGCGACAACCTCTCCGAAGCGCTCCACCGGGCGTGGACGCTGATCGACGCCGAGGATCTGGTCGGTGATCTGTGGTCCGTACCGGCCTACCTGCGACGCTGCGCACCCTGGTTGGAGCCGGAGGAGATCGCCGTCCTGCAGCGTGACGAGCCACAGGCGTGGACGATCTCCGATCTGCCTCTGCTGGACGCGGCACGCCGGCGACTCGGCGACCGGCGATCCGCGGAACGCAGACGACGCCGGGCGGCGGCGATCGCCGCGGAACGTGAGTTGATGGATCGGGTGGTCGACGACATCATCGCCGCCGACGACGATCCGGAGACGTCGATGCACATGCTGCGGGGCGAGGACCTGCGTCAGGCGTTGGTCGACGAGTCCGGACTGCCCGTCGTTGCCCCGGACCGGCTCGCCGGTCCCTTCGCCCACATCATCGTGGACGAGGCGCAGGAGTTGACCGACGCGGAGTGGCAGATGCTGCTGCAACGCTGTCCGTCGCGGAGTTTCACGATCGTCGGTGATCGCGCGCAGGCACGTCACGGGTTCGCCGAGAATTGGCAGGATCGGCTCCGCCGAGTCGGCTTCGACACGATGGACCAGGTGAGCCTGACGATCAACTACCGGACACCGCGGGAGGTGATGGATCACGCCGAGCCGGTGATCCGCGCCGCGCTGCCGGATGCCAACGTGCCCACCTCGATCCGCAGCTCCGGGCTGCCGGTGATCATCGGGGCGCAACGGGACTTGGACCGTGTCGTCGACGACTGGCTGACTGCCAACCCGGACGGCATCGGCTGTGTGATCGGCGATCCGGAGGCCATCGGGAGCCGGATCGCCGGGAAGCAGCGGCTGCGGGCCCTGACAGCGGTCCAGGCTAAGGGGATGGAATTCGATCTTGTGGTGCTCGTCGACCCCGCTTCCTTCGGGCCTGGGATCGAGGGCGCCGTCGACCGCTATGTGGCGATGACCCGGGCCACCCGGCAACTGGTGATCCTCAGCTGATCACCGTTGCCGGGAGCCCGGGTATTGCCGGGGTCGTCGCGCCGGTCAGCGACGTACCCGCGGCGGCGCCGACTGCGGCGGTGTGGCGGCCGGGGTCTGCTCGAGCCGCTGCAGCGCCTCGGCAATCGCTCGGTCGAGCTGCGGGTCCGCCTCGCCGTGCCACTGATCGGGAGTGATCGGCACCTCGATATCGGGATCGACACCGTGGTTCTCCACATCCCAACCCTGGCCTTCGATCCAGTACGCGTATCGCGGCTGGGTGACGCCCGTTCCGTCGATCAGGTCGAACCGGCCGTCGATGCCGACCACACCACCCCAGGTACGGGTGCCGACGATCGGTCCGATGCCCAGGGCCCGGGCCGAGGCGTTGACGATGTCGCCGTCGGAGCCGGCGTACTCGTTGGCCACGTAGACCACCGGCCCGCGAACGCCCTGGGACGGGTACTCGGTGGTCGCGCCGTGGCGTGCAACGTCCCAGGCGATCACCTTGCGACCGAGCCGCTCGTTGACCAGCTGGCTGAGATGCCCGCCGCCGTTGAAGCGGACGTCGGCGATCACGCCCTCGTGCCGGGTCGCCTCCTCCAGGTCGCGATGCAATTGCGCCCAGCCGGTGGCCACCATGTCCGGCACGTGCACGTAGCCCAGCCGGCCGCCGGAGTGTTCGGCGACGTACGCCTTCCGGCCGGCGACCCAGGTGTGATAGCGCAGCGCCGACTCGTCACCGACCGGGACCACCACGACGCGGCGGTCATCTGCGCGGCCCGGCCGGCGCAGCACCAATTCGATCGGCTTGTCCGCCGCACCGATCAGGCTCGCGTTGGGCCCCAGCACCGGGTCGACCGGCAGGCCGCCGATCCTGATGATCCGGTCACCGGGCTGGGCGTCGACGCCGGCGGCCCGCAGCGGTGACCTGGCGTCGGGGTCGGAGCTCTCGCCCGGCAGGATCAGATCGATCACCCATTCGTCGCCGTCCTTGGAGAAGTCCGCGCCGAGCAGTCCCAACGCTCTGGACGTGTCGCCGTACGGCTTGACCGCGCGGGCGTACGCGTGGGACGTGTTCATCTCCGCCCCGACCTCCCAGAGCAGCGAGATCAGGTCGTCGTAACTGCCGAGCCGGTCGATCACCGGCCGGTAATGGTCGGCGACCGCCTCAAGATCGACACCGTCCAGGTCGGCACGCCAATAGTGATCACGCATCAGCCGTACATGTTCGTCAAGCATCTGGTGCCACTCGGCGACCGGATCGAGTTCGAACCGCAGCCGGCTCAGGTCGACGTCGACCCTGGCCGGGTCGTCGTCCTTGACCTCGCGATCGGCCGGCCGGACCGTCACCGAGTCACCGTCGCGGGCGACGATCCAGGACAGGTCTCCGCTGACGGCGTACGAATCGATCTTGCCGGCCAGCGTCTCGATCGACCGTTTGCCGAAATCGAACCGTTCGAGCTGGTCCGACGGCTTCTCGCCCGGGACACCTGCCCGTGCCGTGCCGAGCACTCCGTGGGTCGGCGCCTCGCGGATCCACAGCACGCCGCCCTTGGCGGCCTGCAGTGACCGGTAGTCACCGGCCGGCACCGGGAACGGGACCAGCCGATCCTCGAAGCCGTCCACATCAAGATCAGGGCTGGCCGGTGGCTTGTCGGCCTTCTTCCGGTCGTCCTTCTTCTGATCGCGCCTGTCCTGATCACCGCGGTCCTGATCACCACTGTCCTGATCACCACTGCCCTGATCACCCTGGTCCGGCTGATCCTGGTCCTTCGTGCCCTGATCCGCAGCGACCGGCCAGCCGTCGAGGCTCGGGCCGAACGGCGGAGGTTCGGTGGCGGCCAACGGCACGAGGTAGGGCCTTGTCCCGTACGGGAAGCTCATGTCGAAAACGTGACTGTCGTAATGCGGATCGAAGGTCCGCAGCGAGAGGAACGCCAGATACTTGCCGTCGGCGGTGAAGGCCGGTGAGCTGTCGGCGAAACGTCCGCTGGTCAGCGGCACCGGCTCGGAGTGCTGCGCAAGATCAACAGCGATCAGCTGGGAGTGGGAGGAACCGACCGGCTGGGTCCATGTCAGATAGCGACCGTCGGGTGAGAAGACCGGATCCTTGGCCTCACCGTCGGCGCTGACACCCAGCGACCGTACGTTCCCGTCGGCGACGCCGAGCAGCGAGATCCGGCCGTCATGGCCGATCAGGCACACGCGCTCTCCAGCGGGATCGGAGGCGACGTGCAGGATCCGGCCGAGATCGATGTCGATGGTCTGCGGATCGCCCTGGCCGTCGAGCGGGTGGATCTCGACCCGGTCGACGCCGGTCCGGTCACTGACCATGATCGCCTTGCCGGTCCGGCCCAAGGGGCGCGGCTCACGGATCCGGACCGAGGAATCCGCCACCAGGGCACGGGCCGGTCCCTCGCGGTGGCTGAGATAGAACGCCTTGCCCCGCCAGGAGACGACCGAGCCGTTCGCCGTACGGTCCGGGATCACCGAGGTGAGATTCTCCGTCGGGCTCAACGACCGTGTCCGCCGGGCGGTGATCAGTGGCAGGGAGATCTCCAGCGGCCGCGGTTCGGCACCCAGTTCGTCGATCAGGTAGAGGATGCCGCGCGCGTGGTAGGCGATCCGGGTGCCGTCGGTGACGGGCTCCTGGACGTACCCCTGATCGATGGTGTGGAAGGTGCGCCGGGTCAGGTCGGCGGCGGTCGCCGATCCGAGTCGGTCGGCGCTGATGGAGAACAGGTTGGCCTGTTCGTCGGCCGGACCGGGGATCTCTGCGAGCAGGTCGGAGGTGAAGATCAACTCGTTGCCGACCCAGACCGGGCTCTCCAGCCCGGCGGTGACGTCGCCCAACACCCGCTGATAGCTTTCTCCGGCGCCGCTCGGGTCCCACCACAGCTTGCTGGCCGTACCCCCGCGGTAGCGCTTCTGGTCCGCCACGTTGCGGATCGCCTTGCTGGAAACCACCAGGCCGGCATCGCCGCGGGCGACGCCGGCGACCGGCCCGTACGGCAGCTCGGTCACCGCACCGTCCAGTCCGACCCGGTACGCGAACGTGACGAACCGTTCGTGGGTGCGGGCGGCGGAGGAAACAATCACCGATTCGTCGTCGTACCAGCCGAGCAAGGAGGTCGAGGCCGATCCGAAGTAGGTGAGCCGCCGGGCCGAACCACCGTCGAGGTCGGTGACGTGCACCTCGAAGCCACTGTCCTTCGACGTCGCCCAGGCGATCCTGCTGCCGTCGGGTGAGAAGCGCGGAGTGCGGACCGGCACGTTGTCCGAGGTCAACCGCCAGGCGCGACCACCGGTGACCGGGGCCAGCCACACGTCGTCGGCGGCGGTGAACGTGATCAGATCAGCAAGGATGTCAGGAGAGCGAAGGTAGCCAGAAGTCACGTTCGCTGACATTACTTCCCGTCGCCGACACCCGGGGCCGGATTTCCCGCTCGGATCGAGCCGGCATCGCTCCTTATCCGATTCCTCCCGTGGCTATCCCGCACCAGTTCCTCGTCGGCGCACCAGTTCCTCGTCGGCGCACCAGTTCCTCGACGGCGCACCAGTTCCTCGACGGCGCACCAGTTCCTCGACGGCGCACCAGTTCCTCGACGGCGCACCAGTTCCTCGATCCCGCGACAGTTCGTCGTCCCCGCACCGGATGCAACGGGTGCGCCGCCGACCAGCCGGTGCGAGGTCGAGCAACTGGTGCGCCGCCGA
>Ga0164243_10001120_pt1 | contig 46155 bp, 49 predicted proteins | sample OricompcompostOP_FD_108781 | JGI IMG/M metagenome (GOLD analysis project Ga0164243, IMG submission 108781) | Organic Plus compost microbial communities from Emeryville, California, USA - Original compost - Organic plus compost (OP) | ecosystem: Engineered > Solid waste > Mixed feedstock >...
GGGATCGTCGCCGTTCACATGCAGGATCGGCGCCTGCACGCCCTTGGCGACGTCGCTCGGATAGGGCGAGGAGCGCGCGAACTGGGGCGAGGTGGTGAAGCCGATCTGGTTGTTGATGACGAAGTGGATGCACCCGCCGGTATTGTAGCCGCGGATACCGGAGAAGCCGAAGCACTCCCAGACGATGCCCTGACCGGCGAAGGCGGCGTCGCCATGGATGAGCACGGGCAGCACCTGCTGGTGCTTGCCGGGGCCGATGTCATCACGGAACACCTGCTGCGCGCGCACCTTGCCCAGCACGATGGGGTCCACCGTCTCGAGATGCGAGGGATTGGGGACGAGGCTCATATGCACGCTGATGCCGTCGAACTCGCGGTCCGTGCTGGTGCCCAGATGATATTTGACGTCGCCCGAGCCGCCGACATCCTCGGGATTGGCCGTGCCGCCCGAAAATTCGTGGAAGATGACGCGGAAGCCCTTGGCCATCACATTGGCGAGCACGTTGAGGCGGCCGCGATGGGCCATGCCGTAGACGATCTCCTTCACGCCATAGGCGCCGCCATATTTGATGACGGCTTCCAGCGCCGGGATCATCGATTCGCCGCCGTCGAGGCCGAAGCGCTTGGTGCCGACATATTTGCGGCCCAGGAACTTCTCATACTGCTCGGCCTGGATCACCTTGGCGAGGATCGCCTTCTTGCCGACGTCGGTGAACTCGATCTCCTTGTCCTTGCCTTCCATCCGGTCCTGCAGGAAGCGGCGCTCCTCGACATCGGAGATGTGCATATATTCGAGGCCGACATTGCCGCAGTAATTGCGGCGCAGGATGTCGACGATCTCGCGGATGGTCGCCCACTCGAAGCCGAGCGCGCCGCCGACATAGACCTTGCGGTCGAGGTCGGCGCCCGAGAAGCCGTGATATTCCGGCGTCAGGTCGGCCGGCAGCTCGCGATTGGTGAGGCCGAGCGGATCGAGATTGGCCGCCAGATGGCCGCGCACGCGATAGGTGCGGATCAGCATCATGGCGCGGATGGAATCGCCCGCGGCCTTCGCGATGTCCGCTTCCGCCATCGGCGCGCTGGCCTTCGCCGCCGCGGCCTTGATCGCGACCTGCATCTGCGTCGGGTCGAGCGCGGCGGTCAGATCGTCCGTCGCGTCGATCGGCCAGCCCTTGCGGGCCCAGCTCGGGCCGGCTTCGGCGTCCACCGAAACGCCGCCAAAATCCTGAGTCTCAAATCCCATGGCTGCTTCCTTGCTCTGCCACGCGCCGGGCGAACCGATATGGCCCGCCCGGATTGTCCGTTCAGCCCTTCAGCACCTCGAGCAGCGTGGTGCCCAGTTCCGAGGGGCTCGCCGCGACCTTGATGCCGGCCGCTTCCATCGCCGCGATCTTGTCTTCCGCGCCGCCCTGGCCGCCCGATACGATCGCGCCGGCATGGCCCATGCGACGGCCCGGAGGCGCCGTGCGGCCCGCGATGAAGCCGGCCATCGGCTTCTTGCGGCCCTTCTTCGCCTCGTCGATCAGGAACTGCGCCGCCTGCTCCTCGGCATTGCCGCCGATCTCGCCGATCATGATGATGGACTCGGTCGCATCGTCCGCCAGGAACAGCTCAAGCACGTCGATGAAATTGGTGCCGTTGACCGGATCGCCGCCGATGCCGACCGCCGTGGTCTGGCCAAGGCCCGCGTTCGAGGTCTGGAACACCGCTTCATAGGTAAGCGTGCCCGAGCGCGAGACAACACCCACGCTGCCCTTCTTGAAGATGGAGCCGGGCATGATGCCGATCTTGCACTCGCCGGGCGTCAGCACGCCGGGGCAGTTCGGGCCGATGAGCCGCGACTTGCTGCCCGAAAGCGCGCGCTTGACGCGCACCATGTCGAGAACCGGAATGCCCTCGGTAATGGTCACGATCAGCGGCACTTCCGCGTCGATGGCCTCGAGGATCGAGTCGGCCGCGAATGGCGGCGGCACATAGATGACGCTCGCGGTGGCGCCGGTCTTCGCGACGGCTTCCTCCACCGTGTCGAACACGGGCAGGCCGATATGGGTGGTGCCGCCCTTGCCGGGCGTGACGCCGCCGACCATCTGCGTGCCATAGGCCAGCGCCTGCTCGGTGTGGAAAGTGCCGGTGGCACCGGTCATGCCCTGCGTGATGACCTTGGTGTTCTTGTCGACGAGGATGCTCATGCGGCCTTGTTTCCCTTGCTTGTATCCCCGCGAAGGCGGGGATCCAGTCTGGGCTCCCGCCTGCGCGGGAGCACATGCTCAGTTCAATGTCTCATAGAGGTCGCGCCAGTCGGGATTCAGTTCCTCGATCAGTCGCAACTTCCAGCTTCTGTTCCACTTCTTCAAGCGCACTTCCCGCTGCCGGGCTTCCTGCAGATCATCATGCCCTTCGAACCAGACCAGTAATTTGCACCCATATCGTCTGGTGAAACCATCGACGATGCCTTCGCGATGCTCCCACGCACGTTTCAACAGGTTGCCGGTTACGCCGATGTAGAGCGTGCCGTTCCGCCCGCTCGCCATGATATAGACGTAACCCCGCCTCTCCATTCGCCCTTTACGCCGTCATGCCCACGGACGTCGCACCCTGGCCACGTTGGGTCATTGTACCCCGACCTTCGCCGGGGCGACGGGACCTGTCGTCGCTTTCGATCGCGCCAATCACGCCAGGCTCGGCTCGATGCCCTTGCACGCCACCAGCAGTTCCCTGACCGCGTCGACGCTGACCTGGAAATTGCCCCTGGCCTCGTCATCCAGCGCGATCTCGATCACTTCCTCCGCGCCGCCCGCGCCGATCACCACCGGCACGCCGACATAGAGGCCGTCGAGCCCGTACTTGCCGTCGACATGGACGGCGGCGGGCAGGATGCGCTTCTGGTCGCCCAGATAGGCCTCGGCCATGGCGATGGCGCTGGTGGCCGGCGCATAATAGGCCGAGCCGGTCTTCAGGAGGCCGACGATCTCGCCGCCGCCGCCGCGCGTGCGCTTGACGATCTCGTCCAGCTTCTCCTTGCTGGACTTGCCCATCTTGACGAGGTCGGTGACGGGGATGCCGCTGATCGTCGAATATTCGAGCACCGGCACCATCGTGTCGCCATGGCCGCCGAGCACGAACGCGTTCACGTCCTTGACCGACACGCCGAATTCCCAGGCGAGAAAGGTCGCGAAGCGCGCCGAGTCGAGCACGCCGGCCATGCCGACCACCTTGCTGTGCGGCAGGCCGGAGAATTCGCGCAGCGCCCAGACCATCGCGTCGAGCGGGTTGGTGATGCAGATGACGAAGGCGTCCGGCGCATGGGCCTTGATGCCCTCGCCGACCGCCTTCATGACGCCGAGGTTGATGCCGAGCAGGTCGTCGCGGCTCATGCCCGGCTTGCGAGGCACGCCGGCGGTGACGATGATGACGTCCGCGCCCGCGATGTCGGCATAATCATTGGTGCCGGTGATCTTCGCGTCGAAGCCCTCGATCGGCCCGCACTGGGAAAGGTCGAGCGCCTTGCCCTGCGGAATGCCCTCGGCGATGTCGAACAGGATGATGTCGCCCAGTTCCTTCTTGGCAGCGAGGTGCGCGAGCGTGCCGCCGATCATGCCTGCGCCGATGAGCGCGATCTTCTTGCGAGCCATGAGCCTCAAATCTCCTTCTGGGCCGTCCTCGGATGAAGCGCCCTTAAGACGAAAAGGTTACCGGTTCAACGCTGTTCGACCCGGTTTTCCGCTTTTCTTTGCAATTGGTTCGCAATATCAATAATGGTCGCGGATTCGTCAAAAACCCCGCTGCTTCCGAATGATTTGCGTGGTCAACCAATATTCGCCCGGCGCGGCCTGGGCCGGGTCGGCGTGCCAGATCGGCGAAAAATGATCGAGCGGGGCGGGCGGCATGGCGCCGATGGCATCATTGTTGGCGACATAGCGCAGGTCGCGCCAGCCGCGCCGGTCGATCCGCGCCAGGATGAGTCGCGCATAGCCGTCGAGCACGCTCGGGGGCTGCTGCAGACGGGAGACCCGCCCCCCCGGCAGGATGCGCTGCACGGTGCGGCCACCCGGGGCAAGCAGCCACTGGTTCATGTCGCCCGGGCGCAGCCAGCTATGCGGGAAATAGGCATGGTCCCAGTCCGGACCGGCATAGACGATGGCCGTATCGGGCCCGGCGGCATCGATCGCGCGGTCGAGCCCGGACTGCGCGCCCGCGTCGAACCATTCCGCGCGGTAATGATAGACGAGCGTTCCCACCAGCGCGCCGGCGATCATCGCGCCGGCCCCGATCAGCCTGAACCGGCGCAGGCCTTTCTCCTCGGTGAGCAGGCGGGGCGTGAAACTGGCGGCGGCGAGCAGGGTCAGGAGCAGGCTGAGCCAGGCATGGCGGCCCGGCTCGCTCCAGACATGGATGCGCAGCACCGGCCCGAACAGGACCACCAGCACGATCCCCGCGAGCGCGCCGGCGAGCAGGATGGCGAAAGGATGCGTCCGCTCGGAAGGCCCGTTGCGCCGCACGCGGCCGATCAGGCCGAAAATGCCCAGGAGGATCAGCAGCGCCATGCCCGGCACGCGCAGGAACACGCCGGTCAGCAGCAGCATGTCGGCATTGTGCGCGGCCAGCTTGGTGGCGAGGCTGATGAGTCCTTCGAGGCTGAGCGGCTCGGCCGGCGGCGCGAAACGAAGCTGAAGGAGCAGCGGCACCAGCAGGACCGGCAGCGTGGGCAGCCCCGCGCGCAGGCGTCGGCGGGCCTCGGTCCTGTCGGGCGCCGCGAACAGCAGCATGGCGAACAGGGTCAGCGACGCAAGCGCGCCGCCGACGCCGCACAGCGCATTGGCCGCACCGAGCAGCGCGAAGCTGAGCAACGGATCGCGCCCGCCGATCTTGCCGCGCGTGAGCAGGATGGCGAGCTGCGCGCAGAAGAGGGTGAGGACATAAGGCTCGGGCCCCAGGTCCACGATCGCCTCGATGAAGCGCGGCGAGAGCGCGATGACGATGCCGGCGAACATGGCCGTGCGCTGGTCGATGCGCAGGGCAAGGGCATGCAGCAGCAAGCCGATGCCGCCCAGCGCGAACAGGAGATGGACGATCCGCAACCCCGCGAGCCCGAACGGATCCATGCGCCACAGCAGGGCATCGGCGAGCAGCGGCAGCGGCGCGGCATGGGACGGCGCGGGCATCAGCACGACCGAGGGCGCGCCCAGCAGCCAGCCGAGCAGGTCGCGCCAGGGGAGGGCCAGCGCCTGAAGATGCGCGATGTCCGCCACGCCGGGCAGCGTGGTCAGCGCGAATCGCAGGGCATTGGCGGCGAGGATCAGCAGGCAGAAGACGCCGATATGGCGCTGGATCAGGTCGATGATGATCTCGATCCGTGATTTTCCGACTGATCTGCGGGCCATGCGCCGATCATAGAGGCAAAATCCGGCGAGACCATGGGTCACGCGCCGCCGCGGGATTACGCCCCGGCGCGCATGGATGCCGGCATCGGCGGACGCCCTGCGGCACCGCCGCGCTCCGCCGGCCCGCCAGCGGCATGAAACCGGAGACGCGGTCCGGTCTCAGCGATCCTGCGCGGCGCCCTTGCCGCCCTGGGAGCCATGGCCGAGCGCGAGATAGTCCTCGGACTGCATTTCCATGAGCCGCGAGACGGTGCGCTCGAACTCGAAGCGGCCGTCGCCCTCGGGATAAAGCGCGCCGGGCGCGGCGGCGGCGCCGGCGATCAGCTTCACCTTGTGCTCGTACAGCTCGTCGATGAGCGTGACGAACCGCGCGGCCTCGTTGCGCTTCTCCGGGCCGAGCACGGGAATGCCCACGATGATGACGGTGTGGAAGCGCCGCGCGATGGCGAGATAATCCGCCGCGCCGCGCGGCTCCCCGCACAGCCGCTTGAACGAGAAGACCGCGACGCCCTTCAGCGACTTGGGCACATGCAGCGTGCGCCCGCCGCCCAGCGGCAGATCCTCGCTGGGCACATGCGCGCTGTCCTCGGGCGGATAATCGGTCAGGCGGAAGAAAATCTCGCGCAGGCGCGCGGTCGTCGCCTCGCCATTGGGGACATGCCAGGTCTCCGCCCCGCCCAGCCGGTCGAGCCGGTAATCGGTCGGTCCGTTGAGCGGCAGCACATCGAGCTTCTCCTTGAGCAGCGCGATGAAGGGCAGGAACAGCTCGCGGTTGAGGCCATCCTTGTAGAGATCGTCCGGCGCGCGGTTGGACGTCGCCACCAGCGTGACGCCCGCATCGAACAGCGCGGTGAACAGGCGCGACATGATGGCGGCGTCGGCCATGTTGTTGACCACCATCTCGTCGAACAGCAGCACGCGCACTTCGCCGGCGATCGCGGCGGCGACGGGCGGGATGGGATCGCCCTTCCCGCTTCGGCGCGCCTCGTTGAGGCGGGCATGGACGTCCAGCATGAACTCGTGGAAATGGATGCGCCGCTTCGCCGGCCCCTGCAGGCAATCGCGCAGCAGGTCCATCAGCATGGATTTGCCGCGCCCGACGCCACCCCACATATAGACGCCGCGCACCGGCTCGGGCGCCTTGCGCAGCATGCGCCAGAGCACCGAGCCGCGCGTGGGCGCGACCTGCAGCGCATCCTGCAGGACCGTGAGCCGCAGCGCGGCGGCGCGCTGGTCCGGATCGGCCTTCAGTTCCCCGGCGGCGACGAGCGCGTCATAACGGTCGATGACGCGGGTCATGATCCGGGCCTGCGACAGAGTCCATCCCGACCGGAAACCGTGCTCCCGCGCAAGCGGGGGCCCAGGACGGCAATGGAGCGTGGCCGGGCCACGGGCGCCTGCTTCCGCAGGAGCACGGGTTGGTTCGAGATGGCCGCCCGCCTCGCGCCCGCCGCAGGAATGATCAAACCTCTGCTCCTGGACGCGCTCAGTCGGCGCGTTCCACCATCATCTTCTTGGTCTCGGCAATGGCCTTGGCGGGCGAAAGGCCCTTGGGGCAGACATTGGCGCAGTTCATGATGGTGTGGCAGCGATAGAGGCGGAACGGGTCCTCGAGATCGTCGAGCCGCTCGCCCGTCATCTCGTCCCGGCTGTCGGCCAGCCAGCGATAGGCCTGCAGCAGGATGGCGGGCCCGAGGAACTTGTCCGAGTTCCACCAGTAGCTCGGGCAGCTCGTGGAGCAGCAGGCGCACAGGATGCACTCGTAGAGCCCGTCCAGCTTCTCGCGGTCCTGCGGCGACTGGAGGCGCTCCTTGCCGGCCGGCGGCGGCGTCACCGTCTGCAGCCAGGGCTTGATCGAGCTGTATTGCGCGTAGAAATGCGTGAAATCGGGGACGAGATCCTTGATGACCTCCATGTGCGGCAGGGGGGTGATGCGCACCTCGCCCTTGCAGTCCTCGATCGCGGTGGTGCAGGCGAGGCCGTTCTTGCCGTTCATGTTCATCGCGCAGGAGCCGCAGATGCCCTCCCGGCAGGAGCGGCGGAATGTGAGCGACGAATCCTGCTCGCCCTTCATCTTGATAAGCGCATCGAGCACCATCGGCCCGCAGGTGTCGAGATCGACCTCGAATGTGTCGTAACGCGGATTCTCGCCGGAATCCGGATCGTAGCGATAGACTTTGAAGGACTTGACGCGGGTTGCGCCGTCGGGCGCCTTGTGGACGTTGCCCTTCTTGCGGATCACGCTGTTCGCGGGGAGCGAAAACTCGGCCATGACGTTTCTGTTCCTTGGCAATGCGCGTGCTGCGACGCGGCATGGGGGCGCTGTAGCGAGTTGATCCGCACGGCTCAAGGGCAAGGGAGACGTTGACGACATGAGGACGGACTGGCTGATCATCAATCCACGCAGCGGCAGCTATGACGCCGCGCTGGTCGAGACGATCGGAACGCACGCGGCGCAGGCGGGCAAGCCGCTCGCCCGGGTCATCGCGCTGGGGGATGAGGACCTGCCCGATCGGGCGGCCGTCGAAGCGGCCGGGGTGGACAGGATCATGATCCTCACCGGCGACGGCACCGTGAGCGCGCTCGCCACCGCGCTGGAAGGCTGGGACGGCGAGCTGCTCGTGCTGCCCGGCGGCACCATGAACCTGCTCGCCCATGCGCTGCACGGAGATGCCGAGGCGCTGCCGATCGTGCACGCGGCGCTGGCCGGTACGGCCAAAGGCGTCACCATTCCCGTCATCGTGGGACCGGACATCCGCGCCTATGCGGGAATCGTCGCGGGCCCGACCTCGGCCTGGGGCGAGGTGCGCGAGGACATGCGCAATCTCGATCTCGCCGCGCTGGCCCAGAGCGTGCCGAACGCGCTGGGCGCCACGCTCGCCGAGGGCGGCATGACGATCGAGGGGCAGGCGGCGCATTATACCGCCATCTATCTGGAGCCGGCCAGCGAAGGCATCCGCGCCTATGGCATCCTCGCCGAACATGCCGGCCATCTGCTCGCGCATGGCTGGGCCTGGGTGACGGGCGATTTCCGCGAGGGCCCGTCCGAGCCGCTGCCCGTGGCCGGGGCGCTGGTGCTGCGCAACGAGGGGGACGCCGCGATCGACCTGCTGGTCGACGGCGAGAAGCGGCCTGGCACCAATCCTCTGTCCCTGCGCCATGAACAATCCGCGCTGCGTTTCCCGTCCCTCCTGGGGCGCGTGGACTGGTCCTGACCGCGGCCATCGGCCCGCATTCTCCTGCCCGCCGGCTCCTGCCCCGCTAGAGCGTTTCCGACCAGGATAGATGCAGTGCGCCTGAATTGGTTCAATCAAGGCCGGAAAACCTCTAACTCTTGCCTCGCCGGGCGATTCGCGCTGAGGGCAGCGTCATGGAACCCCGTCCGCCCAAGCGCGCCTTCGTCATCGCCGATCCGGGCATGGCCGCGGCGATCCTGTCCGGCCGCAAGACGCAGATGCGCGTGCCGATGGCCGGCCCCCTCGCGCGCGCCGCGCCGGGCGAGCGGCTGTGGCTGCGCGAGGCCTGCATTGCCGGCCGCCTCGTGGACGGGCAGGTCTATGCGACATCGCTGGCGAAGGCGGACTTCGTGATCTTCGCCGATGGCTGGCGGCAGCATCGCGACGGCAGCAGCCAGGCGGGGCGCCGCCCCACCGATCCGGACCATCGCTGGATGACGGCCCTGCACATGCCGCGCTGGGCCTCCCGCGCGACGCTGCTCGTCTCGTCGGCGCGCATGGAACGGCTGCAGGCGATCGGCCGGGCGGACATCCGGGCGGAAGGCGCGCGGCCGCTGGCCGGCGGCCTGCTGTGGCGATGGCCGCCGCCGATCCCCGGACTCCATGGCAGCGCCCGGCGCGCCTTCGCGCGCTACTGGGACATCCAGCACGCCGCGCCCGGCGAGCGCTGGCAGGACGATCCAGAGGTCATGGTGCTCGGCTTCCGCGTGGAGAAGCCGGGCGGCGCCTGACCCGCGCCTTCCTCAGCTTGCCGGCTTGCGGAACCTGAGCGCGAACTGGTCGGTACGCCCGCGCACCGAGGGATCGAACACCGGCACGTCGTGCGGATCGTCGGCATTGTGCAGCGCATCGCTCTCGCCCTCGAGCACGAAACCGGCGGCGAGCGCCTGCGCCTTCACGATCGCCGGGTCGATCCGATGCAGCGTGCGGGTGACGGCCACGCCCGAGCCCGGCAGGGCGCGGTGGTCGACGACGATGAACAGGCCGCCCGGCTTCAGCGCCTTGAAGGCAGCCGCGACAAAACGGCCGGGCGCATCCTCGCCGGCCCGGAAAAAGTCATGATAATTGTCCGACGTCCAGACGAGATCGAGCGGGCCGGGCAGGGCGAGCGTATCGAGCGGCGTCACGATCGGCGCGACATTGGCGAAGGCGGGCTGGGCGGCGATCGCCTTCACGGCATCGGCGGCCGTCGGCGCGCGGGCGAGCAGGTCCGGCGGCACGACCGCATAGACCTTGCCCGCCGGTCCCACGAGCATGCTGAACAGCCGCGTGAAATAGCCGCCGCCCGGCAGCAGGTCGGCAACCGACTCGCCGGGCTCGATGCCGGCGAAGGCAAGCAGCTCGGCCGGCTTGCGGCTGGCGTCCCGGTCCTTGTCGGCCTGGGGCCGGTCCGGCGAGGCGATCGCCGTGGCGATGGCGGGCGGGGGCGCCGCCTGCTGTGCGTGACCGGGCACGCCGGCAAGGAGCGAGATGGCGAGCGCGGCGATCGTGACGGACTTCATGGCGAGCATCCTCATGGCGGATGGAGGGAGCGACGGCAGGGCGTGCGCTTAGCATGGAAGGACGGGTGCGCGCCAACCCGGCCGGCGCCGCATGCCGGGGACCGCCGGAAGCGCAGCCGGATTTTTTCCTTTCGCGAGCGCGCCCGGGCCGATTAACGTGCCCCTCCATGACCATCCCGCGCTCCGTTCGCGCCGCCCTCATGGCCGGCCCCCTCCTCCTCCTCGCCGCCGCCGCTCCGGCCGCGCCGCCGGACTCCAATGATCCCAATCTCGCGCGGCTGCAGCGCATCCTGCGCGCGACGCCGCTGATCGACGGGCATAATGACTGGGCCGAGACCCTGGCCGACAAGGCCGGCGACCAGCGCTGGACCCTGGATCTGCGCCACCTCGATCCCGAGGCCTATGACACGGACATCGAGCGGCTGCGCACCGGCATGGTCGGCGGGCAATTCTGGTCGGTCTATGTCCCGGCCGACCTGCCGCCGCTCGAACAGGTCGAGAAGACGCTGGAGCAGATCGACCTCGTGAAGTCCTTCGCCGGGCGCTATCCCGATGACTTCACGCTGGCGCGCACGGCGGCGGACGTCCGCGCGGCGCACCGTGCCGGCCGCATCGCCTCGATGATGGGGGCGGAAGGCGGCGGACAGATCGACGAACGCTTCTCGGTGCTGCGCGCCTATGCGCAGCTCGGCGTCGGCTATCTGACGCTCACGCACAGCAAGACGATAAGCTGGGCCGACAGCGCCACGGACAACCCGCAACATGACGGGCTGACGCCTTTCGGCGTGGCGGTGGTGCATGAGCTCAACCGGCTCGGCATGCTGGTCGATCTCAGTCATGTGAGCGAGGCGACGATGCTGGACGCGATCGCCGCCAGCCGCGCGCCGGTCATCTTCTCGCACAGTTCCGCCCGGGCGCTCTGCGACCATCCGCGCAACGTCTCGGACAAGGTGCTGAAGGAAGTCGCGCGCAATGGCGGCGTCGTGATGGTCGCCTTCGCGCCCAATTATATCTCGGACGCGCGCCGCATCTGGGGCGCGGAGCGCGGCGCGCAGGACACGCTCTACAATGCCCCGCCCTTCGGCGGCCTCTATATCGGCCAGCCCGAGCGGGCGCGGGCGGCCCTGGACCAGTGGCTCGCGGCGCATCCGGAGCCGAAGGTCACCATCGCCATGGTGGCCGACCATATCGATCATATCGCGCAGGTGGCGGGCTATGACCATGTCGGCCTTGGCGGAGACTATGACGGCCTGCCCGCGTTGCCGGAAGGCATGGACGGCGTGGAAAGCTATCCCGCCCTGCTGCTGGAACTGATGAAGCGCGGCTGGAGCGACGAGAATATCGCCAAACTCGCCGGCGGCAATATCCTGCGCGTGATGGCGCAGGCCGAGCGGGTGGCGGCGCAGATGGCGAACGAGCCGCCCGCCACCGCGACCATCCGCGAACTGGACGGGCCCGCGCCGCCGGCACGGCATGACTGACGAGGCGCTGGCGCGGGCAATCGCCACGGCCGCGACGCTCCACGGCAAATTCCGCCTGCGCTCCGGACGGATCGCGGATATCTATTTCGACAAATATCGCTTCGAGAGCGAGCCTGCCCTGCTGCGCCGCGTGGCGCGGGCCATGTGCGCGCTGATCCCGCCAGATGCCGAGCTTCTCGCGGGGCTCGAACTGGGGGGCGTGCCCATCGCCACGGCGATGTCGCTGGAAACGGGCATGCCGGCCGTGTTCGTGCGCAAGCGCGCCAAGGATTATGGCACCTGCCTCGCCGTCGAGGCGGGGACGTGCGCGGCAGGCGGGTGCTGCTGGTCGAGGATGTCATCACCACCGGCGGCGCGGTGGTTGATGCGCTGGCCGAGGTGCGGGCGGCCGGCGCGGACGTGATCGGCGCGGTCTGCGCGATCTGGCGCGGCGAAGGTCCGCCGGCGGTGCGCGGCGCACCGGAACTCCCGATCCGCGCGGCCTTCATGCGCGCCGATCTCGAAAAAGCGCTGGCCGGGCCTTCGTGAACAGGCGCGGGGCAGCGGACGGCCTCACGCCGTAGGGTCGATCCGCGTAAAACGGACTCAGTGCTCCTGCGAAAGCAGGAGCCCGGGGCGCAAAGGCACTTCGGCTGGGCCCTGGGCTCCTGCCTGCGCAGGAGCCCAAGCCGGCTCCATCTGGAACAGGCGGCCTCTAGAAGTCCTGATAGGCCTCGTTCCCCGGCAGGCCCAGCTTGCCGACCCGCGCATGCTTGACGTCCGCCAGCACGGCATCGACCACGGCATAGCGGGCATCGGCATCCGGAAGGAGATCGAGCGCCGGCTCGCTCGGCATGCCCACGGTGCGCGCCAGCAGGGCGCGCAGGGCGGCCCGCTCCACAGCCGCGCCGTTCCAGCGGATCGTGCCGGCGGCGTCGATGGTGATGCGGTTGCGCACCGGGTCCGGCTGGATCGCGGTCGCGCCGCCCGGCTGCGGCAGATCGATGGCGACCTTATGCGTCTGCAGCGGGATGGTGATGATGAACATGACGAGCAGCACAAGCAGCACGTCGATGAGCGGCGTGGTGTTGAGATCGTTGATGGGCTGAGAACGCTCAGGAACAATGGCGGCCATGGGACCCACTTCTTGATCGTTATGGTATAACATTCATATCATCGCCGGATCGCGCTTCGCAAGGCTTTCGCGGCGATGGCGGCGCGCAGCGGGCCGCCCGGCCTTCTCTCCTTATCCCTTGTCCCCTTGTCCCGGCATCCCGGGTACGGCTCCGGATCGTGTCCGGCCGGGCCAGCCTGCCCTCAATGATGGCAGGCGAGCGCCCCGATCACATCCTCCAGCCGCGCCGGATCACCGAGCGCGATGACGCGGCCGTCGCTCGCGTCGGTGAGCGGCTCGCCGGTCCAGTCGCACATGCACCCGCCCGCTCCCTCGACGATCGGCACGAGCGCGGCGAAGTCGTAGAGCTGGAGGCCCGCCTCCACGACGATGTCGATATGGCCGCTCGCCAGCAGGCCATAATTGTAGCAGTCGCCGCCATAGATGGGGCCCTGTTTCGTCCGGCCGCCCGAGACCGCCTGCACCAGCCCCAGATAATGTTCGCCCTCATGCTCGCCGAACAGATGCGGACTGGTCGTGGCGAGCTGGGCGCCGAGCAATTCCCGGCAGGGGCGCGTGCGAGCGGGCAGGCCGTTGAAGGTCGTGCGTTCGCCCATCGCGCCGACCCAGCGCTCGCCATTGATCGGCTGGTCGATGATCCCGAGAACCGGCCAGCCGTCCTGCAGCAGCGCGATCAGCGTGCCGAAGATCGGCCGCCCGGCGATGAAGCTGCGCGTGCCGTCGATCGGATCGAGCACCCACTGGCGCGCCGCCCCGGCACGCGTCGCCTCATATTCCTCGCCGATCACGCCGTCGCGCGGCCGCTCGGCGTCGATGATGCGGCGCATCGCCTGCTCGGCGGCGCGGTCGGCCTCCGTCACCGGCGAGGCGTCGGCCTTGCTCTCGATCTCGTAATGCGCGCGGAAAAGGGGCCGGATGGCCGCGCCCGCGGCGTCGGCAAGGGCGTTGGCAAGGGCAATGTCGTCGGAAAGGGCCATGGCGACGCGCTAGCCTGATCCGCGGACGCTGGCTAGAGCCTGTGCCGATGGGGTTGAATCGGGACAGGCTCTGTTTTTCTCCGTTTTCCGCGATCTTCGAGTCGCCAGAGGGTCGATCCGACTTGAAATGGCTCTAGTCCGGGGACGCGGGCGATCCGCCGCCCGGCGGCGCGCCGGCACAGGCCTGCCGAAGCTGCCGATAGACGCCGAGCCGGTCGATCACTTGCCAATGGCCGGTCAGCCGGTCCGCCGCATCGAAGAAATAGACGGTGAGGCCGGACATGCGGATGGTCCGCCCGCTTGCCGGAAAAGCGGGGAGATCGCCCGCATGCGTCGCCGCCCAGAGCCAGGACATCGCAACCCCCTCGCCATCCGCGAACAGCCCCTGAATGTCGAATCGCTGATCGGGGAAGGCGGCGCGGGACTGGCGGACGCGGTCCCTGAAGGCGGCCCGGTCGAGCGTCATGCCGTCCCACGGATCGCCGGGATCGTGATGGATGCGATAGGTCGCGGCGAGCCAGGCATCGGCCGCCTCCACGTCCCCTTCATCCCACACCCGCCGGATGAAGCGGACGAGCCGCTGCTTGCGGACATCGGCGGTGGCGCTCATGACGCGCCCGATCCGGCGAGGGCCAGCGCATGCGCGCGGACGTCCGGCGGCCAGCCCGCCATGCGCGCCGCGAATCCCGCATCGTCTCCGGCGAACAGGGCGCGGATCGCCTCTTCATAGCCGGGCAGGTCGCCCGCCATGGCGGCGAGGAAGCGGTAGGCCGCCTCGCGCGCCGCCTTCGTGCGCGTCCGGCCGCCATCGGCCCGGCGCGCCTCGTCGATCAGCCGCCGCAGCGTCGGCGAGGCGCCGCCAGGCTGGGCGGCGAGCCAGTCCCAATGACGCGGCAGCAGCGTGATCTCGCGCGCGACAACGCCCAGCTTCGGCCGCCCCCGAGCGCGCGGCACGGCGGGCGATAGGGTCACGGCCGGTTCGGAAAGGCGCGCGACGATCTCGTCGTCCGACCCGCGCAGATCGAAGTCGAGGACGCGTCCCGTCCGGTCGTCGAAAGTCAGGATCGGCGCGCGCGCATCCGCAGCGGCGGCTTTCACGGCCAGTGCCACGTCGGCCGGCATGCCGCCCGCAAGGCGGCGCGTGCCGATGAAGGCCGTGCAGTGTCCGGGTGCGTCAGGCGGGGCGTCGGGCGATGGATCAAGGGTCATGGGGTCTCCTGCATGATTTTATCCGGGTAAAACTTTTCAAAGTCAATATACCCGGGTAATATTCAGCGACTCGCGATGGGCGAAGGGACGCGACGATGGAGCATGAAGCGCGAAGGGCGGCACGGACCGCCTACAAGGAGCGCAAGGTCGAAGCCGGCATCTATGCGGTGCGGTGCGCGGCCTCGGGACAGGTCTGGGCAGGAAGCGCGCCGGATGTCTCGACCATCCGCAACCGGCTCTGGTTCACCCTGCATTGGGGGAACAACGGCCACGCCACCTTGCAGGCCGCATGGAACCGGCATGGCGAGGCGGCCTTCAGCTTCGAGATCGTCGAACGCATCGAGCCGGCGGAGAGCGCCTGGCTGCGCAGCCGCACCCTGCGCGACCGGCTCGCGCACTGGCTCGACAGGCTGGGCGCCACGCGCATTTGACGGCGCCTGTCCTAAATGCCCGCCCGGCCGCGCCGTTCTGGGAAGGGAACCGGAGGGACGGACGCCCATGCGGGCCCTGATGTGGCTCTTGACGATCATCCTCGCGCTCGCCGGGCTCGCCCTGCGGGTCCAGTCGCATGTCATCGGCGCCGTCGCGCTCGGAACGGGCGCGCTCGTCCTCGCCCTGCTCGCCTGCCCGCTGCTCTGGGCGCGCCCGAACGGCCTCGTGCCCGATGCGCTCGCCATTCCCGGCAAGCGGCGCCTGCTCCTCGCCCTCGCGCTCATTCTGTCCGCGCCCCTCACCCTGCCCTGGCCGCTCTGGCTCTGAATCGACATATGGGCGGCCGGGTGCCGCGCGCATGCGATACACCCGTTGCCGATCCAGCCGGACCGCGCCGCATTTCCCCTTTGCCGCGATTTCGCGTCGGCAGGTGATTCCACCCGCCTCGAAATCCCTCTAGACAGGCGCCATGCCCGAGCTTCCCGAAGTCGAGACCACCGTCGCCGGCCTGCGCAGCGTGCTGGAAGGCGCGCCGCTCACGCTGGTCGAGCCCCGCCGGGCGGACATGCGCTTCCCCTTCCCGCCGGACCTGCGCCAGCGGCTGACCGGCGCCCGGGTCACCGGCCTTGGCCGCCGCGCCAAATATGGGCTGATCGAGACGGACCGGGGCGATACGATGATCTTCCATCTCGGCATGTCCGGGCGCTGGCGGATCGATCCGGCGGACATCGGCCGGCACGACCATCTGCTGCTGGAAACGCCCGCGCACCGCCTTGCCCTGCACGATCCGCGCCGCTTCGGCTTCGTGCATCTGGTGGAGAGCACGAGCCTCTCCGCCTACCGCCATTTCGCCGCGCTGGGGCCCGAGCCGCTGGGCGAGGATTTTCACGCGGCCTATCTGGCCGAGGCGCTCGCGGGCCGGATCGCGCCCATCAAGGCCATGCTGCTCGATCAGCGCATCGTCGCGGGGCTCGGCAACATCTATGTGTGCGAGGCGCTGAACATCGCCGGCATCGCCCCGACGCGGGAAGCGGGACGAATCGGCAAGGCACGGCTCGCGCGGCTGGTGGAGGCCATCAAGGCCGTGCTGCGCGCCGCGATCCTCGCGGGCGGCTCGACCCTGCGCGACTATGCCCGGCCGGACGGCGAGCTTGGCTATTTCGCGAAGGAATGGCGCGTCTATGGGCGCGAGGGGCAGCCTTGCCCCTGCGGCAAGGGCATCGTGCGGCGGCGCATGGATTCGGGGCGCTCGACCTTCCATTGTCCGCGCTGCCAGACATAGGAGGCGCCGCATGACCGCCGATGAGAGCATCCCGCCGCCCGCCCGCCTCGCCGCCGGCGGCCTCGCGCTCATCGGCCTTGCCGGCCTCGCCCTGCAGACCATCGCCTCGACGGAGATGGCCGGATCGGTGCCGGCCGCGCTCTGGGCCATGCTGCGCTTCTTCACCATCATCAGCAATCTGCTGACATTCACCCTGTTCACGGCGATCGCGCTGGGCCGCCACGATGCGTTCGCGCCGCGCCGGCTGGCCGGCATCGCCGTCATCATGGGGCTGGTCGGCCTCGTCTATGCGACGCTGCTGCGCAATATCGAGCATCCCGCCGGGCTAGCGCAGGCCGCCAATCTCATCCTCCATTATGCCGTCCCCCTGCTCGTCGCGCTCTACTGGCTGCTCTTCGCGCCCAGGGGCCATCTGCGCGCGGGCGACCCCTTCCGCTGGGCGCTGGTGCCGGTGGTCTACCTGCCCTATGCCCTGCTGCGCGCCGGGCTGGACGGACGCTATGCCTATCCGTTCATCGATGTGGACAGGCTCGGCTGGACGCAGGTCGCGCTGAACGCCGCGGGTCTCGCGGCGGCGTTCCTGATCGCCGGCGAGGCGCTGGTCTGGCTGGACCGGCGGCTGGCGCGGCGCTGAGAGGAGGAACGAGGCGCGCTCTCCGGTCCCGCAAAGGCGGGAGCCGAGGCGCGAGGCCATTGCGGCCAGGCATGGACGCCTGCTTTCGCGGGAGCACTGGTTCTCGCGTTCCGTCCCCGTTCCGCTGGGTCCCCCGCAGATGGAACCGGCTTGTGCGCCTGCGCAGGCAGGCGCCCAGGGCGCAAGGCGCTGCGGTTGGGCCCTGGGCTCCTGCTTTCGCAGGAGCACCGATTCGCGCCTTGCGTCAGAGCGGCGCGCAGGCGGCTTCCAGCCAGGCCCTGTCCGCGCCCCCGAGCTGCGGACCCACGATCGCCAGCGTCTTCGCATGATAGGCGTTCAGCCAGTCAAGCTCGGCGGGCGAGAGCATGGCCTTCACGATCAGGTTGCGGTCCATCGGCGCGAAGGTGAGCGTCTCGAAGGCGAGGAAGGGCTTTTCCGCGCCGGGCAGGTCCGCCTCGACCACCAGCACCAGATTCTCCCAGCGGATGCCATAGGCGCCGGTCTTGTAATAGCCCGGCTCGTTGGAGAGGATCATGCCGGCCTGCAGGGGCTCGTCGCCGCCGCCGAAGGTGGCGATGCGCTGCGGCCCTTCATGCACGGCGAGGAAGCTGCCGACGCCATGGCCGGTGCCATGGGCATAATCCAGCCCTTCGGCCCAGAGATATTGCCGGGCCAGCACGTCGAGCTGGGTGCCGCGCGTGCCGGCCGGGAAGCGCGCCATGGCGAGCGCGATATGGCCCTTGAGGACAAGCGTTGCATTGTGGCGCATCTCGTCGGTCGGCGTGCCGATGGCCATGGTGCGGGTGATGTCGGTCGTGCCGTCCCTGTACTGGCCGCCCGAATCGACCAGCATGAGCGTGCCGCTCTCGATTCGCCGGTTGGTCGCCTCGCTCGCCTTGTAGTGGACGACCGCGCCGTTGGGACCGGAGCCCGAGATGGTGTCGAAGGACAGGTCGACCAGCGCGGGCGATTCCTCGCGGAATTTCTGCAGGCGGTCCGAAGCGCTGATCTCGGTCTGGCCGCCCTTCGGCCCCTCGACCGAGAGCCAGTGCAGGAACTTGGCCATGGCCGCGCCGTCGCGCGCCTGCGCCGCCTTTTGCCCGGCGATCTCGACCGGGTTCTTGATCGCCTTGGGCAGCACGGCGGGATCGCGCATCTCGCGGATCGTCGCGCCGGCCTTGTCCAGCGTCTCGAAGATGGCCGCCACGGCCCGCTCGGGGTCGACGGCGACGGTCTTGCCGGCAAGATCGCGCAGGCCGCTCGTGAATTCGGCGCGATCCCGCACGCTCACCGCGTTGCCCAGATGCGCGCGGACACCGGCGTCGATCTTGTCGGGGTCGACGAACAGCTCGGCCTTGCCGTCCGCATGGAGCAGCGCATAGGCGAGCGCCACCGGCGTATGCGTCACGTCCGCGCCGCGGATGTTGAACGTCCAGGCGATCGAATCGAGCGCGGTCAGGACCGTCGCGTCCAGCCCTTCCGCCTTCAGCCAGTCGCCGATCTCGGCGCGCTTGGCGGCGCTGGACTTGCCCGCATAGCGCTCCTCGTGCGGGACGAGCTTGGCCTTGCTGGGCGCGGGCTTGTCGGCCCACACGGCATCCACCGGGTTGGTCTCGACCGCGACGAGCGTCGCGCCCTTCTTCGCCAGCGCCTTCGTGGCGTCCCGGACCCAGCGGCGGGTGTGCAGCCAGGGATCATAGCCGATGCGCGCGCCGGCCGGCGCATGTTCGCCCAGCCAGGCGGCGATGCTGGTCTGCGGCACGCTCTGATACTGGTAGAGATCGCCGTCCACCTGATCGCGCACCTGCAGCGTGTAGCGCCCGTCGACGAAGATGGCGGCGTCCTCCGGCAGCACCACGGCGCTGCCGGCCGAACCCAGGAAGCCGGTCAGCCAGGCGAGACGCTGCGCATAGGCGCCGACATATTCGGAGAGATGCTCGTCCGTGAGCGGCACGACGAATCCGTCGAGCGACTGGCGGGCGAGCTGGGCACGGAGCGCCTTCAGGCGGTCTTCATAGGTGGACATGTGCGGATTCCCGAAATTTCATTGCGTCTACATAAGCCTTTTGCGGGTTGTTGCCAGCCATGAGGCGTTGGCGCTAATTGGGGGCATGGCCTCTAATGGCTGGTTAAGCGCGGCGCTGCCTCGCCGGAGACATCTGCGTTCATGACAGCGTCCGCCTTCCTCCCGCTGACCCATAGCTGGCCGCTCTACGATGCCGCGCGGCATATGCCGATGGCCTGGCCGGATGCGCCAGACCGGACGGCAATGCAGGATGCTGTGCTGGCCACGCCGGACATCGGCCTGTGGCAGTGCGACCTGCGGGACGAACGGCTCGACTGGACCGATGCGGTCTATCGGCTGTTCGGCCTGCCCGACGGCGAGCGGCTCGAGCGGCGGCTCATCGTCTCCCTGTACGAAGAGCGCTCGCGCGTGGCGATGGAAGCGCTGCGGGCCCATGCCATCCGCCACCATCGCGGCTTCACGCTCGATGCGCGGATCCGCCGGCCCGACGGGGCATGGCGGTGGATGCGCCTGACGGCGATACCGGTCCTTTCCGGCCGCAAGGTGGTGCGCCTGCGCGGCGCCAAGCAGGACGTGACCGCCGCCTATGACGGGCCCGGCGCCGACTGAAGGGGAAGGCGCGCGCCCGGTCTCCCGCGTGCCGGTCTCCCGCGCGGGCGGGCGCGCCGGGCAGTCATGCTGTTCCGGAGCCTCTATGACGCGGTCAGCAGCCGCCGTTGCTCCGCGATCTGCCCGGCGGAGATCTCGCAGCCCGTCGCCGGGCCGATGAACAGCACGATGCCATGGTCCGGCGCGGTGGCCTGAACCAGCCAGGTCGCGTCCATCTCCAGGCAATAGGGCGCCATCCGCGCGGCTTCCGGGGCGATGTGGCGCGTATCGTCGAACACCACGATCATCGGCCCCTCATAGCGTCGGCCCTGCACGATGAGCGGGGTGAGATTGTCCCCGGCGGGCGTGCATTGCGTGGCCGACGGCACGAAGACGCGCGAGCGCATCAGTTCGGCGATGATCTCGTCCTCGCCGCCAACGCCCGCCATGCCCTCGCGCACGACGCGCTCCAGGCCGGTGAGCGGCACATAGTCGTTGTTGCTCATCGCCGCCTTGTGACCGGGCCCGCCTCCCTGCGCAATGGCGGAGTTCGGGGTGGCGGCCGATTTCCGGACGGGTCGGCGGCGCGCAAGGCCATTGAGCCGGCGTCGCGGCGCGCCTATCTCGGCGGCCATGACAGACATGCCCATGCCGCCCCGCGCGGCCCGACGCCCGCACGAGACAGTCCATCACGGCCGGACCCTCGACGATCCATGGGCCTGGCTGCGCGACCCGGGCTATCCCGACGTCACCGATCCCGACGTGCTCGCCTATCTCCGGGCCGAGAACGACTATTTCAACGCGCATATGGCCGCCCGCAAGCCGCAGGTGGACGCGCTGTTCGCCGAGATGAAGGCGCGCATCAAGGAGGAGGACCGGTCCGTTCCCCAGAAGGACGGGGCCTATCTCTACTGGAGCACCTTCGAGACGGGCGAACAGTATCGCCGGCACTGGCGCCGCAAGGTCGGCGCGCCCGACGACGGATCGGCCGACGAACTGATCGTCGACGAGCCGGCGCTGGCCGCGGGCAAGGATTATTTCCGGCTCGGCGCCGTTGCCATCTCCAATGACGATCGCCTGCTCGCCTATGCGGTCGATGACAATGGCTCGGAGCGCTACACGGTGCGCATCAGGGACCTGGCGACCGGAGAGATGCTGCCGGACGTGATCCCGGACGTGCTCTCCGCGCTCGTCTGGACGAAGGACGACAAGGCGCTCGTCTATGCGCCCGCCAATGTCAGCTGGCGCACCGACCGCGCGAGGCTGCACCGGCTGGGGACGGATGCGGCCGGGGACGCCGAGCTTTATCATGAGGATGACGAGGGGTTCCGCGTCTCCGTCGGCCTCTCCAGCACCGAGAACTGGATCATCATCGCGAGCGGCGATCATGTGACCAGCGAGGTGCGGCTGGTGCCGGCCGGCGATCCGTCCGCGCCGCCCATCCTCGTCTCCGCGCGGGTGGAAGGGCGCGAATATGATGTCGATGAGCATGAGGGCTGGCTGTACATCCGCACCAACGACACCCATCCCAATTTCCGGCTCGTCCGCGCGCGCATCGAGACGCCGGACCAGTGGGAAGAGGTCATTCCCGCCTCGGATCGCTTCTACCTGACCGATGTCAGCCTGTTCAAAGGCTTCTATGTGACCGAAGGCCGCGAGGACGGGCTCGATCAGATCGAGATCCGCGACTATGCGACGAACAGCCCGAAGCGCATCATCTTCCCCGAGGCAAGCTATGTCGCGGGGCTCGACGACAATCCCGAATATGACGTCTCGACGCTGCGCCTCAGCTATGAATCGATGGTGACGCCGGATACGATCCTCGATTATCGCCTGTCGGACGGACATCGCGACATCCTGAAGGTGCAGGAGATCCCTTCCGGCTTCGATCCCGCGCTCTACGAGACGAAGCGGCTGGCGATCCCCGCGCGGGACGGCACGCCCATCCCGGTCTCCATCCTCCATCGCCGCGACTTCCCCATGGATGGCTCGCGACCGCTCTATCTCTATGGCTATGGCGCCTATGGCATCGCCATCGCGCCGGGCTTCGGCACCACGCGGCTCAGCCTGGTCGACCGTGGGTTCGCCTTCGCCATCGCCCATATCCGGGGCGGCGACGATCTGGGCCAGCAATGGTACAAGGACGGCAAGCTGGAGAAGCGGACCAACACGTTCAACGACTTCGTCGACGTGGCGAAGGGGCTGATCGCGCTTGGCTATACCTCGGCGGGCCGCATCGCCACATCGGGCGGTTCGGCGGGCGGCGAGCTGATGGGCGCCATCGTCAATTCCGATCCCGGACTGTGGGGCGCGGTCGTGGCGCATGTGCCCTTCGTCGACGTGCTCAACACGATGCTGGACGAGACGCTGCCGCTCACGCCGGGCGAATGGCCCGAATGGGGCAACCCGATCGAGGACGCGGCCGCCTATGACCTCATCGCCGGCTATTCGCCCTATGACAATGTGAAGCCCCAGGCCTATCCGCCCATGCTGGTGACGGCCGGGCTCAACGATCCGCGCGTCACCTACTGGGAGCCGGCCAAATGGGTGGCCCGCCTGCGCGCGACGAAGACGGACGACAATATCCTGCTGCTCAAGACCAATATGGAAGCCGGCCATGGCGGCAAGTCCGGCCGCTGGGAATCGCTGCGCGAGACGGCGGAGGAATTCGCCTTCATCCTCTGGCAGCTCGGCATCCCGGTCTGAAGGGGCTATACCGGGTCATGGGCCAGCCCTTCGAGATGCGCTTCACCGCCACGGCGGCGGACATCGACATGATGGGCCATGTCAACAATGCGGTCTGGGTGCGGTGGATGGAAGCCATCGCCACCGCGCACTGGGAAGCGCTGGCGTCGGCCGAAGCGCAGGCGCGTCACGGCTGGGTCGTGACCCGGCACGAGATCGACTATCGCGGCAATGTGCGCGAGGGTGACATGGTGCTGGCGCGCACCCATGTCGCCGAGCCGCCGCGCGGGGCGCGGTTCGATCGGCTGATCGATTTCTTCGGCCCCGACGGCACGCTCAAGGTTTCCGCGCGGACCACCTGGGCGATGATCGACCTGTCCAGCGGTCGGCTGATGCGCGTGCCAGCGGACCTGGCCGGTCTCTTCCTGGCCTGATCGCCGGCGCAGGACGTCAAGGCGCTCGCCCGGGCGGGCCCCGCCTCAGCGGCTTTTCCGGTCCGCCTGCTCCTGCGGGAGGGTCGGCACCACGATCGGCGCGGCGCGCGGCTCCAGGATGGCGGCCGCCTCGATCACGTCGAGCGCGCGCCGCGCCTCATTGTAGCGCCGCGCCCGCTCGAGCCATGCAAGGGTGGCGGGACGGCTGGGCAGCGCGGACACCTCGTTCATCGCATCGTCGATACGGCCGGATTCGAGGTCTATCCGCGCCCGGATCAGGCGTTCGGTCGGCTCGGGCGACGGCGCGTCGGCGCGCTGGATGACCGCGAGACCGCGCAATTCGCGCATCGCGCCGGCCCACCAGCTCTCGCCGGGCTCGCCCCCGTCGATCTGCGTGCCGATCGCCGTCAGTTCGGCGCGCAGCGAGCCGATGGTCACCGGCTCGGCGGCGGCATTGACGATCGTCGCGACCGCCTTGGGCTGTGCCTCGCCGAACAGCAGGCGCAACTGCCCCTCCACATAGCCGAGCGGCTGGCCCGCATCGAGCGCGCGCCGCGCGGCGAAGGCGATCATCATCGCTTCCGCGCGGTTGGCGTAGCCGGATGCCGTCTGGGCGGCGACCGCGATGCGGGTCATGCGCTGCTCCAGATCGAGCATGCGCAGATCCTGCTGCTCAGCGCTCATCGCCAGCGAAGGCGGGCGCACGCCGGCGACCGAGGCGGGCGGCGGCGCGGCCTGCTCGCCGGTCGTGTCGTCCCCGGCCGCATTGCCCGCGAGCGCGGCCGGCGGCGCGGCGGCCTTGCGCCCATCCCAGTGCGTCATGATCCATGCCATCGCCGCCAGCCCGCCGATGAAGGCAAGCAGCGTCAGGGCGATCGTCATGCGCGCGCGCGATCGGCGGGGGGGCGCCATGGCCTCGATCCGCTCGCCTATGTCCGGTGCCTCGCTCGCCATGCCTCCGATCCGGCTAAGTCGCGCTCATACATAGCCGTCCTGCCATATCCAGCAAGGCCGTATCGTCGGGTGCGGGAGACACATGGATGCGGCGCCAGCCATCCCCGCAATCCCGCGCGGCCGCCTGGCTGATCGCGAGGATCATGTGATTGCGGTGCGAGGGCGGGAGCAGCGCGTTGAGCCGTCGCCCGGCGCGCGGCGAATGGACGGCGATGAGACTGGAGGGCAGCGTCGCCAGCGCCCGCGTGAGCGGCCGCATGTCGCGGGGCTCGCTGCTGTAGACCGGCAGGCGGGTGATGGAGAGTCCCGCCGCGTCGAACGGGCGCACATCGGCGCCGCAGACATGCAGGACATGGCGGAACCCGCCCGCGACGATCAGCGGCACGGTGGAGGCCGCGTCGCCCCCGCCGGTCCGCACGTCCCGTCCGCCATGGTCGCTGGCCGCCCGCGCGCTCGCTTCCCCCACCGCGAATAGCGGCAGATGCGCGAAGCGGGCCAGCAGATCGGTCCCGAAACGCGCGCCATTGGCGCTCGTCACCAGCAGCGCGTCGAACGGGCCGGGCGGCGCGGCATCCCGCGCCACCGGCACGATCTCGAACAGCGGAAGCTGGATCACCTCGATGCCCATGGCCCGCGCCCGGCCGGCCGACCGGTCATTGCCCGGCTGCGGGCGGAGCAGGACGAGCGGCCGGCTCATCCCCCGAACAGAGCGCGCAGGGCCGGGCTCGCCCGGTCCAGCAGGCGCGCCGCCATGGCATGCGCTTCCTCCTCGAGCGCCGCGGCGTCGAGGCCGGGCGGAAAGCGCCGCTCATCGCGCTGGTCCTCGGCGCCGTCCTCGGTCAGGATCTGCGCGCGGACATGCAGCGCGCCGCCATCGATCCGCGCATGGACGGCGACAGGGGAGTGGCAACTGCCGCCAAGGCCGGCCAGCACGGCACGCTCGAAGCCGACGCAGCGCGACGTCGCGCTGTGGTCGGTCGCGGCAAGCAGGGCCCGGGAGCGCGCGTCATCGGCGCGGCATTCGATGCCGATCGCGCCCTGGGCCACGGCCGGGAGCAACAGGTCGGTCGGGATCGACACGCCGACATCGTCGAGGCCCAGCCGCGCGAGGCCGGCCGCCGCGAGCAGCGTGGCGTCGACCGCCCCCGCCTCCACGCGCGCGAGGCGAGTGGCCACATTGCCGCGCAGCAGGGTGATCGCGAAGTCGCGCCGGATCGCGCGAAGCTGCGCCGCCCGGCGCGGCGAGCTGGTGCCGATGACCGCGCCTTGCCGCAGCGCGGCGATGGACGGCGCGCCGATCAGCCGGTCGTTCACCACGGCCCGGGGCAGCATCGCCGCTATGGCGATGGCCTCCGGCCGGATCGTCTCGACATCCTTCATGCTGTGCACGGCGCAGTCGATCTCGTCCCCGGCCAGCGCCCGGTCGAGTTCCTTCGTCCACAGCGCCTTGCCGCCCAGTTCGGCCAGCGCGCGATCCTGGATGCGATCGCCGCTGGTCGTCACCGTCACGATGCGGAGCGCCTCGCGCGGCCAGCCATGCGCCGCGCACAGGGCATCGGCGACGAGCCCGGCCTGGACGAGCGCCAGCGGCGAGCCGCGCGAGCCGATGCGAAAAGGCGCGGCGGGGGTTGGATACGGATGAGCAGCGACCATGTGAACATGGCCGATAGACGCTCGCGCGCTGCGGCTCTAGAGGAAAGCGCCATGACTATCATCCTCGGTCTGGAATCGAGCTGCGACGAAACCGCCGCGGCGCTGGTCGCCAGTGACCGGACCATCATCGCCCACCGCCTTGCGGGACAGGAAGCCGCGCACCGGCCCTATGGCGGGGTCGTGCCGGAGATCGCGGCGCGCGCCCATGTCGAGGCGCTGATCCCGCTCGTCCGGGCCACGCTGGACGATGCCGGCATGGCGCTGGCGGACGTGGACGCGATCGCCGCCACGGCCGGACCGGGGCTGATCGGCGGCGTCATGGTCGGCCTCGTCACCGGCAAGGCCCTCGCCCATGCCGCCGGCAAGCCGCTGGTGGCGGTCAATCATCTGGAAGGCCATGCGCTCTCCCCGCGGCTCGCCGATCCCGCGCTCGCCTTCCCCTATCTGCTGCTGCTCGTCTCGGGCGGCCATTGCCAGCTCCTCGATGTGCGCGGTCCGGGCGATTATCGCCGCCTTGCCACCACCATCGACGACGCGGCCGGCGAGGCTTTCGACAAGACCGCCAAGCTGCTGCGGCTCGGCATTCCGGGTGGGCCGAAGGTGGAGGCGCTGGCGCGCGAGGGGAATCCGCGCGCCGTGCCCCTGCCGCGCCCGCTCGTCGGCACGGGCGAGCCGCATTTCTCCTTCGCCGGGCTCAAGAGCGCGGTCATGCGCGCGGTGGAGAGCGGCCAGTGGCGGGACGCGGACATTGCCGCGAGCTTCCAGCAGGCCGTCGTGGATTGCCTCGTCGATCGCACGCGGCGCGCGCTCGACCGGGCCGAGGACCCGACCGCGCTGGTGGTCGCCGGCGGGGTCGCGGCGAACGGCGCGGTGCGCGCGGCGCTCCAAGCCCTGGCCGGCGAACGCCGCCTGCCGTTCATCGCACCGCCACTTTGGCTGTGTACGGATAATGCGGCGATGATCGGTTGGGCTGGCTGCGAACGTTTCGAACAGGGTTGGGTCGATGACCTCGCCATTCCCGCGCGCCCGCGCTGGCCGCTCGATCCGGCGGCGCAGGCCGTGCGCGGCGCGGGGGTCAAGGCATGAGCGGCGCGAAGCCGATCGGCGTGCTGGGCGGCGGCGCCTGGGGCACGGCGCTGGCGCAGGTGCTCGCCTCGGGCGGCAGCGACGTCCTCCTCTGGGCGCGCAACACCGCGGTGGTGGAGGCGATCAACGCGCGCCACGAGAATGACGCCTATCTGCCCGGCCGGCCGCTCTCCCCGCTGATCCGGGCCACGGGCGATCCCGCCGCGCTCGCCGATGCCGGCCTGCTGCTGGTGGTGACGCCGTCCCAGCATATGCGCGCCATATTGTCCGGCTTCCCGGCGCTGGCCCAGCCGCTGCTCCTCTGCTGCAAGGGCATCGAGGCGAGCACCCGCCAGTTCATGCATGAAGTCGCGCGCGAGGCGATGCCGGGCTCGCCGGTCGCGGTGCTTTCCGGCCCCACTTTCGCGCATGAGGTGGCGGCCGGGCTGCCGACCGCCGTCACGCTCGCCGCGCGGGACGAGGCGCAGGCCCGGCTGCTGGCCGATGTCGTCGCGCGGCCGACGTTCCGGCCCTATGCGAGCGACGATCTGATCGGCGCGGAAATCGGCGGCGCGATCAAGAATGTGCTGGCCATTGCCTGCGGCGTCGTGGCCGGCGCGGGGCTCGGCCAGAATGCCCGCGCGGCGCTCATCGCGCGCGGCTTTGCCGAGATGACGCGCTTCGGCCTGGCGCTCGGCGCGCGGGCGGAGACGCTGGCGGGCCTCTCCGGCTTTGGCGATCTCGTGCTCACCTGCACATCGGAAAGTTCGCGCAATTTCACGCTCGGCATGGGGCTGGGCGAAGGGCGGAGCGCGGCCGCGCTGCTGGCGCACCGCCATACGGTGGCGGAAGGCGCCCATACCGCGCCCGTGCTGCTCGAGATGGCGCAGGCGCGAGGCATCGACATGCCGGTCACGCAGGCGGTGTGCGACCTGCTCGCCGGCACGCGCGGCGTCGGCGACGTGGTGGCGATGCTGCTGGCGCGCCCCCTGCGCGCGGAACTGGGCTGAGGCTTTGCGCATTGTCGCGGGAACGCTTATGCTGCGTGCCGGCGCTGGCCTGCCGGCTGCCGCGTTGGGGAGCGCGTGAATGACAACGGCGCCGGCATCGGCCGAGCAGACCGAGCGCGATGATGTCGCGGCCCTGGCAAAGGGCGGACGCACGAACATCATTGGCTTCGTGCTGCGTCTGGCCGCGCGTATTCCCTTCCTGTTCATCGCGGGGCGGCTCTATGGCGCGGCGGTGCTCGGGCGTTTCGCCTATGCGGTGCTGATCGTCGAGTTCGCGGCGCAGCTCGCCACGCTCGGCCTCAAGCGGGGCCTGGCCGAGCAGCTCGCCCGCGACCCGCGCGAGCCCTCCCATATCGTCGCCGACGCGCTGATGCTCTGCCTCATCGCCAGCGTCGCGGCGGCGGGGCTGCTGATGATCTTCCCGCAGGCCATGTTCCCGAACAGCGGCCTCAACGGGCTGGACAGGCTGCTGCCGCTCATCATCCTGCCGATCGCACTGACCGACGTGGCGCTCGCCGCCTGCGCCTATCAGTATAATGTCGTGGCGACCGTCCATGCCCGCTCGATCGTCGAGCCCTGGACGATCAGTATCGCGGCGCTCGGCTTCTACTTCTATTCGACGCGCGACGGCCTCATCCTTTCCTATGTGGTCTCGATGGCGGCGGCGATGGTCGCCGGGCTCTGGCCGCTGCTGCGCCATTATCGCGGCTGGCGCGGCTGGCGGCCGCATCCCGCGCGGCTCTGGCGCCTCGCCGCCCGCAACTCGCCGCTGGCCGCCGCCGACGCGATCGAATGGGCCACGCGTCGGCTCGATCTCGCCATTCTCGGCCTGTTCGCGAGCCCCGCGATCGTGGGCGTCTATTATGTGGCGCAGCAGGTCGCCTCGCTTCCGCAGAAGCTCAAGAGCAGCTTCGAGCCGATCCTGGGGCCGGTCATCGCGCGCGGCGTCCAGCAGCGCAACTATGGCGCGATCGCCCGCCATGTGGCGCAGGCGGGCTTCTGGATCGTGTCAGCGCAGCTCGGCATCGCGCTGGCGCTGGGCATTCCGGGCGAAGCCGTCATGGGCCTCGTCGGCCCGGGCTTCGTCGGCGGCACCGGCGCGCTCGCCGGGCTGCTCGCCGCCGAAGTGCTGGCCTCGCCCGCCGTCGTGAGCGAGGCCGCGCTGGTCTATCTCGCCCGCATGCGCAATCTCACCCTCTCCGTCGCGACCATCGCCCTGCAGGCCGTGCTCACGCTCGCCTTCATCTATGCCGCCCGGCGTGCCGACCTGCCCGATCTCTACATGGCGACGATGCCGGCCATCGCCCTCGCGCTCGCGCTGGCCTGCGGCGCCCTGGCCAAGTCCCTGCTGCTGGGGCGGCTGCTGGGGGTGCGCGTCTCCTTCTGGCGGCCCACGCTGCTGGTCGCCGGGCTGGCGGCGGCGGCGGTCGGCATGGGCTTCACGCTGCTGCCCCGCGCGCTCGAATGGGTCGAGCTGGTGTTCGGCGTGCCGGTGATCCTCGCCGTCTATGGCGTCATCGTGTGGTCGCTGGCCTTCCGCGATGAGGATCGCCGGCTGCTGCGCCGGGGCGGCCGCGCGATCGAGCCGGCACCGGCGGGACAGGGTTAGACGGGGCGGGCAACGGAACGGACCGTTCACCGGTCGAACGAGCGGAAAGGATTCATGGCTGCGGAGGAACAGAAGGCGTCGGCGACGAATGGCAACGCACCGTCCGCGCCGCCGCCGGACTGGAGCATCAAGTCCAACCTCGTGCTCTATGGCGCGCTGGCGGCCAATATCGGCATCGCGGTCGCCAAGTTCGTCGCCGCCACGATCAGCGGGTCCTCGGCGATGCTGACCGAAGGCGTCCATTCGCTCGTCGACAGCGGGAACCAGATCCTGCTGCTGCACGGCCAGGCCCGCTCGCGCAAGCCGCCGGACCGCGCGCACCCGTTCGGCTATGGCCGCGAGCTTTATTTCTGGGCCTTCGTCGTCGCCATCCTGATCTTCGCGGTCGGCGCGGGCGTCTCCATCTATGAGGGCTTTGCCGCGATCCGCGCGCCCGAACCGCTGCTCGACCCGCGCATCAACTATATCGTCCTCGCCATCGCCGCCGCGCTGGAGGGCTCCTCATGGACCATCGCCATGCGCCACTTCGACAGGCGGCGCGGCCGTCTCTCCTGGTGGACGGCGATCCACCGGTCCAAGGATCCGGCGGCCTTCATCGTGCTCTTCGAGGACAGCGCGGCGCTGGCCGGGCTGGCGGTGGCGGCGGCCGGCGTGTGGGCCAGCCATCATTTCGCCGATCCGCGCATCGACGGGGTGGCCTCGATCCTCATCGGCCTGATCCTGGGCATCGTCGCGATCCTGCTTGCGCGGGAAGCCAAGGGCCTGCTGATCGGGGAAAGCGCCGATCCCGAGCTGGTCGGGCGGATCCGCCGGATCGTCGAGGGGCGGGCCGCGGTGCGCAGCGTCAATCATGTGCGCACCATCCATACCGCGCCCGATGCGGTGTTCGTGGCGGTCAGCGCCGAGTTCGACCCGGCCATGGCGATGGGCGCCGCCGAAGCGCTGATCGAGGACATCGAACGGGAGCTGAGGCGGGCGGTGCCCACGCTGACATCGATCTACATCCGCCCGGAGCGCCGGGAGGATGCGGCCTTGCCGAACCTGTGACGCCGGCCTTCCCGGTCCGCCTCAGTTGCCCGAGTTCCGCGGCTCCGGCGCGACGGTGACCTTGATCTCCTCGCCATTATGGCCGGGGAAGCCGGTGAACAGCGCGTCGATCAGGTTCGGCACCAGATAGGTCAGCTTCCTGCTGACCGACTGCGCCTTGGCCGTCCCCTCGAACAGGCGCTCGCCGCCATTGGCGCGGTCGATCTTCATGCTGAGCTGGGACTGATAGATGACATAGCTGTCGAGATTGCTGCCGCCCCAGCCCCATGGATAGGCATCATACCAGCCCATCATGTAGCGGCCGCGCCAGCCCCGCCATCCGCCGCCGTACCAGCCGCCATAATAGAAGGGATCATAGAAGAACGGGTCCGGCCCGAAACCGGAATAGCGCACCCGCTGCGTGCCGCGATCGACATCATAGCCCAGATGCACGACAAGCTGCGCCGCGGCCGGATCGGCGGCGCGCACATAACCCTGCTGGACCAGTCGATCGGCCACGAGGTCCGCATAATGCGCGAATTCGAGACTGCCGTTGAGCGCGCTGTCCTCGGGCACGACCGTGAAGGTCTGGCCCTGCGCGGGCGGCATCTGCTGGAAGCGGGAGACATCGGCGCGGAAATTGGTCGCGCAGCCGGAAAGGCCGCCCAACGCAAGCGCGGAAGCGGCAGCGAGAATGAGGAAGCGCTTGGTCGTCATGATCCTGTCCACGGTTCGGGCCTGTCGGCTCTAAGACGAAGTAGGACGAACAGTGCCGTAGTTCAAATGAACTGTGATTGAATGCGTTCCCTGCAATCGCCCCGCCGGCGCCGCGCCGCGCGATCGGGCCTTTCCTCGCCCTTCCTCGCGCGGCGCATTGGCGGAAAGACCGCTCAGCGCATCAGGCCCATGGCGTCATAGGCGCCGCGCAGGGTGGGCTCCGCCGCCTCCGCCGCCTTCGCCGCGCCCTTCTCGAGGATCGCGTCGAGCGCGGCATGATCGTCCTTCAGCGCCACATAGCGCGCGCGGATGGGCCGCAGCGATTCGACCAGCAGGTCCGCCAGCGCCGGCTTGAACGCCCCGAAGCCCTGGCCCGCGAACCGCGCGCAGACGGCATCGGGCGTCGCGCCGGACAATGTGGCGTAGATGCCGACCAGATTGATCGCCTCCGGCCGGCCCTCCAGTCCCGCGGCCTCGGCGGGCAGGGGCTCGGGATCGGTCTTGGCCTTGCGGACCTTCTGCGCGATGGTCTCGTCGTCATCCGTCAGGTTGATGCGGCTCATGTCGCTCGGGTCCGACTTGGACATTTTGGAGGTGCCGTCGCGCAGGCTCATGATACGCGCCGTCTGCTTGGGGATGATCGGATCGGGCAGGGTGAACAGCTCCACGCCGAAATCGGTGTTGAACTTGGTCGCCACGTCGCGCGTCAGCTCCAGATGCTGCTTCTGGTCCTCGCCCACCGGCACGTGCGTCGCCTGGTAGAGCAGCACGTCGGCCGCCTGCAGCACCGGATAGACGAACAGGCCGACGCTCGATCCCTCCCGGTCCTTGCCCGCCTTCTCCTTGAACTGGGTCATGCGGTTGAGCCAGCCGATCCGCGCCGTGCCGCACAGCAGCCAGCACAGCTCGGCATGGGCGGGCACGCGCGCCTGGTTGAACAGCACCGATCGCTCGGGATCGATCCCGCAGGCGACCAGCGCGGCCGTCATGTCGCGCACATTGGCGAGGCGCTGCGCGCGCGTCTCGTGCACGGTGATCGAGTGCATGTCGGCAAGGAAGAAGAAGCAGCGCGAGTCGCTGGCCGCGCCTGCCTCACCCGCAACGGGCGTCATCTCGTCCTGCATCGCCACCCAGTTGCGGATCGCGCCCAGATAGTTGCCGAGATGGAGATTGCCGGTCGGCTGGATGCCGGAAAGCACGCGCATGATGAGTCTCAATCCTCCTTGGCGGCGCGCCGGGCGAGGAGCGCCTTCAGGTCGGCGACCCGGTAGGCCCCCGTGACGAAACAGGCAATGCCGTAAAGCGCCACGCCGCTGCCGACGAGCACGGCGAGGGCGACGTAGCGCTCGATCAGCCGGCCGTCGAGCCAGGGGTCGAGCAGCCGGTCGAAAGCGAACACGACCCCGCCCATCAGCACCGCCGCGAGCGCGAGACGGGGAATGCGGCGGCGCAATTGCGCATCCGCCGTGAAGTGGCCGCGCCGGCGCAGCGTCGCGTAGAGCATCGCGACATTGACGGTGGAGGAGAGGGCGGTGGCGAGCGGCGGGCCGACATGGCCTATGGTGGGAATGAGCGCGATGTTGCCGAGGATGTTGATGACGATGGAGATCATCGCGAAGCGGACCGGCGTCTTCGTGTCGCCGCGCGCATAATAGCCCGGCGTCAGCACCTTCACGAGCACATAGCTCGGCAGGCCGACGGAAAAGGCGCTCAAGGCCCAGCCGCAGCGGCGCGCGTCCTCGGCGGTGAAGCGGCCATATTGGAAGAGCCCGCGCACGATCGGCTCGGCCGCGACGATGAAGGCGACGGCGGCCGGCAGCGTCAGGAACAGGGCCAGCTCGATGCCGCGGTTCTGCGTGTCCATGGCGAGGCGCTCCTCGCCGCGCGCCAGCATCCGCGAGACGGTGGGGAGCAGCACGGTGCCGAGGCCGATGCCGATGAGGCCGAGCGGGAGCTGGTTCAGCCGGTCCGCATAATAGATGTAGGTGATGGAGCCGGACGTGAGGAACCAGCCGGCCAGCGCGGTCGAGACGAGCAGGTTGATCTGCGCGGCGCCCGCGCCGGCGGCGGCGGGCACGATGCGCTTCAGCAGCGCGCGCATGTCCGGATCGAAGCGCGGTATCCGCAGGCGCATCGAGACGCCCGCGCTCCGGCAGGCGAGCATCAGCCAGCCGAGCTGGAGCACGCCGCCCACCGTGACGCTGATCGCCTGCACTTTCGCCGTCTCATAAGCGTCCGCGCCGTGGAAGAAGAACAGGCCGGCGATCATCGCGATGTTGAGCAGGATGGGCGCCGCGGCATTCGCCCAGAAGCGGTCGAGCGAATTGAGGATGCCGCCCAGCAGCGAGGCGAGGCTGATGAGCGCCAGATAGGGAATGGTGATGCGCGAGAGCAGCACGGCATAGGCGAGCTGCTCATGCGTCGGATTCTGCCGGGCGAAGCCGCCCGAGAGCAGCATGGTGAGCGGCCATGCCGCCGCCAGCAGCACGATGGTGAAGAGGATGAGCACCGGCAGCAGCACCGCCAGCGCCCGTTCGGCGAAGCGATAGCCCTCGGCCATGCCGCCCTCGCCGGCCGCCTTCTTGTTGAACATCGGGATGAAGGCGGCGGAGAAGGCGCCCTCTGCGAAGAGGGCGCGGAACATGTTGGGCAGGCGGAAGGCGACGCCGTTGAAGGCATCGGCCGCGAAGCCCGCGCCGACATAGCGCGCGGCGAGCGAATCGCGCACCAGCGCGAGGACGCGGCTGGCGAGCGTCAGCCCGCCGACCGATCCCAGCGCGCGATGGAGATTCATGCGCGCCGGGCGGTCAGGCGTTGCCGACCGGCATGCCCGCCGCGGCGTCGATCTGGCCCTGCTGCTGCATGTAGAGCGCGCCGAAATCGATGGGATCGAGCAGCAGCGGCGGGAAGCCGCCATCCTGCACGGCGTCGGCCAGCACGCGGCGCGCGAAGGGGAAGAGCAGGCGCGGCGCCTCGGCATAGAGGAACGGCCGCATCTGCGCCTCCGCCACGTTGCGGATGCCGAACAGCCCCGCGAACACCAGCTCGACGGCGAAGGCGACGCCGGCCTCGCCGGTCGCGTTGGCGGTGACCTTCAGCGCCACCTCGAACACATCGTCGGCGACCTGATTGTTGCTGATGTTGAAATTGATGTCGATCTGCGGCTGGTTCTGCCACTGATAGACGGCCGGGGCGTTCGGATTCTCGAAGCTCAGATCCTTCACATATTGCGCGATGAGGCCGATCTGCGGCTGGGTGTCGGCGCCGTTCGTGGGAGTGTCGGTCATCAGTCAGGCTGTCCTTCAGGCTGGCGCGCCGGGCGAGGGCTTCGATCTTGCCGTCGCCGGCCGCGCGGAAATTCGGGCTGGCCGTCCCGCGCGTCGCCCGGCGGGGCAGGCGGCGGTCCGTGGAGCGCGCCGCTTAGCAGGCGCGCGCAGGCAGGGCAATCGTCCGCGCCGATCCGCGCCGCACGCGCGATTGCCTTCCCGTCCCTTGCCGAGACGTGCCCCGCGCGCGAATCTTCGTGCATTTTCGCGCGCGATGCCTAGCATTGACGGGGAATTAAGCCTTGCGGGTTTGAATGTTGCCCCAAAGGCGCTTATGTCTGCGGGGTTCTGCTCTTGAAAGGGAAGCTGTTCGCGTGACCGTCATCGTAGTCCTGGCCATGATCTTCGCCTTGCTCGCGTTGCGGTTGTTCGCCGTCCTCGGTCGGCGGACCGGGCATGAGCAGCAGCGCCAGTTGCCCACGCCGGCCGATGACCGCCCCGTGGCGGTCGGCCGGGCGCGCGATGCGCAGGGAGACGTGCAGGCCGCCGCGCAGCGCGCCGCCGAGAGCGTCGTCGCCATGCCGGCCCAGGCCGGTCTCCGCGCGCTCATCGCGGCGGATCGCAGCTTCGATGTCGGCCAGTTCCTGACCGGCGCGCGCACGGCCTATGGCATGGTGCTGGACGCCTACTGGAAGGGCGACCGCGAAGCACTGAAGCCGCTCTGCGCGCCGCATGTCTATGAGGCCTTCGATCAGGCGATCACGGAGCGCGAGGCGGAAGGGCTGAAGCTCGACAACCGGCTGGTGCGGATCGATTCGGCCAATATCGCCGATGTGCGGATCGACAATGGCACGGCCTTCGTCTCCGTGCGGTTCGAATCGGACCTGTCGGCCGTCACGCGCGACAAGGACGGCCATGTGATCGCCGGCTCGCTCGACGATGCGATCGATACGGTCGAGACCTGGACGTTCAGCCGCGACATGCGCAGCCGCGATCCCAACTGGCAGCTCGCCGACACCGACGAGGATTGATCCCGGCGAGGATTGATCCTGGCGAGGACTGATTCCCGCGAGGATCGATTCCGGGATTGATTTCCGGTCGCGGCGGGGCGAGGCATGCCGGCATGATCCCATCGCTCGACCTGCGCCGGCTCCTCCTCTTCGCCGCCGTGCTGATGGTGGCCGCCTGCGGGCGCGTCATCCCGCCGGGAACGCCGGGCGAACGGCCCGCACCGGCCGCGACACCGCGGCCGGCAACGCCACGTCCACCCCTTGCCCCCACGCCCCCGCCCGTCGCGCAGACCGGCCCGGGGCCCGCCGTCGCCGCCGGTCTCACCCTGGGGCCGGACCTCGACACGCTGCTGCCCGGCCATGACGATCGCACGGCGCTGGCCCTGCGCGCCTTCCGCGCGAGTTGCCCTTCCCTCCTGCGCCGGACCGACCGGAGCGGCCTCACCAGCCCCTCGGACTGGCAGGCGGCCTGTTCTGCCGCGGCAAGCTGGAGCGAGGCCAACGCCCGCGCGTTCTTCCGCCGCTATTTCGAGGCCGTGCAGGTCGGGGACGGCAAGACCTATGTGACCGGCTATTTCGAGCCGGAGATCGCCGGCTGCCGGATCGCGGCGCCCGGCTGCCAGACGCCGCTCTACAGGAAGCCGGGCGACCTCATCGATGTCGATCTCGGCCTGTTCAGCGACAGTCTCGCGGGCAGGCGCATCCGCGGCAAGGTGCAGGGCTCGGCCTTCGTGCCGTATGACGACCGCGCCGCGATCACCGGCGGATCGCTGGCCGGACGCGGACTGGAGCTGGCCTATGCGGACGATCCGGTCGAGCTGTTCTTCCTGGAGATCCAGGGCAGCGGCCGCCTGCGCCTGCCGGACGGAAGCATCATGCGCGTGGGCTATGACGGCCAGAACGGGCGCGACTATACCGGCATCGGCAAGCTGATGAAGGATCGCGGTCTCATCCAGATCGGCTCGATGCAGGACATTGTCGGCTGGCTCCATGCCAATCCCGATCAGGCGCCGGCGATCATGAACGAGAACAAGAGCTACGTCTTCTTCCGCGAACTGACCGGACCGGGGCCGCTCGGCGCGCTCGGCCTGCCGGTGACACCGCAGGCAAGCGTCGCGGCGGACCCGACCTTCGTGCCCCTCGGCGCGCCGGTGCTGCTCTCGCTCGATCGGGCCGAGCCCAATGGCCTGTGGATCGCGCAGGACACCGGCGGAGCGATCAAGGGCGCCAACCGCTTCGACACCTTCTGGGGCGCGGGCAGCGAGGCGCGCGCCATCGCCGGAGGCATGTCGGCGCGGGGCAGCGCGCTCATCCTGCTGCCGATCGGCACTTATGCACGGCTGATGCAGGCCAATGCCGCCCCGCCGCCTCAGCCCTGAGGAGCGGGCGCTCTGGCAGAAGCTGGCGCGCACGGTGACGCCGCTGCGCCGCACCCAGAGCCCGCCCCCGCCGCCGGCCGCGCTGCCGATACCGGACGCGCCGGCGCCCGCGGAGCCCGGAAAGCGCATCAAGGGCCGCGTCCCGCCGCTGCGCGCGCAGCCGCCGCCATCCGTCGCGCCCCGGTCCGCGCCGGTCGCCGTGCTGGACGGCAGTTGGGAAAAACGCATCCGCTCGGGGCAACTGACGCCCGATCACAGCATCGACCTGCACGGCCTCAATCTCGCCGCCGCCCATGTCCGGCTGGACAGGCTGCTGGGCGACGCGGTGGCGCGCGGCTGGCGTGTCCTGCTGGTGGTGACGGGCAAGCCGCGCCCCGCGCCCGAGCCCGGCGATCCCCGCCCGCGCGGCGCCATCCGCGCCGAGATCGGCCACTGGCTCGCGCGCAGCCCTCATGCCGACCGCATCGCCAGCGTCCGCCAGGCGCATCCGCGCCATGGCGGCGCGGGCGCGCTCTATATCATCCTGCGGCGCGCGCCCGGAGCGTGACCGGCGGCGCCGCATCGAGCGGCGCGAAGAGCCAGGCCTGCGCTTCCTCCATCCCGATGAAATAGCGCGCGGCCAGATCGCCGCCCGCCCGCTCGGCCTGCAGCTTGTTGAGATGCGCCGGAACGACTGTCGCCGTGCGGCGTGCCAGCCGGTCCTTGTTGCGGGCGATCAGCGCGCCGAACTGTTCGGAGATATGCTTGTCCTGCACCGCGAAGTCCCGCCCGTCGACCAGCGCGCGGTCGATACCGCCCGTTGCCGCGAAGCGCGCCAGCGCATCCTCATAATGACGGGCGAACTGATCGAATATCGCCTGATCCCAGTAGCCGCGCATCACGATATGCAGGACTCCGCGGGCGGGATCGGCGGAGACGCTATAGGGTTCCATGCGTCGCTCTCTCCGGAAGGCATCCTTTTCCTGCGCCCCACCCTAGCCGCGAAGCGCTTAAGGTTCCGTTGTCGCCGCCGCGATGATGCGCATGTAGATGCGGGTGAGCGTCTCCAGATCGGGCAGGGCCACGGCTTCGTCCAGCTTGTGCATGGTCGCGTTGACCAGACCGAACTCGACGACCGGGCAGAGCGCCGAGAGGAAGCGCGCGTCGGACGTGCCGCCGCTCGTCGACAACTCGGGCGTGAGGCCGGTTTCGGCGCGGATGGCATCGCTCACCAGCGTGGAGAGCGGGCCGGGCGGCGTCAGGAACGCCTCGCCGCTGATCCGCGCTTCGAGCGTGCCGCCTTCCGCTTCCACCAGCGCGCGGATACGCGCGACCAGTTCCTCGCCGCGATGCAGATCGTTGAAGCGGATGGAGAGCCGCGCCGTCGCCTTGCCGGGGATGACATTGGTGGCCGCGTTGCCGGCCGCGAGCTGGGTGATCTCGATATTGCTGGGCTGGAACCAGGCCGTGCCCGCATCGAGCGTGATCGCCTCGATCGCCGAAAGGATGCGCAACAGCGGCGGGATCGGATTGCGCGCGAGATGCGGATAGGCGACATGGCCCTGCACGCCGGCCACGCTGATCCACATGTTGACCGAGCCGCGCCGGCCGATCTTGATCATGTCGCCAAGACGCCCGACGCTGGTCGGCTCGCCGATCAGGCAGAGGTCCGGCACCACGCCACGCTCCGCCATGTGCGCCATCAGCGCGCGCGTGCCGTGAATGGCCTCGCCTTCCTCATCGCCGGTGATGACGAGGCTCAGCGTGCCCCCGCCCGGCCCCGAACGCGCGAGAGCGGCGACATAGGCGGCGATCGCGCCCTTCATGTCGACCGCGCCGCGCCCATAGAGCAGTTCGCCGCGCCGCGCGGGCGTGAAGGCGTCGCCGGTCCAGCCATCGCCGGGCGGCACGACGTCGAGATGGCCGGCAAAGGCGAAATGCGGCCCCGGTCCATCGACACGCACGGCCAGCAGATTCTCCACCGGCCCGTCCGGCGCGGCGCCATCCGTGAAGCGCGTGACCGTGAAGCCGAGCGGCGCCAGCATCGCCTCCAGCGCCTCGAACACCGCGCCGGTGGCGGGCGTGAGCGAGGGGCAGGCGAGCAGCGTCTCGGCGAGCGCCGCGGGATCGGTGAGGTCCGGTGTCATCGCGGCGGCGTTAGCGCCTTGTCCCGGTCATGGGAAGACGAGGGCGATTCGGCACTGGCCCCGGCGTTGGAACATATGTAGAACAAGACGATTCGTCCCGTCTCACGGAGAGGATTCATGCCGAAGATCGATCTTGATGCCCTCACGCCCTCCAACGCGACCGGCTATCCCGCGCCGTTCGACGCGCCGGTGGCGGGTCGCTGGTGGCGGCGGCTGGCGCCGGCCGGCGGCCTCACCCACATGGGCGCGAGCCATGTGACGCTGAAGCCGGGCGCCTGGTCCTCGCAGCGTCACTGGCACCATGGCGAGGACGAACTGCTGGTGATGCTGAGCGGGCAGGCCGTGCTCATCGAGGATGAGGGCGAGACGCTGCTGCGCGCCGGCGACTGCGTGGCCTGGCCGGCGGGCGTGCAGGTGGGCCACCATCTCGTCAATCGCGGCGATGCCGACTGCACCTTCATCGCGATCAGCGCGGGCGACGGGCAGGCCGGCGGCGAATATCCGGACATCGACATGATCTTCACCGCCGAGGGCTATCGGCGCAGGGACGGGACGGCCTATCCGGTGCGCCGCCTGCGCTGAGGAACGGCCCGGTCAGGCGGGCTCGAAGCGCGGGATGACCCAGCGCTCGGCCGCCGCGCCGGCTGCCCATTCACGCATGAAGGGATGGGCCTGCATCGCCTCCATATAAGGGCGCGCGTCGTCGGGCAGGGCGATGGAATAGGTGACGAAGCGGGTCACGACGGGCGCGAACATGATGTCCGCCGCGCCGAACGCGCCGAACAGATAGTCGCCGCCCGCGCCGAACCGTTCGCGCGCCGTCCGCCAGAGGCCGACGATCCGCGCCACGTCCGCCGCCACGTCGGCACCATGGTCGCGCGGGGGCAGCACATGGCGCATGTTCATGGTGCAGGCCTGCCGCAGCGCCTGATAGCCGGCATGCATCTCGGCGGCGATGGACCGGGCGAAGGCGAGCGCCGCCCTGTCCCCCGGCCAGAAGCGCGCGCCGCCGCTCATCGCGTCGAGATAGTCGATGATGGCAAGACTTTCCCAGACGGCGATGTCCCCGTCCCACAGGATCGGCACCTTGCCGCGCGAGGGCGCGAGATCGGGCTCGGCCTTCCGCGCGTCCCACTCCTCGTCATAGAGCGGCACGACCAGTTCCTCGAAGGGCAGGCCGGACTGTTTCGCCGCCAGCCAGCCGCGCATCGACCAGCTCGAATAGACCTTGTTGCCGATGATGAGCCTGAGCATGGCGCCTCTCTCCCCTCAGTCCAGCGCGTCGATCACGGCCGCGCGCAATTCGGGCAGGCCCATGCCCTTCTCGCTCGACGTGGCGATGATCTCGGGATGGGCGGCCGGCCGCTTGCGGATCGCCTCGCCGGTCCGGGCGGTGACGGCGGCGAGTTCGCTGGCCTTCACCTTGTCCGCCTTGGTGAGGATGATGCGATAGCTCACCGCCGACTCGTCCAGCATGTCGAGCAGGCCGGTATCGACCTCCTTGATCCCGTGCCGGCTGTCGATGAGGACATTGACGCGCTTGAGCACCGCGCGGCCGCGCAGATAGTCGTTCACCAGGAAGCGCCACTGCTTCAGCATGTCCCTGGGTGCCTTGGCATAGCCATAGCCGGGCATATCGACGAGGCGGAAGCGCAGAGGCGTGCCGACGTCGAAGAAGTTCAGCTCCTGCGTGCGCCCCGGCGTGTTGGAGGTGCGGGCGAGGGCATTGCGGCCCGTCAGCGCGTTGATGAGCGAGGACTTGCCGACATTGGAACGGCCCGCGAAAGCGACCTCGGGCACATCCGCATCCGGCAGGAACTTCAGCGCGGGCGCGGACTTGAGGAACGCGATCGGCCCGGCGAAGATGCGCCGGGCGGTCTCGATGCGGTCCTGCTGGTCTGGCTGCTTCACAATCTACTCCGTTCGCCCTGAGCTTGTCGAAGGGCAAGGCTGAGCCTGGCGAAGCCTCCTGGCTTCGCCTCCGCCCCGTGCAGGGCTTCGACCTTGCTCCGCCCGAACGGAGAACGGGTCGGTCCGCCTCCCCTCGCCTATTTCGTCACCGCCGCGGGCTGGCCCAGCACGGGATGCTGGCGGTACAGCCACCATTGCTGCGCGATGGTGAGGATGTTCGACGTGCACCAGTAGATGAGCAGGCCCGCCGCGAAGGGCGCCATGACGAACATCATCATCCAGGGCATGATCGAGAAGATCTGCTTCTGCATGTCGTCCATCGGCGCCGGGTTCAATTTGAACTGCAGCCACATGGTGATGCCCAGGATGATCGCCAGCACGCCGATGCCGAGGAAGCCGGGCGGGGTGAAGGGCAGCAGGCCGAACAGGTTCAGCACATGCAGCGGATCGGGCACGGAGAGATCCTTGATCCACAGGATGAAGGGCTGGTGGCGCATGTCCACGACGAGCTGCAGCACCTTGTAGAGCGCGAAGAAGACCGGGATCTGCAGGAAGATGGGCAGGCAGCCGGCAAGCGGATTGACCTTCTCCGTCTTGTAGAGCGCCATGATCTCCTGCTGCTGCTTGACCTTGTCGTCCTTGTAGCGCTCCTGGATCGCCTTCATCTTCGGCTGGATCGCGCGCATGGCCGCGAAGGATTTGAACTGGCGCTGGGCGACCGGGAACATGAGGCCGCGCACGACGAAGGTGAGGCAGATGATCGCCACGCCGAAATTGCCGATGTTGCGGAACAGCCAGTCGAGCAGGTAGAAGATCGGCTTCTCGAACCAGACGAACCAGCCCCAGTCGATCGCGCGGTCGAACAGGATGATGCCGTCCTTGTCGGTATAGCGTTCCAGCACCGGGACTTCCTTGGCGCCCACGAACAGCCGGCTGGTCACGCTCGCGGCCTTGCCGGGCGCGACGGCGTTCGGGCCATAGGTCATGTCGGCCTGGTAGCGCTTGTCGGCGCCGGCGCGGAACTGCGCCTCGACGGGGCGGTCCTGCGCGGGGATCAGCGAGGCATGCCAGTAATGATCGGTGAAGCCCAGCCAGCCGCCCGTGGTGGAGAAGCGCTGGTCGCCCTTCTCGTCGAGCGTCGCGAAATCGATGCCGTAATCCACCGAGCCGTTGAACACGCCGATCGGGCCGGTGTGGATCGTCCAGGTCGACGGGTCCTTCGAGGGGCCCAGGCGAGAGAGCAGGCCATAGGGCCGCGCGACGATCGCGCCGGTGCCGCGATTCTCGACCGTCTGCGCGACGGTCAGCATATAATCCTCGTCGACCGAGAACGTCATGAGGAAGCGCTGGCCCGCGCCATTGTCCCAGCTCAGCGTGACCGGGGTCTGCGGCGTCAGGGTGGAGCGGTCCGGCGTCCAGACCGTGTCGGCATCGGGCAGCTTCACGCCCTCGCCCGCCCAGGCGAAGCTGGCGAAATAGGCATCGGCCGTGCCGCTCGGGCTGAACATGCGGATCGGCGGCGAATCCTTGGCGATGGTCTGCTTGTGGGTCGGCAGCACGATGTCGTCGATGCGCGCGCCCTTGAGATTGATCGAGCCCCTGAGCTTGGGCGTCTCGATGGCGACGCGCGGGCTCTCGCGCAGCACCAGCGCGCGGTCGCGCAGCACGGTGGGCGCCTCGGCCGCCGGCGCGGCGGCGACCGGGCCTGCGCTGCCGGCGCCCGATGGCGCGGGCGAGGCCCCGGCCGACTGCGGGGCGGGCTGGTTGGCGGCCGGGAAGAACCGGCCCGCGATATAGGGCCAGCCGAACAGGATCGCGATGGTCAGCACCACGGCGAGGATGATGTTGCGCTTGTCGTCCACGTCTCTCTCTTGCTTCCCGTTCCTGTGGCGGGCTCTCGTCCGTCCGGCCGGCTGGACCTGGCTTCAGGGCACCGGGTCGTAGCCCGACCCGCCCCATGGGTGGCAGCGCAATAGCCGCTTCAATGCCAGCCAGCCACCCTTTATCGCACCATGTTTCCCCAGCGCCTCGATGGCATATTGCGAGCAGCTCGGCGCATAGCGGCAGGTGGGCGGCATGATGCGGCTCGGCCCCAGTTGCCAGCCGCGCGCGACGAGGATGAGCAGCTTCGCGATCATGCCGGCCCGCCCTTGCGTCTGGCGGCCAGCCGGCCCAGCGCCTTTTCCAGCTCGGCGGCGAGCTGGGCATGATCCCGCTCGATGCCGCCCTCGCGGCCGATCAGCACATGATCCGCGCCGGCAATGCCGCGCTCGGGCAGGATGGCCCGCGCCAAGGCACGAAAACGGCGCTTCATCCGGTTGCGGATGACAGCGCCGCCGATCTTCTTCGTGACGGTGATGCCGAGGCGAATCGCCGGATCGCCATCGGCGCGATCGCGCACCAGCAGTACGAAACCGGGCATGGGGGCGCGCAGGCCGCGGTTGGCGGCCAGATAATCGGCGCGTCGGGTCATGCGACCAAGCGCGCGCCGGGGCGTCTCGTTCAGGCCGACAGCTTCTTGCGGCCGCGGGCGCGGCGCGCGTTCAGAACCTTGCGACCGGCCGCCGTCGCCATGCGCAGGCGGAAGCCGTGGCGGCGCTTGCGAACCAGATTGCTCGGCTGGAAGGTGCGCTTCATCGTTCATTCCTCAAATTCGAATCGGTCTGACAGAATCGACAAAAAGGGCCGCCTCGCCCAGAAATCGAGCGGCGGCCGCCTTGTCCGAAGGCGCGCGGATAGGGAAAAGCGCCGGAATTGTCAACGATGCGGTGCCGTGCGCGTGCCCGACATCGCAGGCCCCGACGCGGGAAAGAAGGCTGGGCCCGCGCCGCCCGCCCCTTCGCCGTCTCCGCGGACGGGGCGAGAAGGATCCGGCGCCGCTCCCGCCGAATCGGCACAAGGTCCGCAGCGGGCTTGCCCTCTCGCCCTGTTATTGATAATCAGTCGCACCAGTCTGGAAAGTCCCTGATTTCGTGCGCCTCACCGCTCTTGCTCCCAACCTGCCCGCCTATGTCGACAACATCGACTGGAACGCCATGTCCGATGCGGACGGACGGCGCCTGCGCGAACTCGGCCTGTGCGAGGGCGCCAGCATCGAATTGCTCCATCGTGCCGGCTGGTTGCGCCGCGGCGCCCATGCCTGCCGGGTCGGCCGGATGATCGTGGCGATGCGCGCGGCCCATGCCGCCGCCATCTCCGTGCGCACGGGCCCCGGACCGGGAAGTGGCGCGGGCCTGATCTGATGAGCCAGTCCGGTCTGATCGCGCTGGTCGGCAATCCCAACGCCGGCAAGAGCGCCCTGTTCAACGCCCTCACCGGCGCGCGGCAGAAAGTGGGCAACTATCCGGGCGTCACCGTGGAGCGCAAGGCGGGCCGGCTGCCGCTGGCCGACGGGCGCGTCATGGACATCGTCGACCTGCCCGGCACCTACAGCCTCGACGCCAAGAGCCCGGACGAGGAAGTGACGCGCAACGTCATCTTCGGCTATCAGGAAGGCGAACGGCGGCCGGACCTGCTGGTGATCGTCGTCGATGCCGCCAATCTCGACAATCATCTGCGATTCGCGCTCGAACTGATCGCGCTCGGCATTCCCTGCGTGGTGGCGCTCAACATGGTCGACCTCGCGACGCGCGACGGGCTGGAGCTGGACCCCGAGCGCCTCGCCGCCGATCTCGGCGTGCCGGTCATCCCGACTGTCGCCGTGCGCCGGCGCGGGCTCGACCATCTGCGCGAGAGCATCGTCGCCGCTCTTCCGGCCCATGCCCCCGCCGCGCCCGTGCGCCGCGATCATGCCGATCTCGACGAGGTGGCGCTGCGCCGCGAGGCGCGCCGCATCGCCGGCCGCGCCATCGTCCGCGAGACCGCCAGCCGCCGGCTGACCGGCACGATCGACAAGGCCGTGCTGCATCCGGTGCTGGGCCCGGTCATCCTGCTCGCGCTGCTGTTCGTCATGTTCCAGGCGGTGTTCAGCTGGTCGGAAGCGCCGGTCGCCTGGATCGAGGGCATGATGGCGGCGCTGGAGGACGGCGTGCGGGCGTTGCTGCCGGCCGGCTTCCTGCGCGATCTCATCGTGCAGGGCGTGATCGCCGGGGTGGGTGCGGTGGTGGTCTTCCTGCCGCTGATCCTCATCCTCTTCTTCTTCATCCTGATGCTGGAAGCCACCGGCTACATGACCCGCGCCGCCTTCCTGATGGACGGGTTGATGGCGAAGGTGGGCCTCTCCGGCCGCGCCTTCATCCCCCTGCTCTCCAGCTTCGCCTGCGCGGTGCCCGGCATCATGGCGACGCGCACCATCGCGGACCCCAAGGACCGGCTCACCACCATCCTGATCGCGCCGCTCATGACCTGCTCGGCGCGCCTGCCGGTCTATACGCTCATCATCGCCGCCTTCATCCCGGACCGGACGGTGGCGGGCGGCATCGGCCTGCAGGGCCTCGTGCTGTTCGCCCTCTATGTCGCGGGCATTCTCGGCGCTCTGATCGCGGCCACCTTCCTGCGCTACGGCGTCGTCAAGGGCGGCGGCGGCAGCTTCCTCATGGAACTGCCCAAATATCAGATGCCGCTCTGGAAGGACGTGGCGCTCGGCCTGTGGCAGCGCGCGCTCATCTTTCTCAAGCGCGCCGGCACGATCATCTTCTACACCACCATCATCCTGTGGCTGCTGCTGTCCTTTCCCAAGCCGCCGCAGGGCAGCGAGGTGCGGCTGGTCGATTACAGCATCGCGGGGCGCATGGCCTCGGTGCTCGAGCCGGTGCTGCGGCCGATCGGCTTCAATCACGAGATCGCGCTGGCGCTGATCCCGGCCATGGCCGCGCGCGAGGTCGCCGTTTCCGCGCTCGCCACCGCCAATGCGATCGACGCGGGCGACGAGGACGAGGAGGCGCGCAGCCTGGGCGAGCGGCTGCAGGGCCGCTGGTCGCTGCCGACCGCGCTGGCCTTCCTCGCCTGGTTCGTGTTCGCGCCGCAATGCATCTCGACCATCGCCGTCACCCGGCGCGAGACCAATGGCTGGCGCTGGCCGCTGTTCATGGTGAGCTATCTCTTCGTGCTGGCCTATGCGGCGGCGGGAATCACCTACTGGACGGCCGTGGCTGCGGGCCTTTAGGTTGGGCTGGACGCGAGCACGTCCGGGCCTATAAGCGGCCGGATCATTCTGATCCCAGTTCCCGGAGAGCCCCATGGCAGGCAGCGTCAACAAGGTCATTCTCGTCGGCAATCTCGGCGCCGACCCGGAAGTGAAGAGCTTCTCGAACGGCGGACGCATCTGCAACCTGCGCATCGCGACCAGCGAAAGCTGGAACGATCGCCAGTCCGGCGAGCGCCGCGAGCGCACCGAGTGGCACAGCGTCGTCATCCGCAGCGACGGCCTGATCGGCATTGCCGAGCGCTATCTGCGCAAGGGCAAGAAAGTCTATCTGGAAGGCTCGCTCCAGACCCGGAAATGGACCGA
>Ga0164243_10001121_pt1 | contig 46142 bp, 36 predicted proteins | sample OricompcompostOP_FD_108781 | JGI IMG/M metagenome (GOLD analysis project Ga0164243, IMG submission 108781) | Organic Plus compost microbial communities from Emeryville, California, USA - Original compost - Organic plus compost (OP) | ecosystem: Engineered > Solid waste > Mixed feedstock >...
CGGTGGTCTCGATCTTCGTGAATCCGTGCGAAACGACCATCGACGTGGGAAGCACGGGGACGCTGTCGGTAGTCGGCTACGGTGCGGGGGAAGATTTCTACGAGTCGGTGAACGTCGGCTGGACGTCGCGGAACACCGCGGTGGCGACCGTGAACGCCCAGGGTGTCGTCACCGGGGTCGCCCGAGGCCAGACCTACATCGTGGCGCGGACGGCGACGGACATCGCCGATTCGGCGTTGGTGACCGTTCAGGGATTCGCGTTACTGCCCGAAAAGGTGGAGAAGCTTCCGAACGGGACGCAGCAGTTCCTGGTCACCGCCGGCAAACCGCCGTACACGTGGACCGTGAACGGCGTCGCGGGCGGAAACGCGACCTTCGGCACGATCACGGCCCAGGGCTTCTACACCGCGCCGCCGCGGGTGCCGAGTCCGTCGACGTTCGACGTCTGCGTCGCGCAGGCGTCGCCGCAGGCGTCGGCGTGTTCCGCGGTGACGATCAACCCCGTCCCGACCAGCGGCGCCGATGTCATCGTGTTCAATGACATCAACTTCATGGACCTCAACTTCGGAGCGGCGAACACGCAGCTCTTCATCAACCTCGCGCAGTTCACGTCGGTGGGTCCGCGAAACAGCCAGAAGGCGTTCATGATGTTCCGCGGGCATCAATCGAAATGCGCCGTGACCGGCGAATGCTCGGCATCGTCGTTCGCTCCGTTCTACACGGCGCTTGCGTCGGTAAACATCCCGATCGTCGACGTGGACGACATGGCGGCCATGATCACGACCATTCCGTCGACGATCAAAACGATCATGCTGCTCAACCCGACGACGCCGTTCACGAACGCCGAGATGAACGTGCTGAAGCAGTTCTCCGCGGAGGGCGGTCGGATCATTTTCGTCGGCGAGCACGCAGGCTACTACGGAGACTACATCGAGACGGTGGAGAACGACTTCCTGGGCAAGATGGGCGCTGTGCTGCGCAACCCGGGGACCGCCGGTGGCTCGGGCGTGTTCGCCTGCTCGGCGACGGTCACGGGCTCGGACATCCGCCCGCACCAGGTCACCACCAACGTCACCTCAGTGGCCTTCGCCTGCTCCACCGAAGTCATCCTCGGACCGAACGACTACGCGCTCATGACGATCCAGGAGGAGAATGCACTCCGCGTTCTGGCCGCGGTCGCGAAAGTCGATCTCACGCCGCTGCCCCCGGACGAGCCGAATCGGCTGCGAAGCCTGAAGGCGCAGCTCAATCGGGCGCCGGCGAAGGCCGATCCCGAGATGCACTCCTGGGGACGCGGCGCTCCGCTCGCTCGACCGTAGGCGAATCGGACGCGCATTCACGACGAAAGGCTGGCGGAAGATTCCGCCAGCCTTTCTCGTTCGAAGCACCACGGCATTGAACGCCGCGGCGACTGCTACGAGAGCCGCGAAGCGACCACCTCGGCGATGTCCAGCACGGGGACTTCCGACTCAGCGCCCTTCACACCGTCGCTGATCATGGTCATGCAGAAGGGGCACGCGACAGCGATCGCATCGGCGCCGGTCGCGAGCAGTTCCTCGGTCCGTTCGACGTTGATGCGCTTTCCGGTGCGCTCCTCCATGAACATGCGTCCACCGCCCGCGCCGCAGCACAGTCCGCGGTCCTTCGTGCGCTTCGGCTCGACGAGGGTGATCACGGGGAGCGCGCGCTTGAGCGTTTCACGTGGCGCCTCGTACACGTCGTTGTAGCGGCCGAGGTAGCACGAGTCGTGATAGGCCACCGTGAGCTTCTGGCCTTCCTCGGTCTGCAGCGGAACGAGGTTCTCCTGCAGCAGCCGCTCGATGTAGGTCGAGTGGTGGATCACCTCGTAGTTGCCGCCCAGCTGCGGGAACTCGTTCCCCATCTGGTGGAAGCAGTGCGGGCAGCTCGTGACGACGGTCTTCACCTCGTAGCGATCGAGCGTGCCGATCGTGTCCTTGGCGAGCATCTGGTACAGGTACTCGTTGCCAAGCCGGCGCGCCGGATCGCCGTGGCAGTGCTCTTCCTGGCCGAGAATCGCGAAGTCGATGTTGCATGCCTTGAGGATTCTCGCGAACGCCACGGTGATCTTCTTCGCGCGATCGTCGAACGACCCCATGCACCCGACCCAGAACAACACGTCCGGCCGGCGGCCCTGCTCGAACGCCTCGGCCATCGTGGTGATGTCCATCCCCTCGGCCCACTGCGCGCGATCGGCCGGGCTGAACGCCCAGGGCGAACCGTTGCGCTCGAGCGATTCGAAGGCGGGCTGCACCTCGTCCGGGAAGCGCGACTCGGAGAGGACGAGGTAGCGCTTCATCTCGTTGATGATGTCGAGCTGATCGATCGAGACCGGGCATTCCTGCACGCACGCGCGACAGCTCGTGCACGCCCAGAGCTCTTCCTCGCTGATGTAGTTGTCGAGGAGGCGATTCTCGAGCACCTGCGTGACCGTCGTCGCACCGCCGTCTGCCCCTTCGCCGTGCACGAGATGCGGGTGCAGAAACTCCATGCGATCGCCCGTGACGACCGGCCCCTTCTCCATCAGCCGCTGGCGCGAGTTGACGACGATCTTGCGCGGGCTGAGCGGCTTGCCGGTGATGTTCGCCGGGCACGCCGCGGTGCACCGGCCGCACTCGGTGCACGAGTAGCCGTCGAGGAGGTTCTTCCACGTGAGCTGCTCGACGTCCGCGGCGCCGAAGGCTTCCACTTCCGCCTCGAGATCCATCGGCCGCATCACGCCCTTCTGGCCGGGGCCGCTCGTGTTGGAGAAGTAGACGTTGATGAGCGACGTGGCGACGTGCAGGTGCTTCGAGTACGGCAGATAGTTCAGGAACGTCAGGATGAGCAGCGCGTGCGCCCACCAGAACACGCGAGAGAGCGGCGCCGCGTGCGCGGCGAGCGGCGTCACCGCCATGCCCAGCCCGCGCGAGACGAGCTTCTCCGGTCCCACCGCGGCCGGATCGATGTGATACAGGAAGGCGTTGGTGAGCAGCAGCGTCACCATCAGCCCCGCGATCATGCTCAGAATGATCAGCGCGTCAGTGTGCTCGAGGTTGTCGCCCTCGAGACGCCTCGGCTTGAGTACCTCGCGGCGGAAGAACGCGAATCCGATCGCCGCGAGCACGAGCAGCGCGAACGCGTCCTGCGATAGCGAGTACAGCATGAAGATCGGCGTCGGCAGAATCAGCGCGTAGCTGAACTTCGGGAACACGCCCTGGATGAGGATCTCCACGGTGCCCGCGGTGAGCACCATGAAGCCCCAGAAGATCGAGGCGTGCATGGCACCAGCCACGGGATCGCGGAAGATCTTCGACTGGGCGATGCCGATCTTGAGCACGTTCGCCAGACGCGCGAACGGATCGTTCGTCCGGTTGTCCGGAAGAGCGATCCGCATGTAGGAAACGAGCCGCTGCACGTTGAGCGCGAAGAACCCGGCGCCCAACGTGAGAATGAAGGCGAAGAGGAGTTGAGAGCCGGACATTTAGTGCCCGGCCTTCGCCTCTTTCACCGCCTTCGTCAGCGCCGGCACGACCTCCAGGACATCGCCGACGATGCCGTAGTCCGCGACCTTGAAGATGGGTGCTTCCTTGTCCTTGTTGATCGCGACGATGGTCTTCGACGTGCGCATGCCCGCGAGATGCTGGATCGCGCCCGAGATGCCGCATGCGATGTACAGCTGCGGGCTCACCTGGCGGCCCGTCTGGCCGATCTGATCGCTGTGCGGACGCCAGCCGTCGTCGGTCACCGCGCGCGTCGCGCCGACCGCCGCGTTGCCGAACGCCGCCGCCAGCTCCTCGACGAGCTTGAAGTTCTCCGGGGCCTTGAGACCGCGGCCGCCCGACACGATCACCGGCGCTTCGCCGAGATCGATCGTGCCCTTTCCGCCCTCAGCGATTTCCTTCACCACCACCTTTGACGCCGATGGATCGCTCGCCGGGGCCATCGCTTCGACCCGGGCGCTCTTCGCGTTGGGTTCAGCGGTGAATGCACTCGGCCGCACGGAGACGACCGCCAGCGGCCCCTTCACCTCGAGCGTCGCGATCACCTTGTTCGCGTAGCCAGGGTGCTTCACGGTCAACGAATCCCCGCTGGCCGAGATGGCCGTCACGTCGCTCGCGATCGGCGCGTCGAGCTTGGCGGCGAGACGCGGACCGAGGTCGCGCCCCTGCGCCGAGAAGCCGAGCACCACAGCGCGGTACGAGCCGCTCTTCGCGCGCTCGGCGATCGTCGCGGCGACCGACTCACGATCGAAGTTCGTGTAGCCGGCGTGCTCCACCGTCACCACGACGTCGGCGCCATACTGGCCGAGTTGCTCGGCGACCGAGCCGACACCGGCGGTGCCGGCGACGAGAGCGTGGACTTCGCCACCGCCGGTGGCATCCGCAAGAGCGCGAGCGGCGGTCACCGCTTCGAGCGCAACCTTGCGCAGCGCGTTGCCGCGCGTTTCTGCGAAAACGAGAACGTTGGCCATCAGAGGACTTTGGCTTCGGTTTGGAGAAGTCGGATGAGCTCCGGCACGGCGGCGACGCCCTCGCCGATGATCTTGCCGGCCGGACGCTCCGGCGGCAGCTCCATCGACTTCACGACGACGCGCGCTTCACCGAGCTGCGCGGGCTTCGTCTCGAGCGGCTTCTTCTTCGCCGCCATGATCCCTTTGAGCGACGGATAGCGCGGACGCGCGATGCCCTCGTCGATCGTGACCGCGGCGGGCAGCGGGAATTCGACGATCTCCGCCGCGCCTTCCAGCTCGCGGCGCGCGGTGCCCTTGCCGCCGGCGATGTCGAGCTTCGTCGCCGCCGTCACGACCGGAATGCCGAGCAGCTCCGCGGTCGCCGTGCCGACGACGCCGGCGCTCGTGTCGAACGCATGCTTGCCGAACAACACGAGGTCGAAGCCGCCACCCTGGAGTTCGGCGGCAAGCGCCTTGGCGATGGCCAGCCCGTCGACCGGCACGCTGTCGGTCTTGAGCTGGACGGCGCGATCCGCGCCCATGCTCATCGCCTTGCGAAGCGTTTCCTGGACCGAATCGGGACCGACCGCGAACACCACGGTCTCGCCCGGGCCCTGCTTCTCGTTCAACTGCAGCGCGACTTCGACGGCATAGCTCGCGAAATCATCCATATCGAACTTCAGCCCCGTCTCGTCGATCGACGTGGCCGAGGACGCAATCTTGAAGCGCGACTCGGAGTCGGGAGTGCGCTTGATGCAGACGGCAATCTTCACCGTCGAACCTCGCTGATGAGTTGTGGGGGGTGTAGGAGCGGAAACTAGCAGGAAGTGGGGAGCGGAGAGTAGGGAGTGTGGGGCAGGGGGCTGGGAGTGCACCCGACGGTCCTCCCACCTCCCCTGCTCCTTCCCCCCGACTCACTTGAACGCGTTCAGACCCGTCACCGCCTGGCCGAGGATGAGCGAGTGCACGTCGTGAGTGCCCTCGTACGTGTACACGCTTTCCAGATTCGCCATGTGCCGCATCGCCGAATACTCGGCGAGAATGCCGTTGGCGCCGAGCAGTCGGCGCGCCTCGCGGGCGCAGTCCGTCGCCATGTTGACGTTGTTGCGCTTGGCCAGCGACACCTGCTGCGGCGTGAACGTGCCCGCATCCTTGAGCCGGCCAAGGTGGAGCGACACGAGCTGCGCCTTCACGATCTCGGTGAGCATGTCCGCCAACCGTTCCTGCTGGATCTGGAAGCCGCCGATCGGCCGATCGAACATCACGCGGTTCTTCGAGTAGGCGAGCGCCTCCTCGAAGCAGGCCATGGCCGCGCCGATCGCCCCCCAGGAGATGCCGTACCGCGCCTGGGTGAGGCACATGAGCGGACTCTTGAGACCGCCCGATTTCGGGAGGATCGCGTCGGCCGGAAGCTCGACGTCCTGGAATACCAGCTCGCTCGTGTCGCTCGCGCGGAGCGAGAGCTTGCCCTTCTGGTCCTTCGCCTTGAAGCCCTTGCTGTCCGTGGGCACGATGAAGCCGCGGATCGACGAATCGCTCGAATCCCCGTTCGTCTTGGCCCACACGACCGCGATCTTCGCCGTCGACCCGTTCGTGATCCACATCTTGGCGCCGTTGAGCAGCCAGGTGCCGTCCTTCTGCTCCTTCGCCATCGTGATCATGCCGCTCGGGTTCGACCCGAAGTCGGGCTCCGTGAGCCCGAAACAGCCGATCACCTCGGCCTTCGCCATCCGCGGGAGCCACTTCTTCTTCTGCTCCTCGCTGCCGAACGCATAGATCGGATACATGGCGAGCGAGCTCTGAACCGACGCGAACGACCGCACGCCGGAGTCGCCGCGCTCGAGCTCCTGATTGATCAGACCATACGAAACGTTGTTCAACCCCGCGCAGCCGTACTCCTCGGGGAGATTTGCCCCGAACACACCCAGCTCGGCCATCTCGGGAATGATCTCGCGAGGGAAGCGTCCCTCGACGTAGGCGTTGCCAATGATCGGAAGTACGCGCTCGTCAACGAACTGGCGCACGCTGTCGCGAATCGCGCGCTCTTCTTCGGAGAGCTGGCTATCGATGTTGTAGAAATCGAGCATGTCGTCGGCGGGTGGAGGAAACCGCAGGAACCGAAGAATCTAGTCAGATGGGGGGTGTCGGTCTCAGGGGCCTGCGTCTCGGGTCCCTCGGTCGGATCGTGTTGCCGGTATTGCAGGCCGACCTCGTGCTCGCCCGGCTCCAAGGTCACTCCCCGCCCCCTGCCCCTGCCCCCCTGCTATCTCGCTATTCCCCGCTTCGCGGCCGGCACGATGCCCACCTCTCGCGCCTTGCGCCGAAAGTCGCGACCGTGGTCGAGCGGGTGCCCCGTCTCGTCCTGCCACTGATGCACCATCTCATGCAGGAGCGTGTGCAGGGCTTCGGTCCATCCGTGGCGGCGGAGGTGCCGATAGCTGATCGCGATCTCCCCCATTCCGCCCGGCGGAGCCGCGGTGTAATGGCCGAGCCGCGACTTCATCCGGCGCGAGAGCCGGACCGGCACGGGGCGCAGCGCGCCACCGAAGTGCTGCGCGTTGTACCGCGCATGCCACTCGGCGAGCTTCGCGCGGGCGGGAGCGTCTTCCGGGCGGTCCATCTCGCGACGCGGTGCCCGCGCCGGCCCGTGCTCCTCGACCTTGAACGCGACGATCTGTTTCTGCGCGGCGCGGCGCTGCGCCTTGGTCCGCCCCTCGACGAAGGCGACGATGGCGCGATGCACTTCTTCCGGTGCCGCGAGATAGCCGCGATGCACGCGCAACTCCGGCCCACGAAAGCTGACCATCACGTTCCGGTTGCGCGTGAGCCGGCAGCGCTCGATGCGCTGGAGCCCCAGGCCTCGCAGTCGAGTCAGCAGTTCGTCCGCGTCGCCCGGCGGTGCAACGGTGGCCGGCGACGGTGCCGGCGCCGCGAGATCGAGCGTCAACTGGTCCGGCGCTGATCCGACACTCCCCCGACGGAAGAACGTCTTCAGCGCGGAAAGCATTTCGCGGGGCCCGCCACGAAGTCGCGCCGCGACTCCGACCACACCAGCGTCGACACCTCGATCTCCGCCGGCGTGATGCGAATGCTGTTCACCGACGACGGCCGGCCGCCGCGCGACCGGTTGCTGATCGTCCCCGACGTCGACACGATCGTCCCGCGCTTCGTGTGCTCGATGAAGTGCACCGCTTCCTGATGGTCGTGGCCGCACAGCACGAGGTCCACGCCCATCTCCGCGAAGGCGCCGAGGACGCGCTGGGTGTGCTTCAACCCGTGGCGCTGGGACAGCTCGCCCTTCACAGGATTGTGATGCATCACGATGATGCGGGCGTCGCCCGCGCGTGACCGCCCGAATTCCGCGGCCGCGCGCTCGATCTGGCCGCGCGACAGGTGCCCGATGATCGAGATGTCGCGCATGTTCCAGGTCAGCGTGTCGCGGAGCACGCCCTGCGACGTGTTCAACCCGATGAACGTCGCGCCGGCGATGCGGAGCACCGGCTCGAGATCGCGGTTGATGTAGGCGCGGTACTTCTCGTAGAGACGCGACTCCCCGCCGAGCCCGAACGGTGCGCGCCACCACGCCACATCGTGATTGCCAGGCACGCAGATCGTGGCACTCACGGACTCCGCGGCGCGAAGGAACGCGCGGGCGCGCTGAAACTCGCCCGCACGCGCGCGCTGCGAGAGGTCGCCGGAGACGGCGACGACATCGTACTTGCGATCCTGGATCAACGCCTCGATCGCCTCGTACTGCTCGGGCACCGCGGGGTGGCCGAAGTGCAGATCCGAGCAGTGAAAGACGGTCGTGATCGGCCCTGAGACGGCCATGGCGTCAGAGCTTGGCGATGATGGCGTCGGTGAACTCGTCGGTGGAAGCCGTGCCGCCCAGATCCCGGGTGACGGTCTTGCCTTCGCGCACCGTCGTCTCGAACGCGCCGCGGATGCGCCTGGCGCGTTCGCCGTCGCCGATGTGGTCGAGCAACATGCACGCGGCGAGCATCACCGCGCCAGGATTCGCGATCCCCTTCCCGGCGATGTCGGGTGCGGTGCCGTGCACCGCCTCGAAGATCGCGCCGCCGACGCCGATGTTCGCTCCCGGCGCGAGGCCGAGCCCGCCCACCAGGCCCGAGATCTGGTCGGAGAGGATGTCGCCGAACAGGTTGGTCGTCACGATCACGTCGAACTTCTCGGGGTGCAGCACGAGGTTCATCGCCATCGCGTCGACGATGCGTTCCTCGAACTCGATCTTCCCGGCATAGTCGCGCGCGACCATGCGGCCGGTGTCGAGGAAGAGCCCCTGCGAGAACTTGAGGATGTTCGCCTTGTGGACCAGCGTCACCTTCTTGCGGTTGTGCTTCACCGCGTACTCGAAGGCGTAGCGCACGATGCGCTCCGAGCCCTGGCGCGTGATGATCGCGATCGACTCCGCGGCGGCGCGCGGATCGTCGCCGACGCGGATGTAGTGCTCGATGCCGACGTAGAGGCCCTCGGTGTTCTCGCGGATCAGCACGAGATCGAGGTCCTTGTACCGGCCGCCCGGAACGATCGAATAGGCCGGGCGGACGTTGGCGTAGAGGTCGAATGTCTTGCGGAGCGCGACGTTGATGGAGCGGAAGCCTTCGCCGACGGGCGTCTCGAGCGGTCCCTTGAGCGCGAGCTTGGTGCGCTTGATGGAGTCGAGCGTCGCCTCGGGGATCGGATCTCCGGCGAGCGCGACGCCCGCCATGCCCGCGACCTGCGTATCCCACTCGATGTCCGCGCCGGCAGCCTCGAGCAAGCGAACGGTTGCATTGGCGATCGACGGGCCGATGCCGTCGCCAGGAATCAAAGTGACTGGAGTAGCCATTTCAGGAAAAAGGGAGGGACGTCAACGGGGGGAGACTACACCGGCGAGCCGGTTGGCGATGCTCGCCGACAGCGCCGGGCCAAACGACGACATGCGGTCGCTCTCCACGTCGCCGATCCAGCGCACGTTGGAGAGCCGCGCATCCAGCAGCACGACGCGAAGTACACCGCGGCCGCCCGACGGCTGCGCGCGTTCGACGCGAACTTCGACCGGCGCCAAAACGAGGCGCACGTCTTGTTGAAGCGCGACCAACGTGCGAATCTGAGAGGCGAGGGGTTCGGGCAGGCGCTGGTCGACCGCGAGGTTCGGCGCCCGCAGCGGTTCTTCGGCGAGGGCGAAGGGGTCGGTCCCGTAGGTCGGGTTGCGCCGGTACGACGCGGCGAGATCTTCGGGAAAGAGCCACGCGCGACGAAGGCCGCGTTCCTCGAACGCCGCGAGGATGTCCGCATCGAGTGTGCGCTGGAGCTCCGTTGGACGGCCCACGGACCAGCCCAGCGCCGAATCGACGCGGACGCGATACGTGGGCAGGACCGCCACGTGCTGGGCAGCCAGACCGGAGAGCGCATGCTCCGGCGCCGGCGCTGTGGCGGGAGCTTGCGGGTTCGGCTTCGCGCAGGCGATCGACAGGCCGACAAGAACCGTCAGCGTCTTGATGCGGTGCATGCGTAGAAAATAGATAGTAGGGATCAGAAACGGGTAACGCGCAGTACACGGATTCGGTTGATCGCCCTCAGATCGGCCGAAATTCGCGGGGCCTGCCTCTCGGGCCTTGTTCGTAGTCGCTCCATTCAGCACTTTCCCGCATCTCACCGGAGCTCCCCCCTCATGTCGAAGCTGTTACGCGCGGGCATTTTCCTTCTGCTTGCCATCGCCGGAGCCGCTGCGTTCGCACGCATCGCTCTCTCGCGAGGCGAAACGCTCAACGCGGCCTGGCTGCTCACCGCGGCCGTGTGTACGTACGCGATCGCCTATCGCTTCTATAGCAAGATCATCTCGGCGAAGGTCTTTGCCCTCGACAAGAACAGACCGACGCCGGCCGTCCGCCTCGAGGACGGCCGGGACTACGTGCCGACGAATCGGTGGGTCGTCTTCGGCCACCACTTCGCGGCCATCGCCGGCCCGGGCCCGCTCGTCGGACCGACGCTTGCGGCCCAGTTCGGCTACCTCCCGGGTGTCATCTGGATCATCGTCGGCGTCGCCCTCGGTGGCGCCGTCCAGGACTTCGTCATTCTCGCCGCTTCGGTTCGCCGCGACGGCAAGTCCCTCGGCCAGATGGCGAAGGAAGAGATCGGGCCCATCGCCGGCATGACCGCGCTGGTGGCGATCCTCGGCATCATGGTCGTCCTGCTCGCGGTGCTCGCGCTCGTCGTCGTCAACGCCCTCAAGTCCAGCCCGTGGGGCGTCGTCACCATCGGCCTGACGATTCCGATCGCCATGCTCATGGGGGTCTACCTCCGCTGGATCCGTCCGCACCGCGTGCTCGAGGCGAGCGCCATCGGCATCGTGCTCATCATTGGCTCGCTGTTCTTCGGCCGCTGGGTCGCCGAACAGCCGACGCTCGCCCCGATGTTCACGCTGAGTGCCACGGCGCTCGCGATCGCGGTCATGATCTACAGCTTTGCGGCGTCCGTCACGCCGGTGTGGCTGCTCCTCGCACCCCGCGACTACCTCTCGGCGTTCGTGAAGATCGGCGTCGTTCTCGCGCTCGGCCTCGGCATCCTCGTCTCGCTGCCGCCGCTCCACATGCCGGCGGTCACGCAGTTCATCGACGGATCGGGGCCGGTATTCGCGGGCAAGGTCTTCCCGTTCTGTTTCATCACGATCGCCTGCGGCGCCATCTCCGGCTTCCACGCGCTCGTCTCCTCCGGCACCACGCCGAAGCTGCTGCAGCGTGAAGACGACGCTCGCATGATCGGCTACGGCAGCATGATCATGGAGTCGTTCGTCGCAGTGCTGGCGCTCATCGCCGCCTGCGCGCTGACCCCGGGCGTCTATTTCGCGATCAACTCGCCGGCCAGCGCCATCGGCACCACCGCGGCCAGTGCCGCCGACGCAGTGCGGAACTGGGGCTTCACGCTCGACCCGACGCACATGGAAGACCTCGCGCGGCAGGTCGGCGAGTCGTCGCTCCTATCGCGCACCGGCGGCGCTCCCAGCCTCGCCGTCGGCATGGCCCAGCTCTTCGCCAACGCGCTCGGCGGCCCGACCGCGCTCGCGATCTGGTACCACTTCGCGATCATGTTCGAGGCGCTGTTCATCCTCACGACGCTCGACGCCGGCACGCGCGTCGGCCGCTTCATGATCCAGGACCTCGGCAAGCACGTGTGGGAACCGCTCGGCCGCGTGTCGTGGTATCCGGCCATCGTGATCTCCAGCGGCATCATGGTCGCCATGTGGGGCCACTTCCTCTATCAGGGCGTCATCGATCCCCTCGGCGGCATCAATTCACTGTGGCCGCTGTTCGGTATCGCCAACCAGCTCCTCGCGACCGTCGCGCTGTGCGTGGGTACGACGGTGATCATCAAGATGGGCAAGGCGAAATACGCGTACGTGACGCTGCTGCCGCTCATCTGGCTCGGGATCGTCACGATGGCCGCCGGCTGGGAGAAGCTCTTCTCCTCCGACGCCCGGATCGGCTTCATCAAGCACGCCCAGGTCGTCGCGGAGCAGATGAACAGCGGCACGCTGCCGGCAGCGATCAAGACGGCCGCCGAAGCTCGCCGCGTGATCTTCAACGACTATCTCGATGCGGCCGTCGCGGCGTTCTTCATGCTGTCGGTCATCGTCATTCTCGTCGCGAGCATCCGCGAGTGGGTCGCGGTGCTCAAGGGCAAGCAGGTCACATCGTCGGAAGTGCCGTTCTCCGGCGCGGTCGCCGCGGCCGGCGACTGATCCCTCGCGCGCCGGCCGCCACTCGGCCGGCGCGCGAGGCGACAATTGAAGATTTCACTCGAACGGACCACGCCCCTGTGGTCCGTTCGCTGTTTTTGAGGTAACGTTTCCTCATTGGGGCCACGGCCCTCCCCGGCCCGGGCACATCCCCACCGCCACCTCCGATCCCGCTCTCACTTCGACCATGCGATCAATCGCCCGACTCATCGCGCTCGCTCTGATCCCCGGATCGGCGTACGCGCAACAGTTCGACTTCAGCATCAAGAACATGATGCGCGGCCCCGAGCTCTACGGGCGTGAGCCGCAGAACGTGCGCTGGAGCGCGGACGGCAAATGGATCTACTTCACCTGGCTCGAGCCGGGCTCCGACTGGCGTCTTCCGTCGAAGCCGTTTCGCGTCCGCGCCGAGGCGGGCGCGAAGCCCGAGCGGGTGACGGACGCGCAGATGGACTCCGTTGCGCCGATGCTCGACAACGGACGCGTCTCACCGGATCGTCGGACGAAGGTCGTGGCGAGCGGTGGCGATCTGTATCTCGTGGATCTGAACGGCGGCGCGACTCGTCGCCTCACACAGACGTTCGACGTCGAAGCGAATCCCGTGTTCAGCGCTGATGGGCGAGAGGTCTACTTCACGCGCGCGGACAACGTTTACGCCGTCACGCTCGACGGTGGCCTGGTACGCCAGCTCACCGACATTCGGGCGGCGGGCGGTACGGCCGCGGCCGCTCCGGCGGGCGGCGGACGCGGCGGGTTCGGAGGCGGACGGGGAGGCGGACGGGGCGACGGGCCAGCGCCGGTCGTGGTCGATACCACCCAGCGCGGCGCGCTTCAACGCCAGCAGCGCGAGCTCTTCGACGTGATCCGCGATCGCATCCACGACGACAGCGTGGCTCGGGCCGAGCGTGACGCCCGCGCGGCGCTTCGCGTGCGCCCGCTCAACCTGCAAGCGGGGGAGCGGATCCAGACGCTGTCGATGTCGCCCAACGGCAAATCGCTGCTCATCACGACGATCATTCCGACCGATCGCGCCCTCGCGACGCGCGTTCCGAACTACGTCACCGAGAGCGGCTACACCGAGGACATCAACGGGCGCACGAAGGTCGGCGACTTCCAGAGCTCGGGGCGCGTCGCGTTCATGTCGCTGCCGACGGGAACGGTGAAGTTCCTGCGCGTGAACGAAGACGGCGGCACCGCCACGTCGTCCGCGCAGGTCCTCGGCTGGACCGACGACGGCTCGAAGGCGCTCGTCTTCTCCACCAGCAGCGACTTCAAGAACCGTTGGATTCACACCGTCGGCGGCGACGACGGCGCGATCAAGCTGATGGACACGCTGCACGACAGCGCATGGGTCGCGGGGCCGTGCTTCGGGTGCGGCGGCTGGATCGACGGCGGCAAGCGGTTCTACTACGTCTCCGAGGCCGACGGCTACGCGCACCTGTACAGCATGGCCGTCGACGGCACCGACAAGAAACAGCTCACCCAGGGCAAGTGGGAGGTGAACGGCGTATCGCTCTCGCGCGACGGCAAGAGCTTCTATCTGACGACCAGCGAGGAGTCGCCGTTCGAGCAGCATTTCTACCGCATGGCTGTGACGGGCGGTCCGCGCCAGAAGCTCACGTCGAAGGTGGGCGGGCACAACGCGGTGGTATCGCCCGACGAATCGATGATCGCGGATGTCTACTCCTCCGCCAATCGCCCGCCGGAGATCTTCATCCAGCCGAATCGTCCGGGCGCTCAGGCCTCGCAGCTGACGACCTCGCCGAGTAAGGAGTGGCTCGCGTTCAACTGGATCACGCCGGAGATCGTGATGGTGCCGGCGTCGGACGGGATCAAGGTGCCGGCGCGCATCTATCGCCCGAAGGACATGAAGGCGTCGGGCAACGGCGCAGCGGTGTTGTTCGTGCACGGCGCGGGCTACCTGCACAACGTGCACAACTATTGGTCGACGTACGCCCGCGAGTACATGTTCAACCAGTACCTCGCGTCCAAGGGCTACGTCGTTCTGGACATGGACTATCGCGGATCCGCGGGCTACGGCCGCGACTGGCGTACCGCGATCTACCGGTGGATGGGCGGCCGCGATCTCCAGGACGAGGTCGACGGCGCCAAGTACCTCAAGAAGGAATTCGGGATCGACTACGAGCGCATCGGGATGTACGGAGGCAGCTATGGCGGCTTCATGACGCTGATGGCGCTGTTCACCGAACCCAAGTATTTCGGTGCCGGGGCCGCGCTGCGCCCGGTGACCGACTGGGCGCACTACAACCACGGCTACACGGCGCGCATCCTGAACTTCCCGGAGCGGGACACGCTCTCGTATCGCCGGTCGTCTCCGATCTTTTTTGCTCAAGGCCTCGAGGACCCGCTGCTCATCCTTCACGGCATGGTCGACACGAACGTACATTTCGAGGACAGCGTTCGACTGACGCAGCGCCTGATCGAGCTCGGCAAGAAGGGATGGTGGCTCGTGCCGTATCCGGTCGAGGATCACGGGTTCGTGCGCCCCGATTCGTGGACCGACGAGTACACGCGGATCTACAATCTCTTCGAGTCGACGATTCGCAACGGCAAGACGAACGCACAGAGCGCGGCGGCCATCGGCGGAGGAGGCACCAATCGATGACGACGAAAACGATCGTAGCAGAAGCGCGCGAGCGCGTCGAGCGCGTCGCCAGCGTAGTCCGGCGCATCATTGGCGTCCCTGACTACGATCGATACGTCGCGCATCTCCAGGCCAACTATCCGGGCACGACACCGATGTGTCGAGCGGAGTTCGAGCAGCAGCGCATCTCGGAGAAGTACTCGCGCCCGGGCGGCCGCTGCTGCTGAGCGACGGCTCCGGCAGGGAGAAGGGAAAAATTCCCCCATGCAGAGTGCCTGAGTTCCCGCAGAACGCTTGAAGTCATTGAATGACAACGGCGTCAGTCGCTTCGACTGACGCCGTTTCTGCTGCGTATCCGAGCATCGTTGCCAGCGCGGACGACCATCGTTGGGCTCCCTCTTCGGCGCCGGTCACAATTGGCAGGTGATCATTAGTGAAGTGTCGATGCGACGGTACACCTTGTGCCAATTGTTCGGCGGGAGCATCAAGTTGCGGTTGGTATCGCCCGATACTGGCGCGGCTCGATCCGCCCGCTTCGACGCTGTCACACCTCTGGTTCGACAGCGAAGAGAGCGCGTTGTTGGCGCAACAGCATACCTCTCAGTTGCGCAGTTACGGCAGCCCGACATGGGTGGAAGGGATGTGGAGGACTCCGGAACCGTACCACGGCGTCCTTGGGGTTGGGTTGCCGAACTGCCTCGACCGACGAGGATGTAGCCGCACGCCCCGTGCGGATGGCCGCCGCGCTGCTTTGCAGCCGACGCGTTGAACGACCCGTAACAGATCCATCGCTCAGGACCGCGCTCGTTCGTCGGGAACGTGGCGCTCGCGTCTGCCTTGGCGGCGAGGCGGCACTTGCGCCGCGCCGCCAGGCCGCCAGAATCATAGGCAGCATGGACACCGCATCGACGCACCGCGCCCTCGCGCCGTCTCACGCGCGTCTGGCCGCACACGATGCGGCCATCATCCGTTCGCAGATCGCGATCGCGCAGATCGCGGCGCCGACCGGCGACGAACGCGAACGCGGCGAGTGGGTCGCTCGCCGCTTCGCCGACTGTGGGCTTTCTGAAATTCATACGGACGCCGCAGGCAACGTGATCGGCCGGCGTCCAGGCGAGGCACAGCTCCCGGCGGTCGCCATCTGCGCGCACCTCGACACCGTCTTTCCGCGGGAAACAGATCTCGCCATTCGGCGCGACGGCGAGCGCCTCATCGGGCCGGGGATCAACGACAATGGGCGCGGGCTCGCCGTGATGCTCGCGCTTGCCGGGGAGATCGACGGCGCGCGCCTCCGCTCGCGCCATCCGATCGAGTTCGTCGCCACGACCGGAGAGGAAGGCGCCGGAGATCTGCGGGGCGCGAAGCACTACTTCGCCACGCGCGGCCGCGATGCACACGCCATGGTCGCCCTCGACGGTGCCGGCGACGAGCGCGTGATCCATCGCGCGCTCGGCTCGCGGCGCTTCCGGATCTCGTACGCGGGCCCTGGCGGGCACTCATGGGCCGCGTTCGGCGTTCCGAATGCCGTTCACGCGGCCGCCAGCGCGGCGGCGCGGCTGGCCGCGGTGCCGCTTCCGACGATTCCCCGAACGACGCTCTCCGTGGGGCGCATCGGCGGCGGCCTTTCCATCAACTCGATTCCCGACAGCGCGTGGCTCGAGGTCGATCTCCGCTCGACCTCCACGCCCCATCTCGACAACCTCGAGCGCATGCTGCGCCGCATTGCCGACGTCGCGCTCGACGAGGAGAACGACAAGCGCGCCCCGGGGACGAGACCGCTGCGCGTCACCGTCGAGGTCATCGGTTCGCGACCGTGCGGCGAGACGCCGGCCGAACATGCGCTCGTGAAGGCCGCGCTCGATGCGACGCGTCTCGTCGGCCGCCAACCGGATCTCGCGCTCGCCTCGACCGACGCCAATGTGCCGATCGCCGCCGGCATTCCGGCCATCGCCATCGGTGCCGGAGGCCGCGGCGGCGACGCGCACACGCACGTCGAGTGGTTCGACAACGTGCATGGCACGATCGGAGTGGCGCGCGCACTGACGATCGTCATGTCCGCGGCCGGGCTGCCCTGACGTACCGAGCGGCTAGACCGCGGCGGGCTCCGCGCGCGAGAACGCTTTCGCCACGAACCGTACCGCACCGATGGTCTCGACGGCGAGTACGATCGCCGTGACGATGATCGTCGCGGCGATCGCGACACCGCCCGAAAGGTGCAGAAAGCGCACGCCGACGAAGGCGATGATGAGAGGCAGCACCAGCGCCACGGCGAGCGACAGCACGTTCGCCATCGTCGCGATCAGATTCTGTCCCAGAGCTTCGACACCCGTGCTCACCGCGGACCCCAGCCGCATCCACGCGGGAAAGAGCACCGCGAGTCCGTTCTGAATCGCGAGCTGTGCCCCGTTCAATGCGATCGCGGCGAACGGCGCGCCGACCAGAATGGCGACCCGCACGTCGAGCGGCAGCGGCTGCCGTTCCATCCCGAGACTCGCGACGAACGCCACGATCACCAGCGCGAGTTGCAGCGCCGCCATGGGCAGCGTCGATGAGGCGACTTCCGCCAGCACGAGATCGCTCGCGCTCACGGGGAGGGATTTGAGCAGCGGCAGGTTCAACATGTCGTGCCGCAGATCGTTGCGAATCATGCGGCCGCCGAACACGAGCAGCATCACGCCGAAGGTCAGTGCCGCCGCCGCGACGAAGGTCGCGGGATCGCTTCCGCCGCCCGACGTCGCCGCGCCCACGACGAGCGAGAGCGCCAACGGCGCGACGAGCAGTCGGAGCGGCGACGTCCTGCGAAGACAGATGAGATTCTTCCAGACGATCGCCCAACCGGGGTGCCCCGTGGGACGAAGGCGAAGCGACGTCGAAGTGCCCTTCGGCGCGGTGATCTCCCCCAGCCCGCGGCGCCCGCGCGACTGTTCGCGGCGCTTCGCGCGGGCGGCGGAGGCTTCGATCGCCGCGTCCTCGAACGCGACGTCCGTGCGCAGCACCCACCAGAGATGCAGCGCCATCACGCCGAGCGCGAGCGGCATCGCGCGCAGCCACTCGCTCACCGACAGGGCGAAGCTCGGCGCGACGACGAGCGTGAACGGCAACAAGCCATATGAGGCCGGCGCGCGCCGCAGCACATCGGTCAGCGCGAGGAAGAACTCCCCCGCGTCGTTCGCGGCCATGAGCCGCTCGCGGTGAAGTACGAGGCCGGCGAGCAGCATGAGGGCAACGACCGCGAAGAATAGAATCGACCAGGCGTTTCGCCTCGCGCCCGAACGTCCGTGCTCGCGCCACGCCGACTGCACGAGCGCCGCGCCGAGCCGGTGCAGGTTGAGCGTCGAGAACATCACCCACAGCGCCAGAGCACGCGCGGCGGCGGGGAGCGCGACGTTGCCACGCCGCAGCAGAAACACCCACACGAGCGCGTTGATGAGCACCGCCACCTGCGCGCGGTAGAGCTTATAGCCCGTGAGGGCGCGGCGCGACAGCGGCGCCGGAAAGAGCAGCGACACCTCGGCGGGCGTGAACGCGAGGGCGAGCTTGTCCGACCCGAACAGCCACGCGCTCGACAGCATGATCACGATCAGCAGCGCGACGATGGTCTCGGCGGGTCGCGTCAGAAAGATCTCACCGACCTCGGACTGCGAGGGGCGGATGAGGAACCACCAGACGTAGACGAACGCCGCCACGAGGGCGACCGCGTACCGTGGACTGCGCGCGCGCCGCAACTGAACCCAGATTCGGTTGCGCGCGCTGGTGAGGGCGAGATAGAGAAAGGCGTTCACACGCCAGTTGCGTCGCCGGTGAGCGCGAGAAAGACGTCCTCGAGCGAGCGGCCGGCCAGCGTGGGATGCGCCGCGATGATCTCGGCGATCGTGCCGAAGGCGGCCGCCTCACCGCGGCGCACCACGAGCAGCTTCGTGCACATCTCCTCGACCAGATTGAGGAGGTGCGAGCTGAGAATCACGGCGGCGCCATTCGCGGCGCGCGCAGCGATCGTCTCGCGCATCCGCCGGATGCCGCCGGGATCGAGCCCGGTGAGCGGCTCGTCGAGGATCAGCACCGAGGGGTCGTGGAGCAGCCCGCAGGCGATCGCGAGCTTCTGACGCATCCCGCGCGACAGCTCGCCGGGCAGCGATCGCCGCTTGTCGTCGAGCTCGAGCTCGCGGAGCAGCGGCGCCATTCTCGTCTCGACGTCCGCCACGCCGTAGAGCCGGGCGATGAAGCGCAGGTGCTCCTCGACCGTGAGGTACTCGAAGAGCTGCGGCTCGTCGGGGATGAAGGCGAGGGCTCGCTTGGCGGCGATCGCGTCGCGCTGGATGTCGTGGCCCGCGACGGCGAGCGTGCCGCTGGTTGGGGCGATGATTCCCGCGAGACAGCGCAACGTCGTGGTCTTGCCCGCCCCGTTCGGACCGACGAGACCGAGGATCTCCCCGGGTGCGACCTCGAATGAGATCGAGCGCACCGCGGGGAAATCGCCGTAGAGCTTGGTCAGCTCACGAACGACGATCAAGGATGCGTCACCCGTCGTGCTGCACGACGGAATGATCCGAGACGTTGAGCCGTCCCTTCACGCCGGAAACGACGGCCGCGTCGCCGATCATCGAGCCGGCCAGCCGCGACGCGGTGACCTTCGCGCCGGCGCCGACGACCGTGTCCCTGAGCTCCGACGCTTCGATCGTCGATCCCGCGCCGATCGACACGTTGGGGCCGATCGTCGACCGGGAGAGCGTCACGTTCTCCTCGATGTACACCGGATCGACGATCGTCACGCCTTCCGGGACCGCCGCCGGGCGTCTGGCGCGGCCCTTCTCGAGAATCGTGCGATTCGTCTCGAGCAGCGTGCCCTGCTCGCCGGCATCGTACCATCCCTCGACGTCGATCACCTTGATCTTCGCGCCGTGGTCGATCATGTACTGGAACGCGTCGGTGAGATAGTACTCGCCCTTGTTCTTCGGCTGGCTGAGCGTCCAGTCGACGCCTTCCATCAGCAGTTTCCAATTACGGATGTAATAGAGGCCGATGTTCGCGCGCTTGGAGATCGGCTCGCTCGGCTTCTCGACGATCCGCTGCATGTTGCCGTCGGCGTCGCTCACGACGACGCCGAAGCGCTGGTAGTCCTCGACCGTCTTCACCCAGATGATGCCGTCGGCGTCGGTGGTCTTCACCACCGACAGATCCGCGTCGAAGATCGTGTCGACGAAGATGATGAACACATCCTGGTCGACGTACGGCTTGGCCAGCGCGACGGCGCCGGCCGTCCCGTCCTGCACCTTCTGCTCGATGAAGACCGACGGAAACGGGTACTTCGTGCGGGCGTACTCCTCGACCTTCTCCTTGAGGTGGCCGGTGATGTAGATGACCTGCTCGACGGTGCCCAGTCGCTCGAGGTCCTCCATCACATAGTCGATCACCGGCTTGCCGGCGATCTTCAGCATCGGCTTCGGCGTGATGTGCGTGTGCGGCCGGAGCCGCGTTCCCTTCCCCGCCAACGGGATGATGACCTTCATGCCGCCCTCATGGTCAAAGCGAAAAGAATCAAGGCGCGCTGGTGCCTTCGCGGCCGTAGCGATCGGTGAGGCGCACGACGTCGTCCAGATGCGGGGTCGATACCTCGAGGACGTCGCAGTCGGTCACCGCTTCCATCTGGTGGATCGTGCCCGGCGTGATTCGGAACGACTCGCCGAGCTTGAGCTGCACATCGACCGGCTGGTCGTTCTCCCAGACACGATAGATCAACTCACCCGAGAGGAGGTACACCGTCTCGTCCTTCACATTGTGATACTGCACCGACAGCGCCTCGCCGGCATTGATGTGGAGGATCTTGCCGACATACTGGTCCGTATGCGCCCAGATCGTCTCGTGCCCCCACGGTTTGGGCACATGGCGTCCCGGAAACCGACCGCTCATCGTGTGTGTTCCTTTGCTGGTTGGTGGGAAAGCTAGGTGAACCGGCCGGGCCGCGAAACGGCGCGACACGGGGCTGCGTAGCGGCCAGTTTCGGCAGCCTCTCGTGGATTCGCGAGCGGAGATGACGTTTTGACCTGCGCGAGCCCGCGATTCGATCGGGCTCGGCATGTCTCGTGCTCTGGCCTTCCGCCGATGCTTCTCGCACCTCGCTATCTGCCGCGCCTGGCGGCAACGGTCGGTCTCTTCACGCGCTACGGCCTGCGCGACTTCGCCGCGCAGCAGGGACTCGACACGCTCGAGCAGGAGCCCGAGCCCGGAGAGGTCGACGGCGGCTCGGCCGAGAAGGCGCACGCCCTGCGCGAACGGCTCGTGGAGCTGGGGCCGGCCTACATCAAACTCGGTCAGGTGCTGTCGACCCGGCCGGATCTGCTGCCGCCGGTCTACATCGAAGAACTCGAAAAGCTGCAGGACGACGTCGCCCCGATTCCGACCTCCGACGTGATCGCGATCATCGAGGAGGAATTCGGCGCGCGGATCAGCAAGCTGTTCTCCGCCTTCGACGACGAACCGCTCGGCACCGCGAGCCTCGGGCAGGTCCACGCCGCGGAGCTGCGCGACGGGCGTCCGGTCGTCGTGAAGACCCAGCGGCCGCACATCCGGAACCAGCTCGTCGACGACATCGAGTACTTCCGGGAGCTCGCGCGCTTCCTGGCCGCGCACACCCGCGCCGGCGCTCGCGTCGACATCATCGGAATCGTCCAGCAGCTCGAGCGCGCGCTCAGCGACGAACTGGATTACCGCATCGAAGCTCGCAACGCGTCCACCTTCCGGCGTTCGCTCGCCGAGTACCCTCGCATTCTCGTCCCGCGCGTGATCGAGGCGTACACCACCGAGCGCGTGCTCACCACCGAACGCATTCGCGGCACCAAGATCGACGAAACGTCGCCGCTCGTTCGCATCGAACACGATTTTCACGCCGTTGCCGATGAACTGACGCGCGCCTACCTCAAGCAGATCACGATCGACGGCCACTTCCACGCCGACCCGCATCCGGGGAACATCTTTCTCGTCCTGCCCCGCGACGACAACCCGGCGACGCCCGCCGAGCTGCGCGCGGCCGACCGGCGCCTGGTGGAACGGCCGGCCGCCACCCCGCTCGCGCAGATCGAGGCCGACGCCCAGCGGTCGGCGACGCTGCCGCCCCCCGACCTCGACGTGCGGCTCGCGCTCATCGACTTCGGCATGACCGCGCGCCTGTCGGCGGCGCTGCGCGAACACGTCGTTCGGCTGCTCCTCGATCTCGCCGACAATCGCGGCGACGACGCGGCCCAGACGCTCATCGAGATCGGCGACGAACTGCCCGGCTTCGACCGGGACGGATACGTCCGCGAGGTCGCGGCGCTCATGGCGCGCAGCTACGACCTCACGATCGGCGAGTTCAACACCGGGCACTCGCTCTATGAGCTGATCAACATCTCATTCCAGAGCGGCCTCCGACTGCCCGCCGAGCTCACGCTGCTGGCCAAGACGCTCGTGAACCTCGACGCCGTGACGAAGGCGATCGAGCCGACGTTCAGTCCCATCCCGACCATTCGGGAGTTTGGCAACCAGATCGCCGCCGACCGCGCGAAGCACGCGCTGAATCCGCGCCGGCTCTACCAGTTGGCGACCGAAGGCAACGACCTGATGCTCGCGTTGCCGCATCGCCTCGACCTGATCACCGCGCGCCTCGCGGCCAACCAGTTCGAGACGCGCATCGACGTCCCACAGGTCACGCTGTTGATGGACGCGCTCCAGAAGGTCGCCAACCGGGTGTTCTCGGGACTGGTGATTGCCGGGTTGCTCGTGGCCAGCGCGATGCTCATCCCGTCGCGTCGTGCACTGGGCACGGCCGGATTCATTCTTTCCGGCGTGATCGGACTCTGGATGGTTCTCGCGATCCTGTGGTCGGATCGCGAGAACACCCGACGCCGCTCGCCTTAGAAGAACAGGTCGCCGACGGTGAGAACCCAGCGCGGCGCGAACGACCCGCCGCCGCTGCGGCCGAACGTCTTCCACGCCGCGAAGCCACTCTGATTCGCGAAGAACGGAATGTCGAGCCGCACATTCACGTTGCGGTCGTAGAGCTTGCCCCGGACCTGCAGCCCGGCGCCGGCGTCGGAGAGGAAGCTGTTCGTGAGATCCAGATATTCCTTGGAGCTCACCCGCGCGACGTCCCCGAATCCGATCAACGACACGGTCGCGCGCCCCCAATCGCCGCGCGCCGTTCCGAGCCGCTGCGCCAGCTCGCCGTTCACCGCGGCGACGGCGTCGAGCGGCAGCGCGATTCCGTACGCACGGAGGCCGGCCCCGCCGATCGGGAGATAGTTCACGTTCTCCTGCTTGAACAGCGCGCCGCGTGGGCGGAACAGATCATTGTTGAACGACGTCAACGGGTCGACGGCCGACGCGAAGACCTTCCGCTGGAGCGGCGCGTTCGGCGCGAAGCCGCCGTAGGCCCGAAGGCGTACCTGCAGCGCGGTTCCAATGAGCGAACCAACGCCTGCGACCGATCCTTCGCCGCGCACGTATCCGCGCGACGCCTCGCCGTTCGACCCGTTGATCCCGCCGCCCAGACCGAGCGCGCCGCGGACCTGCACGAAGCTGCTGTCGGCCAGCATCGTCGTTCGGTACGCGCCGCTGCCGCCGACCTCGCCGATCGTGATCTGCGCCCACTGCTCCGGCAACAGCAGCGAATCGGTCGGCGCCGAGACCGTCGCGTAGGCCTTCGCGCTGATCCTTGGTCCGGGGGTGAGAATGAACGGACTCAGATCCCAGTTCTTGTATAGATCGGCCTTGAAGATTCCGTCGATGAAATTCAATCCGCCGCCGTATCCCATGGCCGGTCGACGCATCCCCGGGAGATACAGGTTGTCACCGCGGATCCAGAGGCTCGCGCGCTGGAACGCGTTGGGGCGATCGCCAGTGGGCCCGGTCGGATTTCGCGCCGCGAACGCCGCGCCGAAATCGTAGAGGTCGACCTTCCCGAGATAGTTCGTCTTCGCCCGAAGTCCGAAGGCGATGCCCTGCGGATTGCTGTACCAGGCGTTCGGGGCGATCGCGACGATCGTGTGAGAGCGATCGCTCTGGTTCAACCAGGGCCAGTTGAACACCGGTTTCGGCTCTGGAATGATCCAGAGCAGCGTGCCCGGCGGTGAGTCGTTCCGACGATCCCAATCGAACGTCGCGCGGAAGGGATCGAGCACGATCTGCGTCGGCGGGGCGGCGGTCACCACCCGAACCTGCTGCCGGTCCGCCAGCGGATCGGCCCGGCCGATGGTCCACCCGTCGCGGGTCAGTACGCCGACCGGCATCGGGTGGCGCAGCTCGCCGCGGCGGCTGACGTCCGCGACGGTCTCGTAGCCCCGTGCGCTGTTGTCGATGCGAAAGCCGTCCAGCGCGTAGTCCATCAATCCGGTGTCGTGCACCCACTGGGCGAAAAACCAGCCGAGCGGCTTGCCGTACGCACGCTCGGCGGAGGCGCGCATGGCGCGTTCGTCGACGTGCTTCAGCGCCCACCGGTCGTAGTAGTCATGAGCAAACGCGTGGAACACGCTGTCGCCCATCAGCTCGCGCAGCTGTCCATACATCAGCTTCGCGCGGCTGTAGATCATCTCGTTGTAGACCCCGAACTCGCTGAACTCGTACGCCGGAATTCCGACGGGTTGCGTGCGCGCGAGCAGCTCGAGCTCCAACTCGTCCATGTAAGCGCTGTCGCGCCCCGGGATGGTCGCGGCATTGACGCGATAGCCCGGCGCCAGCAACGGCGGATTCTGCACGCGGTCGCGGTCCTGTGGCGAGAGGCGCTGTGCCCAATCGGTCTGATAGTCCGTGAGTCCCTCGTCGAGCCAGCCCGAGCGCCACTCGTTGTTCGCGAGGATGCCGTACGTGAAGACGTGGCCGAGCTCGTGAAGAATGAGCCCCTGCGATGCGGAGCCGTTCATGATCACCATCGGGAACTCGGTGCCGCCCGGATCGAGCCGATGGATGTTCGTGATCTGCGGGTAGGCGTACGGCCCCCACAGCGACTCGAGCCACCGGAGCGCGGTGACCGTCCGTTCGACGGCGAGGCCGCCGCCCCAAGTCGCCTCGTCGCCGCGCTTGTAGAGCACGTTCACGCCGACGGTGTCCCAGGTCTTGAAGCGGGTCGCGGGCGCTGGGCGAACGTAAGTAGTCCCTTCGTAGACGTAGTCCGGCGAGGCGCTCCACGCGAAATGATGGACATCCTTCGCCAGAAAGCGGACCGCCCGATAGCCCGAGGGAACATTGACCGGCGCTGTCGTCACGTCGCCGTACGCGCCGGTGGCGAGATAGGGAGCGCCCGTCTTCGATACCGCCGCCCAGCCAGGGTCGCCGCTCACCGGCACGCCGGTCGACGCGAGAACCTGGTCGTCGCGGACGATCATGGTGACGTCGTACTCGCCGAACTCGCCGTACAGTTCGCCCGCGGGCACGAGCGGGTTGGGTCGCCAGCCGGCGCGATCGTAGACCGCGACCTTCGGGTACCACTGCGCAAAATCGTACGTGCGTCCCCGCCGCCCCTGGCGCCGCGTCACGGTCGACGGACGGGCGTTCCACGCGAAGGTGACGACCGCCGAGTCGCCCGGCGCCAACGGCCGGGGAAGCGTGAAGTGCAGCACCGTGCTGTCCGGCGCGCCCGGGTAGTCGACGACGACGGGCGTCCCATCCACGGTGGGGGCCTGAGTGAGCCGCTCGTACCCGATGTCATTCGCGCCGAGGTTCTGAAACCGAACCCGGTGCTCGCGGGCGTCCGCGGCACTCCACTTCGACCCCGGGTGGAACGCATTCAGGTACTGGTGGAAGTACATCTCGCGCAGTGTGTCCGGCGAGTTGTTCCGATAGACCAGCCGGCCCTGGGACTGCAGCTGGTCGGCCGCCTCGTCGAGGGTCGCGACGATGGTGTAGTGGACGTGCTGCTGCCAGTAACCTGTGGTATCGCCCGATGCCGGTGAGGTCGCGCCCTGAAACGGACCTTGCTGAAGCAGCGCGCTGACACCCAGAATGAGGGAGAGATTCATGGAAAGGATTGTAAGTCCGGAGCCCGCCGTAACGAAGTCGTAATCCGGTTACCCCTGGCCGCGCACACGAGTTGCGACGAAAATCACCGCATGTACTCGACGTGCCTCATCTGCAAGCAATCACTCGGCGGCAATGAAACGATCGAGCACTTCCCGATCGGCCGTCGCCTCGCGTTCGATGCGACCAAGGGCCGGCTCTGGGTCGTGTGCCACCACTGCGGCCAGTGGAACCTCTCGCCGCTCGAGGAGCGCTGGGAGGGCATCGAGGACTGCGAGCGAGCCTTCCGCCAGACGCTCGTCCGCGTCTCGACCGACAACATCGGGTTAGCCAAGATGCGGGACGGCCTCGAACTGGTGCGCATCGGCGCGCCACTCCGGCCGGAATTCGCCGCATGGCGCTACGGCAGCAACTTCGGCAGGCGTCGCCGGCAGACCCACGTCATCGCGGGCGCGGGGCTCGCCGCCGCGGCGGTGGCCGGCGTCGCACTCGGCCCGGCGATCGCGCCCGCGCTCACCATGGGCGCGATTTCCATCGTCGTCGCCCCCGGACTCACGAGCGCGATGGGCGTGGTGCCGATGATCGGCGTGCTCGCGGCGCGGGACTACATCCGCGACGATCGGGTGGTCGCCCGCCTCGCCCACGACCGACGGATCCTCACCGTCCGCGCGAAACACGTCGGGTCGGCGCAGTTGCAGACGTCGCCGAGTGGCGAAGCGCGGCTCGCGGTCCAACACGAGACCGGATGGGCGGAGTTCGAGGGCACCGCCGCCGTGCAGGCGACGGGCGTGATCATCTCGGGCGCGAATCGGTTCGGCGCGAGCGACGCGCGCGTGAACGACGCGGTGCGGCAGATCGAGCGGGCGGGCGACGCGGGCAGCTTTCTGCGCGACGCGGCCACACGAACCGGCTGGCGCAGCGGCCGCATCCTCTCGCTCATGAATGCGTACCGCGGCCTCGGCGCGATGCGGCTGTCGGGAACGGAGCGACTCGCGCTCGAGATGGCGGTGCACGAAGAGCACGAGCGTCGCGCGCTCGAGGGAGAACTTGCCCTGTTGGAGACCGCGTGGCGCGACGCCGAGGAGATCGCGCGCATCGCCGACGACGACCTCACGCCGCCGAAGTTGTACGAATAGCTAGCCGGCGCGCGACGGCGGACGACAAAAAACCCCAACTCGATGAGCTGGGGTTTTTCGTTTGCGCTCACGCCCGGCGTTACGGGACGAGTGCCGCGTCCTTCTTGGCCGGGTTCTTCACGTAGGTGTCGAACCAGGCGATCCAGCGGGCCCACTGATCGAGGTCGGTCTCGCGCGTGGCGGGGCCGTGGTCCTCGTACGGATACATGTACAGCGCTGCATCCTTCCCGAGTCCACGCAGCGCCTGCATCATGCGCACCGAGCTCGTGAGGTCCGTGCCGTTGTTCTGATCCTCGAGCGAGTGATACATCAGCACCGCGCCGCTCAGCCGGTCGGCCGCGAGGAACGGCGACATCTCGAGGTACGTCTCCTTGCCTTCCCAGATCGTCCGGCGCTCGCGCTGGAAGCCGTTCGGGGTCAGCGTGCGGTTGTACATGCCGTCGCCGGCGATGCCCGCCTTGAAGTACGGCGTGTGCGTCATCGCGTTCATCGTGCTGAACGCGCCGTAGCTGTGGCCACCGATGCCGAGCCGATTGCGATCGAGGTAGCCGGCCTTCTCGACCGTGTCGATCGTGATGTCGAGATCCTCACGCAGCTCGTCGAGGTAGTGGTCGTTCATGCGGCCGTCCGGTCCGACGATCGGGAAGTCGACCGGCTGGATCACGACGTACCCCTGCGTCACCCAGATCTCCGGGCTGCGCGGGCCGACGTTCGGGAACGCGTTGATGTTGGTCGTCCGGCGCGCCTGATCGTACTCCGCCTGCGACGTGAACTCCGTCGGGTAGAACCAGATGATGCCCGGGAGACGCGTGCCTTCGCGGTAGTCCTTGGGCAGCGTGACGTCGATGTAGAACTTGTAATTGTCGCGCGGACGGGTGACCTGAATGCGCTTCCGGATCGCCTGCGACACCTCCGGCGCGAAGTCGACGTTCTTCGTGAGCCTCGTCTCGGCGCCCGTCTTGACGTCGCGGAGGTACGAGTCGGCCACCATCGTCGGCGACTGCTTGGTCAGGATGACCTTGCTGTAGTCGTCGTCGAGCGGAGCGACGACGCTTTCGGCGACGTCGGCCTTGCTCTCGAAGAGACGCGCCTTCTGGCCCGTCTCGAAATCGACCTTGTCGACGAACGCGCGCGGCGCCTGACGCTGCCAGTCGGGGAAGTACTTCGTTCCCTCGAGGTAGACCGTCTTGTTGTCGGACGCGAGGCGGACCACCTGCCCACGCGGCCCACGCTTCGTCTGCAGGGCGCCCGGGTTGTTGTAGAACGCCGAATCGCCACCGGCGCCGCCGCGGCCCGCGCCGGCGCCGCCGCCACGACCACCGCGGCCCGACGCGATGGACGCGCCCTTCGAGATCTCATATCGCTTGCTCGGATCGGCGAGGCGCACGGCGTACAGGTCGCCGCCCTCGTTCACGAAGAGCGTCTTGCCGTCCGCGCTGAACTCCGCGGCGGTGATCCGGCCGTTGGCCTCGTAGATCTGCTTCGCATCGCTGGCCGCGAACGGCGGCGACCAGATGAAGACCCGGTCCTTGCGGGCCGGCGCCGCGCCGCGTCCGCCGCGGCCCGCCGCTGCGCCGCCGCGCGCCGCACCCGCCGGCGCCGGTTCCGCTTCGACGTACACGAGGCCCGGACCGACCGGGTTCCAGCGGAGATCGCGCTTGCCCGTGTCGGCCTGCGCACCACCGCGACCACCGCCGGCCGCACGCGCCGTGTCAGCCGGGTTGCGATAGCCGTCGTTGATCGGACGGCGCGACAGCTCGGTGATCACCTTGCCGTTCGCATCCCACAGCTGCTCGACCGTTCCGAAGTTCGAGACCGGAACGATGTAGGAGTAGGGCTTGGACTGCAGCGTGACGCGGAAGTACTGGCCCTCGGGTGACGCGTCGACGTCGGTGATGAGCGCCGGCGCGCCGATCTTCTTGATCGCCTTCGTCTTGACGTCGATCACGGCCAACTGGCCGTTGGTGTAGTAGTCGACGAGCTCGAAGTCGGTCGGCGTCTCGAGCAGACTCTGATAGTTGCGGTTGACCTGCGGGCGCGAGGCCTCGCTCGTGCGGATGAGCGGTCCGGTCGCGATGGCCGGCTCCTTGGGCTCCGGTCCGCGATTGTCGGGAATGAGCACCGTCGCAATGCCCTTGCCGTCGGCGGTCCAGTCGATGCTCGTCACGCGCGTGGCCAGGAGCGGCTTGGTCGTGATCTGCGTGGACTTTCCGGAGGCGACGTCGGCGACGAAGATCTGCGTCGACGCGTCGAAGGACGCGATGTAGGCGATGGACTTGGCATCGGGCGACCAGACCGCGCCGTTCACGATGGCGCCCTTCGGCGTCTCGATGGAGCGGGTCGCGCCCGTCTGCGGATCGAGCAGCGTCAGGCCGACGCTGCCGCGGGTCGTGAGCGACCGGGCGCGATTGGCCTTGTAGTCCACCTCGAAGCCGGTGCTAAGGCGATAGTGCGGCTTTCCGAACAGCTCGATGGTGCTGAGGCCTTCGGATTCCGCCTTCAGAAAATACTTACCGTCTGGGCTGGGATTGGTGTAGGCCACGTTGTTCCGCGACGCCGAGACGATGCGGTCGACGACTTCGGGCGGCTTGACGTACTTCTCGTTGGCGAGGACTTCTTTCGGATTCCATCCCTGCTGAACGACATTCTGCGCGGCAAGCGGCAGAGCCGTTACGACAAGGCCGGCGGCGCCGATGACGACACGCCGCAGGGTGGGGATAAAGCGGGTCATTGCGGACTCCACGGAGAGACGACTACGAGTTTGTCTGGAACACTGTGTATACGATATGCGGCAGGGCGCCGTTGGCTAGACGGGCCGTCCTGATCCGGCCGGTCCCGGGCCTGGAGCCGGCCGCATACGATAAACGACAAGGCGCCCCTCGTGGGGGCGCCTTGGGAAGTTCGAACGCGGACCGTCTCAGCGCTGGCCGAGCATGCGCCCGCGGAGCGTCTGCAGCCGGCGTCGCACCGAGCCGTCGAGGACGGTGTCACCGACCCGCACGACCACGCCGCCGAGAATGGCGGGATTCACGAAGTAGTGCGGAACGACGTTCTTGCCGAAGGCGCGCGAAAGCTGCGACGCGATGACTTCGCGATCGCGGTCATCCGCCTCGCGCGCCACCGTCACCGAGGCATGGACGCGTCCTTCGGCCTCGTCCACGAGATCGCGGAACGCATGGGCGATGTCGGGAATCAACAGCTGCCGGCGGTTGCGCACGAGGGTCTGCAGGAAGCGGACGAACGTCTTCGGCATCTGTGCGCCGTAGGCCTTCTGCAGGATGTCGTTCTTCTGCTTGATGCTGACCCGCGGCGACTCGAGAAACACGCGGAGGCGCCGGTCCGACTCGACCGCGTTCGCGACGCCGTCGATCATGTCGCCCCAGCTGCGAAGGTCTCCGCCCTTGCGAGCCAGCTCGAGCAGCGCCTCGGCGTAGTTCCGGGCGATCGTGGGTTCGCGCATTACTGGGTGACCTTGAGGCTGCCGAGCTGCGAGAGGTACCCCTCGACGAGCCGGCGATTGTTATCCGACTGGAGGTTCTGTTCGATGACCTTGGAGGCGCCGGCGAGCGCCAGATCCACGGCCTCCTTCCGGAGCTCCGCGACGGCCTTGACCTTTTCGGCGTCGATCTCGCGGCGGGCGCGCTCGAGCATGTCCTGCTGCTCCTTGCGCGTCTCCTCGATCATGTCGTTGCGCACCTTCTCGCCGACGCCGCGGGCTTCGGTGATGAGCTTCTGGGCTTCGCCGCGCGCCGCATCGATCGCCGCCTGGTGCTCGCGGAGCAGCGCGGCGGCCGCCTCGCGATCCCGCTTGGCTCCCTCGAGCGCTTCCTCGAGCGCCTTTTCACGCGCCTCGACGGCGGCGGTGATCGGCTTGAACGCGAACTTCGAGAGAATGACGTACAGCAGGACGAAGATGACGAGCGTCCAGAACATCAGATTGAACTGGAGGCTCATCAATCCGCCGCGCGCTTCCTCGCCGCCATGTTCCTGCGCGAACGCGAGGGCGGCGTTGCCGAAGAGCAGAACGGACGAGAGCGAAAGTGTGCGCATATGAGATCTCAAAAATACTCGATGGAGAGTCCGCGCTCGCCGGGCGAGCGGCGGTCGGTGCGCCGGGAGCCCCGGGGCTCCCGGCGCGACCGATTTAGAAGCTGAACTTGAGCTGGATCAGCAGGCAGACGACGACCGCGAACAGCGCGACGCCTTCGATGAACGCCGAGAGGATCAGCGCGCCCGTCTGAATCGTGCCGGCGATTTCCGGCTGGCGCGCCATGCCTTCCGTCGCGCCCTGGCCGATCCGACCGATGCCGAGACCGGCGCCGATCGCCGCCAGACCGGCACCGATGCCGGCGCCCATCATGCCCCACGCGCCCGCGTACTCCTTGGTGAAGGAGGTAGCGGCCTGCAGGAGAGGAAGAATTGCCATTGGGTGATTCTCCAGAAGAAACACAACCGTGAAACGTCATCGCTCCGCACCGATCGCGTCGACCACCCGCGAAGGACGCTGCCTGTCACCGATCCCCCGGGGGATCAACAGGCGTCACCGAGCACTCGCTCGGCTACCTCCGGCGGGAATGGAGCAACGAACCGCCGGTCCAACGAAAACCCGAATCCCTGAGGCGCTCCGCGCCCCGGAACGTGCCGGATGGGGCTGAGGCCCCATCCGCTTTCAAACGAAACGTTGCATCACTGGGGCGCTGCGCGCCTCAGTGATGTGCCGAACGAATCTGACCGATGAACACGGCCGCGAGGAGCGAGAAGATGAAGGCCTGGATGAAGGCCACCATGATCTCGAGCCCCATGATGAACAGCGCCATCGGAATCGAACCCAGCGCGACCCCGAAGCCGAACATGAAGATCAGGCCGATCAGCGCGAGCACGATGACGTGCCCGGCCATCATGTTCGCGAACAGACGGATCGTGAGCGCGAACGGCTTCGTGAACTTGCCGACCAGCTCCACGGGCGTGAGGATGATCGTCAGGCCCAGCTTCATCGGCAGCGACATGTCGTGCGGCCAGTAGATGATCGTGCCGAGATAGCCCGCGCCAAGCGCGCGCATGCCGGCGACCTCCACGACCACGAACGTGATGACGGCGAGCGTCGCCGTCACGGCGATGTTGCCGGTCGGCGTCGAGCCCCACGGCACGAGGCCGATGAGGTTGCACATCATGATGAAGAAGAAGAGCGTCAGACAGAACGGTACGTACTTCTCGCCGCCGTGACCGCCCAGCACTGGCATGTAGATCTCGTTGCGAAGATAGAGGATCACCGCCTCCATGCCGGCCCCGAAGCCCTTGGGGCGGCCGATCTGCGCCGAGTGCCGCCGGTGCGACGAGGCGACGCCGAGCAGCAGCGCGAGCGTCAGCAGGGCGGCGACCATCAGGAAGAACACGTGCTTCGTGATCGTGATGTCCTTGCCGGCGATGTGCCACGTTGGGAACTCCGCCTCGCACGCCCACTCCGACAGACTCTTGAAGCACGGGTATTCCACCCCGCGCGAGTCCGTGATGTGGGGCATGATGATATCGGCCGGACCGAGCTGCTTCGTCACCTCCGCGGCCGGTTCGGCCGCGGGCTCCTGCGCGCGCGCCGACGCCGAGGCCGCCGCGGGCATCGCCGCGAGCAGCACGAACGACAGCAGTGACATCATGGAACGCACGTTCATGATTTGATCAACAAAGGTTCAATCAACGTCGACACGAAGAAGAACGCCGCGAGACTGACGAGCGCCGCCGTCGCCGGCAGCTTCAGCACCAACACGACGAGCGCCGCGTAGACGACGAGCGTGAGAAAGCGAATCAGAGCTCCCGCGCCGAGTCGAGCGGCGAGGTTTCCTGCACCTACCATGCGGCTCAGCGCGAACGCGGCGCACTGCACCACGAACGCGACCACACCGCTGACCCAGATGGCTTGCCCGTCGCCGGGGCCGCGAAAGACCGCGGAGAGCAGCGCGCCGAGGACGACGACGATACCGGCCATCAACAGCGCCTGTCGTGTGAATGTCCGCGTCACGTGCCGCTTCCCTGTCCAGAATTGCTCTTCTTTCGCTCGGCCCTGCGCGCCGCGTCGCGGCGTTGAGCGTCCATCGCCTTTCGGTAAATCGAGTAGAACGCCGCACCGGCGCCGATGAAGACACACGCGATCAGCAGCCAGGGCGAGGTGCCGAGGCGTCGATCGAGCCACGTCCCGGCCGCCGTGAAGACCAGAATGACGAGCGCGAACTGAATTCCGATGCCGGCGAATTCTCCTGCGGAGACCCCGCGCTGTTCGTGCATTTTTGGTCCTCCCGTCGGGGGAGAAGTTAGCCGCTTGTGAAATTTTTCTCAATGTGCTTGTGAATTTTTTCCCAAGCCAGCGAGCCCCGCCGTTCGCAGGCAAGAATTCCCCGCCAACGGGAAAAACCACCCCCAAAAATTCCCCGATTTTCCCCACGAACCGTACAAAGACCAAAGAAACCGGCTACCGATCTAAGTCTCGTCTCTGTCGATATTTTGGTTGTTACGGTTCATGTTGACTATTCGTCGTACGGTTGATAAGTTCGACTCCGCATGATTTGTGAGCGGCCGCGCGCTCACAGTCCGCGGACCCGACCCGTCGCTCTCGGGACCATGAACCGTCGCCTCATCATCTCGCTGCTCTGTGCCGGTGCGCTCGCGTTCGCGTGCATGCCACGCTCGCGCTCGGATACGCCGATGTCCCTCGGCACCGCCTCGGCCTCGCAGTCCGCGACCAAAGCGCCGGCCCCTCGCAAAGCCGCCGCGAAGAACGAACCGCGCCTCGACTCGCGGCTCAACGTGACCGTCGCCAACCACGACGTCCGACTCGCCCTCGCCGTCAAGAACGTCGGCGGCAAATACGCCGAGATCACCTTCCCTTCCGGCCAGTCCTACGACTTCGTCGTCGTCGACACCGCCGGCAACGAGGTCTGGCGGTGGTCCAAACGGCGCATGTTCACCTCCGGCGTCCAGAACAAGCAGCTCGGCGCGGGCGAAGGCATGCAGATCAGCGAAGAGTGGAGCACCGCCGAGCCCGGCCGCTACACCGCCATCGCCACGCTCAGAAGCAGCAACTTCCCCGTGGAGCAGCGCGTCGATTTCGTCATGCAATGACGGAAGCGTGACGCACACCACCAGGATCGTTGAACGTGACGGCCGCGTACGCGGCCGTTGTCATTTTCCAGACCTTCGCCGCATATCGCGCCCGAACCTCCCCGTTTAGGTTGTCGAGACGGACCATCCAACCCCCGGGGACCAACGCGAGTGGCGACACGACAGCAGCCGGTGGATGACGCACGAGACGTAGCGCTCCTCGATCAACTCGCACAGGCGCGGTCGGCGCTGGTCGCACAGATCGCGCGGCGCATCGTCGGACAGCAGCAGATCGTCGACGATCTCGTGGCGGCGCTCCTCGCGGGCGGCCACGTGCTCCTCGTCGGCGTGCCGGGTTTGGCCAAGACACTGCTCGTTCAGACGGTCGCGCAGGCGCTGGACCTGAGCTTCTCGCGGGTGCAGTTCACCCCCGACCTGATGCCGAGCGACATCACGGGGACGGAGCTCCTCGAGGAAGACCACGCCTCCGGGCGGCGGTTTTTCAAGTTTGCGAAAGGTCCGATCTTCGCCAACGTGGTGCTGGCGGACGAGATCAACCGCGCGCCGCCGAAGACCCAGGCGGCGCTGCTCCAGGCGATGCAGGAGCACGCGGTGACGGCCGCGGGACAGACGCATCGTCTGCCGGAGCCGTTTTTCGTGCTCGCGACGCAGAACCCGATCGAGCAGGAAGGGACGTATCCGCTGCCCGAGGCACAGCTCGACCGGTTCATGATGCAGCTGACCGTGGGGTATCCGAGCCGTCAGGAAGAGGAGCAGATCGTCTCGGCGACGACGGGCGATCTGTCGGTCGACATCCAGCCGATGCTCGACGCGACGCAGTTGTCGGCGCTGCAGCGCCTGGTTCGGCGCCTGCCGGCCCCGCCGAGCGTCGTGAGCTACGCGGTGAAGCTGGCGCGTTCCACGCGGCCGGACGCCGAGGAGGCGACGCCGCTGGTGAAGAAGTACGTGAGTTGGGGGGCGGGCCCGCGTGCGTCGCAGTACCTCATCCTGGGCGCGAAGGCGCGGGCGGCGATGGACGGGCGATCGGTGCCGGATCTGGAGGACGTGAACGCGATGGCGGGGCCTGTGCTGAGCCACCGGGTGGTCGTGAACTTCCAGGCCGAGGCGGAAGGAGTGACGGCGGCGAAGCTGGTGACGGTGCCGTCGAAACCGTAGCGACCGTACGCTCGATCAGCGAAAACTGACGCATATCTCGCCTTGGTTTCAGCGCGTCTGACGGCAGCATGACGAAGGTCGTATATAGTCACGCTGCCGGCACGGTCGATCGACGCATCGGCAAACTTCCGCTGCGTCGGGCCGGCATCTCCCGCCCCGGAATGCGCCGATATGCGAACGACCCCCGCGAAGCCCCTCGTTTCGGTCGTGGTTCATACCCTCGGTGCGTGTCGCATCGAAGCGGGCCCAATTCTCATCCGACCAGTCGCAGCCAAGCGTTTCGCTCTGCTCCTCTACCTGGTGGTCGAGCGGCCACGCAGGATCTCGCGATTCGCCCTCCAGGAGCTGCTCTTTCCGCGCCTCACCGATTCCAATGGGCGCCACGCGCTTCGGGAGTTGCTTTACGAGATGCGCCACCTTGGGCTGCCGATCGACTGCAATGAGGACGGGGTAGCGTTATCGGAGAATACCGACGTGCGCATCGATGCCGAGCTGCTCATCGCGGCATCACGGATTACCGAGGCGCAGGCGGCCGAAGTCGCGAAGGGATTCCTCCCTGAATACAACCCCACAGCCTCTGAGACTCTCGCAGGCTGGGTCGAACGATACCGAGCGGAGACGACCCGACGCCTTCTGACGGTGCTCTTTGCGGAGCTCTCGCGCGCGACGTCGGCCGGAAGCTGGCGCATGGCTGAGGCTATCGCGCGGTCGTGTCTCGCGCTCGACCCGCTCGACGAGCGCGCAACGCTCGCCAGAGCAGAATGCCGTGCGTTGAGCGGCGATCGCCCGGGAGCACTTCGACTGCTTGACGAATATCTGGCTGATCTCGGGATCGGCCCCGGCGTCGCCACCCCCGCCACCGCACTTCGACGACGTATAGCCAGTCTGCCCCCGGCGCCGGTTCGCGACCGTCTTCCTTTCGTCGGTCGCGACGCCGAGATGACGGCCGTGACGACGGCACTCGAGGATTCGCAGCTGAGCGGCGTTCGCACGGTATTGCTGCTGGGAGATCCGGGGATCGGAAAATCCCGCATTCTCGACGAATCAACGGTCCGTGTCGAGCTCGAGGGAGGAACCGTCCTGCGCGTGAATGCGCATCCCCACGATCTGCAGCGGCCGATGAGCATTTTCGTGGACCTCGTGCCGCTGCTGCTCAAGCAGCGAGGTGCTCTTGGATGTTCGCCCGAGTCGATGACGTGGCTGCGCCGCCTTGGTGGTGAGCCGACTCCGCAGGCAGAACAAGACACGCGCTCGAGTGAAGAGACCGCATATGCGATTGCCCGCGCGTTGCTCGACGTGATCTCGGCGATCGCCGCCGAGACGAGGCTGGTCATCGTCGTCGACGATGCACATTGGGTCGATACCGCGTCGCTCATGCTGCTGCGCGATCTGAGCCGTGGACGTCGTCCGACCGGATTGACGTTGTTGCTTGCTGCTCGAGATCAGGAACGATTGGGCGCACTCGGAGGGTGGGGCGAGCATTTTGTCGCCACGCGCGTGGGACCCCTTGGTGTACCGGTCGCGAGCGCCCTGCTCGCCGGCGCGCTCGGATCGATCGGAACGGAAGACCCGACACTCGTCTCGTGGATGACTGAGGCCGCGGCGGGTAGCCCATTCTACCTGGATTGTCTGTTGGCCCATTATCGGACCACGGGCGAGCGATTCACCGTTCCATTGCAGCTGAGCACGCTCATTGATCAACGCGTGAACGGCTTGAGCGCCAACGCGCTGAGCGTCCTCGAGGCAATCGTCGGTCTTGGGCGATACGCGACGTTGGTCAGACTGGAGGCGATACTCGCAATCGAGGGTGCCGCAATCGTTCGGGCGGCTCGCGAATTGGAGACGGGTCGATTCGTCGTGATGACGGAGGGAAATACCGGGGGCCTCCGACCGTTCCACTGGTTGATCGCAGAGAGCGTGCATCGACAAGCGACGCCGTTGGCGCAGGCCTTGTTGTACCGCCGCATCGCCGCGCGATTGGAACAGGAACTCACTCCGGATGCCGACGCGGGACTACTGTGGGCTTGCTCCGAGGCGTGGGTCGTCGGAGGCGAACCGGCGCACGCCGCATCTCTGCTCGTCACGTGCGCGGGTCGCGCCCTGGAGATCGGACGCGCGACCGAAGCAGCAGAGTTGTACCTACGGGCAGGCGGTCTTCTCCCGCAGCCTCAGCAGGACGAATTGATCGAGACCGGAATTCGAATCGCGACGCGTGTGCGCGAGCCGAACATCGTACTTCGCGGCATTGAACTCCTGAGCAGGTCTCCGACGCTGGACTATCCGGACGAAATCAAGCTGGCGCACCTCGCCGCCCATGTTGCGCTGGATGACGAATTCGGCGCGGACTTCGACGCGCTGGAAAAGCTCGTCCTCAAGCCATCCGCCGAAGTGCGGATTCGCATCGAGGCGGCACGTCTGCTGACCGCGGTTGCACTGCACCATGCCCAGCCGCTACGTGCCCTCGGACTGCGAGACACGATCGCCGATCTGCTCCGCGTCGATGACTCGACGGCTTCGCCCGCGCTTCGCGTTTCGTGTGCTCTGGTCTACGAGTCGATGTACGGCGATGTCTCACGGATTCCGCGACTGAGTGAGCATTTAGTAGCAATTGGACACGATCTCCGAGCCGACCTCGCGGTGGACGCATTCTTTCGCGCGGCCATCGCCCTGTACCGTGGCGGCGCACTCAGTGAATCACTCGCGCTGCTCGAAAAGGCGCATCGTCTCGCCGCGGGCGTCGGACTTCGCGGAGCGACGATCTCCGTCGGAACGATGCTCGCATCACTTTGGCTTGATGCGGAGGCGCCGGACAAGACAGCCGACTGGCTTGAGCGCACACAGGCCGTTGCCGGGGACGAACAGACGCCCTTTCGGAACTTCTCGACGGCGGCGATCACGACGGAACTTGCGTTGTTCGTCGGCGACCTGGAGACCGCCAGGCTCCGCGCGTTAAAGAGTCAGGAGTTACGGAACGCTGGGGCAGGCCTGCGCCCGCGGCGCTGGAAGACGGCGCTCGGAATCCTCGGCCGACATCTGAGCCGCGAGAAGATGGATCCGAGCGAGATCGAGCACGGATTGACCAAGCATCATCTCAACGATCTGGAATCCGGCGAGCCCGGCGACTTCGAGGTCGCCGTTCTGGCAATGATCCACCGAGACAACGGCGACGAGGCGCTCGCAAGAACGCAAATCCAGCGCTATTTCGAGGTATCGCGGCGACCGGGAACGCCGCTTACTCCGTTCATTCGCCGAGTCGCCGCCAGCGTCGGGTTGAACGATGTGTTGCTGAGCGCGGCGCTTTCTCGGAAGCGTTCAGCGGACGGCGCCCCGTTCTCGCTACGGTTGCCCGAAAACTGGCCCGACTGCGGCGGCGTCGACGCGTCGGCGTCGAAACGCGGAGCGCTGGCCGTCTAGGCGATGCGAGCGGCTTGCGGGAGGTCCAAACGGGTCGGGACAGGTTGGCCCGCATCGCGGGAAGGCCTCGAGCGGAGCCGTTCGCTGGCGTCGCCGACCGAAAATACCTTCGGCCAGAGCGCACTATTCAGGAGCCTATCGGCGATGGACGGATCAAACTGCGTCCCCCGGCACCGAATGATCTCCTGGCGCACCTGATCTTCCGTCAGCGGCGCGCGATACGGGCGCTCGGTCGTCATCGCGTCGATGGTATCCGCTAGCCGAATGATCCGCGATGCAATCGGAATGGCGTCACCCGCCAACTGCTGCGGATAGCCGGTCCCGTCCCAATTCTCGTGATGGAACCGAATCGCGGGAACGACGTCGTTCAGGTGACTCATCGTCGCCACGAGGTCCGCGCCATCATCCGGATGCTGGCGAATAAGCTCCCATTCGGCCTCGGTCAGCCGATCGGCCTTCGCCAGAACGGCCGCGTATTTCTCATAGATCTTGCCGATGTCGTGGAGCAACGCAGCCTTTCCGACCTGTTCCACCTCTCGTTCGGACAACCCAACCGCACGCGCGATCATCGTCGAGCAGGCATGCACGCGCCGGGAGTGGCCTGACGTGTAGGGGTCGCGAGCCTCGAGCGACTTGACCATCAGCTCGAGCAGTTCCTGGTTCGTCTTCTCGAGCTCGAGGTTGGTGCGCTGAAGTTCGCGCAGACCCAGGATCGGGATCCACAGCGTCGCCGTCATGATGGGGCCGTACGCCGCGAACAACCACGCAAAAACAAACACGAGTGGCGTCGCCAACAAATCCACCGCGACGGTCGCGCGGTGGTTTTCGCGCCACACGGCGAGCGGATTGCGTCCCGAACTCACCGCGATTGCACTGCTGACGAGGAGGTTGTTCACGGCGAGGGCGAGCGCCGAGGCGATCAGCACAGGCGCCCCGACCTCTCGCGTGACGAATCCCACGCTCGCGACCTGTTCGAGCCGCAACAGTCCACGACCACCGCACGCCAGATAGACGGCGATGAATGAGATCTCCATCAACGCGAACGTTGCAATGTTGAAGACGGCCTTGAGCGGCGGTCGCCGGTTGAAAGCTTCCAGCGCGCCACGAATGCCCGCGACCACGAGGACACTAGTCCAGTTCGGGGCGACCATGGCCAGGGTGAAATAGGGGATGAACCCCATCGACCCAAGCGCGGACCGCGGCAGCAGCACAGTCAACATCTCCGCGGCCAGGGCGAGCACGGCCAGCGGCGCCACGTCGAGCAACCGTGCCGAGGTTTGATCCGGTCCATACGCGGCGAGAGCGGCGGTCAACACCGCCGCCAGCGCGACTACCGCGAGCACGTAAAGACGAATCGCCTTCGGCATCGGATAAAGAAGAAGCCCCCTGTCCCCGCTAGATCCAGATCACCGAGCCGCCCAACGCGGCCAACAGAGCCAGGATTCGCATTCGCGTCACCCCCTTGGGACCTACAGTCACACGTCTCCGTGTGCTCCAAAGTGAGCTCCGCTCAACTACCGGATGGATTTCTCCTCCGCTCGACTTCGCTTCAGACGAGGGAGGGGGCTTTGTTCTCGAGTGTCTTGAAGTTCCGTAAGGGTGAACGACCGCGGAGCCCGCGTCGGCTCCCGCAGCCACATGGTCCAGCGAGAAGGAACGCCACGCATCCCGGGGGACACGCCGCGCCCTCCATCAGTATCGTCACCTGCGCGGCGCTTCTCGCGCGCGCAACTATCTTCGCGCCGTTCCGTGACACCACCGTCACACACCGGGCATGGCAGGCTCCCGGCTCGACCGACGCACCCGGCGGGACTTCAGCGCCCCGCCACTGCCCTCACCGACTGAGCCAGCGATTCGTCGCGTCCAACACCGCCAGCGCGCTCGCCGTCTCCGGACTCTCCCGCACCTCGGCGCTTCCGGTCACCAGCACGCTCTCACGCCCCTCACGCGTCGTCACACCGATAAAAACGAACTGGCGGTCGAACGCATCGATCACGCGACACCCCTCGAGCGCGAAAAATCGGTCGTCGCCTTCCGCCGCTCGGATCGCGATCAACGTCGCCCGCGCGGCCAGCTCGAGACGCAGCCGCTCGGTCTCGAGCCCCTCGGCCTCGCCCGCGAACGATTCACCGCCCTTCCGCAACGTCACGCGACAGGTGACGCCCTTCGCGCGCGACCGGCGAACCTCGACGTCCTCGAAGTAAATCCGCCGGCGCGCGCCGGTGTTCGACGACGACCCCGTTCGCACGCCGCCGACGCTCGGCGCCGCACTCGATGTCGATGACGTCAACGCCGGCGCAACGCCGCCGATCAGCGACTCGAGCCGCGGCGTGTAGCCGCTCGAATCCCCGGACGCCGCCGCCTGGCGCTGCACGCGTTGCGCGTCATCGCTCGTCGCCACGCTGATCTTCTTGTGACTCACGCGCATGCCGAGGTGCGCGATCAGCGCACTCTCGATGTTGCGCACCGTCTGCTTGGGGAGCACGTCCGTCGTCGTCAGGACGTGAATCTCCTCGACCGCACCGCTCACGCTGGCCACGATGCGCGCGGAAATCACTCCGGGCAGAGTCGCAAGCAACTCCTCGGCGCGTTGAATCGGCAGCACGCTGCCGGCAATCAACGGCGACTCGGCCGGCGCGGTGTTGTTGACGGGCAGTGACAACGAGATCTCTCGCGGAAGGCGGGAACTACTCCGGCAAGGACGTTCTCAGCGACCCAAAGGTCACCGTATCTCTTCGTCGAGGAAGTGATCGACGACACAACCCTTCGGTGCGGCGCACGGCAATCGCCGGACAAGGTGCGTCGCGGAAGCGCATCCGCCAATGCCGCGTGCACCAGACGGCCACCATCGTACCGCTTCTGCGACGAACCTTCAACCAGTAGCAACAAAAATTGGCGATCGGCGTGCGCGAGACGGACGTTCAGCCCCCTCGCAAGCGCGCGCGTCCATCACAGATTGATGATTCACGGGTACACGTCGCAATTGCGTACAATGGCGACGCCGGCGCACGGCCTACTCGGCGTACTCGAACTCCGGCATTCGATATTCCTTGATCTTCCGGTAGAGCGTTCGCTCGCCGATGCCGAGCATCTCGGCGGCGCGACGGCGGTTGCCGCGCGTTTCCTTGAGCGCCGCCTCGATCACGGACCGCTCGATGTCGGCCATCTTCATCCCCGGCGTGACGGTCACGACGTTCGGCGGCGGTGCCTGACCGCGTGGTTCGATCGGCGGCGCCACCGGCGTCATCGACGATGCAGGCGCCGGCACCGTCCCTCCGTCTCCGGTCGATGCGACGCGCCCCTCACCGATCCAGCCGCCGAGGCCGAGCGGCGCGTCCGCTCCCGCGATCCGTCCGGCGTCGGGGACGCGCGGTGTCTCGATCTGCCTACGCAGATCCTCGACTTGCAGCTTGAGCTCCAGCAGGCTGCGAACGATGAACTCCAGCTCGCGCCCCGACGCGCGCTCCTGACCGCGCACGATCGGTCCAACGTGCACCGGCAAGAGACGCGCTGACCCGCCTTCGCGGATGTGACGCGGCAGGTCGCCCGGCTGGATCTCGTGATCCGGCGCCAGCACGACCATACTCTCGACGAGGTTGCGAAGCTCGCGGACGTTGCCGGGCCACGGGTAGTCCATCAGCAGTTGCATCGCCTCCGCGGAAATCCCGCGGAACGGCCGGACATGCCGCTCGGAATAATCCTGAACGAAACGGCGAACGAGAATCGGCACGTCCTCCGGCCGCTCACGCAGCGGCGGGAGATAGATGCGCAGCACGTTGAGCCGGTAGAACAGATCCGATCGAAACTCTCCCTGCTCGACCAGCTCACGCAGCGGCTGATTGGTGGCTGCCACGACGCGAACGTCGACGCGGATCGCCTGGGTGCCGCCCACGCGCACCAGCTCGCGCTCTTCGAGCACCCGCAGCAGCTTCACCTGCGTCGAGGGCGGGATCTCGCCGATCTCGTCGAGGAACAGCGTTCCGGTCGACGCGAGCTCGAACCGGCCCAGGCGCCGCTCGGCGGCGCCGGTGAACGCGCCCTTCTCATGGCCGAACAACTCGCTCTCGAGCAACGACTCCGGAAGCGCGCCGACGTTGACCGCGATGAACGGCTTGCTGCGCCGGTTCGACAGCAGGTGGATCGCGCGCGCCACGAGCTCCTTTCCCGTGCCGCTCTCTCCCTCGATCAGGACAGTGCTCGAGACGGGCGCCATCTGCTCGACCTGCACCATGACCTCGCGCATCGCATCGCTTTCACCGATCAGACCAGTGAGCTGCTGGAGGCGCCGCCGCTCGAGAATGCGGCGAAGACTGTCGACGACGTCCGCCGGATTGACCGGCTTCGGAAAGACATCGACGAACCCGAGGAGCCGGAGCCGCTCGATGTGTGCGGTGTCGTCCAGGTCCGACAACCCGACCGCGGCGGCGCCCTCCCACAATTGCTCCTTGACCACCGCGAGCGTCGCCGGGTCGGTGAGCTCACCCGAGAAGACGATGAGATCGGGCTTCTCACGCCGGAGGGCGGCGCGGATGTCGTCGAGCGGTGAGACGAGCGCGGTCTCGACCCCCTCCTGCTCGAGGAGCGCGTTGATCCGAACCGCCGGCTCGACGTCCTGCAGCGTGAGCAGGACCTTCATGGCGCCGGCTCGCTCGCGCCCAACCTCGTCGCGGTGCCGTCGGCGGTTTCAGGATGATCGACCCGTCCGTCGCGGAGCACCGCGACGGCGTGGTCGATGATCGGCGCGACGGCCTCGAGCCCGTCGGCGACGCCACCGGTCGATCCCGGCAGGTTGATGATCAGCGTCGAGCGTCGAACGCCGGCCACGCCGCGCGAGAGGACCGCCCGCGGAAAAGCGCCGGCGGCCCGGTTGCGAATGTGCTCGGCGATCCCCGGCGCTTCACGGTCCAGGATGGCTCTCGTCGCTTCCGGCGTGACGTCGCGCGGACTCAGACCCGTTCCTCCGGTCGTGAGTACGAGATCGGCGACGTCGCCGTCCGACCACGCCGCGAGCTCGCGAACGATGTCGAGCGTTTCGTCGGGGACGAGCGCGCGCGCGACGACGCGATAGCCGCGCGCCGTGGCCCAGTTCTCGGCAGCCTCGCCCGACGTGTCGGTACGCTCACCGCGCGCACCAGCATCGGAGATGGTCAGAATCGCAACGCGCATCGATGAAAAGTAGGCGCGTGTCGAAGGGCGCGACGCAGCGCGCGCCCCTACGGCGCGCGCGCATCGGAATCAGAGGTGCGATGCGTCCTTGTAGAACGGCGGCTTCACGACCGTCGCCGGAACGCGCTTTCCGCGAATCTCGATCTCGAAGGTGCTTCCCTCCTTCGCGAGCTCCGTCGGGAGATACGCGGTCCCGATCGGGATGCCGAGCGTCGGGCTCATGGTCCCGCTGGCCACCGTGCCACTCGGCTCGCCGTTCGCGAACACCGGATAGCCGTGGCGCGCGATGTTGCGGTCGCCGAGCGTGAACCCGACCAGCCGCTTCTTCACGCCCTCGGCCTTCTGGCGGTTCAGCACGTCGCTGCCGACGAAGTCACCCTTCTTGAGCTTGACGAGCCAGCCGAGGTTGGCCTCGAGCGGCGTGACCGTGTCGTCGATGTCGTTGCCGTAGAGCGCCATGCCCATCTCGAGGCGCAGCGTGTCGCGCGCCCCCAGCCCCGCCGGCGTCACGTCGCCGGCCCCGATGAGCGCATCCCACAGGCGAGTCGAGTACTGCACGTCGTGATACAGCTCGAAGCCGTCCTCGCCGGTGTAGCCGGTGCGCGAAACGATCATCGGCATCCCGGCGACCTCGCCTTCGGCGAAGTGGTAGTACTTGATCTGCGAGAGATCGACGGGCGTCAGCGTCTGCAGGATGGACGCGGCGCGCGGCCCTTGCAGCGCGAGCAGCCCGGTGCGCTCGCTGATGTCCTCGAGCGTCACACCGAAACGGTCGGCGTGGCGGGCGATGTGCGCGAAGTCCTTGTCGACGTTGGACGCGTTCACGACCATCATGATCTTGTCGGCGAAGCGATAGACGAGGCAGTCGTCCTCGATGGTGCCGCGATCGTTGAGGATCGTCGAATAGTGGACCTGTCCGATCGCCAGCGCGGCCACGTCGTTCGTCGTGACGTAGTTGACGAAGTCGACGGCGCGCTCGCCGGTGATCATGAACTCGCCCATGTGCGAGACGTCGAACAGGCCGGCGCGTTCGCGAACCGCCTTGTGCTCGGCGGTGATGCCCTGTGGATACTGGACGGGCATCTCGTAGCCGGCGAACGGGACGATCTTGGCGCCAAGCGCGACGTGCTTGTCGTGGAACGGCGTCCGCTTGAGGGCGGTCGCCTGAGAGGAGGGTCCTGCTGAGGCGGTTGTCATAGGGCGGAATATGCCCGAGCCGCCGGAGCGCTGGAAGTGCGACGCCCTTTTCGGCGTCGCGCTTCCGGTGCCTTCTGGGGTGCCTTACCGCGCGCCGCCCAACTCCTCGCGGCCAAGATCGCGGACATCGGCGATCTTCGGCGGTTTCCCCGTCACCAGGCCCTTGACCAGCTCGAAGAGCACGAGAGGCGTAGGGCGATCCTGCTTCGAGTAGGTGACACGCTCGGCCTCGACGAGGATGATCGCGATGCGCGGATCGTGCGGGCCGCCGTCGCGCTTCCCGTCGCCCTGATCGCCGAGCCACATCTTCCAGTCCGGCTTGTAGAGCGAGTCGATCAAGTCCCGATCCTTCGACAGGATGGCACGCCCTGAGACGCTGACCCACTCCTTGGTGCGATGCCGGATGTACGACAGGTTGACCTGTGCGTCCTTGGCGATCTCCTCGAACTTCTCGTCCTCGGCGTTCGTCATGAACCAGAGGTCGGTCCCGGTCGTGCGCCGCTGCGTCTGCATGGCGCGCGAAACCAACAGCCCGTCCGCGCGCCGAGTCGTCATCATCGCGGTTTCGATGCCGTCGATGAGCTTGTAGAGATCGTCCAGCTTCTTCTCGAGCGGGACGTCGTTGTCGCGATTCTTGTCGAGAGCGTCAGTCATGCCCTCGCATCAGGGCAGATTCAGTGCCGCCACCGCGTCCGCGACCTCCGTTGCATGGTCTTCGGGTTTGACCTTCTCGAAGATCTTCGCGATACGGCCGTCGCGATCGATGACGATCGTCGTGCGCATGATGCCCATGTACTTTCGCCCGTACATCGACTTCTCCCCCCAGACACCGTAGCGCTCCGCGACGGCGTGATCCTCGTCGGCCAGCAGCGAATAGGGCAGGTCGTACTTCGCCTTGAACTTTCGGTGCGACGCCGGCGAGTCCGGACTGATGCCGAGGATCACGGCGTCGAGGCCCTCGAAGCGCGGCAGGGAGTCGCGGAAGGAACATGCTTCCTTCGTGCAGCCTGTCGTGTCGTCCTTCGGGTAGAAGAAGAGCACGACGGGCCGGCCGCGAAAGCTCGAGAGGCTCACGCGCTCGTCGCGGTCATCCAACACGGTGAAATCAGGGGCCATTTCGCCGACGGACACGGCAATCGACTTATCGGTCATGGAAGCATCCTCGAGCGCGGCATCGCTCGAATCGAG
>Ga0164243_10001122_pt1 | contig 46140 bp, 40 predicted proteins | sample OricompcompostOP_FD_108781 | JGI IMG/M metagenome (GOLD analysis project Ga0164243, IMG submission 108781) | Organic Plus compost microbial communities from Emeryville, California, USA - Original compost - Organic plus compost (OP) | ecosystem: Engineered > Solid waste > Mixed feedstock >...
CAGGGGGTGCTGGTGCTGGCCGTACTGCATGATTTCCAGCTGGCGGCTGCCTATGCCCGTCGCATCATCATGCTGCACCAGGGCCGCGTACAGGTGCAGGGACCGGTTGAGGAAGTATTAACGCCAACGAACATACGTTATTGTTTTGGCGTGGAAGCGGCTGTGCTGCATCACCCGCTTTGCGCCTATCCCATGGTGGTAACCAGCGCCGCCGCTACCTTATTTTCATCATCTGCCAACAAGGCAATAAAAGTATGTTAAACAACATGAGCTCAGCAACTACCTCCCGATTGAAAGAACAGTGGATAGCCTTCCGGCAGCAACATCCGAAAACACGCATCCGGGACGCCGCGCATACCCTTCAGGTAAGCGAAGCCCAGCTGGTGGCAGCCTGCACCGGGTCACAGGTGATACACCTGCGCCACGATTTTCCCGCGCTGCTGCAACGCATGCCTGCGCTGGGAAAAGTGATGGTGCTTACCCGCAACGAAAGCTGCGTGATAGAGCGTAAAGGCATATTTGAGGACGTGCGCGTGGAAAGCCGGCATGTGGGGGTTGTGGCAGGCAGGGATATTGACCTGCGCATGTTCTTCTCCAGGTGGGTATATGGCTTTGCCGTGCAGGACGATGCTGCGCTGGGATTTAAAAGGAGCCTGCAGGTATTTGACGGGCAGGGTAATGCCGTGATCAAGATATACGCCCAGCCAGACACCCGCCTGCCTGCCTGGGACCAACTTGTGGAGGACTTTAGGGCCCCCGCACAGCCAGGCAACATTGTCCTGCTACCGGCCGCTCCCCTTCCCGTATACGCGGAGCAGGTGGATGAGCAGGCCTTCCTGCAGGAATGGGCTGCGCTGCAGGATACGCATGATTTCTTTCCCATGCTGAAGCGCTACAACCTGGCGCGCGTGAAAGCCCTGGAAATAGCAGAAGGGAAATTTTCCCGCCGTGCAGGCAACGGCTGCGTTAAAACACTGCTGGAGCAGGCGGCGGCCACCGGGCTGGAGATCATGGTATTTGTAGGCAACCAGGGCAACATAGAGATACATACCGGCCCGTTGCAAAACATACTGGAGATACCCGGCTGGATCAATGTAATGGACCCGGACTTTAACCTGCACCTGAAAACGGGCGATATTGCGCAATGCTGGGTAGTGGAAAAACCTTCTGCAGACGGTACCGTTACCTCCGTGGAGGTATTTGACGCCCGGCAGGAAATGATCGTACAGTTCTTCGGCAAGCGCAAGCCGGGATATCCCGAGCTGCCTGCATGGCGCGAGCTGGCGGGGAAAATGTAAAGGTGGTAGCGATGCTTTGCCCAGCATTGCTGCTGTCACGGCAGGTATCCGCCAACGTTACATTCCCGATTGTTCCCTTTAGCGTAAATTCTTTTCCTGATTGGAGCATGCCGCATACGTACCGCTGCCTATTTTTGTAATGCCACTCTCCGCCGGCATTTTCACAATGATCTATTTAGCACTACATAGCTATTGCTATGCTATGGAACCCAATCTGCCAGGCCCGCTGTGCCGGCCGTAATGGCATGCGCATGGCGGGTCAGGGCAGGCCAATAGCAGCAGTGCACATCTTAAACAAGCAACGTATGTGTGAGACAAGAACCCTGGCGCAAACAGGACAGGCGCATATCAGCCAGTGCCAGCATTGCAGGATGATCTTTTTATGGCATGGCAACCTGCTGCTGAGCTTTACACCGGACGATTTTTTACAGTTCAGGACAACATTGCACCAGCGGAATTTTGACGACTATGCACTGCCATTCCCCGATGCCGCGGAGCGGGTGATCATGCACTCCCCCTGCCCCGACATCAGTTTCACCTTTACAAAAACGGAATGGGCGGATATGCTGGCTGCAGTAGAAGAAGCCTTGCTGATGCAGCAGGTGTATGCGTTGATCTGAGCACAAAACACAGGTATACTTATGAAAATAAAAGCTGCGCTCCTCTTGTGCTGCCTGCTGTATTATGTTTGCGGCAAAGCCCAGGATACCGCTATTCAATTGAAGGACGTGGTAGTAACCGGGCAGTACCGGCAGCAGTCTGTCAGGCATTCTGTGTACCGCGTCCGCACTATCAGCAGTGAGCGGATACAACTGAAAGGCGCTACAGACGTGCTGGGCGTATTGAATAGTGAGTTGGGCATCCGCTTTTCCAACGATGCCGCCCTGGGCGAAACCGATGTGGAGCTGATGGGCATGTCCGGGCAAAGCGTAAAGATATTGCTGGATGGCGTGCCGCTGGTGGACCGCGGCAGCACCAGGCAAAGCCTGAGCCAGGTAGACGTGAACGCCATAGAGCGCATAGAGATCGTGGAAGGCCCCATGTCCGTGGTATACGGTACAGATGCCCTGGCCGGCGTGATCAACCTGATCACGAAAAAAGGGAAAGGAGAGCGGCTGGCAGTAACTGCCCGCGTGCAGGAGGAGACCGCTGGCAGGGAGTACCGGCCTTTCCATGGCAAGGGCCTGCATAACGAAAACCTGGGCCTGCAATGGAGCCGCCGGGGGTGGTTTGCCAGTGGCAGCTTTACCCGTAATAATTTTGGCGGATGGCAGGGGCAGTATACCGGCCGCAAAAAGGAATGGCATCCTAAAGATCAGTGGTTGGGTACCGGCATGCTGGGCTTCAGCCATAGCAAATGGGAGGCCTGGTACCGGCTGGACTACCTGGATGAAGATATCAGCAGCCTGGGGAACATCAATACCGGCAACTATCGCGCTACAGACCAGCGCTACCTGACGCACCGCTATACGCACCAGGCCCAGGCCGCCTGGCAGCTGAATGAGCGGCTGGGCTTTAACGGCGCACTGTCCTGGCAGGATTATGAAAGAAGGACCAGGACTACCATCAGGGATTTTCGTGATAATACGGAAACGCTTTCCGCCGATGCAGGCGCGCAGGATGTATCCAGGTTCAGTACCCTCTTTTTCAGGAGCACGGCGCAATACAAGGTATCCCCTCAAATAATGATGCAGCCGGGTATGGAGCTGCGGCGTGATGTAAGCAGCGGACAGCGCATTGAGGGCGAGCCCGCCACCAGCGATTACGCCCTGTTTGTTTCCGCGGAAATCCGCCCTGTAACCTGGATGACTATACGCCCTGGCATACGTTTCAGCAAAAACTCGGTGTATGACGCACCGCCGGCCATTCCATCCATTAACACCAGGTTTGCCCTGAACAAGCATATGGACCTGCGCCTGTCTTACGGGCGCGGGTTCCGCGCGCCGGCCCTGCGGGAGCTGTATTTTTATTTCTTTGATGCCAGTCATACCATTAAGGGCAATCCTGGTCTGAAGGCGGAATATTCCCACAACATGAACGGCTCCCTTACCTGGCAGGTGCCGGGCCATACCGCCCTGCGTTACACCGTGGCCCTGTCCGGCTTCTATAATCATTTTGACAACCTGATTGATATCGGGTACGATGCAGCGGACCCCGCCATCAGCACGTACATCAATGTAAATACATTCAGGACCGCGGGCGGCATGCTGGAGCATACCCTGCACTGGAAAGCGCTGCAGGCTACCCTGGGCTTTTCTTATATAGGCCGGTATAACCGGTTTGCGGATGATACCGCCTATAATAAAACAAATCCTACACCACCTTTTACCTGGACACCGGAGCTTAATGCCAACATTACCTATCATTTCAAACGCATGGGCACCACGCTCAGCGCCTTTTACAAATACAGCGGCATAAGGCCCACCTATGAACTGGCAGACATCAATAATATCTCCGTGGTGCACCTGGCAGAAACAGCGGCTTTTCACTACGCGGATGTAACGGCCACCCAGCGCATCAACAAGTTCCTTTCTGTGAACGGGGGCGTGAAGAACCTCTTTAACGTGGACCGGCTGCGCAACACCTCCCGCAATACAGGGCAGGCGCACAGCACCGGCGGCCCGGTGCTGATGTGGTACGGCCGCTCTTATTTCCTGGGCCTCAGCTTCCGGTGGACAAAAAGTTAATACAGACATTTAAAAAATACACATAGCATGTATACACACACTTACCAACAAACTGCACTGCAGCGCACGCGCACTTTATTCCTGTCCCTGGCTGTAGCCGTCGCCTTCAGCGCCTGCAGCGATGATGATGATGCAACGCCCGTGATCCCGCCTTCCGACGGTTCGCAGATGGAGCTGGACGGTGGCGGCGGCACCGGCGCGCCCAATTCCGTGTATGTGGATTTCAGCGCAGACAGGCAGACAGCGGTGCCACGGGTGAGCTGGAGCCTGGGCTTTTATACCGGCAGCGATTACCGCGTGATCCTCAACTATGCCGCTGCAACAGCTGCAGTAGCGCTGGATAAAACGGATATTACCCAGGTGAGCCTGGACGATACGGTGGGCATCAGCCTGGCGCTGGGGCAGGGGCAAGGCACTATGGATATGGTGGACGATGTATACGGCGATCTGTCCAAAACCGTGATCGCTGCGGTTGCTGCCACAGATGCAGATAACAGGGTATACCTGGTAAAACCTGAAACCGCCTCTGCATCCGACCCCGCCACCTGGTACAAGATCAAGGTTAGCCGCAATGGCAGCGGGTACCGGCTGCAATATGCGCTGCTGTCCGCTACCACCATACAAACGGTGGATATCAGCAAGGATGCCAGCTACAATTTTACTTTCTATTCCCTGGAAACCAATAGTACAGTAATGGTAGAGCCTGAAAAGACGGAGTGGGATATACAATGGTCCTACGGCGTATACTTTGCCGGGGGGGGCAGCGCCATTATGCCCTACCTGTTCTCCGATTTTGTATATACCAATGCGCTGGCCGGGGTACAGGCCGCAGAGGCTACGGAGGAAGACGGTTTCAGCTATGATGCGTTTACCATGGCGGATGTGAATAATGCCAGGCTGGTGTACAGCTCCCGGCGCGACGCCATTGGCAGCAAATGGCGCGTTACCTCCGGCAGCACTGTGGGTATTAAAACCGACCGGTTTTATGTGGTGAAAGATCCTGCCGGCAACTACTATAAGCTGAAGTTCATCAGCGCCGGTATTGGCCAGGATGGCGGGCGGCGCGGTTACCCGGAGATCGAGTATAAGCTGGTGAAGTAAGCATAAAAATGACAGAATGATCGGACTTTGACATAAATGCTGTGTTTACCGGGTGGTATACTTCTTGATGAAACACAGCATATGGACTTCAAGGATTATTATAAAATACTGGGAGTAGAGAAGGATGTGACAGACGCCGCCTTGAAAAAAGCCTATCGCAAGCTGGCAGTGAAGTACCACCCCGATAAAAATCCGGGTGACAAAGCGGCAGAGGAAAAGTTCAAGGAGGTGAATGAAGCCTATGAAGTGCTGAGCGACCCCGAGAAGCGCAGGAAATATGACCAGCTGGGAGAGAACTGGCGGAACTACGAGCGCCACGGCGGCCGTCCCCAGGACTTTGACTGGAGCCAGTGGAGCACTGGTGGTGATACCTATACCTCCTACCAGGGCAGTGCAGAGGATTTCTTTGAAGGCGGCCATTTCTCCGATTTTTTCGAGCAGATCTTCGGGCGCTCTTTTGGCGGGGGCAGACAGCGCCAGCGCACCCGGGCCGGCAGGGGCCAGGATGTAACCGCTACCATGGAAATATCCCTGGAGGATGCCTATAAAGGCGGCACGCACCAGGTGATCGTGAACGGGGAGCGCCTGAACATCAAGCTGAAACCCGGCCTGTACGAAGGGCAGGTGATCCGCCTCAAAGGGAAGGGCACGCCGGGCCACGGCGGCGCAGAGAACGGCGACCTGCTGATCACGATCCGGCTGGCGCCGCACCCGGTGTTTGAGCTGAAAGGAAAAGACGTGTATGCCGATGCACCGGTAAACCTGTATACAGCGGTGCTGGGCGGCAAGGCTACCGTGCAGGGACCGGGCGGCCCGCTGAGCATGAACGTGCCTGCCGGTACAGACAGCGGCCGGGTATTCCGGCTGAAAGGCATGGGTATGCCGGCTTATAACAACGCATCACCACCCGGCGACCTGTACCTGACCGCCATGATCCACATACCTCAGCAACTCTCGGAAAAAGAAAAGGAATTATTCGCACAACTGGCAGCACTCCGCAGGCAATAAGCCACTTCATTGGGTATTTACCCTCAAATTTTGTTACAGGGGCGTAAAAGCATACTGATCATACCACATTTGTTGTAATTTTAGCCCTAAACCCAATATTTGAATGATCATTAACGGTAATGGCCAGCAAACCAGGAAGCGCATATTAGTGGCCGACGACGATGCGGATGACCGGGAACTTATAAAAGTAGCATTTGAAGAGAACAAGGCGCAACTGGACATGCACTTCGTGGAGAATGGCGAGGACCTGTTGCATTATCTTCACCGGAGGGGAAAATACAGAGACGAGGTGAAGTACCCTTTTCCGAGTCTTATACTGCTGGACCTGAATATGCCGAAGAAAGACGGCCGGGAAGCCCTGCGCGAGATCAAGGAGGACAACCGGCTGAAGTCCGTACCTATTGTTATCCTTACCACTTCTACCGCAGCCAAGGATATCAGCAAATGCTACGAGCTGGGTGTGAACAGCTACATGATCAAGCCTACAATTTCGCAGACCTGGTACAGTTTGCCGGCATGCTGCATACTTACTGGTTCAATACAGTACAGTTGCCGGTATAGGCAGCTACAGGATCTTTTTGAAAAACTCAGTGTCTTTAGCCCATTCCAGCAGGAAAGAGATCATAAAGTAACCGGCCGCCAGGATCATTAACCCGAGACCAGTGAACCCGATCTTAAAGAAAGCTTTAACGCCAAGCAAACCTGCTTCCGTGGCTATATAGGATAGGATAGCTATCAGCGCACCAACCAATAGGGAGATAAGGGCTGTTTTTTTCATGTGTTAGATGGTTAGAACGTCAATGGCATATGTGAGCGATAAAGATAACACTTTCGTGGTAGAATGCAAGTGTTGGCCCCGGAAAAAAGCAGATATTAACAAAGTAATTTATTTTCAATTTGTTAAGTGCTTAATGCGATATACTTATAAAAAGCCCATCCATATATTAGTTCCACAAAAAGAAACCGCCTGAACAGGCGGTCCCTATTTAATAATCACGTTATGAAAACCCAAAAACAAACACCTCCTCAGGTGTGAAATCGCTTGATCGACGGCACAATAATAGGATTTTCCATATGGTAAGTCGTTAATACGCAGTTAAGTAGCAAAAAAAATGGCGGCTATTGCACATACTGCAGGATATCCTTTTCTGCCGGCCGCCATCCCAGTTCCTCGCGGGCTCTTTCTGCGCTCACATAACTGTTGGAGCCCAGCCCGAAATGCGCTCCTTCCACGCCCCACAGTTCAATAGCCTCGTTTATGGAAAGGCTGCGGGTTTTCCCGTTAAAGCCCAGCATGCGGCTGATCGCCACTGCAATGTCAAAGATGGCCGCTTCCCCGTTCTCCGCATAGTAAAAAGCCCCTGCCGGCGCTTTTTCCAGGGCCAGCTGGTACAGCTGCGCCAGGTCCCTGATATGCACGTTGGACCATACATTGGCGCCTTTGCCAATAAACACGCCGGCCTGGTACTGGCGGGCCGCCTGCCGGAGCAGGGGCACCTGTATGCTGTCCCTTTTTATACCCAGCCCGTCGCCATAGATCATGGTAGGGCATACTACGATGGTGCGCAGGCCCTGCTCTGCCGCGCCCGTCACGGTTCTGTCGATGGCCACGCGCTCCGCTTTTTCCGGCGGCGGCTCCGTAGGTATTACGCTGTAGCGGGTTTGAGGGCCATGTTCCCCGGCCGCCTTATCGCCGGCAACACTGGAGCCCGAAGTATGGATCAGCGTTTTGCCGGTACCTGCAATAGCCGCCAGCAGGGTGGCCACTACAGGAGCATTGTCTGCGCTGGCGGCGTTAATGATGGCGTCCGCCGCCTGCGCTGTAATGACGGTTTCATTATTAATATCGCCCTGCACGGCCCGGATGCCCAGCGCTTCCAGCCGGGGAATGTCTGCTGCTTTTCTTGCCAGCCCCGTTACCTCGTACCCGTTATGCGCCAGGTGCGCCGCTACAGAGCCGCCTATATAACCGGTAGCACCGGTAATAAACACTTTTTTCGATGACTGTTGCATAAAAGCTGTTTTAATGTGTGACGTACCAATATGCAGCTGTGCTAATGTCCATGTTCTGCAGATCAAATGTCTCAACATATTTCGCGCCAATCGCATCCGCACATCTGCGCATCTGCCTGTCTGCAGCAAGCATTCCCTGAAAAGGCAGCAGCTTTTTCGTGTATTGCATGTGCGGTATTTTTAAGGAATTACCCGGGTATCAGAGGATCAGTTTAACAACGCCGCCGTCTACACGTAACGCGGTGCCATTGGTAGCGGACGACAGCGGGCTGGATACATAGGCCACCAGGCTGGCCACTTCTGTTACGTCTGCAAAGCGCTGCAGCAGGGAGGTGGGGCGCATGGTCCTGAAAAAGTCCTGCTCTGCCTGTTGGGGTGTTACCTGGTTGGCGGCTGCCACCTGCTTGATAAATTCCTCCACGCCTTCCGACCTGGTAGGGCCGGGCAGGATGGCGTTTACCGTAACGCCGGTGCCTTTGGTCAGCTCTGCCAGCCCCCGGCTTACAGACAGCTGCGCGGTTTTGGTAGTGCCATAGTGGATCATTTCTTCCGGGATGTTGATACCGGATTCGCTGGAGATAAAAATGATGCGCCCCCAGTTCTTTTCCAGCATGCGGGGCAACAGGGCGCGGGACAGCCGCACGCCGCTCAGCACGTTCACTTCAAAGAAGCGGAACCATTCCTGGTCCGTGATCTCGCCAAATGGTTTGGGCTCAAAGATGCCGGCGTTGTTGATCAGGATGTCCACGCCCTGCAGCTGTTCCGCCAGCTTCAGTACTTCTGCTGCCTGTGAGAAGTCGGCCGCTATGCCCCGTATATTGGCGCCTGGCACCTCCCGTTCCAGTTTTTCAGTGCTTTCGTTTACCCGGGCTGTTGTCCGGCCGTTGATGATCACTGCCGCGCCTTCCTGCAGCAGCTGCCGGGCTATGGCAAAGCCAATGCCCTGCGTGGAGCCGCTGATGAAGGCCGTCTTGCCTTTTAACTGTAAATCCATTGCATGTTCCTTTTAAGTTGATGGGTCAAAATGTCACACTGCAAAGTTGAGGGGGCTTTTTATATAAATAAAATAATTTGATTTATAGGGATCTATAAATTTATTTATACATTTACAGCATGCTGAACTTTGAATGGTTCCGGACGTTTAAGGCCATTTACCAGACCGGCACATTGACCGGGGCCGCGCAGGAGTTGCTGATCTCGCAGCCCAATGTAAGCCAGCACCTGTCTTCGCTGGAGAGTTACATCGGGCAGCAGCTTTTTGAGCGCAAGCCCAGGAAAATGGTGCCAACCGTGTATGGCAAGCTGTTCTACACGCAGATCATTGAAGCGGTGGAAACGCTGGAAAATGTGGAAACACATTTCAGGCAGGATTGTTTATGCAGCCAGCTGGCCCTTACCAGCATCGGCGGGCCCAAAGAATTTTTCCATGCCCTGCTGGCGGAGCGCATCAACGGCATCGCTTCCAATGTTGTGGTGGAATTTGGCATCACCAGGGAGCTGATGCGCAGGCTGGCAAAGGGCGAGCTGCACTTTGTGCTGGCTACCCACCGTACAGACGAGAAAAATATTACTTACGAGCCGGTGCTGGACGAGCGCTTTTTGCTGGTAGGCAGCCCGGGGCTGGATACTACGGAATTTACAAGGCATATTGCCGGCGGCGAAATGAGCAAGGCGGAGCAATGGCTGGCAGCACAGCATTGGTTTGCCTATAACAGCGACCTGATGATCATCCGGCGTTTCTGGCTCAGGAACTTCAGGAAACGGCCGCCTGTAAAGCCCCGGTTCATCGTGCCCGATTTTGATTTCATCCTCAGGGCAGTGGGCAATGGCCAGGGCGTTACCATTGCCGCAGATTACCTGGTAAACCCCCTGCTGGAGCAGGGCCTGCTGAAGGAGCTGTGGCAGGGCGAAACAGCCACCACCAATACCATTTACCTGGCCTATGATCCCGCAAAGGTAACCAGCCAGCAGATCGCCATGATGCGCGGATTGTTTACCTCCATACCCGTTCTTCAAAACGTGCATTAACCTTGTGGCGCACACGCTGCTGCTGCCTGTTACTCGCTGCGAAGGCTCTTTACGGGATTAGTAAGGGCGGTTTTCAGGGACTGCCCGCCAACGGTGAGGGCAGCGATCAGCATCATGAGCAGCCCGGTAAATACAAACGCCCACCAGGGAAAGGAGATGCGGTAGGTAAACCCCTGCAGCCAGGTATCCATGGCCCACCAGGCAATGGGAGTGGACAGTACAATGGCCATGAGCACCAGGCGGATGAAATCCTTTGTGAGCAGGTGCAGGATACCCGCTATACTGGCGCCCAGCACCTTGCGGATGCCAATTTCCCGGGTGCGCCTGGCTACGCTGTAGGAAGCCAGCCCCAGTAGGCCCAGGCAGGTGATGAACAGCGTGAACAGGGAGAAGATGCCCACGATCTGCCCAAAATGGATATCGGCCTTATATTGCTGGTTATACAGGTCGTCCAGGAAAAAGTACTCAAAGGGATGGCCCGTGAAATACTCCTGCCATTTTTTTTCAACTCCTGCAATGGTTTGCCGCATGTTGCGCGTATGCACTTTTACGGCAAAGTAGGAAGCAACGTTATCCATGTAATAATGGATCATAGGCAGCATGGCTTCTTTTAAGGATTGCTGGTGGTAGTTCTTTAATACGCCTGTCACTGTGAATGTGTTGCCCCAGAAATCTATTTGTCTGCCAACGGCCTTTTCCGGCGCGCCCAGCCCCAGCAGCCTGCAGGCCTCTTCATTGATCAGCACTGCGTCTTTATTGGGACTGCCGTCCGTAAAATTGCGGCCTGCCACCACCTGGATGTTCATGGTTCGTACAAAATCAGCGTCTATACCATAAATGTAATAGTTGTAGCTGGCGTTTTTGTCCCCGCCATGTGCGGTAACAGATGAGGTAGTGGAAAGATAGCTTAATCCGAGGCCGGGCATGGAGCTGGCTTTGGCCGCTTTCTCCACGCCGGGCACCTGCAGCAGCTCATTTTTGAACGCCCGCAGGCCGCTGCTGTCCTGGCCGGTATCCGGTGCTCTCAACACCAGCATCTGTTCGGTATCCAGGCCCAGGTCCTGGTCCTGCATAAAGCGCAGTTGCCTGTAAATGACAATGGAGGCTACCAGCACCACGGCAGCAATGGTAAACTGCCCTACCACCAGGGTTTTTCTCAGGGCGCCGCCTTTCAGCCCGTTGGTAAAACTGCGGGTTAACGCGCTTACCGGCTTTATGGCCGACAGCGCAAAAGCGGGGTACAGCCCGGACAGCAGGCAGTTCGCAAACAACAGCAGCAGGCCGACCTCCCAGAAGTAAGGGGTGCGGAAAATGCCTGCAGCAGCCGGCTTGCCGGCAATATCCGCATAAAAGGGCAGCGCCAGCTTTACCAGCAGCAGGGCTAACAGGAATGCAGCTACGTTGATGAGTATGGAAACGGCAAAGAACTGTTTTACCAGCGTAAGCCGGGAGGCGCCCAGCACTTTTTTGATGCCGGCCTCCTTCAGCTGCTCTGATGAGCGGGCAGTGGCCAGGTTCACGTAATTGACCGCGCCTATAAGCAGCACGAGGAACGCAACGATCTGCAGGAACTGCACGGTCCGGGCATCGCCGTTCACTTCCGGCTCAAATGTTTTATGAGAATACAGGTGAATGTCCCGGATCGGTTCTGCAGTGTATATGGCGTCTTTCAGCTGCTTCTGGGAAAAGGCTTTCAGCTTGGCGTTAAACGCAGCCAGGTGCGTATGGGGCGCCATTTCCAGGTAGGTATAGTTATTATTGCCCTGCCAGCTGTCCAGGTCAATGCCGAACTGCTGCACAATGGGGAAAGCGAGCAGCAGGTCGATTTTAAGGTGCGTGTTGGCAGGAACGTCCTTTATCACCCCGGTTACAGTAAAGGTCCGCCCTTTGAGCGTCAGGGGCTGGCCAAGGGGGTTTTTACTGCCAAAGAGCCGCCGGGCGGTAGAGGCGGTCAGCACCGCTGCCACCGGATTGTTGAGCGCCGTACGTGGATGGCCCTGTAGAAATTCATGATTGAATACCGTAAAAACGGAAGGGTCGGCCGCATAGATCTTTTCTACCAGGAAAGCTTCGTGCTGCGGGTTCGTTACTTCCGAACGGCCTATGTCCTGCATACGCACGAATTCCTTTACTTCAGGCAGCTGTTTTTTCAGGGCCGGTCCCAGGGGAGGGTGGGTTTCGCAATCCGTTACTACAAACTCGCTGCCTTTATACCGGTCCAGGGTTACCCGGTAAATATGATCCGATTTAGTGTAAAAGCTTTCATAGCTACGCTCAAATCTCACGTAGCTGGTAAGCAGCAGGAAGGCCGCCATGGCAAGCGCCAGGCCGGTAATGTTGAGCAGCGCGTAGAACCGGTCTTTCCACAGGTTGCGCCAGGCGTTTTTCAGGTAATGATACAGCATAAGCATCCGGAATACAGGCAACAGGAGTGCAGGCATTATGCCAAATATGCACCTTGTTTATTTTCAGGAAGTTAGCATATTATGGCAAAAGGCAGTTTGTCCGTTAGCGGACAACGGCCGTCCGGTTCCGGAAACCGGTCATGCTTATTCAAACAGCTCCTGCTCATGTGTGTAATAGGTTTTCCGGCCGCCGGATGTTTTGTGATGGATTACAGCACCGGTAGGGCTGTGCGTTTGCCTGGGGTTATGTATCTGCATAAAATCCCGTATCTCTCCGCTGATAATATCCGGGTGGGTTTTGAGTATCTGTTTTTCCGCCTGCCGCAGCACGTGCCGGATGGCTTTGGCCAGCGCCTTTATTTTGGGGGCAGGTATCTTGTTGGCGGCAGAGAACGGGGAAATGCGCGCTTCCCAGAGAATTTCGTCCGCGTAGGCATTGCCAATGCCGCGGATAATATCCTGGTCCAGCAGCAGGTTTTTCACCGCTGCCCCGGAGCCGGAGCACTGCTGTTTTAAAAAACCGGCGTCCATTTCCGGGGAAAGAGCGTCCACGGACTCCCTGGGTGCAGGATTGAGGGTGGGAGTGGCCTGCCCGAAGCCGTCTGTCATGGCCAGACCGGTATCGTCATCAAACAGCAGGGAGATGATGGTGTGCTTTTGGGTATTTTGCTGCTCGAAAAAATGCAGCCGTCCGCGCAGCATCAGGTGCAGGCCCAGCACCTTGCCGTTCCTGAATGTAAAATGCAGCTCCTTGCCCACCCGCTCTATCTTTTGCAGCTCCTGGCCTTCCAGGCTTTTTTGCAGTGTCTTAACGGGAACGTTCAGCTTTTTGCTGTTAGGCACAGCCACCGCTTTTACTTTTTTCCCGGTAAGCGCTTTGCCAAGATTGCGGCTGAACACCTGCAGGTCGGGTAATTCGGGCATGGGCGGTCATTTTTTGTTGTACCAATTTAATATTTCCCCGGCAATGGCATTTACAAATTTCCGGTCCTTGTTGCCTTCTATCTTCCACCCGCTTTTCCGGTACCGGATAATGCCCACCTGTTCATCATTCAGGATAACGTCCAGTTTGGTGCAAATGCCGTCCAGGCAGGTTTGCGTAATGGGGATGGCTTCCCCTTCGTATGATTTGCCGTTGTACTCAAATGCAATGGGGATGGGCTCTTTTTCCAGCTGCACGATCAGTTCCTGCAGGAACTCGATGAGGTGCTTGCGCTGGGTGCGCGCGCTTACGCTCCATTTTTCGCTGCCGGCGCGCTGGTGCGCCAGCTTCAGCTTCAGGCCCGTCATGGAAGTAGTATAGTCGTTGGCGTTAAGCTTGCGTACGTTCTGGTGGGCCAGTATGTACCAGTGGTAGGCGGTACCTACGGGCACGCCGGAACCGGGGGGCGCTTTTCCTGCCCGGCGCTTGGTAACGGCATAGGCTATTTCCCAGAGGTCCGGCGTGATCTTGGTCTCGTTCCATTCCCCTTTATCGTAGTACCATTTATGGCTGCGCCCTACTTTCATGCCGGTATAGCGCTTGCCTTCAAATTCCTTGAACTGGTCGTAAGTAACGGAAAGGTCTTTGAGGGCTTCCTTCTTCTTTTTCCCTGCCGGCGCTTTGGTGGTGGCCTTTCGGGTGGTCTTTCCTTTTGCGCTGCGGGCTTTTGTTGCTGTTGCCATTATCGATCGTTTTAGTGCGTCTTGTTCGTCTTATTGGGTATATGCTTCCACAGTCCCTTTATCAAAACAGTATATGAACCGGCTTTCACGGTGAAATATAGGGTCAACGGACACAGGCGTGCCGGTGGTATCGTCCAGGGTGCTGCCGCTGGTATGCATTTCCACGATGCGGCGTACATCCGGTGTGGCGTTCCAGTTATCGGAACTCACCAGCGTGAACCGCACCTTGTCTTTTTCATGATCCACTTCTTCTACGCGCACTACAAAGGTGAAAGGGCCGTACTGGCGTTCCAGCTCGTCAATAGCCCGGCTGTCCACCAGGTATAATTCTCCGGGATTCAGTTGCATACTCCTCTTTTTGTATGGTGCCTCAAAGCCTGTGCCGAACGGGATGCAAGTATGATGGTTTTACCGTATTTTGTAGGTATGAGCTACCCTGCAGGCCTGATGGCCTTTTTAGCCGTTATTATTTTGCATGCTGAAAGACCTGGCGGGTTTAACAGACCTGACAGGTCTCAAAAACCTGCCAGGTCCATGACGACTATCAGACAACGCATACTGGACACGCTGTCCGGGCACCCGGGCATTTACGCCGTGGCATTCAGGAACCTGGCCACAGGCGAGGAAATACTGATCCGCGAAAAGGAGACCTTCCATGCTGCCAGCACCATGAAAGTGCCGGTAATGATAGCGGTGTTCAAACAGGCAGCTGCAGGCCGTTTCTCCCTGTCTGACCCCGTGATGGTGAAAAACACCTTTAAAAGCATTGTGGACAATAGTGAATACCGGCTGCACCCCGAAGATGACAGCGAGCAGGATCTTTACCACCAGGCAGGCACGCAGCGCCCCCTGTCGGACCTGGTGTGCCGGATGATCATCAAAAGCAGCAACCTGGCTACCAATATCGTCATTGAGCTGGTGGGCGGGCAGTATGTTACGCAAGCCATGCGGGAACTGGGAGCCAAAGACATACAGGTGCTCCGGGGCGTGGAAGATGGCAAGGCATACCGGGCAGGGTTGAACAATACCACCACTGCTTATGACCTGATGCTGATCTTTGAAAAGATGGCGCAGGGAGCAACCGTCAGCCCCGCCGCTTCAAAAGAGATGATCAATATACTGCTGGACCAGCGCTTCAACAGCATTATACCGGCGCAGCTGCCGGCCGGGGTAAAAGTAGCGCACAAGACCGGGGAGATCACCGGCGTGCGCCATGATGCCGGTATTGTTTTCCTGCCGGATGGCCGCCGGTATGTGCTGGTGCTGCTGTCCAAAGAGCTGGAAAGCGCGGAGGAGGGTGCGCAGGCTATGGCCGCTGTGTCGCGCATGATCTATGGCCACGTAACAGGAAAATAAGACTATACTATAGTATACTACCTATTTGTATTGTATCTTGCGATGATTGATCGTTCCTGTTATGAAAAAATCTTTTATCACAGCCTGCCTGCTGGCCGGCATTTTTTTCGCAGACACCCTTAAAGCCCAACAGGCCACCTGGATCTGGTACCCCGGGGATTTTGAAATATGGCTGGCCAACAAGATGCAGAACCGGCGCACGGAGCGCGGCGCCTTTTTCCCTCCTTTCTGGCGGCTGGACAATCATTATGTGCTGATGGATTTCCACAAGGTGTTTGACCTGCCCGCAGCAGAGGAGGTGACCCTGTACGTGGAGGGGGAATACAACGTAAAGCTGGATAGTAAAATGCTGCCGGGAAGGCCCGCCAAAGTGACCATTCCCGCCGGCAGGCATAAGCTGAATATAAAAGTATACAGCCTGGACAAAGTGCCGGCCATTTTTGTAAAAGGGAAGACAGTGGTATCCGATTCCTCCTGGAAAGTGACCTATGAGGATAAGGAGTGGATAGATGCCAGCGGCCTGGTATCCTCCCAGTCCGGCACCCAATGGCTGTCTGCCGGTTACTGGAATTTCAATGACCCCTTATCGCCCCCGTCGCAATTCAAGCTGGCCGTAGAGCCAGAGGGGCCGGCCAGCATCCGGCGCAACGGCCGGTCCATGACGGTGGACTTTGGAAAGGAGACATTTGGCTTTATCAGGCTGCATGGCCTTAAAGGACGGGGCACTGTTTCCATTTACTACGGCGAGTCCCTGGAGGAAGCACAGTCCACCACGGCCTGTGAAACGCTGGACCGGCTGGAGATCAATGTCCCCGCGGCGCAGGACTCCGTGATGCCGCTGTCCAAGGCGTTCCGGTACGTGCATATCCGGTATGATAACGGCATCAATATTGATTCCGTATCCATGCTGTACGAATACCTGCCGGTAGCCCGGCGTGGCGCTTTTCGCTGCTCGGATGAGGAGATCAACAGGATATGGGATGTAGCCGCCTATACGCTGCACCTGAATACCCGCGAGTTTTTCATTGACGGCATCAAGCGCGACCGCTGGATATGGTCCGGCGATGCTTACCAGAGCTTCCTGATGAACTACTACCTGTTCTTTGACTCACCTTCCGTAACCCGCACGCTGATGGCCCTGCGGGGAAAGGACCCGGTAAGCAGCCATATCAACACCATCATGGATTATACCTTTTACTGGTTCCTGGGCATTTACGATTATTACCTGTATACCGGCGATCAGACTTTCATCCGGCAGTTCTACCCGCGTATGCAAAGCCTGATCGATTTCTGCCTGCAGCGCCGCAACCAAGATGGCATGCTGGAAGGCCTGCCCGGCGACTGGGTGTTCATTGACTGGGCGGACGGCCTGAGCAAGCAGGGGGAAGTGAGCTTTGAGCAGCTGCTGTTCTGTCGCAGCCTGGAAACAATGGCATTGTGCGCCAATATTGTGGATGATGCGCAGGGTGCTGCTAAATACCGGCAGCTGGCCGCCGGGCTGCGCACAAAAATATTTGATTATTACTGGGATGAAGGTAAGCAGGCGCTGGTGCACAGCCGCATCAACGGCCAGCCTACGCCTTACGTGACCCGTTATGCCAATATGTTCTCCATATTCTTCAATTATCTCAGCGAGGCGCAAAAGCAGGGCGTAAAGGAGCATGTGCTGCTCAACGACAGCGTGCAGCAGATCACCACGCCGTATATGCGCTTCTATGAGCTGGAAGCCCTGTGCGCCATGGGTGAGCAGGATTATGTGCGGAAAGCCATGAAGGACTACTGGGGCGGTATGCTGCGCCTGGGCGCTACCTCTTTCTGGGAAAAGTACGACCCGGAGGAGAAAGGCGCGGAACATTATGCCATGTACGGCCGGCCTTTTGGCCGCAGCCTGTGCCATGCCTGGGGCGCCAGCCCTATTTACCTGCTGGGCAAATACTACCTGGGTGTGCGCCCTACCTCGCCGGGGTATGATACCTACCTGGTGGAGCCGGTGCTGGGCGGGCTGCAGTGGATGGAAGGCGATGTGCCTACGCCGGATGGCAGCATTCATGTGTATTGCAGCACGCGGCAGATCAGGATAAAGGCCGACGCCGGCAGGGGCACGCTGCGTTTCAGGAGCCGGTCAAAACCGGTGTGCAAAGGTGCTGCTATCGAGGACAAAGGAAATGGCGTGTACGAGATGCAGGTGGAGCAGGGGAAGCATTACGAGGTCAGCTACCGGTTGTAACGCCAAATACATCCTTTAGCGCCCTTTTGGCGGCATGATGTCCGCACATGCCGTGCACGCCGCCGCCCGGCGGCGTGGAGGACGAGCAGATGTAAATACCTTTTGCAGATGTAGCGTACGGCGACCAGCGCAGCACGGGCCGGGTAAACAGCTGGGTAGCGTCAATAATACCGCCGTTAATATCCCCGCCAACGTAGTTGGGGTTGTAGGCTTCCATCTGGCGGGTGTTCATGGTGTGCCGGGCCAGTATGCGGTCCCGGAAGCCGGGCGCAAAGCGTTCCACCTGCTTTTCAATAATGTCCGTCATATCTGCCTGGGAGCCGTGGGGCACATGGCAGTATGCCCACGCCACCTGCCTGCCATCCGGCGCGCGGGAAGTATCAAACAGGCTTTGCTGTGCCAGCAGCACAAAGGGCCGCTCGGAGTGAAAGCCCTTGTAGGCGGCCTGCTCCCCCGCTGCTATTTCCTCCAGCGTATTGCCCAGGTGTATGGTGCCGGCCTGCCTGCAGGCCGCTGCTGTAAAGGGGATAGGCCCGTCCAGCGCCCAGTCTATTTTAAAAACGCCCATGCCATAACGGAAACGCCTCAACTGCCATTTGTAGAGCGCGGAAAAGCGGTTGCCGGCTATTTGCAGCAGCTGCCGGGGCGTAACATCCAGCAGTACGGCCCGGGCATCCGGCAGTTGGTCCAGTCGCCGCACAGGGAAGTCCGTTAAGATCTCGCCGCCCAGCGATACAAAATAGTCCGCAAGCGCGCGGGCAATGGCTACGGAGCCGCCCACCGGCACCGGCCAGCCCTGTGTATGGCCGGCAGCCAGTAATACCAGTCCTATGGCTGCAGAGGTAAGGTTGGACAAAGGCTGGATGGCATGTGCCGCCATGCCAGCCCAGAAGGCCCTTGTTTTGGATTCCTGGAAACGTTTGGCCAGGGAGGTGGCAGAGATAACGGCATCCAGCCCGAAGCGGGCCAGCAACAAGGGGTGCCTGGGCAAATGCAGCGGGCCCAGTATTTCAGGGGCCAGCTGGGGGAAATCTCTTACCAGCGGCTCCATCAGCTTCTGGTAGATATCCGCATCCGCGCCCAGGGAAAGCGCGGTAGCCGCCACGGAATTTTTCAATACGGCCGCCGTGCCGTCCTCAAAGGGATGCGCGGCTGCCACCTCAGGGTATACAAACGCCAGTCCGTGCTGCGCCAGTGGCAGTGTGCGGAAGAACGGCGAAATGGCTGCCATGGGATGAATAGCGGAGCATACATCATGCACAAAACCGGGCAGCGTCAGCTCAGCGGATCGCAGCCCCCCGCCGATCGTATCTTTTCCCTCCACCAGCAGCACGGAAAGGCCTGCCTGTTGCAGCGTGATGGCTGCTGCCAGGCCATTGGGGCCGGAACCGGCCACTACAGCATCATAACGTTCTTGCATAGGATGAAAGTAGATATTTTTGATTAAATAAAGGGAATGAGGCAGCGTGTGTGCGGAAGGGGGGGAAATTTTTTGTAATAGGAGACAAGAACGGCAAGTTCAAAAGGATACCTGCCAAAAATTTGTTACACCTGGTACACCAGGCGCAGTATCCCGCCCTTCCCCCAATCCCCATTTTTTGTATTTTTAGCATTACCGCCCCGCCTGCAGCCGCCGGGGCGCAACCGCCGGTTTGAAAATGCATGCAACTACCGATACGGAACTGTTACAACGGTTGAGAGCAGGCGACGAGCAGGCTTTCAGGCAGCTATACAACCAGTATAGCCGGCCCCTGCTGGCGTTTATCTACCAGTTTACCCACTCCGCTGTGGATGCAGAGGATATCCTGCAGGAAACCTTCCTGAAGCTGTGGACCAACCACCAGGAGCTGCCAGAGATAGACCATATCGGTAACTACCTTTTTATCATTGCCCGTAACAAGACTGTGGATCACCTGCGCAAAACGGCCCGGCAGCAGCAGCTGGTAGACCAGGTATGGGCCAACATCACGGAAGCGGCCAACGGTCTGGAGCAACAGCTGGATGCGCAGGAAAGCCGGCGCCTCATCTACCGCGCCCTGTCGCAGCTTTCACCGCAAAAGCAGACCATTTTCCGCCTGAGCCGGCAGGAGGGCCTGAGCCACGAAGCCATTGCCGCCAGGCTCCGGCTGTCCAAAAGCCGTGTAAAGAACCTGCAGGTGGAAACCCTGAAACATATCCGGCAGTTCCTGGCGCAGCACTCTGTACTGTTAGCCTTTTTATTCCTTCTTGCTTTTGACCCGAAGCGGTTCTAAAAAAAATCCCGCTTTTTCGCGGTCCTTCCATTCCGCCCTTTCGTCTTTATCATATATGCCACATGATCCATCAAGAATAGTATACCTGCTGCAGCGGTATACCAGCAGGACCTGCAGCCGTGAAGAGCTGGAAGAGCTGTTCCGCTATATAGAGCGGGCGGATGCAGATGATGATGCCGCATTGCACCAGCTGATGGAAGCCTCCTGGCAGGAGGTATACCTGCAGGGAGGCCGGCAGGTGCCGGAAATAGACTATGAGGATGTATATGAAAGGATCGTGCGCCCGGCGAGCCCCAAACGCAGCAGGATGTTTACCCTGCGCCGTATTGCCGCGGCGGCGGCGGTGCTGTTGCTGGCCGGCGCCGCGTTCTGGCTGTGGCGCCCCGGGAACAGGCAAAGCGCCACCAGCCCTGTTGCCAGCCATGTTCCGCGTACCGGCGATATCACCCCGGGCCTCCATAAAGCGGTACTGACCCTGGCAGACGGATCTTCCATAACGCTGGACAGCACGGGCAACCAGGTGATCCAACAGGGAGCAACGGCTGTCCGCCAGCAGAACGGGCAGCTGCTATACGCCAGCCAGGGCAGCGATGAAAGCGTGCGGTACAACAAGCTGTCCACACCCAGAGGCGGGCAGTTCAGCATTGTACTGCCGGATGGCACAAAGGTGTGGCTGAATTCAGCATCCGCGCTGCGCTATCCTACTGCCTTTACCGGCGGGCAAAGGGTAGTGGAGCTGCAGGGACAGGCCTATTTTGAAGTAGCACAAAATGCCGCGCAGCCTTTTAAAGTAATGGTAGGAGCGATGGAAGTGCAGGTGCTGGGCACCCGCTTTGACGTGATGGCATATCCTGATGAAGCCACCGTAAATACCACCCTGCTGAGCGGCAGCGTGCAGGTAAAGGAAGGGGCGGCGCTGCAGCTGCTGCGCCCCGGGCAGCAGGCCGTGCTGCGCCACAGCGATCATGTCATTACCGTAAGAACGGCTGATGTAAGGAAAGCAGTGGCCTGGAAAGAAGGATTATTTGTTTTCAATAATATGACACTGCCGGCCATCCTGAGAGAAGTGGCCCGCTGGTATGATGTAGAGATCGTTTATACGGTACAGCCAAGTCAAGAGCTATACGGAGGGGGCATCAGCAGGCGCCTGCCCTTGTCGGGCATACTGGACCTGCTGGAAGGTAACGGACACAATCATTTCCGCATAGAAGGAAGAAAGGTGGTAGTGCTGCCCTGAGCAGGCTATTCATCCGTTAAGTAATTCCTGTCAACCAAAATTATGAAGCACATCAAACTAACCACGTTGTTGCTATTGATCACCTGTGCCATGAGCTATGCCCAGCAGGTGAGCCTGTCTGTAAAGGATGCGCCGCTACAGCAGGTATTCGCAGAGATCATCACGCAAACAGGCGTCTCCATTGTGTATTCCGAAAAGGTGCTGGCCAGCACCAGGCCGGTCACCATCCAGGTAAAGAATGCCACCGTGCAGCAGGCGCTGGATCTCTGCATGCGCAACCAGCCCGTGCAATACGAGCTGGAAGGGAACAATTTTGTGATCAAAAGATCCCCGGAGCAAAAAACACCGGCTGCTGATACCCTGATCACGCTGACAGGGACTGTTAGCGCAGCCGGCGGACTGCCCCTGCCGGGAGCCACCGTAATGGTAAAAGGCACTTATAAAGGCACGCAAGCTGATGCGCAGGGGCAGTTCACACTCCGGGATGTAGGTATCCACCAGGTGCTGGTGATCCGGAGCATCGGGTATCTTACACAGGAAAGGGCCGTGCCGCAAAACGGGCAGCCCCTGCAGGTAAATATGGCGGAAGATACCCGGCAGTTCAACGAGATCGTGGTGGTGGGATACAGCGATAAAAAGAAAAGCGAGCTTACAAGCGCGGTGACCACCGTATCCGCTGAAAAGCTGAAAGACGTTACTGCCAACAACGTGGGGGCTATGCTGCAGGGCAAGGTGCCCGGCCTGCAGGTGGTGAACAGCTCCGGCGTGCCCGGCACCACCCCGGAAATAAGGCTGCGCGGCGTTTCTTCCGTGAATGCCTCCCAAACGCCCCTGTACGTGGTGGACGGCATTATTGGCGGCAACTATGATCCCAACGACGTGGAGAGCGTAACGGTGCTGAAAGATGCCGGCGCCACTGCCATGTACGGCTCGCAGGCCAATGCCGGCGTGATCATTATCACCACCAAGAAAGCCGCGCGCGGTAAAACACAGTTCGAGGCCAGGGTCACCACCGGCTTCCGCACGCCGGATTTCGGCAAGATGGACATGATGAACGGCAATGAGCTGTACGCACATCACCAGCAGTATTATCGCGATTATATTCCCGGCGCAACGGACAATTCCTATAAAATAGACATTCTGAAATTTTACCAGGAGCGTCCCCGCACCCTGCGCAGCCAGGACTATAACTGGCTTACCACCATGTTTGGCACCGCGCCCATGCAGAATGTGTACCTCTCCGCCAGCGGCAGCACGGAAAAGGCGGAATATTATACCGCCGTATCTTACTACAACGAGAAGGGCACCTTCCTGAACACCGATTACCAGCGCATCAACCTGCGCGGTAATTCCACCTACCATTTTTCAAAAAATGTGCATGTTACCAACAATATCAATATCAGCGGGGCTACCGGTAAAAGCTATAACTACGACGATGTATTCTACGCTTACCTGAACATGCCCTGGGACAATCCCTACGACAGCACCGGGCAGCCGGTGTACGTGGATGGCAACTCCACCTTCAGGTGGTGGTCCAGGGACAAGACAAACCCGATCCATACCATTCATCACTCCAACCATCCTTACAAGAACTTTGATGTGAACTATGACCTGGGGCTGACCGTGGATATCACGGACTGGCTGTCATTTACCAGCACCAACCGGGCGGCGGTAAGCTATAACAAGGCAGCAGACTATTACTCGCCGGTAGTAGCGGGGCTGTATAACGGTACCGGCTACCTGAACGAACTGAGCACCCTGTCCTACGGTATTATCTCCAATGACCTGCTGAAATTCAATTTTCGCATGGGAGAGCATGCCATCAATGGCCTGGCAGGCATTGCCATAGAGAACAGCCGGTCGGAAGTGCTGGGCGCCTCCGGCAAGGGACTGCCCGAAGGGCTGGAAGTGCTGAACGTAGTATCCAACAGCCAGCTGGTGACCGGCTACAATAATGAAGCCGTGATACAGTCCTTTATCTCGCAGCTGAACTATAGCTACCGCGATAAATATTTCCTGACCGGCTCCTACCGGGTAGACGGCTCTACTGCCTTCCCGCCGGGCAACCGCTATGGCTCCTTCCCGGCCATTTCCGCTGCCTGGCTGATGAGCAACGAGCCTTTCCTGCAGTCCCTTGGCTGGATCGATAACCTGAAGCTGCGCCTGAGCTACGGCGTTACCGGTACACAGGATATAGGCGCTTCCCGTTACCTGGGGCTGTACTCGCTTAACAGCCAGTACAACAGTGGCGCGGCAGCCACGCCCTCCCAGCTGCCCAGCCCGAACCTCACCTGGGAAAGCAAGTACCAGCTAAACGCCGGGATAGACCTGAGCCTGTTCAAGCGGATCAGCCTCACGGTAGATGCTTACAACAACGTTACCAAAAACCTGCTGCTGCAGGTGCCCCAGCCCCTATCCGTAGGCTTTGAGCAGCGCTGGGAGAATATTGGAGAAGTGGTGAACAACGGCGTGGAAGCGGGTCTGAGCACCGTTAACATCAAGACGAAGGATTTTGAGTGGACCACGGATTTCAACATCAGCTACAATACCAACAAGCTGCAGAAGCTGCCCAGCGACATTACCCGCACACAGCCCACATGGAGCATTTCGCAGATCTACCGCAACGGCGGCAACCTGTACGAGTTCTATATGCCCAAATGGCTGGGCGTAGATCCCAATACCGGCGCACCCCAATGGGAAGTGGTGAACAAGGATGCCGACGGCAAGATTATATCCCGTGAAGCTACTTCGGATTACGCCGCCGCTACCTACCAGGAGGCCGGCTCCGCGTTGCCCAAATGGCAGGGCGGCATCAATTCCCGGTGGACCTACCGGAACCTTTCCCTGCAGGTGAATGCCTACTTTCTTACCGGCAACAAGGTGTTCAGCAACGTGCTGCGCTTTGTGATGAATGACGGCAACGAGCCCTACTACAACCAGGTGGTACTGCCCGACGGCTACAGCACCTGGACAAAACCGGGGGATAACGCTACGGAGCCCAGCCCCCAGAACGCCGCCAACTCCACGGAAACATCTACCCGCTACCTGAAGGACGGCAGCTTCCTGGCTATCCGCAACATTGCCCTGGCCTATTCGCTGCCCGGGAAGTGGGTGAGCCGCTGGAAAATGGAAGGCGTGACCGTTTCGCTGACAGCAGACAATGTGTACACCTTTACAGGATTCCTGGGCCAGGACCCGGCCACCACGCTGACGGCCGGCAGCTATGTAATGCCCGGCGTGTCGGATTTCAAATATCCCAACAACCGCCAATACCTGTTCAACATCAATATCCGGTTCTAAAAAAACTGACCATGCAAAAAAGCTTGATCTATATACTATTACTGGCCTTACCGCTGCTGGCGGCCGGCTGTTTGAAGGAGGTGGCGCCCAGCGATGCGCTGACCACCGCCAACCTGACCACTACCCGGCAGGGATTGAAGAACGCCCTGAACGGGGCCTACGCCCTGTTTAAAGACCATGTGGAATTTAACGGCACTACAGACAACAATAATATGTACCTGCGCCAGTATTTCCAGCTGAGCGATTTTGCGAGCGACGACATTGTATGCGGGCAAACCACCACCGACCCGCTGTACTATAGCTTTTCGCTGAATCATACCGCTACGCAAACGAATACACGTTATTTCTGGTACATTTCCTACAAGATCATCAATAATGTAAATACCATCATAGAAGCAGCGGAGCAGGTGCCTGATCCTGATGCGGAGCTGCAGCAGCTGATCGGGGAATGCTATTTCCTGCGCGCTTTCTGTCACTTTAACCTGCTGCGCTTCTTTGCCCGGCCCTACACGCAGGACCCTGCTGCCAATGGCATTATCCTGCGCAGGTCTACCACCGATGCCGCGCAGGAGGCAAGGGCCACGGTAGAGGAGGGGTACGCCGCGGTGATAGCGGATGCAGAACAGGGCGCTGCGCTGATGAACCAGCCCAGGGGCGTGCAGTTTGCTTCCAGGGAGGCCGCCTGGGCTTTGCTGTCCAGGGCATTTTTATACAGGCAGCAGCATGACAGCACCATTTATTATGCAGACCAGGTGATCAACTCCGGCCGTTTTATGCTGGAAACCGCTGCTACCTATCCTTCACTGTTTGCCAACGCACTGGCAGGCACGGAAACAATTTTCTGCACGGCTTTCACCGCTGCAGACGATTACGGCAAAGCGGGTTCCATTGCCTCCATGCTGTACTCCGACGGCAACTCCGGCTGGGGAGAGGAGTTTGCCTCCCCGTCCCTGCGTGATACCATGTCCGCCCATCCGGAAGATGTGCGGTGGTCCTACATTGTACCGCTGAAGGACGGGAGCGGGCAGCTGCAAAAGAAGAATGGCATTGAAACATGGTACATCACCAAATTCTCTTTCCAGGATGGCAGCCCCACGCTCAGCTCTCCTATCCTGTTCCGGCTGGCGGAAATGTACCTGAACAAGGCAGAGGCGCTGGCCAAAGCCGGCAGTGATGCCGCTGCGCTGGATGCGGTGGACATGATCCGCAAGAATCGCGGCCTGGAAAATGCCCTGTACAACAGGCAGGTGCCGGCCGGTAAAACCGCGCTGGACCTGGTGTTGAAGGAAAGACGCATAGAGCTGGCCTTTGAGGGGCACCGCGTGTTCGACGTGTACCGCAACAAGCAGAACCTGAACCGTACTTACTGGGGCTACCACCTGCCGGGGTTAAAGGAATCGGATATTGACCTGTCCAAAGTCCCGGCCGGCTATGCCAACATGGTGATACCCTGGGACAGCAAACGGATCATCTATTACATACCGATAGATGAAGTACAGACCAATCCCTTATGCGTTCAGAACCCTTAACAACAGCATTGTTATGAAGATCATTAAAAACATATGTGCTTTCCTGCTGCTGACCGGCATTTTCAGCGCCTGCAAAAAGGATGAGACCACGCCGGCAGCGGATATCTTTTACACGCTGAGCATCAGCGGCAATGATGTGACCTTTACCAACGAAACTACCGGCGCGGTATCCTACAAATGGGATTTCGGGGATGGCACCACCTCTACGGAAACCAGCCCTACCCATACCTACCCGGGCAAAGGTAAATACGTGCCTACCCTGTACGCCACTGCCGCAGACGGCCGGGTAACAGAAGGCTCCACCGTGGTGTACATTGCCAAAAGCTCCCCCGTAAAGCTGGACGACGGCACTTTCTCCGACTGGGATAACGTGAATGAATATACAATTACTTCCGGCGCAGGGGAAACCTACTTTAAAAAGGCCAGGTTCGACTACGATGCGGAATATGTGTATGTGTACCTGGAAGTGGCGTCCAGACAGGCCAACGGTGACATCTTTGACTTTTACCTGGATACGGACAACAGCACTGCCACCGGCCTGCTGAACAGCATACCGGAGGGCGGCTATGATGTGCTGCTGGAAGGCGGTGTGCTGGCAGGCTGGTTCGACGCCTTTAACCACAAAGGCGCGCAGAATGCTTTTAGCTTTGAGCCTACCGGTGCTACGGAATTTTACAGAACAGGCACCATACAGGAGGAAGCCGGCATCCTGAAATTCGAGATGCGGCTCACGCGGTCCAAAATAAAGAACCTGGCTGCCGCTACTGCGTTCCGCATTGCCATTATCGCCACCAAAAGCGACTGGTCCGCCACGCTGGGATACCTGCCAGACGCGGGCCTGCCTTCGGTGCTCATCAATTTTGAATAGGGCTTATATCACCCATCCCTCCATTGATCACTTTAAAAACCACGCTTTATGAAACCGGGCATGCTACATTTTTTTATACAGGAACCTGTTAATGCGAGGTTCCATCTAACCCTTAAAAAATAAAATATTAACAGATGAAAACTATGAAAACTCCCAGAACATGGATCGCAGGATGTTTGCTCCTGCTGTCCGCCGCTGCCTGCAAAAGGGAAGTAACTACCCCGCTTACCGACAAGGAAGGCAAAGCCTTCTCCACATTGTCTGTTACCAGCTACTATGTAAACGGCGCAACCGGGAATGACGCCAATGCCGGCACTTCCCCCGCCGCAGCCCTGAAGACCATACAGGCCGCCCTCAATAAAACCACAGACGGCGCCGGTGCTACCATTTACGTGGCAGGGGGTACCTACAGGGAAAGGCTGTGGTGGCCCCATTCAGGCGCTTCCGCCGCGGAGCCCATTACGCTCACCAACTATGACGGCGGCATCGTGATACTGGATGGCGTAGACGCCACCAACGACGGGCAGAACGCCATGATCGCCATCAGCAGCAAAAGCCATATCCGCATTAATCAGGTCCGTATTGCCAACAACATCCGCAGCTTTGCTGCCGGCATTTATGTAACAGGGGCCGGTACGGATATACACGTGACCAACTGCAAGATTTACAACATTGGCTGGACCACAGACTCCACGGCCGTTCCCACCTCTTCGGACAATGCCAACCCGCTGGTGGTGGTGGGCACCACGGCCAACTCCTATAACGAGATATACATTGGCAGCAATGAAATCTACAGCTGCAATACCGGGTACAGCGAAGGGCTGACCATGGCCGGCAACGTGGAGAATTTCCTGATAGAAAGCAATATCGTGCATCATATCCGGAATATCGGCATTGATATGACCGGGCATTACACCTGGACAGGCGCGCCTGCCAGCGTGAACTTTGCCCGCAACGGCAATGTGAAATACAATATCGTGCACCACTGCGTATCGCCGGTGGCCACCAATGGTGGTATTTACGTGGACGGCGGCAAGTGGATCAATGTGGAGGGCAACACCTGCTATGAGAACTATGCAGGTATTGCGGTGGGCTGTGAAAATAACAATGCTGCAGCAGAAGGCATCAACATACGGAGCAACTTTGTATACAATAACAGGAATGCCGGCATCATTTTCGGGTCCAATGCACCCAACAGCAAGGTGGTATATTCCACCATCACCAATAATACATTCTTCAGGAACTTCACCGACGGCGGCTGGGGTGGCGAGATCAGCCTGCAGAACACGGACCATGCCAGCATCACCAATAACATTGTGCAATCCGGCAGCAGCATTGTGGCCATTGCCCTGCTGGGGTATACTTCCACTAATTTAACAATGGACTACAACCGCTATTACACCAGCTCCGGCAGCGCGTCGGCCAGCACGTTTGACTGGGGCGGCATTAACGGCACCACTTACGGATCGCTGGCTGCATTTGTGAGCGGCACCGGGCTGGATGCGCACTCCACTTACGGTATGCCCTCCTTTGTGAGCAGCAGCCCGGCATCGCTGAACCTGCACCTCAGCAGCAGCTCCGCCTGCATTAATGCCGGCGATCCCGCTTTTGCACCAGCATCCGGCGAGCTGGACATTGACAAGCAGGCACGCCTGCAGAATGGACGTGTGGATATAGGCGCAGATGAAACCGGGTATTAAACCGGGCATTTCTCATGATAATTCACCAGCTCTATCGGGGTTCTTTGCACCTCGAAACCGGTATAGGCGGTCTGTATCTCGTCCAGCACCGCCTCTACCTCTTCCGGTGTTTTCAGTACCACCAGGCGGGCGCGGAACTCCCTGATGTTGGGTAATCCTTTCAGGTAACCGGCATAGCAGCCGCGCATTTCATTGATGCCCACTACCGGGCCTTTCCAGGCCACGGAGCCACGCAGGTGCTTTTTGCAGACCGCTATGCGTTCCTCCACCGTAGGCGGGGCCAGCAGCTCGCCGGTTTGCACGTAGTGCTTTATTTCCCGGAATATCCAGGGGTAACCGATAGCGGCGCGCCCTATCATAATACCGTCCACCCCATAGCGGTGCTTGTACTCCAGCGCTTTCTGCGGGCTGTCTATATCGCCGTTGCCGAAGATGGGAATATGAATACGGGGATTGTTCTTCACTTTGGCAATGAGGGTCCAGTCGGCTTCCCCCTTGTACATCTGGCAGCGGGTGCGGCCGTGGATGGAAAGTGCCTTGATGCCTACGTCCTGCAGGCGCTCCGCCACCTCTTCAATGTTCTTGGTCTGCTCGTCCCAGCCCAGGCGGGTCTTTACGGTTACAGGCAGGTTGGTAGCCTTTACGCAGGCTTCAGTGAGGCGCACCATCAGGTCTATATCCTTCAGCACGCCGGCCCCGGCGCCTTTCATGGCCACTTTTTTCACCGGGCAGCCAAAGTTGATGTCCAGCAGGTCGGGATTGGTTACATCCACGATCCTGGCGGCCATGGACAGGCTCTCCTCGTCGCCGCCGAATATCTGGATGCCGATAGGGCGCTCATAATCGAAAATGTCCAGCTTTTTGCGGCTTTTAATGGCGTCACGGATCAGTCCTTCACTGGAAATAAATTCCGTGTACATCAGGTCTGCCCCGGTGTCTTTGCAGACGGCACGGAAAGGCGGGTCGCTCACATCTTCCATGGGCGCCAGCAGCAGCGGAAAATCCGGCAGTGTTATGTTTCCGATCTTTACCAAATCAATAATTTGTAAATTCCCGCGCAAGTTACCGATTTTTCAGCATATGGAACTACAGGACGCCATTACCCTGATACAGCATGACAGCCTTACACAGCCCGGCCACGCTGCCTGGGCGGACCTGGGCTGCGGCAGCGGGCTGTTTTCCCGGGCCCTGGCCCGCCTGCTGTTGCCAGGCAGCATAGTGCATGCCATTGACCGGGAGCCGGTTAGCATACCACCTGTTACCGGCCAGGTATCCATACGGCCGCTGCAGCTGGACTTTGTGGCCAATGCGTGGCCCCTGCAGGACCTGGACGGCATCCTGATGGCCAATTCCCTGCATTATGTAAGCGACCAGCCGGGGTTTATCCGCAAGGCGGGCCGCTACCTGAAACCCGGCGGCCATTTCCTGGTAGTGGAGTATGATACGGACCAGGCCAACCGCTGGGTGCCTTACCCTCTGGGCTACCTGCAGCTGGTACGGCTGTTCAGCCGGGAGGGGTATACGGCCATTACCCGCCTGCATGAGCAGCCGTCCATCTACGGCCGGGCCAATATTTACTCGGTATTGATCAGCCGGGGCTAAAACCCGATGGAATTACCGCCGTCTACCGGCAGCACTACTCCGGTAATATAGCGGGCCGCGTCGCCGGCCAGGAACAGGGCGGCATCCCCAATATCGGCCGGTGCGCCCAGCACGCCCATGGGGGTACGGGACAGCGCCTTGTGTTTTCTTTCAGGATCATTGTCCAGCGCTTTGGCCGACATGTCGGTGGCGATAAAGCCGGGCGCAATACAGTTTACCCGTATGCCCTGCGGCGACAGCTCCACTGCCATGGCTTTGGTCATGCCCTCAATGGCGGATTTGGATGCCGTATAGGCGATCACTTTAGGAATGCCGTACTGTGCCGCCATGGAGCTGATGTGGATAATGGAGCCGCTCCCGCTGCCTTCCATCTGCTTCACCACCTCGCGCGACAGGGCGAAAACGGCCGTCACATTGGTGAGCAGTAGCTGCTGAAATTCCTGGTCCGTTACTTCGGTGAAGGGCTTTTTCAGGTTGATGCCTGCGTTGTTCACCAGTATGTCTATCCTGCCGTAACGGGTGCTGATGTCCTGTACCAGCGCCGGGATGGCGTCCAGGTTGGACAGGTCGGCGGCAAGCGGGATGCACCGCGCGCCCAGCCGGTCTTTGGCAGCATCCAGCTTTTGCCGGTTTCTGCCAATAATGATGGTGCGGATGTTATGCTCCACAAATTTTTCCGTAATGGCCAGCCCTATGCCGGAGCCGCCGCCGGTGACGATCGCCAGTTTTGTATTTTTCTCTTCCATGATTATCTGTCTTGCTTTTAGCTGCGTAGCTTTTAGCTATTAGCTATATAGCGGTTTCCAGGAGCTAATGGCTACGCAGCTAATTTTCAATGTGGCGCATAGGGAAATTTCAGCTCCCTGTAATATTCCAGGGTATGCGCCGGCGCCGGTATGCCTTCTGGCAGCGGCAATTTAGCAAAGGTCCGGAAATAAGCCAGGCAGGCGTCCCGCCACCAGGCTGCTTCTTTCAGCTGTATGGCCAGCAGCATCCTTACCTGTTCCGCCCTTTCCTCGTCAATATACGGACTTACGCTTTGCCAGGTGTCCACCATCTGCTGTACGCCCTGTACGCCGGCTTCATATTTATAGCACAGCGCTTCCCAGAGGCTGCGGCCGGACCTTAGCTTATACTGCCAGGGTACATGGTGGAACCACAACAGGTATTCCTCCGGGCAGCTGCGCATGTTTTCCCACTGCCTGCGTACTGCCGGTGCGTATTGGGCCAGGGCATTGCTGCCCGAAGCTGTGCGGTCAAAGCCGATGCCGGCGCTGTCCGCCCGGTGAAAGTACACGGGGTTCCAGTCGGCCCGGGGCGCCTTGTCGTACCAGGGCGCAGGGCCGTAGTGGTGCCCGTAGCCCATGATATGGTGCAGGCCCAGCGGCGTCATGTAGTTCACCAGCGTTTCACGGGAAGACAGCATCATCTGCAGGACCGGTTTAATAAAACGCGCGTCGTTGGTAAAGGTTTGCCGCAGCCATTCGTCCGCCACCTGTTCCGAGGTAAGCGCATGGTCCCAGGCCAGCCTGCCCAGCGCGTACCAGTTGGCCTGGCCAAAGAGGTGGCCGGTCCAGTTACGGTCGCTGCCAATGTTGGACACACCCGCCATGCCGGAAATGGCATGTCTTTCCAGCGAGCCGTCTATCACGCTGGCCACGGTGGAGCCGGGGCCTTTGGCGTAGGTATCTGCTTCCAGCGCTTCCTTGAACAGGGGAGAAAGGTATACCAGGTGCGTGGCAAAGCCCAGGTACTCCTGTGTAAGCTGCAGCTCCAGCATGAGGGGCGTGTGGGGCATGGCCCCAAAGAGCGGGTGAAAGGGCTCCCGGGGCTGGAAATCGATTGGCCCATTCTTTACCTGCACCGCCACGTTATCGCGGAACCGGCCATCCAGGGGTTTGAACTCATCGTATGCCTGTTTGAAACGGTCTTCATCTCCCTTGCTGTCGTACACAAAGGCGCGCCACATGACAATGCCTTTATAGGGAGCCAGCGCATCCGCCAGCATATTGGCCCCATCCGCGTGGGAGCGGCCATAGTTCTGCGGGCCGGGCTGTCCTTCGGAATTGGCCTTTACCAGGAAGCCGCCAAAGTCCGGTATATAGTGATAGATCTCCTTTACTTTTTCTTTCCACCATTGCTGTACCTGCGGGCTCAGCGGGTCGGCGGTTTTCAGGCCCCCGGCTTCCATGGGGGCGCTGAAGCGGGCGGAGAGGTATACCCGGATGCCGTAGGGGCGGAACACGTTGGCCAGCGCCGCCACTTTTTCCAGGTAAGGTTTGGAAAGGATGGTGGCATTGGCATTTACATTGTTCAGCACCGTACCGTTGATGCCAATGGAGGCATTGGCGCGGGCATAGTCCTTATACCGGCGGTCTATGTAGCCGGGCAGCCGGTGCCAGTCCCAGATGGACATACCGGCATAGCCGCGTTCCACGGTACGGTTCAGGTTATCCCAGTGGTCCAGCAGGCGATAGCGCACTTTGGGCGCGCTCACCACGTTGAGCTGCTGTATGGGCTGCTGCGTTTGCAGCAGGCGCAGGAAGTGGAACACCCCGTATAATACCCCCGCATCCGTGTTGCCGGTAATGATGATCTTTTGATCTGTTCCCGTAGTAGTATAAATGCAGAAGCCTTCCGCACCGGCCTGCTGCAGCGAGGCCGCCGGCACCAGGGAAGCAATGGCCGGCCACTGCGCCGGCGTAGCGGCTATTATGGACCCTGCCTGCGCCTGTTGCTGTACCGGTACGGCTTTATCCAGCAATGCCGGCAGGGCTTTTTGCAGCTCCTCCTTTGCTGCGGCGAGGGCAGGCGTACTAACGGGGAGGTATATACCGGAAATAGCGCTCCGGTAAGATTGCAGCAGTGCCTTGTCTGTAATACAGTGATAGCGCAGCCACAGCCCGTAGCCGTCTTCGGCCCGCAGCGATGTGGCGGCAATGGAAAGCAGTAGCAGTAAAATAAGTTTTCGCATAACGTGAGCAGTGGTTTGTTCGGCTTTACCGCAGCGATGACTCGCGGATGATCAGCTCTGACCGCAGCAGGATGGTATTGGTAGCTGTTATCAGCGCTGCTCCGTTCAGGTGGTTGATGAGGTGGCGTGCCGCCACTTCGCCCATTTCATAACCGGGATAGTTGATAGTGGTCAGGTTAGGCTCCACCACCGTGGAAACGGGGTCGTTGTTGAAGCCCGCAAAGGCAATGTCTGCCGGGATGGCGATGCCTTTTTTCTTGAGGCCCAGCATGCAGCTGGCCGCGCAGTTGTCATTGGTCACAAAAACGCCGTCGGGCAGCACAGGCATGTCCAGTATCTGTGCGGCGGCCGTGTAGCCGGCTTCCTGGCTGAGATTATTATAGATGACCAGGTTTTCATCAAAGGGCAGCCCGTGCTCCAGCAGGGCCTGGCGGTAGCCGTGCAGGCGGTCTGTATATACGTTGCGGTTGCTGCGGGCGGTAATATGCACAATGCGTTTACAGCCCCGGTCTATCAGGTGCCGGGTGGCATCAAAAGCAGCCCGGCGGTTGTCAATGCACACATTGGTCACATGCTCATGTTCGGCCACGCGGTCAAAGAACAGCAGGGGAATGCCTTTTTTAAAGAAGGAGCTGAAATGGTCAATATTGTCCGAGTCATAGGCCAGGGACACCAGCAGCCCGTCTACCCGGTTGTTGAACATGGTGCGGGCGCTCAGCACTTCCCTTTCTGCGGCCTCCGACGACTGGCTGATGATCAGGTTATAGCCCTGGCTGTTGGCCACCTGTTCAATACCTGCAATAACAGTAGACATGAAATAACTGTTGAGCCGTGGTACGATCACCCCGATGGTGTCTGTGCGCTGGTTGCGCAGGTTCCTGGCAAAATGATTGGAGCGGTAGCCCATTTCTTCGGCCAGGTCAAAGATCTTTTTCCGGGTCTTTTTGCTCACGACAGGGTCATCTTTCAGCGCCCGGCTTACGGTGGCTACGGAAATATTGAGTTTCTCCGCCAGATCGTAGATAGTGACTTCTTTGTCTTTATTCATCCTGTTAACGTTTACCTCGTCATCGGCCATAAGTTACAAAAGTCTGCTCGTACTCTATTCATACAATCGGTTACATGACGCCAGATAAAGGTAATAGAATATTTTTGTAAAAAAGTAATGTAATCGGTTACATTTTTAAATAATATTCCTACTTTAGTCATGGATTCCGATACCACGTACAGCATATTCCACTTAAAAATGAACATGTTATGAAAAATTTTACCAGACCTGCACGGCATCCGTACCCTTTACCTGTGCAACTTAGGGCATGCATGGCAGCAATATGGTGCGCCGCACTGCTTTTCTTTCTCCCATTCCATGCCTGGTCGCAGACCAGCGGCCCCGTAAGCGGGCGTGTTACCGACGAGAACGGCCAGCCGGTGCCCGGCGCCACCATTGTGATCAAAGGCACCAATACCGGCACCGTTACCAACGAAGACGGTATTTTCAGCATCCATGCGCCGGGCAACGGCGTGCTGCTGATCTCCTCCGTGGGCTTCACCTCCCGGGAGATCAGCATTAACAACCGTACTAACATACCGGTTACCCTGGGCATTGGCAGCAAGGGGCTGGACGAGGTGGTGGTAGTAGGTTACGGCACCAGTAAAAGGCGCGACGTGACCGGCGCCATTGCCTCCGTGAGCAGCGAGACCCTCCGGGAGGTGCCGGCGCCCAACCTGGTGGCCCAGCTGAAAGGCCGTACAGCGGGGGTGTCTATCGTCAGCAACGGCGCTACACCGGGCGTGGGCGGACAGATACGCATCAGGGGCAACCGCACCATCACCAACTCGCAGAGCAACAGTGATGCCCTGGACGGTCCTTTGCTGGTGCTGGACGGTATTCCCTACGGCGGCAGCATCAATGACCTGAACCCGGATGATATTGCGAACCTTGAGATCTTGAAGGACGCTTCCGCCACCGCTATCTATGGCTCAAGAGGCGCCGGCGGGGTGATACTGATCACCACCAAACGCGGCAAGCCCGGCAAGCCCGTTATCAGCTATGACAGCTACTACGGCATCTCGTCTGTTATGGGAAAATATAAAGTGATGAACGGACAGGAATATGCGCAGTTCAAGGAAGATGCTGCTGCCTACAACCGTTCCAACTGGCCCGGCAGCGCCGGCACCTCCTCCTACCTGCTGACACAGGCGGAGAAAGACGCGCTGGCCGCCGGCATTTCCACTGACTGGCAGGACCTTATTTACCAGAACGGATTCACCACCAGCCACCAGCTTGGCCTTACCGGTGGTACCGAAACCACGCAGTATAGCATGGGCGGCGGCTACTACAGGGAAGGCGGAATCATTCCCAACCAGAAATTTGAGCGCTACAACCTGCGCGCTACCATTGATCACCGGATCGGCAGGCGCCTGCGTATCGGGCTGAACACCATGAATACCCTTTCTTATTCCAACATTCCCGGTGGAGCCGGGGTGCCGGGCACACTGGTGCGGCTTACGCCCCTGGCGGCTCCTTACCTGCCCGACGGAAGCGTGAACCTTACGCCGGCGGCCGGCTCCATTGATGCTGCTATCATCAGCCCGCTGACATTGATCACTAAGAAAGACGCTATCCTGAACAGGACCCGCCGGCTGAGAACGTTCAACAGTCTGTACGGCGAGCTGCAGATAGCCGAGGGGCTACGCTACCGGATAAACGTAGGCCTTGATTTCAGGCAGGAGAACGCGAACACCTACAATGGCCCGCTCACCTTTACCAATACGGCCACCACGCAGGCCTCCTCCAATGCCAGCGTTAACAACGGGGAAGCCTGGGCATACAACATACAGCACCTGCTGTACTATGAAAGAACATTTGCACAAAAGCACCGGCTGGATGTAACCGCCCTGTTCGAGGTAAACAAGGATCACAGCCAGAGCAGCACCTTTGAAGTGACCGGCGTACCGGCAGACTATATCAAGAACGCCAACTTTGCCCTGGCCTCCGGCCAGCCGAGGGGGGAGGGCACCTTTGTGGAAACCGGCCTTCTTTCCTACATGGGCCGCGTAAATTATGCGTATGATAACCGTTACGTGGTGACGGCTACAGTGCGCGTGGACGGCTCCTCTACGCTGGCGCCCGGCCATCAGTATTTTACCTATCCCGCCTTTGGCCTGGGATGGAATATTTCCGAAGAAGCATTTATGCGCAACGCCTCGTTCATCTCCAACCTGAAGCTGAGAGGCGGATGGGGCATCTCCGGTAACCGCAACGTGCCGGCCTACCAGACGCTGGCAGCGCTTTCGGCCTCCACCTATAATTTTGGCCAGGGCACCCAGGGCCAGCAGCTTGCTTACCTGGTTACCCAGGTGCGCAACCCTTCCCTTACCTGGCAGTCCACCTCGCAGTACGACATAGGCCTGGACTTCGGCCTGTTCAACAACCGCATTACCGGTACGGTGGATGTGTATGAACAGCGCACCAAGGACATCCTGCTGCCGGTAAGCCTGCCGCAAAGCAACGGCGCCGACGCTACCGTGCAGAACCTCGGGAAAACAAAAGGCCGGGGCCTGGAGATCGCCTTGAGCAGCATGAATGTAAATACCCGGAGCGGCTTTACCTGGAGCACTGACCTGAACTTCTTTTTTAACCGGGAGGAAATCACCGAGCTGACAACGCCGGCCGAAAAATTCAACAAAGCCAATGGCTGGTTTGTAGGACAGCCGTTGTCCGTTATCTATGATTACAAGAAAATCGGCATCTGGCAGCTGGAAGATTCCATTAAAGGGACCACTGGCGCGCAAACCTCGCCCAGGGCCTATCCGGGGCAGATCAGGGTGGAGGATGTGGATGGCAACGGTATCATTGACGCCAACGACCGGCAGATCATCGGCAATTTCCAGCCCAAATGGGAAGGCGGGCTGACCAACCGTTTCGCCTACAAGGGATTTGACCTGTCTGTAGTGATCTATGCCAGGATGGGCATGAAGGTGCTGGCGCCTTACCTGTCCGCAGACGGCGGCTCCAACGGCTTCCCCTTCTTTAACCAGGGCCGCGTGAACCAGCTGAAGCTTGATTACTGGACGCGCGACAATCCTACCAATGCATTCCCTGCTCCTGATGCCGGTACTGACCGCCTGAACTTCGGGTCTACACTGGCTTACCAGGACGGGTCATTCATCAAGTGCAGGAGCATCAACCTGGGCTACTCATTGCCTGCAGGCATCCTGAAAAAACTGCATATCAGCTCGCTGCGCTTTTATGCCAATGTTACGAACCCGTTCATTATCTATGCTCCCTTTGTAAGGGATGGCCTGGGGCCTGACCCTGAAGGCAACGGGTTTGGCGGGGCGGTAAATCCCACCGGGGCATCTGAAGTGTCTGCGCCTACGCGCCAGGTAAGCGTGAACCTGAACAATCCCTCCATACGCCAGTATACATTCGGGGCCAACCTGAAATTCTAAACGAATAAAAACTGTTACTAATGAGATTCTATATAAAACTTGGCGGCGCCTTACTGCTTGCTTTGGCAATTACAGGCAACAGCTGCACCAAAATACTGGAGGAGCATCCGCAGGCCAGCATCCTCCCCGAGTTCCTGGCTACCCCGGCCGGCGTGCTGGGCGGTATTGCCGGCGTGTATAATGATATACGGAGCCAGTGGGGCACCGAGGGTTTCAGCGCAGAAATGGTAGCCGGTACGGACGAGCACCTGGCCGGCGCCAGCGCCAGCGGCATCCAGCTGTATACCTATAACGGGCTTAACGCTACAAACTTCGGCTCGGCCTGGGGGATCGCTTTCCGGGATATCAACACCCTGAACGCGGTGCTTGAGTACGGGGAGAACATTGATCCCTCTGAACTGCCCGAGGCTACCAAGCGGGCGTACCTGGCACAGGCCAAGTTCCTCCGCGCCTTCTGGTACTTTTACCTGGTGCAGACTTTCGGGGATGTGCCGCTGCACACCACGTTTATTGACGTAGCCACCAAATCGGACTCCCGTCAGCCGGTAGCGCAGGTATACGAGCAGATCATCAAGGACCTCAATGAGGCAATTGCCGACATGCCGAATACGGTTACCGCGCCATTCCTGGGCAAGGCAGCCTGCAAGCCCGTAGCCATGTACCTGCTGGCAAAAGTGTACCTGACCAGGGGCTGGCTGACCAATTCCCAGGCGGATTTCACTCAGGCCTATACCATTGCTTCGGAGATCATTGCCAACAAAGGCGCTTATGGCCTGGACCTGTGGCAGGATTACGGCGATGCTTTCAAACCGGAAAATGATTACGGTAAGGAAACCCTGTTTGTAAGCGACCATAGCACAGATCCCAAGTATGGCCAGTACATTGTGGGCGGGCAGGCATCCGGCGGCGCCGCGCAGAATCTAACGCCCTGGTTCTATATCTGGAACTACCCGTCCAACAGCGGCATCAACTCCTACATACATCCCACTACCGGGGCCCTGGTAAACAACGGCACCTCCGGCATGATCCGCGATGCGGTGAATGGCAGGCCCTATATACGCACCCGGCCTAACACGGCGCTGCTTACTTCCGGCCCTCATGCCGGCAAGCGCTATATCCTGGACCAGGCGTTTGCAGACAGGGAAAACGATTCGCGGTATGACAATACTTTCCAGCAGGTATGGATATCCAATACAACGGTATCCAACAGCGCAGACGCTGCCAATAATTCCCGGGGGATCAGCTATACCATGCAGGTAGGCGTAGATACCGCTATTTATATGCCCGATTTTGAAGTGCCCGGCGCACCGCAGTTTTTTGGCACAAGGCCCTTCAAAGGCATTATTATCCCGCCCAGCTTATGGTCCAACAGTTATTTTCCTGTTGTGAAGAAATTCATGGACCCCAGCCGTGGCGCTAACTTCAATGACCCTTCCACCAGGCCGGTGGTGCTATACCGTTTTTCAGATGTATACCTGGTGGCCGCCGAAGCAGCATTCAAGCTGAACGACCTGTTGAATGCCGCCAATATGCTGAACGTGGTGCGGAAAAGGGCCGCTTTCCGAAAAACCAATACGGAGGCGCAGAATATAGCAGCAGCTGCTGCCATGACCATCACGCCCCAGCAGGTAACGCTTGACTTTATACTGGATGAGCGCAGCCGGGAGTTCTATGGCGAGTGGCAAAGATGGCATGACCTGGTACGCACCAGGTCCCTGGTGAGAAGGGTGCAGGAGTGGAACCCTGAAGCCGGGCCTAACATCAAGGACTTTCATGTGCTGAGACCTATCCCGCAATCGCAGATAGACCGTGTAGTGGAAGGAGATTGCCAGGGGAATGAATGCTGGCAGAACCCCGGTTATTGATTGCCCTGCTTTTTTAACCGTTATGAACGTGCTGTGGAACAGGAAAGAATGTAAAAGCTGGTATACTTACCAGCTTTTACATTTTACATTCTTAAAAATTCATCTCATCCGCGCTCGGGCCATAGCTGCCGGGAATGGGCACATCCAGCAGGCGCAGGTACACGCCCAGTTGTGCGCGGTGGTGCACTGTTTGGCAATAGGCCGTGCGTATCATTTCCGCTTTGGTAGAGGAAAGCAGTATCTGGTCGCCATTACGCAGGGTCCACATTTTCTCCAGTTCTTCTTCCGTTGCTTTCTCCAGGCTGGCACGGCCCCTGGCCAGGGTGCGCTCAAAGTAGGCCAGCAGCTCGGCCGTGCTGTTGATAGGCTCCTGCTGGTAGGGATTGGCAGCAAAGTCCAGCCCCTCTGTGGTAAGCGTCATTTCTACCCAGCCCGGCAGCTCCGCCACGTGGGTAGCCAGCCATTTAAGGGTACCGCTTTTAGGATGCGGCTTCCAGTCAAATTTGTCCTGGGGTACGCGTTCCAGCATTTTACGGGTGGTCTGAGCTTCCTGTTCCAGCTCTTTCTGCAGCATTTGAATAATGGAGATTGACATAATAAATGTGTTTTTGTTTTGTACTTACAAAGAAAGAACGGGGGAGTGACAGCCTTATGTCAGGAGGTTTTTCAGGGAGGGTAAATTTTTTTCCCCGGCAGGAAATTCAGGTTATTTCGGGGGCAGTGAACGGCTATCCGTTATGTGGGATACTGCGGATGGGGCTAAATTGCTGCATGGCGTTATTTTATGTTCCAAAAGTAGGGCGATAAGAAAATACATGCAACACATCAAGCATCAGGTTCCCTTTGTCAAACATATTAGGCGGCACTACAGGCGTTATGTTGCTTTGCAGTAAAGGAATATTATTTCATTACTCACCAAAAATCTTGCGCCATGCAACAAATATCATTCAAACGCACGCTGCTGGCAATGCCGGCTTTTGCTATGCTGTGCCTTACGCTGTTCGCCTTTGCGCCGCGTGGAGTAGACAGTTATGAAGTATACCTGAACGACAAGCTGCTGCTAAAGGAATACGCCCTGAAGGAAGTAAGCCTGAAAAGCCTGCACCTGGAAAATGCCAGCGCCAGTGACCGGTTAGTGATCTATTACACGCACTGCCATACTAAAACCGCCGGCACGGGCCGGAGCATTTCCATTAAAGACGGGCAGGGCCGCACCCTGAAGGAATGGAAATTTGCAGACGCCAAAGACGGCAAAAAAGGGATGATCATCCCGGTGAAGGAGCTGCAGGCACTCGAAAAACAACATGGCGGCGGCCAGCTCACCATGCATTATGCAGCAGCAGAGCTGCCGCAGGGACAGCTGCTGGCGGCGTTGTAAAAGGGTTCCCCCCTCCCGGAAGCAGGGAGGGGGACCAACCTGAACCGGGTTACTAACCTTTGTCCCGTTCCACCCCTTATTATGTCGCTTTTACCTACCCCTGCCATCCCTTGCAACCCCTAGCTTTGTACTACTAATCATCCGCAATATGGCAAATTCCATGAAAAGTGCGCCCGCAGCTACCATAGATGCATATATTGCCGGCTTTCCCCGGGATGTGCAGGACATCCTGCAGCAGGTGCGCGCCATCATCCGGCAGACCGTGCCGGATGCCGGGGAAAAGATCAGCTACGGCATACCCACGTTTACATTGCATGGCAGGAACCTGGTGCACTTTGCGGCGTTCAAACATCATATTGGTTTTTACCCTACGCCTGCGGGGCAGGAAACATTCAGGGAAGCGTTGTCTGTATACAAAACAGGGAAAGGATCGGTACAGTTCCCGATAGACCAGCCCATGCCGCTGCACCTTATCACCAGGATCGTACAGTTCCGGGTGAAGGAAGTAACGGCCAAAAACAAAAAGAAATAACGGAAACGCCTGTTCCCCCCTTACGCGGAATATACCTTCCGGGACTGCATTCCCCAACGGCGCCGCTTCCAATCCCGGCACTTCCATTAATGCACTCACTACGCTGCAAAATGCCATTGCCGGTGTAACAGCCGGCGGCACCATTTACATGCGCGGCGGCACGTACGCGTATTCCGTTACTATCGTGATCGCGGAAAACAATAGCGGCACTGCGTCTGCCAACAAGCGTATCGTAGCCTACAATGGCGAAACGCCGGTGCTGGACTTTTCCGGCCAGGCCCTGTCTACCTTCAATCGTGGTCTTGTGCTGGACGGCGATTACTGGTATATCAGCGGCCTGACCATTACCGGCGCAGGCGATAACGCCTGCTGCTGCCCGGGGGCAATGTTTTCCGGGGATGCATTTCCCATCACAATATTGATGACGGCTGGGATCTTTATGCCAAGTCGGAAACCGGCCCGATAGGGCGGGTAACGCTGGAAAACTGTATTGCGTATGAGAATGGCCACCTGACCAATGGCAGCACCTCCGGTAACGGCGACAAGAACGGCTTCAAGCTGGGCGGCTTCAGTATAGCGGTGAACCATATCGTGCGCCGCTGCATGGCGTTCAATAACGGGCATCACGGGTTTACAGACAACAACAACCCCGGCAATATAGAAGTATCCAATAACACCAGCTATAACAAGGAGGAGTCCAATTTCAATTTCAGGGAAGGCAGCAGCGCCACCCTGCGGATTATAAAGCAATAGGTCATATGCTGCCTCCCTGCCATCCAGCTGTTGTGCAAGCGGTGAAGCAGGGAAATAAAAATCAGGACAGCTTCCGGATCACCGGCGGCTGCCCTGATTTTTGTTTTTGCTTTTTTATTTTTTATATCTACAGCTCCCTTACCCAGATATTGCGGAAGCTGATCGGTTCGCTCTTGTCGCCATGGGCTTGCAGCTTGATGGGGCTGGCGCCATGCGCTTTTTCGTAGGAAGCCTTGCCGATATAGCGGGTAGGCCCCTGTAATTCGGTGTTGTTCTGTACCAGTATGCCGTTGTGGAACACGGTAACTCGGGCGGGCGATTTCAGGGAGCCGTCGTCATTAAAGCGGGGAGCAGTCCATATCACGTCAAAGCTCTGCCATTCGCCGGGTTTCCTGCAGGCATTTACCAGCGGGGGCGTTTGTTTGTAGATGCTGCCGGCCTGCCCGTTCACGTAAGTGGCATTGTTGTAGTTGTCCAGCACCTGCAGCTCGTAGCCGGCATCACCGCGGCCAATGGAGGCCAGGAAAATGCCGCTGTTGCCGCGGGCCTGTCCTTCGCCGGTAATGTTGGCCGGTATGCGGTACTCAATATGCAGCTGGTAGTCGGTAAAGGAACGTTTGGTCTGTATGTTGCCGGTGCTTTTATCCACCGTTATCACGTTGTCCGCTACCTTCCATTTGGCCGGCTGGCCGGGATGGTCTACAGATTCCCATTCATTCAGGTGCTTGCCGTCAAACAGCAGCACTGCATCTGCAGGGGCGTCTGCAAAGGTTTTGCCCGGTGTTACCACTTTGGGCACAGGCGACCATACTTCCGTGTCTTCCGGCTTGGTTTGTGCAAATGCAGCCGTGGTCAGCACCACGGCACCAGCCATTACAAGTACTTTCTTATACATAATCAGCATATTTTGATCCCCTAAAATTAAAAATTGCGGGAATAAATCTAGGGTAAATTAGTATGTGCGGTCCAGGTATGTCCCTGCCGCGCGATCAGCGCCTCCGCGTTTTCTGGTCCCCAGGTACCTGCCTGGTAGTTGGGAAAGTCCAGGGAATCATGCGTCTCCCAGGTCTCCAGTATGGGCGTGATCACGTCCCAGGCCGCCAGCACCTGGTCGGAGCGCATGAACAGGGTGGCGTCGCCCCGCAGCGCGTCCAGCAATAGCGTTTCGTAGGCTTCGGGGGTTTTGGCGCCGGCATTCTCGTAGTTGAACACCATTTCCACGGGGTTCAGGCTCATTTCCAGGCCCTGCTTTTTGGCGGTAAAGCGCAGGCGGATATCCATACGCGGTTGTATGTTGATGATAAGCCGGTTGGGCGAAAGGTTATGGGCGTACTCGTCCGGGAAGGTGGCATGCGGCACAGGGCGGAACTGTATGGTAATGGAGGATGTTTTTTCCTGCATGCGCTTGCCGGTGCGCAGGTAAAAGGGTACGTCCTGCCAGCGCCAGTTGTCCAGGTAGAACTTGATGGCCGCGTAGGTCTCCGTGTTGGAATCGGGTTTTACGCCCGGCTCTTCGCGGTAGCCGGCCACCTGCTGCCCTTTTATCCAGCCGGCGCCGTACTGTCCCCTTACAGCGTACTTGTACACTTCTTCATGCTTCAGGGGGCGGATGGCGCGCAGCACGTCCACCTTCCGGTTCCGGATCTCCTCTGCTTCAAAGGACACCGGCGGCTCCATGGCGATCATGCAAAGTACCTGCAACAGGTGGTTCTGTATCATATCGCGCAGCGCGCCCGCACCTTCGTAGTAGCTGCCCCGTTGTTCCACGCCCACCTGCTCTGCCACGGTGATCTGCACATAGTCAATATAGCTGCGGTTCCACAGGGGCTCAAACAGGGCGTTGGCAAAACGGAAGGCCAGTATGTTCTGTACCGTTTCCTTGCCCAGGTAATGGTCTATCCGGTATATCTGGCATTCATGAAAGGTTTTGATCAGCAGGTCATTCAGCGCAGTGGCCGTCTCCCGGTTATGGCCAAACGGCTTTTCCACGATAATGCGGTCGGCCTTTACATTGCCTGCAATGCCGGTGCGCCCCAGGTTAATGGTGACCGGTGCAATGAAATGCGGCGCTACAGACAGGTAGAAAAGCCGGTCTGCACGCGTGCCCCTGGCCGTATCCAGCGCCTCCAGCTTGTTGCCCAGCAGGGTATAGAATTCCGGGTCATTGATGTCTGATACCAGGTAATGCACCCGCGACCTGAAATCGTTCCACCTGGCCTCCTCCGGCGTGCCGCTGCGCGAAAATTCCGTCAACCCTTTCAGCAGGTGCTGGTGGTAAGCGGCATCGTCAAAATTTTCCAGCCCCAGTCCTATGATGTTGAAGCTTTCCGGCATCCAGCCTTCGATAAACAGGTTGTAAAAGGCCGGTATCAGTTTTCGTTTGGAGAGGTCGCCCGTGCCGCCAAAGATCACAATCACGGAGGGAGACGCTTTTTTTGCTGGTTTCATCTGTTAATATTACAATGGTGCTTAAAGATGAGGAAAGATACTAATTATTGTGGCCATCCGGGCATCTTTCCATACTGGCGCAAGGCGTCACTGCCGCTGCAGGTAATAATCGGGGCAGGAGGGTAAATTTTTGTAAATTGGGGATAACGTTGATACGAAAAAAATGGCCCGATCAGACAATAACATCCCCGAACGCTTTACCTGGGCGGCGCAGGTGCTGTCCGTAGCCCCGGCAGACACCCTGCTGGAGCTGGGCTGCGGTGCGGGGATACTGGCAGGGCAGGTAGCGGCACTGCTTGGCAAAGGAACGATCACCGCCATTGACCGCTCGGCCCCTATGATCAGCAGGGCGTCCCGGAGGAACGCCACGTTCATTGAAAAGAATAAGGCCCGTTTCATACAGGCCGACATTGCAGATGCTCCACCGGGAAAAGCGGAGCGCTACAACAAGATCTTCGCATTTAATTTCAGCACCTTCTGGAAAGACCCCGCCGCTACACTGGCATTTGTACGGCGGCATTTAAGGCCGGGCGGGCAGTTTTACCTGTTTTACCAGCCACCGCATAATGTAACCCGGGAAATGGCCGCACAGGCCAGGGAAAAGCTGGAGCAGCACGGTTTCCGCGCCGCGCATACCATTATCAAAGCGCTGGCGCCAGCTGCTGCCTTCTGCATTATGGCTGTACCCTATGAACCCTGAGGCCCGTGCATTCCCGTGATTTTTTTTATTTTTAGTCTGACAACTTCAGGACAACCTATATCAAAGCGGGCTAACACCTTGGAATTACACGGGAATTTAAATAATGAAAAGGAGCTGCTTTGCCGGATCGCTGCAGGGGATCAGCGTGCCTTCTCCCTGCTGGTGGACACCTATGCTGCCGGTATTTACGCCCACGTGCTGACCTATATAAAGGAGCCTGCCCTTTCTGAAGAGATCACCCAGGATATTTTCCTGAAAATATGGTACCTGCGCGCCAGCCTGCCCGGTATTAACAATTTCCCTGGTTACCTGCACGTCATTACCCGCAACCGTACCATCTCGGAATTAAGAAAAGCGCTGGGCCGGCAGGGCACAGCGGATGTAACGGAGACGGCCGACCTGCTCACGCCCTCGTTGCAGCTGGAATACCGCCAGTTGTCAGACATCCTGCTGCGGGGCATAGAGCTGCTGCCCCCGCGCCGCAGGCAGGTGTTCCGCATGAGCCGCTTTGAAGGCATGAGCTACGAGCGCATAGCAGGAGAGCTGGGCATTTCCAAAGGCACGGTGAATGAGCATATGGTACAGGCCCTGCTCTTTCTCCGTTCCTATCTAAAGCGACATACGGACAATGCTGTGCCCCTGCTGCTCCTGCTGGTATATGAGCTGCTGTGAAAATTTTTTTAAAAAAATTTCCCTTGCACCCTATTGCTTTCCTTTTTGCCGCGTCTATTTAAACGAACAGCGTATGAATTCTGAACA
>Ga0164243_10001124_pt1 | contig 46094 bp, 40 predicted proteins | sample OricompcompostOP_FD_108781 | JGI IMG/M metagenome (GOLD analysis project Ga0164243, IMG submission 108781) | Organic Plus compost microbial communities from Emeryville, California, USA - Original compost - Organic plus compost (OP) | ecosystem: Engineered > Solid waste > Mixed feedstock >...
CGCACGCCTGTCCGAGCTGTCGTTCGAGGAGATCGCCCGGCCACACGTCGCCGACCTCGCCGCGCGGGTCCACGACTCGGCGTCGATGGCGGTCCTCGACGGCACCGACATCCGGTACGTGGTACGCGCGCCCACCGTGCGGATCATGCGGGTGGCGATCACCCTCGGCACACGCTTTCCCGCGTACGCCACCGCCCTGGGTCGGGTCCTGCTCTCCGGTCTGCCGGCCGCCGACGCGGAGCGGGTGCTGGGCGCGACGGAGCCGCGGGCCTTGACACCGTCGACCCTTGTCGATCCCGCCGCTCTGGGTGCCGCGGTCGCCGCCGCGCGCCGCGACGGACACACCCTCGTCGACCAGGAACTGGAGGAGGGACTGCGCGCGGTGGCAGTGCCGGTCCGGGACCGCGACGGGCGGGTGGTCGCCGCGGTCAACGTCGCCACGCACGCGAGCCGCGGCACACCGGCCGAGACACTCGCCCGCCTGCTGCCGCCCCTCACGGCCGCCGCCCGCGCGATCGAACGAGACCTCGCGACGCGCCGCCCGGAATAACTCTCGGAAAAAGGCGTTGCTCCAAGTGGACGGGCGCGTCTACCGTATTCACAGAAGTTCCGACCTCGAAGCTCAGGCCAACAAAGGAGACCCGGCATCATGTCGTGGCAGCCCAACGCCATACCGCAGCGGCTCACGCCGTGTGGTCTCGCGGGCATGCCCTATGCCGGGCGAAGCCTAGAAGCCACCGCCAGCGAGAAGCCGATCCACGCGGGACGGCGGGCGAGATAGCGCAGACAATGCGCTCACGCCGCCCCTCCCGCATCGGGACCGGGCGGCGTTTCTGTTTCCCCACAACCGATCCAACTGAAGAAGCAAGACCCTCGTAGGGGTGTGGCGCAACTGGTAGCGCACCGGCCTCCAAATCCGGTGGTTGCAGGTTCGAGTCCTGTCGCCCCTGCTCTCCTACCGACCCTATCGGGCCGGCCGGAATCGTGGTTTGAAAACTCCACAGTGGATGGCATTTTGACCTCGGGCCGGGCCCCGGGCCACCGTCGGGTGGGCCGGGCCGGCGCCGAGGAATCGCATAGTGCCCGACGTCGTCGACGACCAGGTCGGCGCCGCGCGGGTGCGATCGGGTACGACCGGCTCGGTGACCGGGCCTGCTTTGGGAGCAGGACGTGCGGGGTTCGACTCCCCGGTACCCGACATTCATGGGCTGCACGTCACCGGTGTGCGGGGATGCTCGGCAGGCATCTCGTGAGGGGTTCGACACCCCTGCGGTCCACGCCATGCCGATCAACTCAGACGGCGGAGCGCCTGGTTGAAGCCCAGGAGGCGCGTGGTTCGAGTCCACGGGTCGGCACGTTGGCGCGGGAATCCACGGGGTCGGGTATCCCCGCCCGCGCGAGATCCATGGGCCGTCGGAGCAGATGGAAAAGCTCGTCGCGTTCTCAGCGCGAAGATCAGGGGTTCGAGTCCCCTACGGCCTACGCAACATGCCACGCGATCGAGGTGTTGGTGGTGACACTCCTGTCTTCCAAACAGAGGTAGCGGGTTCGACTCCCGCCGGTCGCTCAACGGTGGGGATTCGGCTAATCGGCAGCGCCGCGGGGTTTTGGCCCCCGAAGTGGAGGTTCGAGTCCTCCATCCCCAGCCGTGTGCTCGTGATGGAACCGGTAGACATGCTGGGCTCAAACCCCAGTGCCCGACGGGCGTGAGGGTTCGACCCCCTCCGAGCACACCACGGTTCGAGCCCGGGCGTCGGCTCGCATGCGGTTGTAGCTCAGTTGGAAGAGCGCGACGTTGCCATCGTCGAGGTCCCGGGTTCGAGTCCCGGCAGCCGCTCCACGATCACCGGGTCAGTCTCCGGCACGCCGTACGCATGCTCGTTCGCCGGGTCGCCGAGATCCACGAGGCCCAACCGGACCGCCTGATGGGCATCTACCCCATGCCCACCGTCGTGCGGCTCGTCCGCTACGTCGTCACCAGATGGCGGTACACCACCGGCCCGGCCTGGTCGCGGCAGAGTGTTCTCGCCCGCGACCACCACGTGTGCGTCTTCTGTGGTGGCCACGCCACGACCGTCGACCACATCCTGCCGCGCTCCCGCGGCGGCAAGAACACCTGGTTGAACACCGCGGCCGCGTGCGACGGCTGCAACCAGCGCAAGGGCGACCGCACCCCGGCCGAGGCCGGGATGAGCCTGCGGTTCGAGGCGACGACCCCGTCGTGGGCGTCTCTGGCCCGGCGCTGATCGTGCGGCCCGGCGGTTGTCTCGCCGGCCGCGCCCTTCCCGGATCGTCTAGTCGGTAGGACGCCGCGCTCTGGACGCGGAAGGCTAGGTTCGAATCCTGGTCCGGGAGCAGCCTCTAACCGGCAGGCATCTAATGGTCGCATATGGAGCTCGTGATAGTTCGGTGCATGTGGCGAGGCCAAGGCGATAGGACGACGACCCTCTGCACGGGCAAACGCAACGGTCCAAGGGCACGCGCTCAGGATCGGGGTGAACGTGGAACACCTCCCACCGATCCCTGCGAACACGCCCATTCTCCAGGACGGCAGGCGGCTCGAACCGAAGGCGCTTGCGGAGGCGATCCGGACTTCCCAGTCCTGGGCCGAGGTCATGCGCAAGTTGGGCTACTCCGGGTTCTCTGGCTCCCGCTACTCCCGCGCGAAGCTTCTCGCAAAGGCGGCGGGGCTGGATTCCTTCCATCTCCCGGCGGTGTGGAACAAGCGTGCACTTCAGGCAGACGAAGTGCTGCCCTTCTCCGCGCCGACATCCGATCGGAACATCCGCACCACAGCGATCGGAGAGGCGGTCTCGTGGTTCCTTCGGCGGGGCTACACCCCGTCCATACCGGTCGAGCCGACCCGATACGACCTCGTCGTCGAGTCAGACGACGACTTGAAGAAGATCCAGGTCAAGACCACGACGCTGCGGCGCAAGGGTCTGTACCAGGCTGAGATCGGGCGCCAAGCATATGCTCCCGACATCGCGGTTGGCTCGAACGGACACCGGGCTCGGACACCATACAAGGCCGGTGAGGTAGACCTGTTCTTCATCGTGACCGGTTATGGTGACAAGTACCTGATCCCGCTCGGCGCAACGAATCAAGCGCTCGTGATTGCGCTGGACCGGAAGTACGCGGCCTACCGCGTCGAATCAGCGCAGTCGACAGGTGGAGCAGCTCGTGGAGGTTCGAATCCTCCGCTCCCAGCGCAATGCCCTCGTAGCCCAATGGCAGAGGCAGCGGTCTGAGGGGCCGTACGGTGCGCGTTCGAATCGCGCCGAGGGCACGCCGGCGTAGCTCAGCCTGGTCAGAGCTGTCGTCTTGTAAACGGAGGGTCACCGGTTCGAATCCGGTCGCCGGCTCCACGCCGCCGTAGCTCATCCGGTAGAGCGCCGACTTCGCAAGGCGGAGGCAGGGGGTTCGACTCTCCCCGGGTCCACGCACCACATGCGCGCCTGGCTCAACTGGCAGAGGCGCCTGGCTTAGGACCAGGAGGTTCGGGGTTCGAATCCCCGGGGTGGGCACGCATCACGTGATGAAGCCGCTGCGCGTCCACCTCGTTGGGTGGGAAGGCGGCCGGCGGGAACCGGCAGGATCGTAACCTGGCCGGGCTCGGTAGGCCCATGCGCCGTCGAGCTTCCTGGGCTCGTAGCTCATCTGGTAGAGCGCCGCTCTTGCAAAGCGGAGGTGGCTGGTTCGAGACCAGTCGGGTCCACACATGCCTTGTCGGTCCGGTCTGGAACGGACGCCCGCCTGTCACGCGGGAGAACACGGGTTCGAATCCCGTACAGGGCGCCATGGAAGGATGGCCGAGAGGTCGAAGGCGCCGCCCCGCTAAGGCGGACCGGCTAGTCCGGCGCGGGTTCGAATCCCGCTCCTTCCGCCAACTCGTCGTAGCTCAGCAGGTCAGAGCGTCGCCCTGATAAGGCGGAGGCCGATGGTTCGAACCCATCCGACGAGACGCATGCCCCGGTGGCGCAGTTGGAGAGCGCGCGACGCTACGAACGTCGAGGCCGCAGGTTCGAGTCCTGCTCGGGGCACTTCTCCTAGCCGGCCGCGCCGCTCTCGTCGAGCGTCCCGGCAAGCGCCGCCAGCAGCGCCTGCGGCGACTTACGCACCGCGTCCGCGAGGGTCTCGAACCCCATCAGCCCGCACCTCACCACCCCGGCCAGCAGCCGCGTGCTCTCGTCGAGGCTCTCGACCTTGACCAGGTCGTTCATCGCGGCAGTATCGCCGGCGAGCGAGGCCCGGTAGATCGCGACGGCTCGGCGCTGGACCTCGACCGGTCGAAACCGGAAGACGGCTCGCCGGGAGCAGCATCGGGCATCGGTGGCCCACCGGGGTCCTTCGCGGCGATCGCAAGCGCCAGCTCCGACAACGCCGCCTGCGGGTCCTTGTCGCACGCGAACGCCCACAGGTTGATCGCCTGGACGGCCACGGTCGCCAGCCCGCCGACGACCAGGTCGATCTCGTCCTTGTCGCAGCCGGCGGTGAGGCCCTCGACGAGGAGGCCGGGCTCGTGTCCCATGACGAGGCCACTGAGGCACCGTAGCGGTCGATGCCCGCGGCGGACAGGGGTGACAGGGAGATCACCTGATCGTGGTTAACGGGACGTGGCGCAGTTTGGTAGCGCGCTCGCTTCGGGAGCGAGAAGTCGTCGGTTCAAATCCGGCCAGCCCGACCATGGAGGACAGCGCGGCGTGGTGCCGCAGCCGGTCTCGAAAACCGGAGCCGACCGAAAGGTTGCGGGTTCAACTCCTGGGTCCTCCGCCATGCCCCGTTAGCTCAGCCTGGAAGAGCGGCCGACTCTTAATCGGAAGATCGCAGGTTCGAATCCTGCACGGGGCACCACCACGATGCGGCGCGTGCCGGACGCACAGCACGATCTTCCAAGTCGAGCGTCGTCGGGTTCGACTCCCGGGCGCCGCGCCGCACTTCTCCCGCTAGCTCAACGGACAGAGCACCCGCCTCCTACGCGGACTGTCGAGGTTCGAATCCTCGGCGGGAGACCAGATCAGCAGCATCTTGCGCCGTTAGCTCAGCCCGGTCGAGCAGCCGACTTTTAATCGGCCACACGGGGGTTCGAATCCCCCACGGCGCACTTGCGGGATGGAGGAGTTCGGTCGTCCTCGTCGGCCTCATAAGCCGAAGCATCGCGGGTTCAAATCCCGCTCCCGCTACCACGTTCCGGTAGCTCAGCCTGGTAGAGCGCCTGCTCGACACGCAGGAGGTTCGGGGGTTCGATCCCCTCCCGGGACACGCATGGCGCGGTGGACGAATTTGGGAGAGTCGCCCGGCTTTCACCCGGGACACGTTGCGGGTTCGAGTCCCGTCCGCGCTACCCATTCCCTTGTAGCTCAATTGGCAGAGCAGGCCCCTGTTAAGGGCAAGGTTTCCGGTTCGAGGCCGGGCGAGGGAGCGAGGGATGTCGCGCATAAGCGCCGGCCGTAGAGGCCAGTGCCGGGGTTCCTAGGCCCGTACTTCGAAGGGTGGTATCCCCCAAGCGTTTGCCCAAGGAGGAGCCGGCCCGGCTTCGGAAACGCCGTTGGAAGCGGCGTGCGCTCGCGGGCGCCGTGGGTTCGAATCCCACCTCCTCCGCCAACCGTGCGCCGGAGCCCACCTGGTTGGTGGGACCCGCCTTATAAGCGGGCTGTGGTCGGTTCGATCCCGACCCGGCGCACGCCGACGATTCGCCTGCGTAGCTCAACGGGAGAGCGCCTGGTCCACACCCAGGAGGTCGGGGGGGTTCGATACCCTCCGCGGGCACGGTGGCTGTAGCTCATCGGCAGAGCGCCCGGCTGTGACCCGGGAGGAAGTCGGGTCGGCACCGACCAGTCACCCCAAGGGAGCGCGCCACCGACGGTGAGGTGGGGCCGGCTGTAACCCGGTTGCCTTGTGCTCAGGGGGTTCGAATCCCTCCGCTCCCACCATGCCCTCGTAGCTCAGTTGGAAAGAGCGCGGCCCTCCGAAGGCCGAGGTCGGGCGTTCGAGCCGCCCCGCGGGCACGTCATGGTTCGATGCGGTGGTCGGTCTGCAAACCCAGTCTCCGCCAGATTTCCACGCCATCCACTGTGGAATAGGCGCAGGAGGACGTTGGCTGTCCAGCGCGGACTCATATCCCGCGCGTGCCCGGATCGACACCGGGGCCTGCGACGCGAGACGCGGGCGCCGCAGCCGTCGAACGGGGGGCTTCCAGCCGCAGGCTCCGGTCTGATATAACCTATAGGCTGCCGGCACGAGGATGGGAGCACGGGCAATTGCCCAACAACTGAGCGCGCCGAGGTACCGGTTTCGGGCGAATGGAGGCGATCCGGATGGATCCACGATCGACGCCTGCGACGGTCGCCGAGGCGTACCTGGCGCTGCTGAGAGATCGTGGCGTCGATCGATTGTTCGTCAACGCGGGCACCGACTTCGCTCCGGTCGTCGAGGCGTACGCACGTCGCAAGGAGTCCAGTCTCGACTTTCCAGAGCCGATCGTCTGCACTCACGAAAATCTCGCCGTGTCGATGGCGCATGGCGCCTACCTGGCCAGCGGCCACCCGCAAGCGGTCATGCTGCATACCAACGTCGGCACAGCGAACGCGATATGTGCAGTCATCAATGCCAGCCGTGACCGGATTCCCATCATGGTGACCGCTGGGCGCACTCCCCTCTTCGAGCGCCCGGTGCTGGGGGCCAGGAGCTCCAGCATCCATTGGGGTCAAGAGATGTACGACCAGGGTGGGATGCTCCGCGAACTCGTGAAGTGGGACTACGAGTTGCGCGATGGTGTGCAGGTCGATCACGTCGTGGACCGGGCGTTGAACGTGTCCATGGCGCAGCCCCGTGGACCCGTCTACCTCACACTTCCACGCGAAGTGCTCGCTCGCCCGGCAGACCCGGCCACGCTGGGACCACGCGTCACCGCTGTGCCGACCGAGCCATATCCGAGTCAGGCGTCAGTGAGCGAGCTTGCTGACCTGCTGGTCAAGGCGCGGTTCCCGATGGTGGTCGTCACGGCCTCGGGCTTGGACCACCGATCGGTGGTTGCCCTGGAGCGGCTGTGCGAGCGGTTCGCGATCGGCGTGCTGGAGGTAAAACCGCGCTGTTACAACGTATCGCCGTCGCATCGGATGCACCTGGGTTACGACGGCCGATCCGCTTTCGACGAAGCCGACGTCGTGTGTGTGCTCGATGTCGACGTGCCGTGGGTCACGGCCACGATGCGGCCCGCCGAAGGCGCGGTCGTGGTGCAGTGTGGGCCGGACCCGAGCTTCACGCAGTACCCGATGCGGACTCACCGCGCGGACCTGGCGATCACGGCGGGCACCCAATGCTTGCTCGAGATGCTGCTGTCGACGCTGGCCGAGCGGCCGCCCGTCGACGAGGCGCGTCGTTCACGGATCGAGCGTGTGGCGAGCGCCGAACGACGCCGGCGGGAGGCGTTGGTGGTGGCCGAACTGGAGTCGGGCGGCAGGATAACGAAGGCGTTCATGAACCGTGCGCTCGCCGAGGTCCTTCCGACCGATGCGACCGTCGTCAACGAGTACTGGGCGCGACCGGAGCAGCTACCGATCCGCGATCCGGGCAGCTACTTCGGTACTCCGGTTGCGGGTGGGCTCGGTTGGGCCCTGCCGGCCGCCCTCGGAATACGCCTCGCACAACCCGAACGCACGGTGGTTGCGACGCTAGGAGATGGCGCCTACCTGTTCGCGAACCCAGCGGCCTGCCACGACGCGATGGCGATGCACAATCTACCGGTGCTGACGATCGTGTGCGCCAACCGAAAGTGGGGCGCGGTCGAGCTGTCGACGTTGGGGATGTATCCGACCGGGCACACGGCTGCCGCCGGAGAGCTCACGCCGCTGGCAAGGCTGAACCGGACAGCCGCGTTCGAGCGTTACGCGCAGGCCTCCGGCGGTCACGGTGAGGCTGTTACCGATCCTGACGAGCTGGTGCCGGCGCTTCGACGCGCGCTCCATGCCGTGCGGGTCGAACACCGGCAGGCGCTGGTGAACGTCGCCTGCGACTAGCTCAGCGGGTGCGAGGGAAGCCGAGATCCACCGTCGACGTCGCCGGATCGGGCCAGCGGGACGTGACCACCTTGCCCCGGGTGTAGAAGCTCACGCCCTCTGGGCCATAGATGTGCGTGTCGCCGAACAGTGAGCTTCGCCAGCCACCGAACGAGTAGTAGGCCACCGGCACGGGAATCGGGACGTTGATGCCCACCATGCCGACCTCGACGTCGAACTGGAACCGTCGGGCCGCCCCGCCGTCGCGGGTGAAGATGGCGACGCCGTTGGCATACGGATTCGCGTTGACGAGCGCCACAGCGTCGTCATAGGTGTCGGCGCGCACGACGCAGAGCACCGGGCCGAAGATCTCGTCGCGATAGACGCTCATGTCGGTCGTGACGTGGTCGAGCAGGGTCGTGCCGAGGAAGAAGCCGCGCTCAGGCAACGGGAACTTCCCGGGGCGCCCATCGACCACTACAGACGCACCCGACTGCTCGCCGGCGCCGACGTAACCGGCGACGCGGTCCCGATGATCGGCCGTGATCAGTGGTCCCATCTGGCTCTGCGGGTCACGACCGTCGCCGATTCGGAGCTGAGGAAGTCGGACCGCGATCGCGTCGACCAGTCGGTCGCCGACGTCACCGACGGCGACCGCGACCGAGATCGCCATGCAACGCTCGCCCGCCGCGCCGTACGCGGCCGACACGGCGGCGTCCGCCGCGAGGTCCACATCGGCGTCCGGCAGGACGACCATGTGGTTCTTGGCGCCACCCAGAGCCTGCACCCGCTTGCCGTGTGCCGTGCCGGTTTGGTAGACGGAGCGGGCGACCGGGGTCGACCCGACGAAGCTGACAGCGGCGACGTCCGGATGGGTGAGGACGGTCTGTGCCGCCTCGGCATCGCCCTGCACGACGGTCAGGACGCCGTCCGGCAGGCCGGCCCGCTGCCACAGACGAGCCAGGAACAGCGATGCGGACGGGTCCCGTTCGCTCGGCTTGAGCACGAACGCGTTGCCGCAGGCGATGGCGTTGGCACACATCCACAACGGCACCATGACCGGGAAGTTGAACGGCGTGATTCCTGCGACCACGCCGAGCGGCTGCCGTATCGAATAGACGTCGACCCCGGTGGACGCCTGTTCGCTGAAGTCGCCCTTCAAGAGTTGGGGGATGCCGCACGCGAACTCGACATTCTCCAACCCGCGGGCGACTTCACCGGCCGCGTCGCTGAGCACCTTGCCGTGCTCGGCGGTGACGATCGCGGCCAGTTCGCCCGCGTGCTCGGCCAGTAGTTCACGGAAGCTGAACAGGATCGCCGAGCGCTGAGACAGCGAAGACCGCCGCCACTGCCTGGCCGCCGAGACGGCCGAGGCGACCGCCGTGCGGGTCTCTTCATTCGAAGCGAGGTCCACCGTCGCGGTCTGACGTCCTGTGGCCGGGTCGAACACCGGACTCGTTCGACCAGACCGACCGGTGACGAAGGCCCCGGAAATCCAATGCTCAATCTGCTGCACGGGCCGAACGGTACGCGTCAGGGCCTGGCCACACAATGAGGACAATGTAGTGTTACAAAGTGATCCGAGCCATTCAAGACCGCATGCTGGAGCCGACGTCGCGTGGGTTGGCCCAGGCCATCGGACGGGCCGTCAGCGACGGAGCACTGGCACCGGGCGACCGGCTGCCACCCATCCGGGTCGTTGCCCGGGAACTGATGCTCTCCCCGACCACGGTGAGCGCCGCCTGGTCACTGCTGAACCGCTCGGCGGTCATCCGGACCGACGGACGGCGGGGCACCGTGGTCGCACCAGAGGTGACGGCTGGGCCGAACCGATACCGACTCGCCCTGGCCCGCTCCTCCGACTTCGTCATCGACCTGTCGACCGGCCTCCCCGATGTTCGCCTGCTGCCCGACCTGACCGTGGCGCTCAGCCAGCTCCGGACGAACCATCCGCCCGAGAGCTACCTCGACGATCCGGTCGTCGCGGAGCTGGAGAGCTTCCTCCGCGAGTCCTGGCCCGGCCCGGTCGATGCGATCACCATCGTCGATGGCGCGATGGACGCTCTGGACCTCGTCGCCAGTGCGTTGCTCGCCTACGGCGACCGCGTCGCCGTCGAGACGCCGTGCTTTCCGCCGCTGCTCGACCGGCTGGAGCAGGCCGGCGTCGAGGTGTTGCCGGTCAGGTTGGACGACGACGGCCCCCTGGTGTCCTCGGTCGCGGCCGCGGCGGGCGCGGGGGCGAAGGCCCTGTTCCTGCAGCCGCGGGCGCAGAACCCGACGGGCGCCGCCGTCACGACGGCGCGCGCCGCGCAGATCGCCGCCGTGCTGAAGTCGGCCGACGTGCTGGTCGTGGAGAACGACTCAGCCGGTGCGGTCGCCAGCCAACCGCTCGTGAGCATGGCCGTGGCGCTCCCCCAGCGCACGGTCCACATCCGCAGCTACTCCAAGTCGCACGGCCCCGACCTCCGGCTCGCGGCGGTGGGTGGACCACGACGGCTGATCGAGTCGATGGTCGAACGCCGACGCCTCGGGCAAGGCTGGACGAGCCGGCTCCTGCAACGGCTGCTGCTCGGGCTCTTGACGACGCCCGCCTCGATCGCACAGGTCGAGCGCGCCCGGACCGAGTACGCCCGGCGTCGCCGCCTTCTCGTCGACGCGCTGTCCGAGCGTGGCATCCGCGTCGGGGGCAAGGACGGCGTCAACCTGTGGCTCCCGGTCGTCGACGAGTCCGCCGCCCTCGTCCGCCTCGCCAGCCAGGGCATCGGCGTCGCGGCCGGCGCACCCTTCGGCATCGGCGCCAGTGTCGGGGCCTTCGTGCGGGTCACGTGCGGCCTGCTCGCGGACGGCCACGCCGACGTGGCGACGCAACTCGCCGTCGCCGCGACCCGCCCCGCGAGCGGCGCACCACGGTGACGCCGGGCCGGGCCCACAGCCGCGCGTCACGATGTCACCCGCGGCGGTTGGCCCCTCCACCGGGCACCGGCACCTGATACGCCTCGGCAACCAGTTTGTGGACGACGGAGCCGAGTTCGGCCGGATCCCAGCTTGAACCCTTGTCCACCGTCGGCCCGTGCCGCCAGCCCTCGGCCACACCCACCGAACCACCGCCCACCTCGAAGACCTGGCCGGTGATGTGGGCGGACTCGGTGCTGGCCAGCCAGGCCACCAGCGGCGCGACGTTGTCCGGATGGCGCCGGTCCCATTCGCCGCTCGCGACCGGCGCGGCCGGCCGTCGCGGGGTGGTGGTCATCCGGGTCCGCGCAACGGGCGAGATGGCGTTGGCGGTCACGCCGTAGCTGACGAGCTCGCGGGCGGCACCGATCGTCATCGCGGCGATGCCCGCCTTCGCGGCTGAGTAGTTGGCCTGGCCCGCGCTGCCGTAGAGGCCGGCGGGCGAACACGTGTTGATGATCCGGGCGTCGTTGACCTGGCCCGCCTTGTGGCGGTTTCGCCAGTAGATCGACGCCCACCGGTTCAGCGAGAAGCTGCCCTTGAGGTGGACACGGATCACGGAGTCGAAGTCGTCTTCGCTCATGTTGAACATCATCTTGTCGCGCAGGATCCCCGCGTTGTTGACGATCGCGTCGATCCCGCCGAAGGTGTCGATCGCGGTGTCGAGAATGCGCTTCGACGCGTCCCAGTCGCCGACGTCCTCACGGCACGCGACAGCCTCGCCGCCGGCCTCTACGATCTCGTCGACCACGACCTGGGCCGCCGTCGCCGACTCCGCGGCACCGTCGAGCGCCACACCGAGATCGGCGACGACCACCTTCGCGCCCTGCCGGGCGATTTCCATCGCCTCCGACCGGCCGATGCCGCCACCAGCGCCTGTCACGATGACGACGCGCCCCGCCAACAGCTCTCCCACGAACGATCCTTTCCCGAGCCGCGAGCGCCGAGCCCGAGGTCCCGGGCGCCCTGGTTGCTGGATTGCCGGCGTGTGCTCAGAACGTGTGCCGGGCGATCACCTCGGCGACGCAGGCCGGCTTGGCACCGCCCTCCACTTCGACGGTGAACTGGTTGACGACGTGCACCGCGTCGTCGGCGACCTTCTCCACGCTGAGGTTCCTCACGCGTACGCGGATCCGCGATCCCACCGGAACGGGGGCGGGAAAGCGCACCTTGTTCAGCCCGTAGTTGACCGTCATCCGGACGCCCGGCGGTCGCGGGCTGAGTCCCCGCCCCAGCCACAACACCAGCGACAAGGTGAGGAAACCGTGTGCGATGGTGCCCCCGTACGGGCCGTCCTTGGCACGTACGGGATCGACGTGGATCCACTGGTGATCCTCGGTGGCATCGGCGAATAGGTCGACGCGGTCCTGGGTGACCTCGACCCAGTCTCCGACTCCGAGCTCCTGGCCCTGTCTCTCGAAAACGACGTCGAGTCGCTCAGTCATGGCATTCCTTTCTCAGCACGGCGACGGGTTGATGTCGGTCAGCGCCCAAACCTCTTCGGCGGTGAAGCCGGGGGCCACCGACTCGATGCCGAACACGCCGTCGCGGCGCCGGAACACCGCGAGGTCGGTGACCACGATGTCCACGCACGCCTTGCCGGTCAACGGGTACGTGCACCGTTGCACCAGCTTCGCCCGGCCGTTGGCGTCGCGGTGGTCCATCAACACGATGACCGTCCGGCCCGAGGCCACCAGGTCCATCGCACCACCGATCCCGCCGCCGATCCGGCCCGGCAGCGCCCAGTTGGCGATGCTGCCTTCGGCGTCGACCTGGTAGGCGCCCAGCACCACCACGTCCACCCTTCCGGACCGCAGCATCTCGAAGGACGTCACGCTGTCGAAATAGGAGATCCCCGCGCGTGGTGTGACGGAGACTCCGCTGGCGTTGAAGACATCCGGGTACCGCTCGTCGTCGTCGACGATCTCGCCGTAGCCGAGGATGCCGTTCTCCCCTTGCAGTGTGATGTCCCGATCAGCGATGAAGGACGAGACGTAGCTCGGAATGCCGAGGCCGAGGTTCACATAGGCTGGTTCGGGCAGCAGGTTGGCGGCGATCTCCGCGACCTGCATGCGGGTCCAGCCCACCTTGCCGTTGTATTCGTGAGGCACCTCGGCCGGACGGCGCTGCCGGTACTTCGGCAGCGTGTTCGCCACGGTCTTGCGCACCACCCGGGCGACGAAGATCCCGGGCAGGTCGATGCGCTCGGGCGGGATGCCGCCGGGCTCGACGATCTCGTCGACCTCGACGATCGCCACCCGCGCCGCCTTGGCGAAGCTGGGGCCCAGATGCCGGTTCGAGCCGCGGAACTCGATATTGCCCAACCGGTCGGCGCGGTGCGCCGCGACGAAGGCGTAGTCGACCCGGATCGCGGTCTCGAGCAGGTAGGGCTTTCCATCGAAGTAGCGGATGTCCTTGCCGTCGGCGATCCGCGTGTTCAGTGCCGTCGGGGTGTAGATGGCGCCGAGCCCGGCGCCGCCCGCGCGCAGCCGCTCGACCAGGGTTCCCTGCGGCACGAGTTCGAAAGTCATCTGCCCGCTGGACAGCAGGGTGTCGGTCGGACCGCCCTGTCCGCCGCGCGCGGTGAACGACATGATCAGGTGACGTACCCGGCCGTCCTCGACGATCGGAGCCGCCATCGGCGGAACGCCGTTGCCCACGAACGTCAGCTTCCGGCTCCCGCGCTCGTACAACGCCGTGAGCAGGCTGGCCGGCGAACCTGCGCTCGGCCCGAAGGACGACAATGCGATCGAGGCGCCGTCCTGCAGATCCGCGATCGCCGCGGCCGGTGATTCGTACACCTTGTCCATGGGCCTGTTCCCTCGCTACTTCTCTCCGAGGCCGAACAGGCGCGCCGCGTTCTCTTTGAGGATGAGGGGGCGCACCTCGGGCTTGACCTCGACCTTTTCGAAGTCCTCCAGCCACCGGTCCGGAGTGATCACCGGGTAGTCGGATCCGAAGAGCACCTTCTGCTTCAGAAGTGTGTTCGAATACCGCACCAGGTTCGGTGGGAAGTACTTCGGCGACCAGCCGGACAGGTCGATGTAGACATTCGGCTTGTGCGTCGCGATGGACAACGCCTCGTCCTGCCACGGGAAAGACGGGTGGGCGAGAACGATCGGCAGATCCGGGAAGTCGACCGCGACGTCATCGAGGAAGAGCGGGTTGGAGTATTTCAGCCGCCGTCCGCCGCCGCCGCGGACTCCGGCGCCCGCACCGGTCTGGCCGGTGTGGAACAGCGCCGGCATCCGGAACTCTTCGAGCACCTCGTACAGCGGGTAGTACTCCGTGTCGTTGGGGAAGAACGCCTGCGTCGACGGGTGGAACTTGAAGCCCTTGACCCCGTGCTCCTCGATCAGCCGGCGGGCCTGGATCACGGCGACCTTGCCCGCGCGGGGGTCGACCCCGGCGAACGGGATGACGATGTCCGAATGCAGGGCCGCCTGCTCGGCGACCTCTTCGCTGGTGACCGTTGGCAGGCGCCCGGTCGCGGTGCGCGCGTCGACGGTGAAGACGACGACCGCGATCCTGCGTGCGCGATAGTAGGCGGCCATGTCCGGCACCGTGGACGCCTTCGCCTCGGTGCCGAAGTAGCGCGCCATGGCCAGCGCGCCCTCCGACGGAGGAGCGGACGGTGCGTTCACCGACGCCGAGACGTGCGCATGCACATCGATGGCGATGATGTCCTCAAGGTTGATCACTGAGCGGCCCCCGTTCGCGCGTGTGATGGCAACGCTCCAGCAACATGGTCGACACCCTATTACGGACGATTGCCGACTGCAATGTGCGAGACTGGTCGACATGTTGCGTTGGATCACCGCCGGCGAGTCGCACGGCGTCGCCCTGGTCGGAGTCATCGACGGCGTGCCGGCCGGTATCGAGATCACCTCGGTCGACCTCGCCACCGACCTCGCCAGGCGGCGGCACGGCTACGGGCGAGGGGCACGGATGACGTTCGAGCAGGACGTCGTCGAGCTCACCGGCGGGGTCCGGCACGGAAAGACCATGGGCGGGCCGGTGGCCATCCGCGTCGGCAACACCGAATGGCCGAAGTGGGAGACCGTCATGGCCCCCGACCCGGTCGACCGGGAGACGCTGCGGGGCCAGGCCCGCAACGCCGCCCTGACCCGGCCGCGGCCCGGCCACGCCGACCTCGTCGGCATGCAGAAGTTCGACCAGGACGACGCCCGACCGATCCTGGAGCGGGCCAGCGCGCGAGAGACTGCGGCCCGGGTTGCCCTCGGCGCCGTCGCCCGGGCGTTCCTGCGCCAGAGCGTGGGCGCGGAGGTGCTCAGCCACGTGGTCAGCGTCGGCACCGCGGCTGCCCCGCCCGGCGGCCTTCCCCGTCCCGAGGACCTGCCGGCGATCGACGCCAGCCCGGTCCGGACGTTCGGGAAGACAGCCGAGGAGTCCATGATCGCCGCGATCGAGGCGGCGCGAAAGGCCGGCGACACGCTCGGCGGCGTGGTGGAGGTGTTGGTCTACGGCCTGCCGCCGGGTCTCGGCAGCCACACCCACTGGGACCGGCGGTTGGACGCCAAACTGGCCGCCGCGCTGATGGGCATCCAGGCGATCAAGGGTGTGGAGCTGGGCGACGGGTTCGCGCTGGCCCGCGTGCCCGGCTCGCAGGCACACGACCAGATCGCCCGCCGAGGCGGCCTGATCGAGCGGCTGTCGGGCCGCTCGGGCGGCACCGAGGGCGGCATGACCACCGGCGAGGTGCTTCGCGTCCGGGCGGCCATGAAGCCGATCGCCACCATCCCGCGAGCGCTCGCCACGATCGACACGGTGACGGGCGAGGCCGCGACGGCGTTCAACCAACGCTCCGATGTCTGCGCCGTGCCAGCCGCCAGCATCGTCGCCGAGGCGATGGTCGCCCTGGTGACGGCCGAAGCGGTGCTCGACAAGTTCGGCGGTGACTCGGTCGGCGAGACCGCCCACAACGCCGCCGCCTACCGGAAACGGCTGGCGGAGCGAGGGCTTTCCTGAGCGGAGCAGCCAGGTGTCGGACGGCCCGAACAGCCAGGTGCCGAGGAGGCTCCCTAGTATCGATGGCGTGTCAGACTCACCCGGCTCGCCGTCACCGCACCCGACCGCCGCGGATCGACGGGTTGCCGGGCAGGCGTCTGACACGGAGGCCGCGGGCGGTGCGACGGGAGTCACACCGGTTCGGCGGGGCCGGCGCCGGGATCCGACCATCGACACCCGCGTGGCAAACACGGTGATCGAAGTCTATGCCGAGCTCGGTTGGGCCGGGCTCAGTTTCGACGAGGTCGCCCGCCGGGCCAAGGTCGGCAAGGCCGCGCTCTATCTGCGGTGGTCCGGCAAGGAAGACCTGCTCCTGGACAGCATGGCGAGCGTTCGCGTCCGCCGGCTGCCCCGCACCCACTACGACGTGCGCGCCGACCTCGCCTCGATCGCCCATGCGCTCCTGGCCTTCTACAGCAGCCCGAGAGGGCTTGCTTTCCTGCGGATGTACGTGGAGTCGCGCTACGTCCCCGGCCTCGAGGAGCGCTGGCGCGAGCAACACACCACCCCGATGTTCCGCGAGACCCGCTCGCTCATCCACGAGGCCATCGCTCGGGAGGAGCTGCCCGAAGGGACCTCGCCGACCATCGTGCTCGATGCGCTCACCGGCGCCATCGCCAACCACGTCCTGTCGACGCCCTCGGAGCGGTTCTCCCAGATGCAGGCCAACGCCCCGGGGTATGTCGATGCACTGGTCGACCTGGTCCTGGCCGGCGCCCGCGCCTCCGGTTCCGGTTCCGGTTGATGGCGCGGAACGCGGCGCCTTCGGTGTCGAGCGTGCTCACGGCGTCATCGCCAGGGCGTGGTCGGCGACGGCCGTGTCGTCTCCGTCGCGGATGAAGGCCAACGCGTCCAGGACGGTGAGCGCGGTGTCGCTGAGCCGCACCGGGTTGCACTCGAGCAACGTCAGGTGCTCGCTCACGTAGATGTCTACCAGAGCGGCGATCAGCGTCGTCAGCTGCTCACGCTGCGGGCCCGGCGGCAGGCCCGCTGCCCGACCGACGAACGTCGAGAGCTCGTCGCCGGTCGCCGGCCAGGCGAGGAACGAGACCTCGTTGCGATCCTCGACGTCGGTTCCGCCGGCGCCGAGTGCCACCAGCGTGCCGATCGGGTCGTCGCTGATGCTCAGGAACAGGTCACGGCCCGCTGGCACCATCTCCTCCAGCAGCAGCACGCGAAGCGACGCGCCGAGCGCCTGCGCACGGTGGACGATCGACTCCTCGGCGGCCCGGAGCTGCTCGACCTCCTCGATGCCCAGCGCGATGAGGCCGTGCTGGCTCTTGTGCATGACCTCGGGGCTGACCCCTTTGAGCACGCCCCGGTCGAACGGTACGGAGGCCGGCGTCTCACCGGGCAGGTAGGCGACTGCCCGCGGCACCGCGATCCCCTGGCGTGTCAGGACGTCCTTGACGGCCTTCTCGTCCAGGGCGCGGGCGGCTGGTCGCTGTTGGGTCCGCGCCGTCCCGGCGCCGTCCGGCTCCCACGGCTCGGCGGCGTGCGCCTCCTCGGTCAGGGTGTTGAGCCACGGACCAATGCCGTCCAGCGCGTGCTCGATGCTCGGCGCCAACAAGACCGACTGCGCATTTCGATGCTGGTCGATAACGGCCGACACCGCGTCGGAGTACGCCAGTTGGGTGACGACGACCGCCGTGCCCGAGGCGGTGGCGGCGGAGACGACGTGCCGGAGCAACCGCTGGTGATCGGGCAACCGGTCGTCGGGCAGACCGAGCGTCGCGACATAGACCACGGCGCCGACCGTCGGGTCGGCGGCCACCCGCGTCACGGCCTCAGCGAACTCCTCCGGCTTGGACAGCGACTGCCCGCCCACGTCCAGGGGGTTCGAGACTTCCAGGATGCCGACCTTGCCGACCAACGCCTCCCGGGTCTCGCGGGTGAACGGATCCAGGTCGATCCCGCGATCGGCGCACGCGTCGGCGACGATGCTCGCCGCTCCGCCCGAGGCGGTGAAGACGGCCACGTTGGAGCCCTTGGGCTTCCCGTACCGATCACCGAGGGCGAGCGCGGTCGCCAGCCCTCCCATCGACATGCATTCCTGGATGCCCAACTGGAGCAGCAGGTCCGAGGCGACGGTTGGGCTTCCCGCGAGGGCGCCGGTGTGCGTGGCGGCCGCCTTCGCACCGGCCACGCTGCGCCCGGACTTCAGCGCGTACAAGGTGATGCCACGCTCGCGCAGGGCGCGAACAGCCTCGCTCAACTGCTCCCACGGCGGGACGGCCTCCAGCACCATTCCCACCTGCGTCACGTCAGGAAGCTCGGCGCAGACGCTCAGCCAGTCGGCGACGCCCACTCCCGCCCCGTTGCCGATGGACGTACCGAAGCACACGCCCACACCGAACGCGGACATCGCGGCGAAGGACCCGGCGAGCATCCCACCGCTCTGCAGAACCAAGGCGGTTCCTCCCTGCCCGAGCGGCCACGGCAGCGGCGCGCCCCAGGCCATGGCGCCCTGACGCCGGCCGATCATGCCAAGGCAGTTCGGGCCGACCAGGACCATGCCGGCGGCCTCAGCGGCCGCGATCGCCTGCGCCTCGACATCGACCCAGTAGGGGTCCTTCGTCTCGGCCAGGCCGGTCGTGATGGCCACGACACCGGCGGCACCGCGCCGCCCCGCCGAAGCGACGAGGTCGAGAAGATGTTCCCGCGCGACCGCGCTGACGACGAGGTCGACCGGCGGCGCCGCGTCGAGCGATGGGTAGCACGGAAGTCCCTGAACCACCGTGGCCCGAGGGTTGACGGGAACGATCCGACCGGTATAGCCGTGGTTTCGCAGGTTCGCCAGGGTCATGCGCCCGTAGAAGCTCGTTTCCGAGGCACCGACAATCGCGATCCCCTCGGGATCCAACAGGCGCCGCAGCGCCGCAACCTTCTTCGACCGTTCCACTGAAGCCTCCTCGAACGAAGCCACGCCTCGATGTTTGCCGATGTCTTGTCGCGGCGCTCACCGCGCGTGATAGACCGTCCGCGGCTCGGTGAACGCATGCACGCTCCAGATGCCGTTCTCCGCCCCGAGGCCGCTCCACTTCGTGCCGGCGAACGGTTGGGCGTGACCCAGCACGCCGTGAGTGTTGATCCAGACGGTCCCCGCTTCGAGGCGCTCCGCGACGGCGGCTGCCCGCTCGGGGTCCGACGACCAGACCGACGCTCCGAGGCCGAACATGGTGTCGTTGGCCCGGGATACGGCGTCGTCCAGCGAGGTGTACGAAAGCACCGGCAGCACCGGCCCGAACTGCTCTTCGTCGACGATCGGCATGCCTTCGGCGGCGTCGGAGAGGATCGTGGGCTCGTAGAAGTAACCGGCGCCGTCCAGTGCCCGGCCGCCGGCGGCGACGCGGGCGCCGGACCGAACGGCTCCGTCCACGAGGCCCGCCACCCGCTCGAACTGGGGACGATTGTTGAGCGGCCCCAGTTCGGTGTCCACGTCGAGGCCGTCCCCTACGCGGGCCGCCCTGGCTTTCGTCGCCAGCGCGTCGACCACGGCCCGGTACATGCTCGCGGGCACGTAGAGTCGTTTGACGGCCATGCAGATCTGTCCGCTGTTGAAGAAGGCCCGCCAGAAGAGCCGATCGGCGACGTCGGCCGGGTCCATGTCATCGAGCACAATGGCCGCGTCGTTGCCGCCAAGCTCTAGCAGCACTCGCTTTAGGTCGGCGGCCGCCGACACATTGACCCGCCTGCCGGTGGCGATCGATCCGGTGAAGCTGACTCCGCGTGGAATGGGGTGTTCGGTCATCCATTGGCCGAGGTCGTTGCCGCCGGAGACGACGTTGAGGGTGCCCGCGGGCACCACCTCGCGCAGGATCTCACCGAGTCTCAAGGTGGCGAGCGGCGTGAACGGCGAAGGCTTCAACACCACCGTGCAGCCGGCCCGGAAGGCCGGCGCGACGGTGTTGACCGCCATCGATATCGGAACGTTCCACGGTTTGATCGCGGCGATGACGCCGATGGGTCGACGGACAACCTCGACCAGCGCCTCGTCATCATCCTGCGCGATCGACCGTGGCAGGTCGAGCCCGGCGTAGCGACGGAACGAGTCGGCCGCCCGCTGGACGCTGCGTCTCGCGTTGGACAGTGGCATGCCCTGTTCCAGGGTCGCGACGCGAGCCAGGTCCTCGGCGCCGACGGCGAGCGCGTCCGCGCAGGCGTGCATGACCTGTCGGCGCCGCTCGAGGTCGTCGCGCCAGTCACTGAATGCCGCCTGTGCGCTGACCATCGCCGCGTCGAGCTCCTGCCTGCCGCAGTCGGGGGCCTCGGCGAACACCGCACCGGTGGCCGGGTTGGTCACGTCGAACGTGGCGTGCCCGGCGACCGCATTGCCGTCGATCGTCATGGTGAACGTCGTCATCTCTCCAGGCTCCTCACGCGTGACAGGTCACAGGATGGCGACGGCGTTCCCGGGCGAGCCCACTCCGCCGGGAAGGTTCAGCGGCACGGACACGAACAGAAAGCTCGACCTCCGCTCCACACCGCATCGCGCGCTCAGCTGGTCGAGGTCGAACAGCTCCCCGAGTGGTATGCCGAGCAGGGGAATCAGGCGCCGGTGCAGCGAGCCGACCTTCGCCGAGCCGGGCGAGACCTCGACCGCAGGATTGTCGGCCAGGACAGCCGAGACGCCCCAGTCCCAGAAGACCTCGGCCATCTCGGCCGCCCCCGACAGACCTGGCCACGTGGTCGACGACGCCATCTCCACTCGCCGCCGCGGGGCGGACGCCCGGTACAGCTTCATCCACCCGGTACGTACGCAGATGATGTCGCCGGCACGGACGCCGATCTCCTCACCTCGCATGCGGACGTCGTCCGCCGTGACCGTCGTCTCCGGTGCCAGACCACCGGCTCTGATCGCGTCGTCGCACAGATGCCCGAAGTCGAAGAGAACGCCTCGGCCGATGATGCCGATGCCCGCCCAGTGACCGATGCCCAAACGGTCGTCGTCCGGTGCGAAGTCGCCCCGGATGCCGGTGAAGAATCCGTGCTCGCGCGCCCGCACATGACGGAACCCGTCCCACTGGGTCGAGCCCTGGAGGTAGAAGTTGTCCAGCTTGTCGTCCAGGCCGTTGCGCCCCTTCGCATAGACCGTGTGGACGAGCGGCTCGCGCCCGAACATCGGCGGATCCGGTTCGGACAGCGGCAGGCACAGGGACACGGGTTCGCCGGATATCGCGGCCGCGAGGCCGCCGCGTCGTGCCTCGGCGTTGAGATTCGCGAGCGCACCGAGGTTGTCGCCGGGCGGGTAGAAGTTCCAGGCGTGCCGATAGTCCGTGTCGGCGTCGACCAAGGGCAGCTCGCGGTACGCCGGCCGCGCGGTCACGGCGAACCCACTCGGCCGTCGTAGCTCGCCAACCTCGCCAGCATGTCGACGGTCCGCGCGGCGGTGAGCTGTCCCTGGATCCGCAGGACCGGGCGGTCCACGCCCGCCATCCGCAGCCGGCGGGCCTGGGCGAAGAAGGCCTCCGGGGGCCCCAGGAGCGTGGTGTCGTGCAGCAGGTGGTCGGGCACGGACGCGCGCGCCTGGTCTCGCCGGCCACTGGACCAGAGCGCGCAGATCCGCTCAACCTCTTCGCCGTACCCGTAGCGCTCGAACAACCGCCGGTAGGCGGTGCCGTTGGCGGCGACGTACCAGGCGAGGGTCGACTTCACGTGGTGTGTCAACGTCGGGTCGTCACCCACGCCGCCGTAGCTGACCGCCGCGACCCTCGGGCGGGCGCGGCCGGCCCGTTCAGCGGCGTCGAACACGAGCTTCGTAAGGTCGGCGCCGCGCGCCGCGGAAACCCAGATCGGCAGCCACCCGTCGGCGTGGCGTCCGGCGACCTCCAGCGTCCGGCCGGACAGGCCGGCGACGTAGATCACGAGCTGTTCGCGCGGTGGCAGCGGTAACCCGAAGGGAAGGCCGGCCAGGGGAAACATATCGCCGCCTTCCGGCAGCGACCCGTAGCGGAAGACGTGGTCGACGACGCGCACCGTTTCTGCCAGTCGCGACACCGGACGAGAGAAGTCCACGCCGTGGTATTTCTGCATGAGCTGCTTGCCGCTCGTTCCCAGACCGAGGCTGAAGCGTCGGTCACCCATCGTCTCCATCACGGTCGCGGTCGCCGACGCGATCGCCGTCGGCGTGCGGCTGAAGACGTTGACGATGCCGGTGCCGAGCCCGATGCGCGCGGTCTTCACCGCGAGCTCGCCCAGGACCGAGAAGGAGTCCCGTCCGGTCGACTCGGTGAGGAACAGCGTTCCGACGCCGAGATCATCCGCGACCCGGGCGATGAGCACCAGATCGGCGCGACTGAAATCCATCCCACCGATCGAGATGTCGATGTCCGCGATCGACGCGGGGCCGTCGGGCGTCCTCCGCTCGGTCATGCGGTCTGCTCCCCGCCGCGTTCGGGCTCATTGACGAGCACCAGCTTGCCGACGTGGCTGTTGAGCTCCAGATGCTCTTGCGCCCTCAGTACGTCGGTGAGGCGATACGTCCGTTCGACGCGAGGACGAATGTCGGGCAGGTGTGGTCCGATCGTCGCGGCGCAGTTCTGGACGACAGCAGCGTGCTCTTCCGCCGTCCGGGACCGGAAGCTGACGCCGAGCAACTCAAGGCGCCTGCTGGCCAGCTCTTCGAGATTGATGGTGGCCACCTTCCCGCCCAGGCGGCCCACCTGGACGATCCGGCCGCGATGCCGGGCCGCCGCTATGTTGTCTTCCAGCGCCGCCGCGCCGACGTGGTCGATGATGAGGTCGGCGCCGCGGCCATCGGTGCAGTCGCGCACCGCCTCGACAAGGCTGTCGGCCGAGGTGTCGACGATCATGAGCCGGCAGGGCAGCGGCCGGACGAACGCTTCCAGGACCCGCAGCTTGTCGATCGACCGCGACACGGCGACGACGGTGGCGGCGCCGAGCGCGGCCGCCATCTGCAGCGCGACGACGCCGACGCCGGACGTCGCGGCGTTGACGACGACGGTCTGGCCGGCCTCGAGCCGGCCACTCGTCACCACCGCCTCGTAGGACGTGGTCAAGGCAACCGGAAGGCCACCCGCCTCCGGCCAGTCGAGCCCGTCCGGCACCGCCATCAGGCGGCTGCCGCTGACCACCGCGCGCTCGGCGTAGCCCGCGCCGCGGCCCATGACCCGGTCACCCGGGCGCCATCGCGCCACGTTCGCGCCGATGGCCAGCACCTCGCCGGCGAGCTCCATGCCACCCACGAAGGGTGCCCGCATCGCCTCCCACTCCGGCCCGGCACGGCGAATGCCGGCCCGGGCGGCAAGGTCAGCACGATTGAGTCCCGCCGCCCGCACTCCGACGAGCACGTCATCCGCACCCGGCACCGGATCGGCCACATCGGTCAACTCGATCGCGTTGGAGGATGGATGAACAACCGCAGCGCGCACCTGATTCTCGATTCTGACGGTCAGACCCAGGTGGCGAACGCCATCGCCGTGCCGGTTCCGGCTTCGGTGCGGTAACACGGCACGTAGTCGACGATCTCCATTGCCCGGCCCAGTTCGGCCATCGCGGCCGCGACGACCATCCAGTTGCGCGCTTCGGCCGTGCCGGACTCGATCGACATGTCGTCGAAGCTGGCGAGCATCTCGAGGTCACCGCGCGCCATCGCGTCCAGCAAACGGTGGTCCAGGTCCGCGTCGATGACGAAGTGCGACAGACCACCCGACGCGATCACCGCCGTACGGCCCTCCACCGGCGCCGACTTCAGGAATCGGCCGAGCTGTTGGCCGAACGCGACACAGCGGGCGGCGTTCGGCCGGTTGGGCGGGTAGAAGGTGTTCACGAAGACCGGCACGTTCGGAACGACGTCGTCGGCCATCATCTGGCGGTACACGAAGCCGTACGCGTGCGGGATGTTCCGGTTCCCGAACCGTCCCGGCGGCAGCATCGTCGATCGGGCGATGTCGAAGTTGTTCTCGGTCAGATGCGCGATCAGGGCGTCGGCCAGCGCGGGCATGCCCTGATGGCTCACCGGTTGGGGAGGCGTGTGTCCGACGCGCGCCGCGTCGGAGCCGGGCTGCATCGTGGCGACGTCGTCCGGACTCGCCGGCACCTGCATCACACTGCCGCCCGCATACACGGTGAACGCGCCGAAGCACTCGTCCGAGAAGGACTCCTTGTGGTCGTTGCCGACGATGATCGCCTGGGAAACTCTCGCGTCCGCGAAGAGCTCACGCAGCGAGTAGAGCGCCGCGTTGCAGCGTTCGTGCTTCTCGGTCATGCGCTCCAGCGACATGTCGGCGGCGAATCCTTCGTGCGACCGCGCCGCGAGCAGGGACTCGTAGTCGTAGACGGCGCCCCGGAACACCAGGTTCCTGTTCTTGCGATCCACTCCGGACCGGCTCTCCCACTGCTCCGGTGGAAGGCTCAGTGTCGGGCCGTGCGATGTTGCAAATCCCACCACGTCAGTCATGAGGCTCTGGTCCCTCCGGTTCCGCTGTGCAAGGGTCGTGTCGGTCGCGACACCCGACGCTCAGTCCAAGAAGGACACGACGGCGTCGGCGGGAAGATTGACGAAGCACTGCTCCCCCACTTCCAGGAGCGCGCCGGCGCTTCCGAGACCGGGCGCGACCTTGGCGACCACGGTCCCGTGCGCTGTGTCCAGCGTCGTCTCGATCTGGTCGCCGAGATACGCCACCGTGCGCACTGTGGCGACCAGCGAATTGTCACCGCTGGGCCGGCTACCCGAAATGGTGATCGAGCTGGCCCGGACCGCGAGGCCCACGGCCGCGCCTTCGGCCGCACCGTTGTCGACGCAGGTGACGACATCCGTAGGCCCACTGGCCAGCCGCGCCTGCATGCGATCGCCGCGTCGGCCGCACACCGTCGCGTCGAAGATGTTCTCGTAACCGACGAACTTGGCCACGAAGCGGGTCCGTGGTGTCGAGTACACCTCACGCGACGTGCCCAGCTGTTCGATCTTTCCGGCGTTCATCACCGCGATGCGGTCCGAGACCGTGAGCGCCTCCAGCTGATCGTGGGTGACATACACCGACGTCCGGCCCAGGCGGTTGTGCAGCGATCGGATCTCGGTGCGCATCGTCGCCCGCAGCCCGGCGTCGAGATTGGACAGCGGCTCGTCGAAGAGCAGGAACCTCGGTTCGGCGACCAGCGCTCGCGCCAGCGCCACACGCTGCTGCTGCCCGCCGGAGAGCTGGGTGACGGGCCGATCCAGCATGTGCGCGAGGCCCACCAGGTCGACGGCCTCCCGCACCCGCCGCCGAATCTCCGCGGTCTTCACGCGGCGGCAGCGAAGCGGGTAGGCCACGTTTCCGAACACGTCCATGTGCGGCCACAGCGCATAGCTCTGGAAGACCATGCCGACGTTGCGCCGGTTCGGCGGCACTTCGATTCCTCGCGAGGAGGAGACCAGAACGTCGTCGCCCGCGCTGATCTCACCCTGGTCCGGGCTCTCCAGGCCGGCGATGCACCGCAGCGTGGTCGTCTTGCCGCAACCGCTCGGTCCCAGCAGCGACACCAGTTCGCCGTCCTTGATCTCCAGATCGAGGTCATCGACCGCGGGAACTCCGTCGAAGAGCTTCGTCAGGTTCGAAATATTAAGCTGAGCCACCGCTGCCGCTCCCTCTAGACGAAGCCATCGGCTCCACGTTCTGAACATCGGCGATCAGTTCGTCCACCGCGGTCCGATCGCGCTGCGCGTACGCCCGGTTCTGTCGACGACGAGACCAACCTCGCCTGCTGACCCTCAGCACGCGCTGAAGGACGAAGACGACCAGCACAGCGATCCCGAAGATCGACAGATAGGAAACCAGGAGCGCGGCCGCTCCGGACAGGTCCGCGGACGTGTAGAGCTGATACACCTTCACCGGCACCGTGTTGCGCTTCGAGGCCGACATGAGCAGCGGGATGTCGAGATTGCCGGCGGACAGCAACCCGGTGACCACCCAGGCCGCCACGAAGCTCGGCAGCAGCAGTCGCCCGACGATCCCCACCAACGTGCGCAGCGACGTCGCTCCGGACACCCGTGCCGACTCCTCCAGCTCCGGGCCGATCTGGACGATTGCTCCCTCGGTCGCCCGCATAGCCAACGGGACGGAGTGAACGACGAGGGCGATCATCACCATCGTCACCGTTCCGTAGAGGTTGCGTAGACCCGGGAAAAGGAGGAAGCCCCAGATCGTCGCAAGCGAGAACACGATTCCAGGCATCGTCAGGATGATCCAGATCATGCCGTTCGGCAGCTGGCGCAGCCTCGATTTCGACCGCCGCTGTACATACGAGATGATCATTGCGAGGACGGCCGAGACGAGCCCTACGACCACGCCGATCGTGATCGTGTTCCGGAGCGCCTCCGACGTGGCCGCGTCGGTGAAGACGCGTTGATAGTTGTTCAATGTGTATCGTCCGTACAACCCGAAGATGGGCTGGAAGGAACCGAATATCACCTCGCCGACCGGCAGGATGACCGCCAACAACGCATAGAGCGCGAAGCCCGCCGCACAGACCCAGCGCCATCTGCCGATCTCCCAGCGCCGCTGGCTGTAGCCCTTGCCCGACACCGTGGTGAACATGCGTCCGCGCAACATTCGCTGCTGGACGAGCACGACGATGACGACGGCGGCCGTCAGGACGAATGAGAGGGCACTCGTGGCGGCGTACAGGTTGCCGGTGCCGAAGTATTCGTAGATGTGCGAGGAGTACACGACGATGCCGGCTGGCGTGCCGATGAGGAGCGGGATGTCGACGACACTCATCATGATCACAAAGAGAAGCACAGCGATTCCGCTGATCGCGGGCGCGAGGATCGGGACCTGGATGCGGAAGAACGTGCGGCCCCGCCCGGCGCCCGCGATCAACGACGCTTCCTCCAGCGACCGGCTCATCGCCTTCATCGGGCCGAGGACGAGCAGGTAGACGACGGCGGTCATCTTGAGGGACGACACCATGATCAGACCCTGCCAGGTGTTGATGTCGAACGGCGTCGCGCTGTTGTGCAACAACCAGCGGGACGCATTGTTCAGCAGCCCGATGGGATCGTTGGCGAGCATGGTCCAACCGAGCCCGAAGAACAGCGCCGGCGTGGCGAACACGATCACCATCACAGGCGTGACCAGGCGGCGGCCGGGCGTGTTCGTCCGCTCTGAGATCCACGCGAGCGCGATCGCCGTCACCACGGACAGAACGGTGACCGAGGAGGCAAGGATGAGTGAGTTCTTGAGGCTTTCGTAGGTCGCCGGGTCCGAGTAGGCGACCCGGAAACCGTCCAGCGTCCAATGCGCTCCCTTGAGCCCCGGCAAGGTGCTCCGGAACGCTCCGTACACGAGCATGAAGATCGGCGCCCCGAACGGCACGATCATCAGGAGGATCAGGACCGATATCGCGCCATGGCGACGCCAGCCGGCACGCAGCCCAGCAACGGCTCTTCGCGGAGCTACTTGACCCACGTCTACCCGTTCCTCTCTGCCTGCGTTGCGACTGGCCGTGGTTCGGTCGGGCCACGTGCCGCGATGACACACGCGGCCCGACCGACAAGCTTCGCCGAGCTCACTTGAAGATGGTCTTCAATCGAGGAATGATGTCTTTCTGGTACTTCAGCGCATCGGCGACCGGATATGCCTTGAAAGCGTCGAGCTCCCGATACGGCGTCAGTCCCTCGGGTGCGTTGTCCGGCAGTTGCTCGCTGGGCGAGTAGGTGCCGATCTCGTTGAGAGTGCGAACACCTTCGGGCGAGAACACCCACGACTCGTAGAGTTGCGCGGCCGTTGGATGCGGAGCATCCCTGATTATTCCGATGTAGAGCTCGGACAGCTCGGAGCCGCCCACGGTCGGCCACACGAAGCCGAGCGGAGCGCCCTTGTCCTTCTGGTCAAGGTAGGTGTCGTAGTCTCCCGGGATGCCCATGGCGACCTGGCCGGTGGCGACAGCGTTGGCGAGCTCGGCCGCTGTGCTGACAATCTTGATGCCCTGAGCGGCGAGCTTCTCGAGATAGTCGTAGCCGAAGCGGCCGTCATAGAGCATGTCGGACACCAGCTCGTTGCCGCCACCGTTCACGGTGGGGTTGCGCATGGCGATCTTGCCCTTCCACTTCGGGTCGAGCATGTCCGTCCAGCCCTTCGGCGCCTCGTTCGGCGGCACGAGCGACGTGTTGTAGATGATGCCCTTGGGGCCGACCTTGTACTGCCGGAAGTAGTCGTTGGCGTCCCCCTGGACCGGGTCGCCCTTCTGCTTGCTCGCGGTGAAGGGCGAGTACGACTGGAAGTTGTTCGCCTGTGCTCCTTGGATCATGGCGGTGCTGCCCGTGGCCGCGATGTCGGCCGAACGTGTGCCGGCGGCCTGCTCGGCGTTCAACTTGGTGAGCATGTCGCCGGCGTTGACCTGCTGCCCTTCGACCGCGATCGCCGGGAAGCGCTTCATGAACGCGTCGTAGAGCTTCTGGTTCGGTACGGCAGCGGCGTCCCAGATGACCAACTTGGTCTCGCCGTCGGCCTTGGCCTTGTCGTAGAGCTGCTGGAACGTGTCCACGTATGCCGCTCCGAGCGCAGCCGGCTCTGATTCTGGCGCCGACGTGCTATCCGAGCCGTCTGCCGAGCTGCCGCACGCGGCGGCTGTCAGGGCGAGTGCCAGAAGCGGCACGCCGAGTGCGGCCCGTCTGCGCAGACGACCCGGTCTTGCCCAAATGTTCATGTGAACCATGCCGACCCTTCCAATAGCTTCCTGCCGTATCAGCTACGGGCGGTGTCCCTTCGGATGTCTGTCCATGTGGGGCTCTGTGCTGACCCCGGTTGGCTTGTATCGGGGCTAGCGCCGGCTTATGTCGAGGAAATTGCCCATAGGCTACAGAGTGCCTCTGGGGCTGGCAACAGGCTGCGACGACCTGAGTTCAGCAAAGATCAGAAAGAGGGGGAAAGCATGGTCAAAACGGGCTGACGTGCTGCTGGTAGCGGCGAAACCGGGCCGGAGCCGGGCTCGCTGGACCGCCAGACGGAAGTGCTTTGCGGCGGTTCGCGCTCGCTTTTGCGCCCGCCCAAGTCGTGCAGCCTATAGAAGACTGTCCTGAGAGGGCCGCCGGATCATTCGGCGGGCGGCTGCAGGACTCCAGCAACGTCGCCGAGCATCAGGAAGTATGCGGCGGACACGAGGAGCTGGACGAACCCGGCATCGCCCAGCAGGTCGCGCAGTGTGGCGACATCGGCGGCCCGCGGCCGATCTCCGGCAGCCATCGCCGCGGCCAGGCGCGCCGCGGCCGCCAACTCTGCGGGCAGCACACCCGCTCCTTCCCCGGCCGCTGTCGCGTGCACCTCCGCGGGATCGATGCCGGCGGCCGAGAGCCTCGCCTCGTGGATGGTGATTTCGTAGGAATACGCCCGTTGCTTGCTGGCCACGGCAGCGACGACGGTCTTGAGCAGCGTATCGATGGTCAGACCGACGCGCACGTGAGCGCCGAGCTTGCCGACGGCTCGCATCGTCTCAGGGCTCGCGACCAGCATGCGCCACAGATTCGCTGGCGTGCGGGTCAGCGCGCGGTCAGCACTCCATTCGGCCAGAACAGCGCGCTGGGCGTCGGTAGCATCCGCCGGGTCGATCATCGGGAGTAGCGTCACGGCAACCTGCCTTCCTCGTGAGCACCCGCCGTCTGGCTTGCTGGCGCGCGGGCATCGGGCGGGTGCTCGTCGAGGAACGCACGCAGTTCCGAGGTGAAGTGTCGGCTTCCCTCCACGTTGCTGAGATGGCCGGCACCGGGGATCACGGCGAACCGTGCGGACGGTGTCTCGCCGCTGAGCTCGCCGAGAACCTGAGGCGACGTGCCGTCGTGCTCCCCCGCCAGGAAGAGTTTCGGCATGGCGAGCGCGGCGACGCGCCGCCGCGCATCGTGGTCGCTGATCGCATGGGCGCAGCCGACGTAACCGTCGACAGACGTCGACTCCATCATGGACCGATACTCGGAGACCAGCCGTGGTTTGGCGGCCCGGAAGTCGGGCCCGAACCAGCGAACGATTGATTCGTCCACGATCTCGGCCAACCCATGCTGCCGGGCCGACGACGCACGGCCCAGCCACAGTTGACGGCTGGCAGGCGTCGACCGCGGCTGGCAGTCGGCCATGGTCACGGTCACGAACCGCCGCGGATCGCGATGTGCGGCGTATGCGCCCGTCAACGCGCCTATCGAGACACCGACGACATGTGTCTGGTGGATCCCGAGCGCGTCCAGGAGCGCCAGAAGGTCATCGGCCAGCAACTCGAGCGTGTACGCCCCGCCGCTCGCCCCGGACAGCCCGTGTCCCCGATGGTCATACCTCAAGACCCGGTAGTCACTCTCCAACGCGCCGACCTGACCGTCCCAGATCCGCAGGTCGGTCAGCAGCGAGTTGGCGAAGGTCACCCAGGGAGCACCGCTGGGGCCGTCGATCGCGTAGCGCAGACTGACGCCGTTCACGTTTGCCTTCACCTGATGCCTGACACCTCCAGATCGGGAGACGGCTGGATCAGCCGGGCACTTTGTCCGCGACCACCGTCATCGAGGCGGATCCTCGGCGACGAACCGGGCGACGGTCTCTCGCAGCCCGAACTGACGGATCTCCTCCCGGGTGGCGTCAACCGCCGCGCTGTCGTGCGCAATCGCGTCGAACTCGGCACCGAACATGACCATCTCGCTGAAACCCTGGAGGTCCATCACCCGGTTGATCGCCCGCTTCTTCACCTGCAGCAGCTCCGAGGGCGTACGCGCGATGACCCGCGCGAGCCGGTCGGCACGCTCGAAGACCTCGTCCGCCGGCACCGCATGGTTGGCCCAGCCCCAGTCGGCGGCCTCCTGCCCGCTCATCCGGCTGCCCACGACGTAGGACATCTCCTTCGCCTTCTTGGGCCCCATCAGCCACGCGCTGACGGGCCCGATCAGACCGGCGCCCAGCGGCACGCTCGGCCACCCGATCACGGCGTCCTCGGCGACGATGGTCAGATCGCAGCAGACGGCGAGCATGGTCGCCCCGCCCATGCAGTAGCCATGGATTGCCGCGATCACCGGCTTGGGGCAACGCCAGACCTTCAGCCAGAGGTCGATCTTCTCGCGTAGGTTGAGCCAGTCATCCAGGGTACGAACGCGACTGTCGACGTAGTCGCCCGCGGCACCGTCGGTCCCCCGCTTCGCCACGTCGTAGCCGACCGAGAAGGACCTCCCCGCGCCCCGGACGACGATCACCGAGACTGCCGGGTCGGCGTTGAGCGACTCGACAGCGGCCGCGTACTCCGACAGCAGCTGTGGGCTGAAGGCGTTGAGCTTCTCCGGCCGGTTGAACACCAGCCAGCCGACCCGGTCCTTGACCTCCGTCGTCACAGCGGTCATGCGGACCCGGCTGACCAGGTGGAGTGTGCGATCCTGGCGACGAGCTCCAGCTTGCGTCGCTGCTCCTCGGGTGTCACCGGGTTGCCGGCGAACGCGGACGCGAACCCGCACTGCGTGCTGATCGCGAGCTCCTCCAGCGGCTTCACCGTGGCGGCCTCGGCCAGGCGGTCGCGGACGAGCTGTTCGTCCTCGATCGCACCGACCTTGGTGGTGAGCAGGCCGAGCACGGCGACCACGCCCGGCTTGACGTCGGACAGTGGCCCGAAGGTTCCCGCCCGTTCGGTGTCGTACTCCAGCAGCAGCCGGTCGAACTCCAGCCGCTTGAACAGGTCACCCGAGATCGCGCCGTAGCCACCGCTGGAGTGCCACCTCCCGCCGGCGGAGTTGCCGCGGCAGATGTGCATGGCCCGGGTGACGCCGCTGATCCCGTCGAACAGCGAGCTGTCGAGGGCGGCGTCGAACGCGATCTCGGCCGCGATGTCACGGCCCTCCGACTCCAGGCGAGCGCGCGTGGTGGCGTCGCACAACGAGCCGTAGTTGGGGGCGTCGAGCTGGATGTAGTCGCAACCGAGGGCGACCAGGCTGGCGACGACCTCGCGCAGGTAGTCCCGAATCTCCAGCAGGTAGCTCTCGCAGTCGTCGTATGCGACTCGCGAGTGCTTGTCGCTCCAGTACCGGCGGTGGTAGCTCGGCGCGGCCAGGGTGAACTTGGTGCGCTGGTTCGAGTGCTGCGCGAGGAACGCGTACTGGCCGGTCCGGTCGCCGAGTCGTCTGGCCTTCTTGACCCGGCCCATCACGACGTCGCGCAGTTCGGTGGAGGGGGCGGCGTCCTCCGCGGGGTCGGCGACCTGAGACTCAGGGTTCGGCCCGCTGTCCTCTCCGACTCGCCAGTTGAGGCCGCGGTCGAGCTCGGCCTTGGCGAAACAGTCCAGGTACCGGGGGGTCTCGGCCCAGGCCTGCCGTCGAACCTCGCCGTCGGTGATGACGTCGAGGCCGATCTCCTCCTGAAGGCGGATCGCATCCAGTGCGGCGGCGTCGAGGATCGCGGCCGCACCAGAGCCGCCCTCGTTGACCGCCTTGATGTTCTCCGGCGAACGGAGCAGGCTGCCCACCGTCTCGGCCCGCGTCCGACGATCGATCTCATTCATATGTTCTCCTTGGGACGGCGTGGCTGCGCGGACGGGTCATCGATCGCCGGGCGCCGGAACCGGAAGCTGTTCAGCGTCGGGCTTGAGCTCCCCCGCGGTTTCGAAGGCGTTGTTTATCGCGGTGATGTAGAGGTATTGACCGATCGTGGCCGTCAGTTCGACCAGCCACCGCACGCCGTGGCGGAGCCGCAGCGCGTCGAACGCCTCCTGACTGACCCGGTTGGTGCGCAACAGCTCCCGGACGTAGACGATGATCTCCCGCTCCTCGGCCGGCAGCCCGCTCGGATCGGCGGCGTCGCGGATGGCGTCCATCGCTTCCGGGCTGACCCCGGCCTTGCGCGCGATCGGTGCGTGCCAGGCCCACTCGGACCTGGCGTCCTTGTCCCGGGCCACCGACAGCAGCGCGGTCTCCCGCTCGGCCATCGTCAGCTCGGACCGCAGACGCACGTGGGCGCCTGTCTTGCAGACCCGTTCCGCCAGACCCGGACTGTAGAGCAGCACGCCGAAAGGACCCGGAACGTGACCCAGCACGCCCACGATCTCATCCACCTCGGCGTGGCGGTTGTCGTCGAGTTGGTCCTTGCCGGTTATCAGCTCAACGCGCGGCATGAGTGCCTCCTTGGTCCGGGATCACGGGTTCGGCCACGCTGGCGGCAGCCCTGGTCGGGTCGCTCGGGTATTCGTCCGCATTGACGTACGTGACGCCCAACGTCTGCAGCAGCGAGCGAAAGCGCATCGTGTCCAGACTCAAGGTGCCGGTGAGGAACGCGTCGCGGCTCCGGTTCTCCCCCTCCAGCCGCGCCAGCGACGCCGTCGCGACCTTCTCTGCGTCGGCAAGGGGCACGACCACGACGCCGTCGTCGTCGGCGACCATGACGTCACCCGGTCGCACACACTGACCGCCGATCACGACCGGAACATTGACCGATCCCGGTGTCGCCTTCACCGTGCCCTGCGCGGAGATCGCTCGTGACCAGGCCGGAAAGCGCATGGCGGTCAGCTGGGCCACGTCGCGGACACCGGCGTCGATCACGATGCCGGCCACGCCGCGCACCCGCAGCCCGGTCGCGAGAAGCTCGCCGAACATGCCGTCCGTCGACAGCGACATCGTCGCGACCACCAGCACGTCCCCGGCCCGGCACTGCTCGACCGCGGCGTGGAGCATGAGGTTGTCGCCGGCCTGGGTCAGCACGGTCACGGCCCGGCCGGCGATGCGGGCGCCCGGATAGATCGGCCGCAGATGCGGGGCGAGCAGACCGGTGCGGTCCATCGCCTCGTGCACGGTGGCCACGCCCGCGTGCGCCAACTCCGCGACGGTCGCGTCGTCAGGCCCGGCCCCACTAACGACGACGACGCCCATGGCGAGCCCTTCGGCGTGCCGGAACGAATCGGATGGCCATGGCCCTCAGCCCGCGAGGTGGGCGTTCAGGCGGGAGAAGACCGATCGCGCGTTGTCCTCGAACACCAGCTTCAGTTCACCCGGCGTCAGGAGACTGAGCCCTTCGATGACGGGCTTCAGATCGTCGAACGACCTGCCGGTCTCCGGGTTGATCGCGGACCCGCTGCCGGGCTTCTCGGTGCCGAACATGCACCGATCGGCACCGACGGTCTTGAAGAGCAGCTCCAACGACGGCGCGTGGTGCAACACCGTGTCGAACCAGAGACGCCGCAACCCGACCTCGAACCGCTCGCCGTCGAGCGCACCACCCAGGCCGGGGCTCAGCGCCTCGGCCTGCCAACGACCGATCTGGTACGGCACCGACCCGCCGCCGTGACCAACGATGATCTTGAGATCCGGGAAGTCGTCGAAGACCGTCGAGTTCAGGATGCCGAGGATGGCGATGGACTCTTCGGTGATGAAGTGGCTGCTGTAGGACTCGCGGCCGTTGTTGCACCCCGCCGAGTGGATCAGCGCCGGCACGTCGTACTCGACCAACTTCTCGTACAGCGGATACCAGTATTCGTCGCCCAGCTTGGGGGACGGCCCGGTGCCCTCGTGCGGGTCGGGGTTCAGCGACACTCCGACGAACCCGAGTTGGTTGATCGCGCGGTCGAGCTCGCCGAGCGCGTCCGTGACCGGCGATCCCGCGCAGATCGGCAGGCCGGCCACGCCCGCGAACCGCCCTGGATACAGCGCGACGGTCCTGGCGATGAGGTCGTTGTTCGCCTCGATCCACCAGTGCACGACCCGGTCGGGCTTGACCGAGTGCATCTGGAGGAACGGCCGCGGCGAGAGAAGCTGCACATCGGTGCCGACGCTGTCCATGAGCGCGACGTTGCCCGCCGCGCTCTCGGCGATGACGGCGTCGCTGACGCCGAGCGGGCTGCGATAGTAGCCGCTCGCCGCCAACAGGTTCGACCGCCACGCCGACAGCGCCGTTGGCGACACGAGATGCGCGTGTATGTCAATGATCATTTCAACTCCGACGGGGTCGCCATCTCGGGCTCAAGGGGTACGCGATGCCCGCAGAATGCAGCCTATAGCCTGCGTGGCCGGAAAATCTAGCCTCGACTTTGGAGGCTGTGATACCCGAGTTGTTTGCGAGCCAGGTCCAGCCGGGCACCGGCACGCACCTGCTGGCGGATGTTCTCCTCGGCCTGCTCGATCGCGAACACGGTGTCGAGGACCTCCCGCTCGCGCTCCTGTGGGACGACCACGATGCCATCGCCGTCGCCGAGCAGAATGTCGCCGGGACGGACGCGAACCTGGCCGACGGTGACCGGCACCTCGACTCCGACCAGCTGCACCCTGTCTTTTCCGGTGCGCATCCAACGCCCGCGGGAGAACACCGGGTAGCTCAGCTCGCTCGAGCGGGCACTGTCGCGGCAGACACCGTCGATCACGGTCCCCGCGAGGCCGTTCCTCGACGCGACGAGCGTCAGGATGTCGCCCCACACCGTGACGTCGGTGCGGCCGCCGTTGTCGAGCACCACCACCGCGCCGGGCGGGACGTCGTCGACGTAGTCGCCGACGGTCCCGCCAAGGGCATCGACCGGTTGGTAGAGACCGGTGAACGCCCTCCCGCACAAGCGGAACGACGGCTCGAGCGGGTGGATGCCGGCGGCCTGGCCGGCGATCCCCAGCCGGTCCAGCGCGTCGGAGACCCCGGACGTGGCCATCGCCGACAAGGCCCGGACAGCGTCATCCATTGGTCGTCTCCAGCTGCGCCCGCACGACGAGCTGGATCTTCATGCCGTTGGGCAGGTCCCGGATGGTGGTGTGTCGGGCCGGTCGGTCGTCGTCGTTCGGAAACCAGTCCAGCCAATGCTTGTTGACGTCACCGCGCAGCGCGTTGTCGGCGAGGAGAACCTCGACGTAGACCACCTGGTCCGCCTCGACGTCCGCCGCGTCGAGGAGCGCGCGGGCGTTGGCGAAGGCGAACTCGATCTCCTTGGCCGCGTCTTCGGGCACCCTGTTCGTGGCCGGGTCCCGTCCGGGGATGGCGCTGGACTGGAACGCGTTGCCGACCCGCGCTGCCATCGGAATCGGGTTGGCCACGTGTCTGATGCCCGGGATGCTGTAGTTCTGTCTTCGGCTCATCCGGCTCTCCGTTCGTGTCAGGCAGACGAGTTGAACTCCGCGCGGACCCTGGCGAGCGAATCGGCGACATGGTCTCGCATCAGCGCCGACGCCTTCGCCGCATCGCCCGCCAGCACCGCCTCGATGATCGCGCTGTGCTCATGGCCCGCGATGTGCGCGACGCCGTCCTTGTGCAAGGTGACCATCCGGTAGCGGTCGCTGTGATCCCACAATGTGTCCAGCACGCCGGTCAGCACGGAGTTGCCCGAGGCCGCGTAGAGCATCCGGTGCAGCCGCCGGTTGGCGTGCAGCGCCGCCGACGGCCGTGGGTCGACCACTTCGGTGGCGAAGAACGCACGGATTGCCGCTCGCACGGGCTCCCTCGCGTGGGTCGCGGCGAGCGAGACCGCCAACGGATCCAGCACCAGTCGAACGGCGTAGGTCTCCTCCAACAGAACCAGATCCAGCGGCGCGACGACCGTGTTGCGGTGGCGCCGACTGATGACGAGGTTCTCGGTTTCGAGGAGGCGCAGTGCCTCACGGATGGGCGTCGTGGAGAGGCCGAGCCGCTCGGCGAGCGCCTCCTGGTCGAGGACGGTGTCCGGGCGCAGCACGCCTTCGACGATCTCCTGACGGATCTGGCGGTAGGCGATCTCGGTCTTCGTCAACGCCGCCGGATATCGCGCGGCGTGCGAATAGCTGTCGGCGTGCATGCCGAGCAGCACGGCCTGGTCGTTGGTCAAGGGTGGCGGGGGGACGCGTGCGGGATCCTGGCCTCGCTCCGGCTCGGTCACCTGCCGAGGTGGCCCCATGGCTGCATCGCCCTTCTTCGCTGTTCTCAACGACGCTGTTCCCATCGACATCGCGCGGGCGCCGAACGGCGCCGCACCTCCGCAAACTTCGGTAGGCTATAAGATAGCCTAGCTAGTCGCGCCCGCCCGACACATGGGTCGCGGTTGCGTCCGGTTGATGGTCGTTGAGCATCTTCTGGTATCTGCCCGCCAGCACCTGATCGGGCGGCATCCCGGCGAGCAGGTCGGCACGCATGCGGCGCTCGATCTCCACCAGTTCCTCGGCCCTGCTCACCACTGCCGATGCCGACCCGGCCGCGAGCACCACGACACCACTGCCGTCGGCCATCACGATGTCGCCGGCCCGCACCTCGACATCGCCGATCCTGACCGGCTCCCCCCACGACCGCTCGTGGACCCGGCCACGTGCCGTCCGTGCGACCGGAGAGCGAGCGAACGCGGGAAACCCCATCTCACGGGCCTCGTCGACGTCACGACAGGCACCATCCATCACGACGCCGGCCACTCCCCGCTGCATGGCGGCCGTGGAGAGCAGGCCGCCCCAGGAACCCATCCCGGTCCGCCCTCCGTTCGCGATCACGACGACATCGCCGGGTCGGCTCGCCACGATCGCCCGAACACCCAGGTGCACGCGCTCGTCGGTGGGTGGTGGCCCCTCGGCCAGCTGCACCGTGATGGCACGGCCGACGACGCGGGCGCCCTCCCACATCGGCCCGATGCCTGGCACCGCCCCGTCCAGGCCCATCGCGTCGAGCGCGTCGGAGACCGCACACACATCGATCACCGACAGCCTCTCGACCAGGTCGGTGACCCCGTCAGCGGGTACGGACGGCGTCTTCTCGGTCATCTCAGCCTCATTCACCGGACAAGGAAGCGGGACGCGGCGTCCTGTAGCCTACAGGACAGCGCGTGCCGAGGCTGCGGGGCGTTTACCACGAACCTCGATGGTCGGGTACCTGAGCGATGAGTGGCAGCGCCAGAAGCAGGATGAGGCCGAACGCCGCGAAGATGACGGCGTGGGTCAGGGCGGGGTGCGAGCTGACGGCGATCGCGGTCGCGGTGACCGAGACCGCGGAGATGGAGCCGATCTGCCGGAACATGCTCCGGATGCCCGCGACCGCCGCCAGCCGGTCGGGCACGAGCTGCATGGCCGCGTTGCTGGAGGCCGGTGCGGTCAGGCCGAAGCCGATCCCGGTAAATCCGGCAGCCACGGCGAGCCACGTGGCCGGGTGGTCGAGCGGCGACGGGGAGGCGATCCCGATGAGGCCCGCCGCAGTGAAGCCGAAGCCGAAGTACATCGGCCGGCGGTAGCCGGTGCGACGGATGGTCAACGCGGCAAGGCCGGCCACCGAGACGGTGCCGATCGCGCGTGCCGTGAGGAGGAGCCCGGACTCGACCGGGCCGATGTCGTACCGCTCGCGCGCGTACAGCGGCACCAGAGCGGCGAGGCCGAGCGTGGCGGCACCGAAGATGAGGTTGAGCCCACCGATGATCCCGAAGATCCGTCCCTTCAACAGGTCAAGAGCGATGAAGGCGTCCGGGCGGTCCGTCGCATGCCGCCGGTACGCCACGAGCGCCGCGACGCAGCCGCCGAGGCCAACGCCCCCGAGCACGAGACCGCGCAGGTCGGCGCCGCTGAGCAGGGAGACACCGAGCATGCCACTCAGGACAGCCCCGCCGAAGAGCACGAGCCCGGTCATGTCGAGCCGCCGGTCCCGCCGCGGCGCGCCGGCGCCAGGCACGAGATACCGCAGGCCCAGCGCGAGCACGGCCGCGCTGATCGGAATGTTGATCAGGAAGATGCCGTGCCACGACCAGTGGGCCACGCAGAGACCGCCGACGACCGGGCCGACGATGGCGCCGATCGGAATGATGCTCGTGAAGAAGCCGATGGCGCGGTCGCGGTCACGACCGAAGGTCGCCGCGACGATGCCAGTGGCCGAGGGAATGAAGGCGCCCGCCCCTAGCGCCTGCACGGTCCGGAACAGGATAAGCACCCAGATGCTTCCGGCAAGCGCACAGCCGAGCGACGCGGCAGCGAACACCGCGACGGAGACGAGGAACACCCGCCGCCCGCCGTACTGGTCGCTGAGCACGCCGGCGATCGGCAGGACCAGGACGCGCCCCAACCCGGCCACGGCCAGCGTCCACGCCGCCCACGTCACCGAGGTGTCCAGATCTCGCTGCATCTCGGGCAGGGCCGTGGCCACGACCGTCTGGTCGATCGATGCCATGAGCAAGCCCACGGACACCAGGGCGAAGACAAGGTACCGGTTCGGCGCGCCCGCCGGCCCGGGCCGACTCACGACATGGCCATGGCCGCGGTGACGACGCGGTCAGGCCGTCGACATCGGAGTCCTGTCACGAATGTCGGTGCCACCTGCACCACGATCGCTTCCCGAGCCCGCCCCGTCTTCGGGGCGGACCGCAAAGGAAGAGGGTGGTCGCCTGTGCGCCACCACAAGAGCGACCCGGTCCCGGCTCCTGTCGGCCGTCGGCTCGTTTCCGGGCACGCGGATGTCGCGCCACACAACGGGACAGCCCGGTATTTGTGCTCTGGCATAGGTCTTGCGGTCAGCCGGTTGTCCCGACCTCGCGTTGCCCATAGGCTCCGCCCATGCAGGTGGCCTGCTCCACGACGGGCACGGAATCCGGTGCGGCACCATCGCCGGCCGGATCGATGCCGCCGGCAGCCCGTCCGCGGGACGAATCCGCCCAGCTGCGCCGCATCGTCACCATGTGCGGACACATGTCCGCACAGGCCGCCCAGGGCACCGACGTCGAGACGATCGCCCGGCTGCTGTCCGGCGACATCGGCTCTACCGTGCTCGTGCTCGACCGCGGCCTCGAGGTGGTCACCTCGGCCGGCACCGACACGCCACAGGACGCAGTCGTCCGGCTGCGCGAGCAAGGCGGGCCGTCGGGGCTCAACACGCTGTTGGCCGCCGCCGCCCGCAACCGGCGCGCGCTGACCATGCCGGTGGTCGGCAGCGCCGCGGGCTGGGTCGTCGTCGCTCCGGTCTCGGTCGGCGAGAGCGTGGCCGCCTACCTCGTCACGGTCGGCGAGCGGACCCACGAGCTCAACGAGAACCTGAGGCTGATGGTCATCGAGCACGCCGCGATGATCTGTGGGGTGGTCCTCAGCCGCGACGTGGTCGTCGCGGCCGCGGCGGGCCGGGCGCGGCAGCAGCTTTTCGAGGGAATCCTGCTCACTCGCAACCGCGACGACGAGGAGCTCGACCGGTGGGCCCGCCATCTCGGTCTCGATCCGGCCCGGGCACACCACGTGCTCACCGTTACCCTTCCCGAACCGGGCCGGGCGGCCGGCCTGTCCTCCGTCGAGCGCCTGCTCCTCCGGATCGCGCCGCCCACGCTCGTCGTGGCCCGGGCCGACGAGGTGGTGGCCGTCGTGCCGGTTGGATCCGGCACCGACGCGGCCGCCCTGGCCGACCAATGTGTCACCGCCGCCGACCTTCGACGGCTGGGCCCGCTGGCCATCGGCGTCGGCAACCCCGCCCCCACCGTCGCCACCATCGCGCGCTCCTACGCGGAGGCGCGCCTGGCGTTGGCCGCCAGCGAACGGATGGGTGGGTTCGGTGGCGTCACGACCTTCACCGAGCTCGGCATCCAACGGCTTTTCCTGCGCGTGCCCGACCAGGAGGATCTGCGCGCGTTCGCCGATTCGGTCATCGGCAAGCTGCTCGACAACTCCTCCGCCACCGGTCAGGAGTTCCTCGAAACCCTGTCGGTCTACTTCGCCGAGAACGGCAGCCTGCGGCGCGCCGCCAATCGCCTGCACGTCCACCCGAACACCGTTACGTACCGCATCCGAAGGGTCGAGGAGATCACCGGCCTCGCCCTCGACGTGCACCGCGACCGCCTCCTCGCCGAGGTGGCAGTCGAGATCGTCGCCGCCATGGGAGGCCTTCGATGACCCTCGCCGAACGCCTGCACGCCGAGGTTCTCGTCTGCGACGGCGCCATGGGCACGATGCTGCACGCGGCCGGCAACTCGCTCGACCAGGCGCTACCGGGCCTCAACCTCACCAACCCGGATCTGGTCCGGGCCATCCACGTGGCCTACGTCGAGGCCGGGGTCGACATCGTCCAGACCAACACCTTCGGGGGAAGCCGGTTGCGCCTGGCCGAATACGGCCTCGGCGATCGATGCACCGAGATCAACGAAGCCGCGGTACGGATCGCGCGCGAAGCGACCCGGATCGTCGACCGGCAGGTCCTGGTCGCCGGCTCGGTCTCACCCGCGATCACCGTCCAGCGCCGACGCACGGTCGGTGCGGCGGAGCGGGCCGACGCGCTGCGTCACCAGATCGAGACCATCGTCGAGGCCGGGGTCGACCTGATCCTCTTGGAGACGTTCGGATATCTCGACGAACTGGTCGAGGCGGCGGAGATCGCCTCGACGATGCCTGTGCCCGTTATCGCACAGGCGACGTTCGGCGCCGACGCGCGCACATTGTGCGGCCACACACCCCAACAGGTCGTCGACGCCCTCGCCGGCACGGACCTCACGGCCCTCGGCACCAACTGTGTACTCGGGCCGCAGCGGACCCTGCAGGTGCTCCGCGAGCTCCGTCGGGCCACCGACCTGCCCCTCACCGCCCAACCCAACGTCGGCGTCCCGCGCCGAATCGCGCCGGCCCGGTTCGAATACGACACCGACATCGAATACTTCGTCCGGTACGCCGGCCAGGTGGTCGAGTCGGGCGCGAGCATGGTCGGCGGCTGCTGCGGCACGACACCGTCCACATTGGCCGCCGTGGTCGAGACGGTGGAGGCGCACCGCCATCGTTCGCGTCCGGCCGGCTCTGCCACCGTGGTCGCCGCCCAGGTCCAGGACACACCGGCCGCGGCCCGTCACGCCCCGTCCCGGCGAACGGTCACCGTGCAGGTCGTGGCCCCGGAGACCGACCGCCTGGACGAACTGGTCCGTACGGTCGGCGAAGTCGTGACGCTCGGGGTCAACGGGGTCACGGTGACGCCGCCGTATTGCGTGCGGCCGCGACTCAACGCGGTCGACGTGGCGCTCCACCTCCACCAGCGGCTCGGTCTGGAGACGATGGCGGGTGTGAGCACCTGGGACCGCACCAGCATGGTGCTGCAGGCCGACCTGCTCGGGGCCCACGCGCTCGGCCTGCGACGTATCGTCTGCGAGACGGGTTCGCCCCCGCTGCGGGGCGAATACCCGCACACCGACGGCATCTGGGACCTCGACTCGGTCGGCCTCGTGGAGCTGCTGCGGAGCCTCAACGACGGCCTCGACTACTACGGGCTGGCGGTGCCGGCCAAGACCGAGTTCGAGATCGGCGCGTGGATCAACCCCGGCGCACACGACACCGCGCACGAGCTGGCCCGGGCCGAGGCGAAGCTGGCCAGCGGAGTCCACTTCCTCGTCACCCGTCCGGTCCACGAGCTGTCCGGCCTGCGGCGGCTGCTGGGGGCAGTCGGTGGCCGGGTGCCGGTGCTGGCCACGATCGCCCCGTTGACCGACTTCGACCGGGCCGAATACCTGGCGCACGAGGTGCCGGACGTGGTGATCCCGGCGCGCACGCTCGACCTGCTCAGCCGCGCCGGCACGCAGTCGCGGGCGGTCGGCCTGGACCTCGCCGCGAGCCTGGTCGCCGAGGTCGCCCCGCTCGTCGACGGCCTGATCCTGGCGCCGCGGATCGACATCGCGACCTCGGTGGAGACCCTCCTCGCCGCGGCCGGCACCGCCTGACGCCCGACGTCGTCCCGCGTGCCGGCCCGGCCCTGTGGTGGACGACAAGCGGCCGGAGGCCAGTTTGTTCGACAACCCATTCCACGTGCGCCGGGTTGCCGATAACGTCACGCCGGTGAGCGTCTCCGACAGTCGCGCCGCCGCCCCGAGGACAGACTTTCTGCACGTGGAGATCGACCACGGTGTCGCGACGGTGTGGATGGCGAAGCCGCCCGTCAACGCCGTCAGCCTGGCCATGTTCAAGGAGTTTCCGCGGGTTTTCGGCTGGCTCGCCGGCCGCGAGGACCTCGCGGTGGTGATCCTCGCCTCGCGTGTGCGGCACTTCTGCGCGGGCACCGATCTCAACGACTTCGAGGCGATGACCGCGCACACCGTGGCGGAGCGGAACGCGCATGTGCGGGCCGCGTTCTTCGCCGTCGATGACTGCCCGCTCCCGACCATCGCGTCGGTGCACGGTGCCTGCCTCGGGTCCGGCGTCGCCCTCGCCGCCTCATGCGACATGGTGATCGCGGCCCGGGACGCGCGGTTCGGCACACCCGAGGTCAGCGTCGGGGTGATGGGGGGCGCACACCACCTCGGTCGGCTGGTCCCGCGGAACGTGATGCGGAAGATGTACTTCACCGCCGAACCGGTGCGGGCCGCCGAGCTCGCCGCCTACGGCGGCATCGTCGACCTCGTCGACGCCGAGGAGCTTTCCAGAGCCACCCGCGAGCTCGCGGCCAGGATCGCGCAGCACGACCGAACGGTCCTGCGCCACGCGAAGCGCACGCTGGACACCATCGAACACCTGCCGCTGCAGGAGGGCTACGTCTACGAGCAGTCGCAGACCGCCGAACTGACCAGCGACGAACGGGCCAGGGCATCCCTCGCCAGGACCCGAGCGCGGATCGGCAAGGCATGAGCGGCGAGCGTGGGCGGGGGGCACTGCACGGTGTCACGGTGCTCGATCTGAGCCGCGTCATGGCCGGGCCATGGGCCGGGCAGGTCTTCGCCCAGCTGGGTGCGCGCGTGATCAAGGTGGAGCGCCCCGAGGTGGGTGACGACACGCGGCACTGGGGGCCACCGTTCGTCGGCCCTGACGCGGCGGGCCGGCGGGGCGACGCCGCCTACTACCTGAGCGTCAACAGCGGCAAGGAGTCCGTGACGGCCGACCTCACGACCGCCGGGGGTCAGGCACTGGTCCGGTCCCTCATCCCATCCACCGACATCGTGCTGGAGAACTTCCGCGTCGGTACGCTGGCCCGGTACGGGCTCGACCACGAGTCGATGGCGGAGCTCAACCCCGGCATCGTGTTCTGCTCGATCACGGGATTCGGCCAGGACGGTCCCCGACGAGACGAGGCCGCCTACGACTTCCTCATCCAGGCCATGAGCGGACTGATGAGCGTGACCGGCGAACCCGACGACGTACCCGGCGGTGGGCCTGAGAAGGTCGGGGTGCCGATCATCGATCTGATGACCGGGATGTACGCCGCGGTCGCCTGCCTCGCCGCCCTCGATCGACGCCGCCGCACCGGAATGGGCGAGGCGATCGACGTGGCGATGCTCGACGTCGGCGTCGCGCTGCTGGCGAATCGCGCGTCGGGCTATCTCACCTCCGGCGACGAGCCGGTCCGCACCGGCAACGCACACCCGCAGATCCAGCCACAGGACGTGTACGCCACCGGCGACGGCCGGCTGGCCGTCGTGGTCGGCAATGACGGGCAGTTCATGCGGTTGTGCGCCAGCCTTGGCGACGTGGGCCTGGGCACCGATCCCCGGTTCGCGACCAACGCCGGCCGGGTCGCGCACCGCGCCGAGCTCAAGGCCGCTCTGGAGCGGCTGTTGCGCCGCAAGGGCGCGCGAGACTGGGCCGCCGTGCTCACCTCGGCCGGTGTCCCGGCCGGCCCGATCAACACCGTATCCCAGGCGCTGCGCGACAAGCAGACGCTGCATCGCGACATGGTGCGGGAGACGGTCGACGCCGCGGGCCGCTCGATCCGCGTGCTCCGGGCGCCGTTCCGCTTCGCCCGCGCCGGGCTGCCCGAGCTCACCGCGCCGCCCCTGCTGGGTGAGCACGACCGGAGCCTGTCCTCGGCGGCGACACCGAACATCGGCGGCGACTGATGGCGCTCGTGCCGCCGGCCCGGCTCGACGAGAGCGACGACGCCCGAGCCCTGGTCGACCGGATCATGACCGGCCGCGGCAAACTCGGCGCCCTCTATCCGGTGCTGCTGCACTCCCCGCGCCTGGCCTCCAGCCTGATCGAGTTCGGCACCGTCGTGCGCTACGGCAACGGCCTCGAGCCGCGCCTGCGCGAGCTCGTCATATGCCTCGTGGGCGAGCTCAACGGTGCCCGCTACGAGGTGCACCGCCACCGCGAGCTCGCTTTCGAGACGGGAGCGAGCGCGGATCAGGTGTACGGCGTGCGGGAGTGGCGGACGCTGCCCGCCTACTCCGAGCTCGAGCGCTCCGCGTTGCACCTCGCGGAATCGGTGACCACCTCGGTGCGCGCCGATCCTTCGCAGGTTTCGAAGCTTCTCGAGCGACTCGGTCCGCAACGCCTCGTCGAGCTCGTGACACTCGTCGCCTACTACAACATGATCGCCCGGATTCTCGAGCCACTCGGGATCACACCGGCAGATGAGGCCACGCCGGAGGAGATCATCGTCCGGTCTCACGAACAGGCCTCGTGACGAACGTCGGGCGTCAGGTGACGAGCCCGGTGTAGCGGGCGTGGAGGTGGGGCAGGCGGAGCACCTCCCCCACGGCGTAGATCTCGCGGCCGACGCGGCCCCGGAACGGGTACTCCGGGGTCGCCAGGTTCTCCCACGGGACGCCCGTACCCTGGGGAAGGTCTTCGAAGAAGAGCGTGTTGGCGTGCAGTTGCAGTCCCAGGACCTGGCGCAGCGGGTACGGCGAGTCGTCGAGCCAGTCGTCGAACGCGAGCAGGTTGGCGACGTTTTCGAACATGGCCGGGTAGCACATGGCGGCGCAGGCCTGGAACATGCCGGCAAGGTCGCCGCGCCAGTAGAGCATGCGCAGTGACGCCGCCGTGAAGTCGTCGCGGTAGCGGTGCCAGTGGGGGGCGCCGGTGCGGGTGGCCAGCGCGTCGGCGGCCCAGGCCGCGCGGGGCAGCAGCACGCCGGCGCCGTAGACCGCGTCGGGTGAGCGGCGGTGGAGCACCTCCAGGGCCTCCCCCGCCGCCGCCAGGTAGCGGTCGTCGCCCCACAGGTCGAAGGCGCGGACCATCAGCCACGCGAACGCGCCGCCGGCGGCCGGCTCCTCCGCCGCCGACAGCGCCTCGCCGGTGTCGAGCCACCAGAGCAGCGGGAACAGGTAGCGGTTCTCCGCCGCCAGCCGCAGCGTGTGGTCGGTGGCCACCCGTAGCTCGTCGAGCCAGTCGGCGCGGCCCGGGAGCAGGTGGGCGATCTCGGCGAGGCGGGCGTGGGTGTAGAGGTGGTACCAGACGTTGGTGCTCTCGCGGCCGGCCCGGCGGCCGACGACGACGTTGCCGCCGGCCAGGTCGGTGCGGTCGAGAGGGACCACGTTGGAGAAGGCGCGCAGGCGTGGTGAGTAGAAGCGGCCGATCAGGGTGAGCAGGTGGGCGAGCCA
>Ga0164243_10001125_pt1 | contig 46093 bp, 40 predicted proteins | sample OricompcompostOP_FD_108781 | JGI IMG/M metagenome (GOLD analysis project Ga0164243, IMG submission 108781) | Organic Plus compost microbial communities from Emeryville, California, USA - Original compost - Organic plus compost (OP) | ecosystem: Engineered > Solid waste > Mixed feedstock >...
CAGCACCGCCTCGCGGAGCGTCTTGGACGGGATGGTGCCGGTGTTGATGCAGACGCCGCCGATCATCTCCCGGTGATCGACGACGGCCACGCGGCGTTCCAGCTTGGCCGCGGCGATGGCGGCCTTCTGCCCGCCCGGGCCGGAGCCGATGACGAGCACGTCGTAGTCGGACACATCGCCATTGTGAGCGTACTCACGCGCAAATGTCAGCCACGGCCCTCCCGAAGAAGCCGTCCAGGCGGGTCACCAGCCGCGCGAACAGCGGGTGATCGTCGTACATCCACTCGGTGTGCCCGGCGCCGGGGAGGAAGACGAGCTCGCGCGGTTCGCCGGCGTTCTCGTACAGGATCCGCGCCTCCTCCGGGCGGTGCAGCCGGTTGTGCTCGCCGTGCACGACCAGCAGCGGGCGCGGCGCGATGCGGTGCACGACGTCCTGCGGGCGGAAGCGCAGCAGCAGGTCGGCGGACTCCAGCGTGACGCCCGAGCCGAAGCCGGGCGCGCGGTACAGCTCGGTGTCGACGTACCCGTCGGTGTCGGTGTCCAGGTCGAGGCGGACGACGTCCCACGGCGACGTGATCTCCGAGCGGCCGGCCAGCGCGCGGTGCCCGCGGTCGGCCGCGACCCGGCGCAGCAGCGCCGACCAGGTGGCGTCGTCGTGCATGGCCTGGGTGGAGCGGGCGCCGTCGGCGATGCCGTTAACGCAGGCCACCGCCCGTACGCGCGGGTCGTCGGCGGCGGCCTGCACGACCACGCCGCCGCCCAAGCCCCAGCCGAGCAGGCCGATACGGCCGGGGTCGATCTCCGCGGCGACGGTGAGCCGGTCGACGGCGGCCCGTACGTCCTCCGCCCAGTCCTGCGGGGCCAGCCGGCCGCGCTCGCCCTCGCTCAGCCCGAACCCGCGGTAGTCGAAGGCCAGGACGGCGTACCCGAGCGGCGTGAGCGCCCGGGCGAACCGCTGCGGGTGGATGACCTTGAGGCCCTGGTAACCGGAGCAGGCGATGATCACCGGCGGGCGGGTGGCGTCGTCCGGGAGGTGCAGGTCGGCGTCGAGCCGCGACCGGCCGCTGAAGAAGGGCATGGGGATGGTGCGCATGGGGCTCCTAACCGGATTCCTCTACGGGTGGCTCCGTCATGGCCCGGGTCAGCCGGTCCGCGGCCGCCTTCACCTGGCGGCCGGTCGCCTCGAGCCGGCGGCCCAGGCGGAACTTCGGGGCGGACAGGTTCACCGACGCGATGATCCGCCCGCCGACCGCGTAGACCGGTGCCGCCGCCGCGACCAGCCCGGCCTCGAACTCCTCGTCCGCCGCGTCCCAGCCGCGTTCCCGGCCGCGGCGCAGCCGGGCCAGGACTCCGTCCGCGGTGCGCGGCGCCCGCGGCCCGGCGGGGCGGGACACCGTCGCCGCGAACAGCGCGCGGATCTCCGCGTCCTCGTGGCCGAACAGCAGCGCCCGGCCGGACGCGGTGTTGAGCAGCGGCGTCGTACGGCCCACCCAGCCGACCGCCTGCACGGCGCGCAGCGGGCTCTCCGACATGACGGTGAGCACCGCGTCGCCGTCGAGCACGTTCAGGTGCACGCGCTCCTGCGTCCGGGCGGTGAGCGCGCGCAGCACCGGCCGGGCCGCGGCCAGCAGCCGCTGGTTGGCGGCGCCGGCCGACAGCGTGTACAGCCGCCAGCCGAGCCGGTACCCGTGCGTCTCCGGGTCGCGGTCCACGTACCCGGCGTCGGCGAGCAGCCGGAGCGTGCGCGAGACCTGGCTCTTCTCGCGACCGACCCGGTTCGCCACCTCGACGACGCCGAGCGACGCGCGCCCGACCGCGTCGGGCGCGCCGAGCGCGTTCAGGATCGCGATCGCCCGCTGGATGCTGGTCGATGCCTCGGAGGCCATGCGACCAGCATCCGAGCCGCGCTCACCGTCGCGCAACCGCGGTTGCCGCATGGGCAACCGCGTACGTCACAGGTCGCCGCCCTCCTGGATGAGCCGGTCCACCTCGCGGGCCACCAGGCCGAGCCGGAACTCCGCCAGCAGCGGCACCTGCCGGCGCCGGCGGCGTACCGACGCCAGGTCGATGTCCGCGTACACCAGGCCCGGCTCCCACAGCGGCGCCTCGGCGACCGTCGCGCCGAGCGGGTCGACGATGCGGGAGCCGCCCCAGAAGTCCATGCCGGCCTCCTGGCCGACGCGGTTGCAGAAGATCACGAAGCACTGCTGCATGCGGGCGATGAAGCGCAGCAGGTCCCGCCAGTACTCGACGGTGTCGAGCGCGCCCGGGGCCAGGCCCGACGCGCTGTTGGTCGGCACGAGCAGCACCTCGGCGCCGTCCTGCGCGGCGATCCACGGCAGCACCGGCTGCCACGCGTCGTTGCAGATCAGCGTGGCGGTACGGCCGTACTCGGTGTCGTACGCGCGCATCGCCTGCCCCGGGCTGGCGTGCTTGCGTTCCTCCCAGGCGAGGTACGTGGGCAGGTACAGCTTGCGGTGCACGTGCCGGACCTGGCCGCCGGACACGTACGCGGCGGCGTTGTACCGGCGCAGCCGCGCGTCCTCGTGGAACCCGATCAGTACGTCCGGCCCGTGCCGGGACAGCCGGGCGATCCGCGGGTCGGCCGCGGGGATCGACAGGTCGTCGTCGAGCAGGCCGAGCGCGTAGCCGTGCAGGGCCAGCTCGGGGAACACGACGAGATCGGCGTTGTTCGCCGCCGCCTCGGTGACCATTCTCTCTGCCGTCTTCAGGTTCTTCTCGACGTCTCCGAGCAGACAGTCGGTCTGCGCCAACGCGACGCGCACGGCGCCTCCTCTCCCGCGGTCGTGGTGGTGACTATCATGATCGTGGGCACCGGTTCTGCAGTCAGCCCCCGGACGAGGTGCGTCGTACCCGGCACGAGAAGACGACGCGGTTACGGGGGAGGAAAATGGCCTGGATCGTTCTCGTGCTCTCGGGTCTGATGGAAACAGCGTGGGCCACCGCCCTGTCCGAATCCAAGGGCCTGACCCGCCTCTGGCCATCGGTGATCTTCGTGATCACGCTCGTACTGAGCATGGGCGGCCTCTCGTACGCATTGAACACGATCCCGGTGGGCACCGGATACGCCGTCTGGGTCGGCATCGGCGCGGTCGGCACGGCCCTCATGGGGATGGCGTTCCTACATGAGGGCGTGACCGTGGCAAAGGTGCTCTGCCTGCTGCTGGTCGTCGCCGGGGTCGTCGGCCTGAAGGTGTTCCACTAGGAGCGCCGCTCGGCGGCGAACGCGCACAGGGAGTCCAGGACGCGGCGCGGGGGGAGGTCCGGCAGACGCGCGATCTCCGCCCGCGCGCCCGCGATGTGCGCGGCGATGTCCGCCCTGGTCCGGTCCAGCGCCGGTGACGCGCGCAGCAGGTCCAGCGCCGTGGCCAGCCGGCCCGGGCCGGTGACCGGGCCCGCGGTCACGATCCGCCGCAGGCGCCGCGCCGCCCGTCCGCGCTCGGCCATCGCGTACCGGACCGGCAGGGTGATCACGCCCTCGCGCAGGTCGGTGCCCTGGGTCTTGCCCGATGCGCGCGGGTCCGCGGTGATATCGAGCAGGTCGTCGGTGAGCTGGAAGGCGACGCCGAGCCGTTCGGCGGCGCGGCCGAGCGCGGCGACGTACGCGTCGGGCGCGCCGGCGACCAGCGCGCCGAGCTTGGCCGACATCGCGATCAGCGAGCCCGACTTGTCGGCGATGACCTCCAGCGCGTGCCGGGCCGGGTCGCCGCCGGGCGGCGGGCCGAGGGTCTCACGGAGCTGCCCGCGTACGAGCCGGTCCAGCGTCTGGACCTGCAGGTCGATCGCCGCCTGGCCGAGCGTCGCGCCGGCCGCGGCCGCGCGGGCCAGCAGGTAGTCGCCCAGCAGCACGGCCACGCCGTTGCCCCAGCGGGCGTTCGCGCTGCGGACGCCGTGCCGCAGCGGCGCGTCGTCCATCACGTCGTCGTGGTGCAGCGACGCGACGTGGATCAGCTCCACCAGCGCCGCCGCGGTGAGCACGCCGGGCGCGTCCGGGTCGCCGAAGCCGGCGGACAGCAGCACGATCAGCGGGCGCATCCGCTTGCCGCCCGCCTTGATCAGGTACGTCGCGGAGTCGGTGAGGAAGGTGTCATCGACGGCGACCAGCTCGTACAGCCGCCGCTCCACCGCGGCGAGGCGCTCGTGCAGCGCGGGCGCGAGGTCCGGGGCGGCGCGCTCGACGGCGGTCAGCGCGCTCTGCTCCCGGCGGTACACGGCCGTGGCCATGCGGTCTCCCAGCGTTCGGTGATGCTCAGAGCACCACCGTCCCGCCGCGCCGCGGCCGCTCCCTCCCCCGCCAGTCCAACCCGCGTCCCCCGGCGGGGGGAACCCAATTATGGCGAACGATTTTCCGGGCTATAGCCCGGAAAATCGTTCGCCATAATTGGGGGTTACAGCACCTCGGGGACCACGACCAGCACCAGCCAGGTGCAGACCGGCGCGATGACGATCATGGAGAAGCCCCACGCCATGAGCCGCCGGAACACCAGGTCGCGCTGGTCCTCGGGGGCGGCCGCGACGGTGAGCGCGCCGCTGGTGGAGAACGGGCTTGAGTCCACGATCGACGACGACAGCGCGAGCGCGGTCACCAGCCCGACCGCGCCGACGTCGCTGTGCTGGAGGAACGGCACGGCCAGCGGGATCAGCGCGCCGAGGATGCCGGTGGTGGACGCGAACGCCGACACGCCGCCGCCGATGAAGCAGATCAGCAGCGCGGCCAGCAGCGGCGCGCCGATGGCGGCCACGCCGTTGCCCAGCCAGTCGATGGTGCCCATGTCCTCGAGCAGGGACACGTACGTGACGATGCCGCAGACCAGCAGCACGGTGCTCCACGCGACGCCGCTGACCGCGTTCTTCGTGGTGGACGGCGAGACGAGGGAGAGCACGACCGCCACGCCGAGCGCGGTGACGCCGACGTCCAGGTCGAAGAACAGCGCGCCCACCGCCAGCACGGCCACGCCGATCAGGGTCAGCGTGCGGTCCAGGTTGAGCGTGGTGACCGTCTCGTCCGGCCCGCCGTTCGACGGCGCGGGCGGGGCCAGCGGCGACGCCGTACGGGCCCCGCCGGTACCGGGCACGGAACCGGACCCGGCCTCGACGGACACGCCCACCGGCTCGGCCTCGACGATGGTCTGCCGCTCGCGCAGCAGCTTCCGCCCGCCGAACAGGAAGAAGGCCACCGTGGTCAGCAGCAGGTTGGCGACGAACGAGGCGACGAACAGCGTGATCGGGCTGCCGTCGAGGTGGTTGCGGGCGACCACGCCGTTGGTGATACCGCCGAAGATGCTGATCGGCGAGAACCCGCCTGCCGTCGCGCCGTTGATCACCATCATGCCCATCAGCACCGGGTTGATCTGGTACCGGCGGGCGAAGCCCATCGCGATCGGCACGACGATGGCCACCACGCCGGGCCCCACCGCGCCGACGGCGGTGAACAGCGCGCTCACCAGGAACAGCGCCCACGGGATGGCCACGAGCCGGCCGCCGGAGGCCCGTACGGCGGCGTGCACCAGCCAGTCGACCGTGCCGTTCGCCTTGGCGATGGAGAACAGGAAGGTGACCCCGACGAGGATGACGAACAGGTCGCCGGGGAAGCCGGCGAAGATGTCGTCCGCCGCCTTGCCCACTACCCCGACGCCGAAGGCGAAGGCCGCGACGATCGCCAGCGCGCCCATGTTGATCGACCGCAGCGAGGCGATCAGGAAGACCAGGACGAGGACGACGATCGACACCAGTTCAACCGACATGGTCACTCCACCAAACGGGGGGACGGGTCCACCATGCGAAACGACGATCTTGTTAGCGGGGAGTATCAAGGCGGTTTCCACGCCCGTCAAGGCCCACTCACCGTGAGTGATCGCGCCCCGGGCGGGCCTTTCCAGCGGACCACCGGGCTTGTTATGTATTCGGGGAGCGATTAGGTGATTTCATCTAGCGAACGGAGCGGTCCGTGAGCCACACCGGCCGGCACTTCCTCCAGATCCCCGGGCCGACGAACGTCCCGGACCGCGTGCTGCGCGCCCTGTCCGCGCCCACGATCGACCACCGCGGCCCGGAGTTCGTCAAGCTGACCCGCGAGGTGCTGGACGGGCTGAAACCGGTGTTCGGCACCAGCGGGCCGGTGATCATCTACCCGTCCTCCGGCACCGGTGCCTGGGAGGCCGCGCTGGTCAACACGGTGGCGCCCGGGGACAAGGTGCTCTGCTTCGAGACCGGCCACTTCGCCACGCTGTGGCGCGACATGGCGCTGAAGCTCGGCCTGGACGTGGACTTCGTGCCCGGCGACTGGCGGCGCGGCGCGAACCCGCAGACCGTACGGGAGAGGCTCGAAGCCGACACCGATCACGCGATCAAGGCCGTCATGGTCGTGCACAACGAGACGTCCACCGGCGTGACCAGCCGGATCAGCGAGATCCGCGCGGCCATCGACGCCGCCGCGCACCCCGCGCTGCTGCTCGTCGACACGGTCTCCTCGCTCGGCTGCATGGACTACCACCACGACGCGTGGGGCGTGGACGTCACCGTCTGCGGCTCGCAGAAGGGCCTGATGCTGCCGCCCGGCCTGGGCTTCAACGCGATCAGCGAGAAGGCGCAGGCCGCCGCGGGGAAGATCGACCGGGCCCGCTCGTACTGGGACTGGGAGCCGATCATCGAGGCCAACCGCTCCGGCGCGTTCCCGTACACCCCCGCCACCAACCTGCTGTACGGCCTGCGCGAGGCGCTGGCCATGCTGCACGAGGAGGGCCTGCCGAACGTCTTCGCCCGGCACGCGCGGCACGCGGCGGCCGCCCGCGCCGCCGTACGCGGCTGGGGCCTGGACCTCCAGTGCGCCGACGAGCGCGAGTACTCCTCCTCGCTGACCGCCGTACGGATGCCCGGGGAGTCCGGCGCGGACCGGCTGCGGCAGATCATCCTGGACCGGTTCGACATGTCCCTCGGCAACGGCCTCGGCCGGCTCAAGGACGCCGTCTTCCGCATCGGCCACCTCGGGCACTTCAACGACCTGCAGCTGGCCGGCACGCTGTCCGGCGTACGGATGGGGCTGCACCTCGCCGGCGTGCCGATCAAGGACGGCGGCCTGGACGCCGCGCTTGACCACCTGCAGAGCAACTGACGGGAGCATCCGTGACGACCGTACGGTCGCAGTCCGCCGCCGGCCCGCACGCGGACACCGCCCTGGCCGCCGACCTGGCCGCCGATCTGGGCCGCGCGCTCGACGGCGACGTCGCCTTCGACGCGTACTCGCGCCGCCTGTTCGCCCGCGACGCCAGCATGTACGCGATCGAGCCGCTCGGCGTGGTCTTCCCCCGGCACGCCGGCGACGTCGCGGCGGCCGTGACGCTCGCGCGCGACGCCGGGGTGCCGATCGTGGCGCGCGGCGGCGGCACCAGCCTGGCCGGGCAGACCGTCGGCCCCGGTCTCGTACTCGACCTGTCCCGGTACATGCGGCGCATCGTCGAACTCGACCCCGAGGCGCGCCGGGCGGTGGTCGAGCCGGGCGTCGTCCAGGACCAGCTGAACCGGGCCGCGGCCAAGCACGGGCTGATGTTCGGGCCGGACACCTCGACCAGCAACCGGGCCACGCTCGGCGGCATGATCGGCAACAACTCGGCGGGCAGCGGCTCGATCCGGTACGGCATGACGATCGACCACGTACGGGAGCTGGACGCGGTGCTGGCCGACGGCTCCTCCGTACGGCTGGGGCCCGTCGACACCGCCGAGCGCGAGCGCCGCGCCGCCGGTACGGGCCTGGAGGCGCGGCTCTACCGGGAGCTGCCCGAACTCGTACGGAACCACCGCGGCGCCATCGACGCCGGGTACCCGCCGCACTGGCGCCGGGCGGGCGGCTACCGCCTGGACCGGCTGGCCGCCGACCTGGACGCGGACCGCTTCGACCTGGCCACGTTCGTCGTCGGCCACGAGGGCACGCTGCTGGTCGCCACCCAGGCGGTGGTGGACCTCGTACCGAAGCCCGCGCACACGGTGATCGCCGTCGGCCACTTCACGTCCACCGAGGCGGCCATCGCGGCCACCGAGGACGCGCTGGCCGCGGACCCGGCCGGCGTCGAGCTGATGGACCGCACCATCCTGGACCTGTCGCGGCAGCGCATCGAGTACGCCGAGCTGGGCCGCATCCTGCGGGGCGACCCGTCCGCGCTGCTGTTCGTCTCCTTCACCGGCGACGACCGGGCCGAGCTCGAGGACCGGCTCGACGGGCTGATCGCGCGGTGGAAGCAGAACGGCCACGGGTACCACACGCTGCGCGCCGCCACTCCGGAGCAGCAGGGCGCGCTGCTCAAGGTGCGCAAGGCCGGGCTCGGCCTGCTGATGGCGGCCAGCGTCGGGCCGCTGCGCCCGCTGGCGTTCGTCGAGGACACCGCGGTACCGCCGGAGCACCTGGCCGCGTACACCACCCGGTTCCGTGAAGTGCTGGACCGGTACGAGATGACGGCCGGGTTCTACGGCCACTGCTCGGTCGGCTGCCTGCACATCCGGCCGTTCGTGGACCTGTCGAAGCCCGGCGAGGCCGAGCGGATGCGCGCGGTCGCCGAGGAGATCCGCGACCTGGTGGCCGAGTACGGCGGCGCGAACTCCTCCGAGCACGGCGACGGCCTGGCGCGCAGCGAGTTCAACCGGACGATCTTCGGCGCGGAGCTGTACGAGGCGATGCGCGCGGTGAAGCGGATCTTCGACCCGGACGGCGTGCTGAACCCCGGCAAGATCGTCGACGCGCCGTCGATGACGTCGCATCTGCGGGACGCGGAGCTGCCGCCGGCGCCGGAGCTGCGGACGCGGCTGACGTTCGCCGAGGGGACGATGCGGGACGCGGCGGACCGGTGCATGAACATCGGGCTGTGCCGTAAGGCCGACCAGGGCGTGATGTGCCCGTCGTACATGGCCACCCGCAACGAGCAGGACGCCACCCGTGGCCGGGCGAACGCGCTGGTCGCGGCGCTGTCCGAGCCCGACCCGCGGGCCGCGCTGGGCGACGACCGGCTGCACGAGGTGCTCGACCTGTGCCTGATGTGCAAGGCGTGCAAGTCGGAGTGCCCGCTTGGCGTGGACATGGCCGCGCTGAAGTCCGAGGCGCTGCACCAGCGGCATGCCACGCGCGGCGTGCCGCTGCGGTCGCGGGCGTTCGGCGCGATCCGCGCGCTGAACCGGCTCGGGGCGGCCACCGCGCCGGTGTCCAACCTGCCGATGCGGCTGGGTCCGGTACGGAAACTGATGGAGTCCGTGCTGGGCATCGCGGCGCAGCGGCCGTTGCCCCGGTTCGCGGCGCGGGACCTGGTGCGCTGGGACCGGCGCCGCTCCCGTACGGCCGGCCGGCTCGGCACGGTCGTCTTCCTGGCGGACTCGTTCACCACCTACACCGAGCCCGGCCCGGGCCGGGCGGCCATCGAGCTACTGGAGCGGGCCGGCTGGTCCGTACGCCTGGAGAGCCGCGGCTGCTGCGGCCGCGCCAAGATGTCCAAGGGCCTGCTGGACGGCGCGGCGGCGGAGGCGAAGGCGCTGGCCACGCGCCTGGCCGAGGTCGCGCCCGGCGCCCCGATCACCGGCGTCGAGCCGTCCTGCCTGTTCATGCTCACGTCCGAACACGGCTCCCTGCTCCCGGGCGACCCGGCGGTCCGCGACGTGGCGGCCCGCGTCCGTACGGTCGAGGACCTCCTGGTCGAGGCCATCGACGCCGGCCACCTGACGCTCCGCCCCGCCGCCCGCCGCATCCTCTTCCACGGCCACTGCCACCAGAAGGCCGAGGCCGGCACCGCCGCGTCGGTCGCCCTGCTCCGCCGCATCCCCGGCGCCGAGGTGATCGAACTCGACGCCGGCTGCTGCGGCATGGCCGGCTCCTTCGGCTTCGAGTCCGAGCACTACACCACCTCGCTGACGGTCGGCGAAGACCGCCTGTTCCCCGCCGTACGCGCCGAACCGCCCACCACCCTCCTGACCGCCACCGGAGTCTCCTGCCGCCAGCAAATCCACCACGGCACCGGCCGCCCGGCCCGCCACCCGGTGGAACTCATCCGCACACTGACCTGACCCCGGCCTCACTGCGCGAGAGCCCCCGGGATAAAGGCCTCGCAGCGCGAGACCCTTCCCCGCCTGGAAAGGCCTCGCTTCGCGAGACTGATTTATTAGCGCGGTGGGTCGCCGTGGGTGGCGGGTCGCCGTTTGCGCGGCACAGCCTGGATGCCCGCCGCAGGCGACGCTTTGAACCCTGGCGGTACCTCGACGGCGTGGCCAAGACTCTGCACTCTCCGCCCGTGCAGATTCCAGGCACGGGGGCGTTGTTGTACAGCCAGGATTCCAGGCGTCGCCTGCGGCGGGCATCAAAACCCGCACGTGGTTACGCGTAGCGCATGCTCTTCCGCTCGGCGCCCTGGAAGTACCACAACGCCCCCGTGCCAGGAATCTGCACAGACCCCGCCCGGAATCCTGCCCGCACCTCGCAAACGGCGCCCCACCACGCACGGCGGCCGCACGCGCAAAAAGTCAGTCTCGCGAAGCGAGGCCTTTTCGCGCGGGAGCGCGGGAGCGGGAGCGGGAGCGCGGGAGCGGGAGCGGGAGCGCGGGAGCGCGGGAGCGGGAGCGGGAGCGCGGGAGCGCGAGAGCGGGAGCGCGAGAGCGGGAGCGCGAGAGCGGGAGCGCGAGAGCGGGAGCGCGAGAGCGCCGTAATCGGGATCTACCGACTTCGACACACGCCTAGCCTGCCTGGAGGTTCGCGGTGATCTCCGTCGTCGCGGACTTCACTGCTGCGGCGATCGTTGGGAGTTGGGGCTCTACGCGGCCGGACGGGCCCACCACCGCGATGGCCACCGGGGTGCGGCCGGGGACCTCGACCAGGCCGGCGGCGGCGGAGACATCGGGGACCGTTTCGTGGTGGTTGTAGGCCACGCCTTCGGCCGCGGCGCGGGTGAGTTCGGTACGGGCCGTGGCCAGCGCGGCGGGGTCGGTGAGGAACGCCGTGAGGATGGCGTCGCGGCGGTCCGGCGGGAGGCGGGCGAGGAAACACTTGCCGGTGCTCGTGGGATAGACCGGGCGGCGCTGGCGCAGCGGTGCCGCGTAGCGGATGAGCTGGGTGGACTCGACCGTGTCCAGGTACACGACCGACAGCCCGACCTGCGTGCTGAGGATGACGGTCTCGTCGAACTCCCGCCGCAGCCGTTCCATCACCGGCCGCGCCGCCGCGATGACGTCCGGCTCGGCCGGGCCCACCAGGCTGGAGACCGCGGGGCCGAGCAGGTACCCGGCGCTGGTCTCCAGCAGGTACCCGGTGGCGACGAGCCCCTGCGCCAGCCCGTGGATGGACGTCTTGGGCGCGTCCAGCGCGCCGGACAGCGTGCCCAGCCGTACGGGCTCCCCACCCGCCGCGGCGACGATCTCGATGATGCGGACCACGCGGGTGACCGTACGGTGCTGCTTGGCCGTTCCCGTTCCCCCGCTCACCGGCTCCTCATCGCAGTGCTTTCCGGTCGATCTTCCCGTTGACGGTCTTCGGCAGGCGGTCCACCAGCTCGACCAGCCGAGGATACTCGTGCCGCCCCAGCCGTTGCCGTACGTACGCCCGCACTTCGTCGGCGAACCCCTCATCACGCCGCGGGCTGACCAGGAACGCCTTGATGACCTTCCCGCGCGTCGCGTCCGGCGCGCCCACGACGGCCGCCTCGGTGACGTCCGGATGGGACACCAGCGTGCGCTCCACCTCCAGCGGGCTGATCGTCCACCCGGCGGAGATGATCACGTCGTCGGCCCGCCCGGCGTAGGAGAAGTACCCGTCCTCGTCGACCGACCCGAGGTCCTTGGACCGGAACCAGCCGCCGCGCCGCCGTACCGCGATCTCGCCGGTCACCCCGGCCGGCACCGGCTCCCCCGCCTCGTCCAGTACGGCCAGCTCGCACCCGGGCATCGGCTTGCCCAGCGTCCCGGCCCGCGGCGCGTAGTCCGCGAACCCGGGGAAGTTCACGATCAGCACGCCGGTCTCGGTCGTGCCGTACATGCCGCTGACCGGGATCCCGAGCGCCGCCTCGAACCGCTCCCGGTGCGCCACGGACAGCTCCTCCCCCGTGTACGTCGCCTTGCGCAGCGCCGCCAGCTCCCCGATGCGCCCGGAGTCGAGGATCATCCGGTACACCGTGCTGGCCGCCGCCAGGTTGCTGATCTCCAGGTCGCGCAGCACGGTGATCAGCCGGTCGGTGGCGTACCGCCCGGAGTACGCGCCGACCGCGATCCCCAGCGACCACGGCGCGATCGTCCCGTGCCACAGCCCGTGGCCCCACGCCGGCGACGACGGGCAGAAGTACCGGTCGCCGTCGCGCAGTCCCAGCGCGTACAGCGCGGCGCGCGCCAGCGTGACGACGGACCGGTGGCTGTGCCGTACGGCCTCCGGGAGCTGCCGCGTCGTACCGGACGTGTACTGCAGCACCGCGGTGTCCCGCGCCGTCGTCGTGACCGGGTAGTCGGCGGGCAACCCGGCGAGCGACGACAGCAGCGCGTCGTCGACCACCACGTGCGCGGCGCCGAGGCTCCGCGCGGTCTCCGCGCCGTGCCGGTCGGCGAGCAGCAGCACCGCTCCGCAGTCGTCGAGCCGTTCGCGCACCGCGTCCGGGCCGAACAGCGTGTACAGCGGTACCGCGACGGCGCCCCGCTTGATGACGCCGAACAGCGCCGTGTAGAACTCCCGCGACGGCTCCATCAGCACGCCCACCGGCTGCCCCGGTTCGACGCCGAGCCGCGCGAGATGGTGCGCGAACCGCGACGTCAGCCGGGACAGCTCGCCGAACGACAGCTCCTCGGTGCCCCCGCCGGCGAACGCGATCCGCGCGGCCACCCGCTCCGGATCGTGCCGGTCCAGGCATTCGGCCGCGATGTTGAGCCGGTCCTCGTCGCCGTCGAAGATCCCCCACAGGCCGTCCCAGGAGAACGTCTCCGCGGCCTCGCGGCTGCTGGTGACCGTACGCGGATCGGTCATCGGGCGCCCCCGCGCGCCGGCAGCACGACCTCGGCGAAGCCGCGCGCGGACTCGTGCCCGTCCTGGTTCTCCGCGTGCAGGTCGAGGACGACCAGGCCGCCGGGGTCGACGGACCGCACCGTGCCGGAGCAGGTGACCAGCTCGCCGATGGTGTTGTGCCGCCGCACCTCGACGTTCAGCCGGCGCAGGAAGCCCGCGTCGCCCATCCAGTCGGTCACCAGGTGCCCCATCCACGAGGCCCGCTCCGGCCCGTAGTCGTACGCCCCGGGCACGCCGACGCGGCGCGCCAGGTCGGGGTCCCAGTGCACCCGCTCGGGCGGCTCGGGCACGCCCTGCTCGTTCGGGATGCCGAGCGCCGGATGCCGGTCGAACAGGCCGAACGCGTCGCCGTGCGCGCGTACGTACAGGCCGCCCCAGCCGATCAGGTACGCGATCGCGGTGGTCGCCGTGTACGGGCCCTTGGTGATCGGCGGTACCGGGTCGCCGGCCGCGACCTCCTCGGCGTACCGCGGCTCGCCGCCCCGGCGCCGCGCCTCCTCGGCGCGGTACCGCTCGGCGATCTCCTCGATCTGATCGGGTGTCCAGCGCACCGCGATCTCGTCGTACTTCTTGCGCTCCCGCGCGGTGTCCCGCTCCGTACGGAAGCAGTACGACTCGCCGGTGGCCACCAGTGCGCCGGTCTCGTCGTGGAACGGCACCTCATAGATCTGCTGGAAGGACCGCCCGGCGAACCGGCTCGGCCGCTCGCGCAGCTCCTTCAGCACGGCCTGCCCGGTGAGCCGGTCGCCGACGGCCAGCGGCCGCTCGAACCGCAGGTCCATGCCGGCCCACATGGCGTGGATGCCGGGCAGGCCGGTGACGTACCCGCTGAGCACCTTGTCCATGGCCAGCAGCACCGACGGCGGCGCGCCCTGCGGCCGGCCCGCGGCGGCCGCGTACGCCTCGTCGATCCACAGCGGGTTCCGGTCGCCGATGCCGTACGCGTAGTGCCGGACCGCGTCGGCGGTGAGCGCGCCGATGTGCGGGCGGTCGCTGCGGATCGGCTCGCCGATCATCGACCGCAGGTGCGCGACGGCCGCGTCGCTGATGGTCGCGAACTCGCGGGTATCCCTGGTCATGCGGGTGCTCCGTTTCCTACGTCGGGGTGCGGTCAGCGCGCCAGTTCGGCCAGCGCGCGCCGCCGGGTGCGCAGCCCGGCCGTGATGACGAGCGCGCTGGCCAGCGCGGTCGCGGCCAGGGCCAGGTAGGTGCCGTGCGCGCCCGCGGCGTCCAGCAGCGGCAGGACCAGCAGCGGAGTGGCGGCCCCGCCGAGGTGGCCGAGGCCGTCGCCGAGGGCCATGGCGGTGTTGCGCGCGACGGTGGGGAAGATCTCCGCGGTGTAGGTGTACGCGGAGGAGATGGCGACGAAGTTGCCGAAGCCGACCACCAGCACGCCGAACGTGGCGGTGGCGGGGGTGGCGTAGGCGAGCAGCAGGAATCCGGCCGCCGCGATCAGCGCGCCGCCGGCGACGATGAACTTGCGCTCGAGCCGCTCGATCAGCCACGGCGCGACGATCCCGCCGGCGACGAAGCCAAGGTAGCCGACCGCGCTGGCCACCAGGCCCTGCGGCGCGGTCAGGCCCATCGCCGTGATGATCGTCGGGCCGTAGCTGAGCTGGCCGTAGATCCACATGTACCAGAGCACCCAGAAGACGATCACCAGCAGCAGCCGCGGCAGCAGGGCGGGTGAGAACAGGCGCAGCGTCGGGAAGCGGGCCGGCGTGTCGGCGGCGCCGGAGGTCACCGGTTCCGGTGCGGGCAGGTCCCGCCCGTACCGCCGCCGCGCGTGCGCCTCCATCTCCGACACGATCCGGTCGGCCCGGTCCACCCGGCCGCGCTCGGCGAGCCAGCGCGGCGACTCCGGGAGCACCCGGTCGACGCAGAGCGGCAGCAGCAGCACGCTGAGCCCGCCGACCCCGAACACGAGCCGCCAGCCGACGTGCGGGTACGGCAGCAGCGCCAGCCCGACCAGCGGCGTGACGACCAGGCCGACCGCGCCCCACACGGCGTTCGCCGAGACCGCGCGGCCGCGGCCGGACCGGCCGGCGAACTCGCCGGTCACGGTGGCGGCCAGGCTGATCATCGCGCCGATGCCCAGGCCGGTCACGATGCGGAAGACGGTCAGCGACGCCAGGTTCCACGAGAACGCGGTCAGCACGCTGCCGATGGCCAGCACGGTGACGCTGAGCCGCATCGCCACCCGGCGCCCGAGCAGGTCGGAGACGCTGCCGAGGCCCCACGCGCCGATCGCGTACGCGATCAGCCCCCACGCGATCGGGCCGGCCGACGCGGACTTCGGCAGCCCCAGGTCGGCCAGCATCGGCGTCATGCTCACGCCGATGGCCGACAGGTCGTAGAAGGCGAACAGGTACGCCAGGCCCAGGAGCAGGAACGAGCTTCGCCGCAGTCCCCACACGGGCAGGCGGTCGATCCGCGCGCCGATCCCGGCGGCCGTCCCGGAAACCACTTCTGTCATGACCGTCTCCCGACTGTTCGTATATCCGAACATCGCGTTACCCCCGGTCGAATGCCTTGGAGTGTAGGAATGGGTTTCCTTGGCGTCAATGGTCGGTTACGGTGACGAAAGAGCAGGCAGACTGTTCGTATATAAGAACGGAGCCGCGATGGGTGCGCTGGATGACGTCACGGTCCTCGACCTGTCCCGGGTGCTGGCCGGCCCGTACTGCGCGCAGGCGCTCGGCGAGCTGGGCGCGTCCGTGATCAAGGTGGAGCCGCCCGGGACCGGCGACGACACGCGCGGCTGGGGGCCCGCGGTCGGGCCGGGTGAGTCCGCGTACTTCCTGGCCACCAACCGCAACAAGCGCGGCATCGTCGCCGACCTGAAGACCGACGGCGGCCGCGAGGTCGTCCGCCGGCTCATCGACCGGGCCGACGTCCTCGTCGAGAACTACCGCCCGGGCACGCTGGACCGCTGGGGCCTCGGCTACGCCGAGACCAGCGCGCGCAACCCGCGGCTCGTCCACCTCGCGATCAGCGGCTTCGGGCAGACCGGCCGGTACCGCGACCGCGCCGGGTACGACCTGATCGCGCAGGGCATGGGCGGCCTGATGAGCGTCACCGGCGAGCCGGACGGCGCGCCGGTCAAGGCCGGGTTCCCCATCGCCGACCTCACCGCCGGGATCTGGGGCGTGGTCGCCGTCCTGGCCGCGCTGCAGGCCCGGCACCGGACCGGCCGCGGCCAGTACCTCGACGTGTCCCTGCTGGAGTCGCAGATCGGCCTGCACGTCTACGCGGCCGGCATGGCGCTGTACCGGCACGAGTCGCCGGGCCGGCACGGCTCGGCGCACCAGATGATCGCCCCGTACCAGGCGTACCGGGCGGCGGACGGCTGGCTCAACGTCGCGGTCGGCAGCGAGAAGCTATGGGGCCTGTTCTGCCGGGCGCTGGAGCTCGGCATCGCCGGCGATCCGCGGTTCGCCGACAACGCGTCGCGGGTACGCAACCGCGACGCGCTGAACGCGATCATCGAGCCGGTGCTCGCCGCCCGGCCGGTGGCCGCCTGGATCGCCCTCTTCGGCGAGCTGGGCATCCCGGCCGGCCCCATCAACGACGTCGCCGACCTGTACGCGGACCCGTGGATGGCCGAGCGCGACCAGATCGTCCGCATGCCGCACCCCACCCTCGGCACGTACCTGGGCGCCGGCTTCCCGGTGAAGGCCACCGGTACGCCGCCCGCGCCGAGCCTGCCCCCGCCGCTGCTCGGCCAGCACACCGAGGAGGTCCTCCGCGAGCTCGGCTACGGCCCGCCCGAGATCGCCGACCTGCTCGACCGGGGCGCGGTCACCGCATGACCCGCCCGTCCGGACGGGTCGCCCAGGAGACGAAGGTGAGCACGAGCAGCACGACGAGGAAGGCGACCTCGCCCGCGCCGATGCCCACCCACAGGTGCGAGGCGATCGCGCCGGTGTCGGCGAAGACCACGCCGGCGTACGCCCACTCCTTCAGCCGCGGGAAGCGCGGGGCGAGCAGGGCCGCCGCCCCGAGCAGCTTCCAGATGCCGAGGATGACCAGGAAGTACGCGGGATACCCGAGCCGCGTCACGGTGCCCAGCACCACGGGCAGCCGCAGCACGTCCCACACCCCGCCCAGCACCAGCTCGGCGGCGACCAGCCCGGTGGCGGTCCAGTACACGACCGCCAGCGCCCGCGTACGCACGCCGGCACCACGCTCGATGAAACCGATCACGATGACCTCCCGCACGGCCCGTCACCTCATCGACGAACCGCGGGGCGTCGATGTGACGGACCCGATCATCAAGGTGTCGCCGCGCGGGGGCGCGTGCCGCCGCCGTCGAGACCGGGCGCCGTTTGCGCGGCGCGGGTTGATGCCCGCCGCAGGCGACGCTTTGAACCCTGGCCGCACCACAACGACGTAGCCAGAATCTGCACAAGACCTCGCCCCGCGCCCTGCCCGCACCTCGCAAACGGCGCCCAGCCAGGCACACGGCCCACGCGCAAAATGAGCCTCGCGAAGCGAGGCCTTTACGCGCGGAAGCGCGGGCGGGCGCGGGGGGGCACAGGAGCGTAGCGCAGGCGCCCCGGGCCGCAGCCCGCCGCGCACCCCCTCCTACGGCAGGATCTCCGACCGCAGCCGCGTCTTCAGGATCTTCCCGCCCGCGTTGCGCGGTAGCTCCTGCTGCCTCAGCCACAGGTGGGACGGGATCTTGAACGGGGCGATGCGGTCCTTCAGGTACGCGCGCAGCTCCTCCAGGGTCAGCTCGTGGCCGGGTTCCAGGACCAGGACGGCGCCGACCTCCTCGCCCAGCTCGTCGTGCGGGACGCCGATGACCGCCGCGTCGGCGACCGCGGGGTGCTCGTACAGCGCGGCCTCCACCTCGGCGCAGTACACGTTCTCGCCGCCGCGGATCAGCATGTCCTTGGCGCGGTCGACGATGTAGACGAAGCCCTCCTCGTCCACCCGCGCCAGGTCGCCGGAGCGGAACCAGCCGTCGGAGAAGGAGTCCGCGGTGGCATCGGGGCGGTTCCAGTACCCCTTCACGATGTTCGGGCCCTTGATCCACAGCTCGCCGACCTCGCCGCGCGGCACCTCCTCGCCGTCCGCGCCGATCGCCTTGACGTCGACCACGGCCACCGGCCGCCCGACGCTCTCCGGGCGCAGCACGTAGTCGACGCCGGCGTTGTACGTGGACACCGAGGACGTCTCGGTCAGCCCGTACCCGTTGGCCGGCGTGCGCTTGGGCAGCAGCTCGCGGATGCGGTCCACCAGGCGCGGCGGCGCGGGCGCGCCCCCGTAGCTGACGCCGGTGAGCGACGAGGTGTCGTACGACGAGAACTCCGGCGACGACAGCATCTGCCACGCCATCGTCGGCACCCCGCTGAACACGGTGACCTTCTCGGACTCGATGAGCTGCAGCGCGCGCTCGGGGTCCCACTTGTACATCAGCACCAGCGTGCCGCCGGTGAAGACCGTGGTGGCCAGCACCGCGTGGCAGCCGGTCGCGTGGAACAGCGGCACGGTGAGCAGCGTGATCCGCCGCCCGGCGCCCAGCGAGTCGGCGACCGAGACGCCCTCGCGCAGCCCGCCGGCCAGCATGCCGTACGCCAGGCAGAGGATGTTGCCGCAGATGTTGCGGTGCGTGCCGAGCGCGCCCTTCGGCCGCCCGGTCGTCCCGGACGTGTAGAAGATCGTCGCGTCGTCGTCCGGTTCGAGCGCCACGTCGGGCAGCGCGACGTCCGGCGCGACCTCGCCGAGCACGTCGGCGAACGCCCGCGCCCCGTCCGGCACCGCGCCCTCGGGCCGGGCCACGATCAGCGCGACGTCCAGGCCGGGCAGCGTGTCCCGCAGCCGTTCCGTACGCTCGCCGTCCGCGATCAGCACCTTGCTGCCCGAGTCGCGCAGCCCGAACTCCAGCTCGTCGGCGGACCACCAGGCGTTCAGCGGCACCACGATGGCGCCCGCGCAGGCCGCGGCGAAGAACGCGATCGTCCACTCCGGGTAGTTCCGCATGGCGATGGCCACCCGGTCGCCCTTGGCCACGCCGTACTCGTCGGCCAGCCGGTGCGCGAGCGTCGCGACCCGCGCGAAGTGGTCCGCGTAGGACAGGTACTCGCCCTCGTACACGCTCAGCGGCACGTCGCCGTGCAGCTTGGAGATGTCCACCAGCGTCCGCAGGGTGTCCGGCGCGTGCATCCACGTGCGCAACGGCACGCCGCGGATCTCCTTGGTCACCATCTCGAACAGTTGGCCCGGCCCGGTGAGCTCGGCTTCCACCTCGGCCCACGACTTCGCCGGCTTCACGTCGGTCTCGGCCACGCCGACACACCCCTTACGGTCGCCCGTACACGGATGCGGCGATCCTAGGCCGAATCCAACTCGGTAGTAACCCTCTCGCTCAGCTCGGCGTAACACTCCCGGGCCAGCTCGCCGAGCCGGTCGGCGTCCGGTACGAGCGCGGCGTCCGCGGTGATGCCGAAGGAGAAGTCCGCGCCCCAGGTCATCGCCCCGACGGCCAGCCCGACCTCGGACGCGACCGGCAGCACCGGGTACACCTCGGTGACCTTCGCGCCGAACATCGTGCGCGGCAGCCGGTGCCCGGGGAACACCGAGACGATCATGTTGAACCAGTTGCCGTTGTAGATGGACCGCGACGCGGCCGAGTGCACCGGCGCCGGCAGCACCTTCATGGCCCGCATCACCCAGCTCGCCGCGGACGGCACGCCGCTGTCCAGCAGCGCGTCGAACCGCTCCTGTACGACGGCCAGCCGCTCGCGCCGGCTCATCGGCCCGACCGGGAGGTCCACCGGCACCGCGGCGGTGAAGTTGCCCAGGTCCTCGCGCGCACCGGACGGCCGTACCGTACGCGGCACCATGACGCGCAGCGCCTCCCCGGGCGGGTCGCCGCGCTCGGCCAGCAGCCGCGACACGGCGTCGCCGATCATCGTGAGGATCAGCGCGGTCGAGCCGACGCGCAGCCGCCGGGCCACCGACATCAGGTCGCGCGAGGCCAGCGTGAACGACACGAACCGCCGCTCCGGGCCGCGCATCCGCCCGCTGACGCCGCTCTTCGGCGCCGGGCCGTTGGTCGCCAGCCGGGAGAAGCCGGACGCGATCCGCCCCGCCTCGCGCGCGGCCGCGAGCAGCCGCTCCCGGCGCGGCGGCGCGGGCGGTTCCGTACGGTCGAGGGCCGCGCGCCGCTTCCGGCCGTTCTCCACCGGATCGAGCAGCCCGACGAGCGTGGCCGCCACCGCGAAGCTGTCGCCCACCGCGTGGTGCACCTTGACCAGCACCGCCGACTCCCCGCCCGGCAGGCCGCGGACCAGCCAGATGTCCCACAGCCCGTGGATCGGCCGGGAGTAGAACGCGTCGATGATCGCGGGCAGCTCCTCCGGCATGCCGTCGCGCCCCGGCCGCACCTCGCGGACGTGCCCGCCCGCGTTGCCGTACGTACGCTCCTCCCACACCGGCCGGGACCACCAGAACCGGCCGGGCGCCAGCTTGCGGCGGTGCAGCAGCGCGCCGGCGCGGGCGGTCAGCTCCGCGCGGTCCACGTCGCCGTCGATCCGCAGCACCGCGCCGACCTGCTGGCTCACCCACGGCGTCTGCGTGTACAGGAAGAACGCGTCCTCCGCGCGCAGCGGCTCCTCCGGACGGCGCAGCACCCGTACGGGGCCGCGGACCGGCTGCCGGGTGGCCAGCTCGCGCAGGTCGTCGGCGCGCACCCGGCGGCGGGCCTGCTCGCGGGCCAGCCGCTCGACGGTGGTCCGCCGGTTCGGCTGCGCGCACAGCCGCGCCGCGGTGATCGCCAGCTCCTCCGGGGTACCGCACAGCAGCGCCAGGCCCGACTCCCGCATCAGCTCGGCGTTGGCCCGGCCCTGCCCGGCGATCGGCTGGTACATCAGCACGGTGCGCTCCGCGGCCACCGCCTCCAGCGCCGTGACGCCGCCCGCGTTGGTCACCACGACGTCGGCGGCCGCGATGTAGCCGGCCATGTCGTCCACCCAGCCGAGCGCGACCAGCCGGTCGCCGTACCGGTCGCGGGCCGCGCGCAGCCGCCGCAGCAGCCGCTCGTTCCGCCCGCACACGGCGACGACCTGTACGGACGGGTGCGCGCCGAGCAGCGCCTCCACCGCGGTCTCCACGCTGCCGAAGGCGTAGTTGCCGGTGCTCAGCACCGCGAGGAAGCGGTCCGCGGGCAGGCCGAGGCGGCGGCGGGCCATCGCCCGGTCGGCCCCGGCGAAGCCGTCCACCACCGGCAGCGCGGCCACCCGTACGTTCGCGGCAGGGTCGGCGGCGCGGGCCAGCGGCACCGCGTGGTCGTGCATGACGTACGTGACGTCGAGGTCGCCGTACACCCAGAACGGGTGCGGCGCGAAGTCGCCGACCCAGGCGGCCACCGCGGCGTTCAGCCCGCGGTGCCGGCGCAGCCAGGCCAGGCCGGTGCTGCCGAGCGGGTACGTCGAGATGATCACGTCGGGCCCGTAGGCGTCCACGATCGGCGCCAGCCGCCGCCCGCACCAGGCGCCGATGAGGCCCTTGGTGACCGCGGTGAACGGCCGCGAGTCGCGGGTCGCCCGGTAGAAGAAGTCGTACACGCCGGGCGTCGACTCCACGCCGCCGACGTACGCGCCGCGGGCCAGCGGGCCCAGGCCGGGCGCCATCACGTCGAGCGTGTCGATCCAGCGCACGTCGCACTCCGGCCACAGCCGGCGGATCTCCTGCTCCAGTGCGCGTCCGGTCGCGTTGTGCCCCTCGCCGATGGTGGCGCTGACGATCAGCACGCGCCGGGGTGGAGAGGACGCATCGCCCGTCGGCCGGGCCGGCGCGTCGGTCACGAGTGCCACTGCACAACCTCCGATCGCTGCGCATCGCACGTTACTCGGGTGGCCTTCACGCTTCCCGTAAGGGCGGCGTCCCGCGCGTGCCCGGGGACGATCGGGACCTTTGGGGCACGTTACCCAGGAGGCTCGCGGGTAAGCACCCCCAGCGTGTGGAGATCCTTCGGGTGGGGCATAGCGTTCCGTGCTATGCCGCGCGCGTACCTGCACAGACGCATCGGCGGCGCCGTCCGGTCCATCCGCGACGCGGTGCTGGCCCCGCCGCGCTGGTGGCATGAGCTGATCCTCATCGGCGCGGTGTTCGGCGTCTACCGGTGGGTGCAGACGTTCGTGAAGGTCGATCCGGGGCCGGCGTACCAGCGCGGCTGGGACCTGCTGCGCGCCCAGCAGGCCTTGGGCGTCGACCTGGAGCACCCGCTGAACGCGTATCTGACCGCGCGCCCGCCGCTGGCCATCGCGGCGAACTACTACTACGTGGTCGCGCACGGCGCGGTGACCTGCCTGATGCTGGTCGGCCTGTTCTGGAAGCGGCCGCGGGTGTACCCGGTCGCGCGGCTGTCGCTGGCGATCATCACGGTCGGCGCGTTCGCGGTGTTCGCGCTGGCGCCCACCGCGCCGCCCCGGCTGCTGCACGGCGCCGGGTACCTCGACACGCTCAGCCACTGGCACACGATCGGCGGCTACCAGTCCGGCATGATGGCCAGCACCGCCGACCAGTTCGCCGCCATGCCCAGCCTGCACATCGGCTGGGGCGTGTGGGCGTCGCTGTGGTTCGCCCGGGTGGTGCGCCGTACGTGGGCGCGGGTCGCCGCGGTGGCGTACCCGGTGCTCACGTCCCTGGTGATCCTGGCCACCGCGAACCACTACGTGCTCGACATCGCCGGCGGCCTGGCCATCGCCGTGGCCGGGGAGGCGGCGGCCGCCGCGTTCGTACGGATACCGGGGCGGCGAAAAGCCGGCGCGGCCGTCGAGGCGCCGCGCGAGGAGCGCTCTAAGGCCGCGTGAGCCGGGCGGCCAGGTCCGTCAGGTCGTCGGCGACCACGTCGATGCCGGTCAGCTCCTCCGGCCCGGGCAGCACGGTGGCCGGGCCGTGCTCGTGCGGGCGCGGCACGAACGCCGTGCGCAGCCCCTCGGCGGCGGCCGCGCGCAGGTCCTTGACGTGCGCGGCGACCATCATCACCTGGTCCGGGCGCAGCCGCAGCAGCTCCGGCACCATGCGGTACGTCCGTGGGTCCGGCTTGTACGCGCGGACCAGCTCGGCGGACAGCACCACGTCCCACGGCAGGCCCGCGTGCTTGGCCATGTCGGCCAGCAGCGCGACGTTGCCGTTCGACAGCGTGGCCAAGGTGAACTCCCGGCGCAGCGCGGTCAGCCCCGGCACGGAGTCCGGCCAGGGCCGCAGCCGGTGCCAGACCAGGTTGAACGCGTCGCGCTCGGCCGTGCTCAGCGCCTCGCCGCCCAGCTCGGCCAGCACGTCGTCCAGCGCCGTACGGTGCAGGTCGTCGATGACGGTCCACGGCATCTCGCCGCTCATCACCCGCGCCATGCTCGGGGCGTACCGCCCGCGCCAGCGGTCGGCGAGCTCCGGCCAGTCCAGCCGGACGCCGGTGCGCGCCTCGATCCCGCGGCCCTCGTCGATGATCGTGGACCGGAAGTCGACCACGGTTCCGAAAACGTCGAATGCCAGCGCGCGAATGTCGCTCTGCGTGACAGGACTTGTCATTTACGCATTCTCTCATGTTGTTCCCGGGCCGCCGAAATCGGCCATGTGGGACTCCTCACCGGATGGAACGGCTAAACCCCATGCGGCATATCGTGATCTTCGAGTAACTTGTTCGGCACGACGGTGGGTTTCCGTCCGGAAATCACCGTTTCTGCCCGCCCGCCGGACGACGGGGGTCAAGGTCCGCGGGCCGGGGGACGCGAGGCTCCATCGGGGGATGGGGCCTCGTGGTTTTTCTGCCGGGCCCGGTGGAATCTAACCGTTCATGACCACCATCGCCGTGTTCGGCGCGGCCGGGAACATCGGCTCGCGCATCGTGGCCGAGGCGCTCCGCCGCGGCCACCAGGTGACCGCCGTCGCCGGCGATCCCTCCCGCATCACCGACCGGCCCGCCGGCCTGCGCGTCCTCCAGGGCCGCGTCTTCGATCCGGACGTCGTCGCCGACGTGCTGAAGGGCCAGGACGCCGTGGTCCTCGCGCTCGGCGGCGCGCACGTCACCGGCGACACCGACACGTACCGGCGCGCCGGCCGGACGCTGGTCGAGGCGCTGCGCGGCCTGGGCGACGCCGCGCCGCGGCTGCTCGTCGTCGGCGGCGCCGGCAGCCTGGAGCGGGCGCCCGGCGTCCGCGTCATCGACGACCCTGACTTCCCCGCGGCGTACCGGCCCGAGGCCGAGGCGCAGGGATACGCGCTCGATTTCTACCGCACCGTCACCGATGTGGCGTGGACGTATCTGAGCCCGGCAGAAGTGATCGCGCCCGGCGATCGTACGGGCACGTACCGCACCGGAACCGAGCGGCCCGTGGCCGACGCCGAAGGCGACAGCCGCATTTCCATGGAGGATTATGCCGTCGCGATGATCGACGAAATAGAAAACCCACGATTCCCCGGACGGCGGTTTACGGTGGGTTACTGACGCTGTTATTCAGGTGATTTCCAGCAGCGTCTTCCCGACCGTCGCCCGCGCCTCGATCGCCGCGTGCGCGTCGGCCGCCCGCGCCAGCGGGAACCGCTGCCCGATCACCGGCCGCAGCCGGCCCGACGCCGCCTCGGCCAGCGCCGACTCCGTGTACGCGCGCAGCTCCTCCGGGGACGCCGACGGCTACACCAGCCGTACGCCGCGCGCCGCGGCCTCGTCCTCGGGCACGTCCGCCCACGCACCGCCGGCCAGGCCATAGCTGACCATCCGCCCGTCCGGCGCGAGCAGCCCGAACGCCGCGCGCCCGACCGCGCCGCCCACGCCGTCGAAGACCACGTCGACCGGCCCGGGCACCCGCTCGGTCCACCCGTCATCCCGGTAGTCCATCGCCGGGCCGGCGCCGAGCTCGCGGGCCAGCGCCAGCTTGCGCTCTCCCCCGGCCGCGGCCACCACCCGCGCCCCGGCGGCCCCGGCCAGCTGCACCAGCAGCGAGCCGACGCCGCCGGCCGCGGCCTCCACCAGTACCGTCTCACCGGGCTTCGGCGCGGCGGCGGCCAGCAGCATGGTCGCCGTACGGCCGTCGGCCAGCACCGCCACCGCGTCGTCGAGCGCGAGCCCGTCCGGCACCGCGAACAGCCCCGCCGCGTCGACCGCGACCCGCTCCGCGTACCCGCCGGCCCCGCCGGTCCCCGTCACCACGCGCCGGCCGGTCAGCCCGGCGTCCACGCCCGCGCCCACCTCGGCGACCACGCCGCCGACCCCGTTGCCCGGGACCAGCGGCAGGTCATCGGCCCGGAACGGGCCGAAGCCGGTCGCCCGGAACTGCGTCTCGACGAACGTGATGTTCGCGTACCGCACGGCGACCACCACCTGGCCCGGCCCGGGCACCGGGTCCGGGGTGTCCCGCGCGACCAGTTCTTCCGGCCCGCCGAACCGCGTCAACCACACCGCTTCCATGAGGACCAGCGAACAACCTGAACCTAAGTCGAGGTCAACCCCCGTCGGTGAGATGCGCCTCAAGCCGCTCCAGCTTGCCGTCCATCTCACCGGTGTGCCCCGGCCGTACGTCGGCCTTCAGCACCAGGCTCACCCGGTGCCCGGCGGCGGCGCCGACCGCGTCGACCGCGCGGCGGACCACGTCCATCACCTCGTCCCACTCGCCCTCGATGGTGGTGAACATGGCGTCCGTACGGTTCGGCAGGCCGCTCTCGCGGACCACGCGCACCGCCTCGGCGACGTGCTCCCCGACGGATTCGCCGACCCCGCTCGGCGCGACCGAGAACGCGACGATCATCTGGTTCCTCTCTCTCCCGTGGACATGTCCCGACCATGATCACACATGCTGATGAGGCGGACATCACAGTCCAATGATCACGAAGTTGTCGTTAGACTAGGGAGCGATGTGGTAATACGCATCGCGGCCCGCGGGCACAGGGGGTACGACGCCCGCGGCCTTCACTTCGCCGAACGCAGGCCGCACAGGCCGCCCGGGCGACTCGAGATGGATCCTCGTCATCGACGTGCGATGGATCCGTCTTCTCGGGTAGGGGGAACCCGAGCTACCACGCGGGAGACATGACGGGGATGGCTGCTGTTATCGAACTGACCGACCTGAACGACCGGACCGAGCGGTTCGAGCGCGAGGCGCTGCCGCACCGCGACCAGATGTACCTCGCGGCGCTGCGCATGACGCGCAACGCCGACGACGCCTGGGATCTCCTCCAGGAGACCTACGCCAAGGCGTTCGCCTCCTTCGACCAGTTCGAGCCGGGCACGAACGCGCGCGCCTGGCTCCAGCGCATCCTGACCAACACCTACATCACGACGTACCGCAAGAAGCAGCGCCAGCCGCACAACGAGCCGAACCGCAACGGCGACCAGATCGAGGACTGGCAGCTGTCCCGCGCGCAGACGCACACCTCCGCCGGCGGCCGCTCCGCCGAGACCGAGGCGCTCGACCGCATCGGCGACGGCGTGATCATGGACGCGCTGGCCTCGCTGTCGGAGGACCGGCGCCAGGCCGTCTACCTCGCCGACATCGAGGGCCTGTCGTACGCCGAGATCGCGGAGATCATGGAGACGCCGATCGGCACCGTGATGTCGCGGCTGCACCGCGGCCGGCGCCAGCTCCGCCAGATCCTGCAGTCCTACGTCCGCTCGCACGGCCTGCTGCGCCGTCCCGGCGCGACGACCGACGAAGCCGCCTGACCTCCCGGCCCCGTACGGCCCCTCACGGCACCGCCACCTCTACGGACGAGCCCGCGCGCGCCTTGCGCACGGTCAGCCGGGCGGTGATGCGGTCGCGCAGCTCGGCGACGTGGCTCACCACGCCCACCGCGCGGCCACCGTCGCGCAGCTCGTCGAGCACGTCCATGACCTCGTCGAGCGTCTCGGGGTCCAGGCTGCCGAAGCCCTCGTCCACGAACAGCGTGGCGATCTCGGCGCCGCCGGCCTCCGCCGTCACGACGTCGGCCAGGCCGAGGGCCAGCGCCAGCGAGCTGATGAACGTCTCGCCGCCGGACAGCGTGGCGGGCTCGCGCGGGCGGCCCGTCCAGGTGTCCACCACCAGCAGGCCCAGGCCGCCGCTGCCCACGCGGCGGTCGCCGCGGGCCCGGTCGGTGGTGTGCTCCAGGACGTACCGGCCCGCGGACATCCGCTCAAGCCGGGCGTTCGCCGCGTCCACCACCTGCTCGAGACGGGCGGCCAGGACGTACGCGGACAGCTTCATGTGCTCGCGGTTGTCCGCCGCGGTGCCCGCGGCCAGCGCGGCCATCCGGGTGGCCACGGTGTGCTCGTACGCGGCCGGGCGCCACTCCGCGATGCCGCGCTGGAGCTCGGCGCCCAGCTCGACGAGCCGGGTGTGCCGGTTGCGCGCGTGGTCGCGGGCGGACACGGCGGCGGTATGCGCCTCGGTGGCGGCGGCCAGCGCGGCCTCGACCCGTTCGAGGTCCGGCGCGGGCTGGGCGGCCGCGGCCGCCAGGTCGGGGTCGGCCAGCAGCTCGCCGACCGCGGCCTCCTCGGCGTCGTACGCGCGGCGCCGTTCGGTGGCCTCGGCCAGGGCCCGGTCGTCCAGCAGCGCGGCGCGCACCGCCGCGGCGTCGGCGAAGCCCGCGCCGGTGGCGGCCTCGTCGGCGTGCCGCCGGGCGTCGGCCAGCTCCTGACCGGCGGTCGCGGCGCGGCCGATGGCGTCCACGGCGTCGCGCAGGGCGGTGGCCTCGCGGGTGACCCGGTCCGTACGGGCCTCGATCGTGGGGTCGTCGCCGCGGGCGGCGTCGAGGATCCCGGTGATCCGCTCCTGCTCGCGGGCCAGCTCGGTGGCGCGGGTGCGCAGCTCGGTGATCGTGGTGTCCAGCTTCTGGGCGCGCTCGCGGGCGTCCTCAAGCTCCTTGGCCGCCGCGCGGTACTTCGTGTCGAGCGCCTCGGCGGCGGCCCGCGCCGCCTCGGCCTGCTTGTGCTCGGCGCGCAGCGCGTCCAGCTCGGCGCGCGCGTCGTCCACCGTACGGTCGCCGGCCGCCGCGACCGCCGCCTCCAGCGACGCGCTCAGCTCGGTCACCCGGCCACTGGCCTTCTCCCGGGCGACCCGGGCGGCCTCGTACCGTTCCTCGGCCGTACGCTCGGCGTCCTGGGTCGGCGCGTTCTCGGCCGGGCGGGCCGGGTCCGGGTGCTCGGCCGACCCGCACACCGGGCACGCCTCGCCGTCGCCCAGCTCACCGGCCAGCTCCGCGGCCATGCCGGCGATCCGGGCGGCCCGGATGCGCTGGAGGTCGTCGCGGAGGTTCTGCGCGGTGTCCACCGCCGCGGTCGCCTGCGTACGGGCCTGGGCGAGCTGCTCGTGCAGCTCGTCGCGCTTGCGCGCGGCGGCCAGCCGGGCGTCCGCCGCCTCGATCGCGGTCGCGGCGCCGGTCCCCGAGGCGGCCTTCTCCCGGGCCGCGTCCCGCTCGGCCTCCAGCTCGGCGCACCGTCCAGGCAAGGCGTCCAGCGCGGCGGCGATCCGGGTCCGCTCGGCCTCCAGCTTCTCCAGCCGTACCGCCCCGTCCCGCGCCTCCTTGCTCAGCTCCCGCCCCCGCGCCGCCTCACTCCCCAGCCCGTCCAGCCGCACGACCTCATCCCGCCGCGCCCGCTCGGCCTCCCCCAGCCACTCCAACAACGACCCCACATCAAGGCCGCCCTCCAGCGCCCCGCCTTCCGGCTCCACGCCGTCTCGCGGGTCCGCCCCGCTCCGCGGGGCCTCGCCGTCCTCCGGCTCCGCGCCGCTTCGCGCGGCCGCGCCGTCTCGCGACGCCGCCCCGCCCCGCGGGGCCGCGCCCTCGCTCGGCGTCGACAGGGCGGCCGGGGGTAGCTCGGTGAAGGTGGCGACGGTCGTCAGTGCCGTCGTGGCCGCCTTGGTGGCCTGGGTGTACTGGGTGGCGCGGCGGGTGGCGGCGTCCAGCAGTGGGCGGACGCGGGCGGCGCGTTCGGCCCGGTCGATGGTGGTGGCCAGGGCGGCGCGTTCCTCGGTGCGCTCCTTCAGCGCGGCGGCGCGCGTCTGGGCGTCGGCGTGCCGGCGCCGGCGCTCGGCCAGGGTCCGCGCGGCCTCGGCCTCGGTACGCGCCTTCTCCACGACGGCCGTCGCCGCAGCCAGGTCCGTCTCCGCACCGCTCAGCGCGTCCCGCGCGGCGGTATCGAGGACCGCGGCCCACTCGGGAAGCCGCTCCGGATCCTCCGGCCGCTCATCCGGCCGCGCCGGCTCCGCGCCGCCGAGCTCGAGCTGTGTCGGCTCCTCCTCAGGCGGCGCGATCTTCAGGTCGCCGGCGACCTCCTCCATCCGGTCCGCCGCACGGACCACCGCCTTGAGCCGGGCCTCGGCGGCGCGCCCGGTCTCCGTACGCCGCTCGGCCAGCCAGCGCTCCACCCCGGCGTACACCTCGGTCGCGAACAACCGCTCCAGCACCGCGCGCCGCTCGTCCGCCCCGGCCCGCAGGAACCGCGCGAACTCCCCTTGCGGCAGGAGCGCCACCTGGCAGAACTGCTCCGCCGACATCCCGATCAGCCCGGTGAGCAGGTGCCCGGCCTCGTCCAGCCGCGTGGTCAGCACCGTCCACTCGCCGTCGTCCAGCTCCTCGACGGTGACCGCCGCGTTCTCCTTCGTCCGCCCCTCACCGCGCCGCTTCGGCCGCGACCACTCCGGCGACCGCCGCACCCGCAGCCGCCGCCCGCGTACGGTGAACTCCAGCTCCACCCGCGGCCCGCGGTCGGCCGGCGCGTGGTCGCTGTGCAGCGTCTTCGCCTGGTTCCGCAGCCCCGGCACCCGCCCGTACAGCGCGAAGCACACGGCGTCGAGCACGCTGGTCTTGCCCGCGCCGGTCGCCCCGTGGATGAGGAACAGCCCGGCGCCGGACAGCCCGTCGAAGTCGATCTCCTCGGTGCCGGCGAACGGGCCGAACGCGGTGAGCGCGAGCGAGTGCAGCCGCATCAGGTGGACGCCTCGGCGTTGCGTACCGCCTCGAACGCCCGGAACAGCAGCTCGCGCTCGTCATCGTCGGCCGGCTCACCGCGCATGTTCGCGACGAAGTCCAGCGCGATCTCGGTCTCCGAGCGCTCCGCCACCCGGCTCGCCCACGACTCCTCGCGCCGCCGCGGCCCGCCCTCGGGCTCGAAGCCGAGCACCAGCGCGTGCGGGAACCGCTCGCGCAGCCGCTCCATCGCCGCCTGCGGCCGTACGGCGTCGGTCAGCGTCACCTGCAGCCAGTGGTCCTCGTACGCCGCCCACGCCTCGGCTTCGAGCAGGTCCGCCAGACGCCCGCGCACGCGCGCCAGCGGCCGCGGTACGGGCGCGGGCACGAACGTGACGTCCTTGACCCCCGACGGCCCGAGCTCGACCAGCCACCCGCCCTTGACCTGGTGCTCCTCGGAGAAGGAGTACGCCAGCGGTGAGCCGGAGTACCGCACCAGCCCGTTCTCGCCGAGCGTCTGCCGCCCGTGCAGATGCCCGAGCGCCGCGTAGTCCACGCCGTCGAACGTGCCGGCCGGCACGATGGCCGACCCGCCGACGGAGATGTCCCGCTCGCTGTCGCTGGTCTCACCGCCGGTGACGAACGCGTGCGCCAGCACCAGCGACCGCGTGCCGCCCGGCCGCCGCGCCAGGTCCGCGCGGATCCGCCCCATGGCGTGGGCGAGCGCCGCGGTGTGACTGCGTTCGGCCAGCTCCCAGGGCGTGCGCACGAGCTCCGGCTCGACGTACGGAATCCCGTACACGGCGACCGGCCCGTACTCGTCCTCGCACATGACCGGGACGTCCAGCGCGTCCAGGTCGGTACGGATGTGGATCCCCGCGGCGTCGATGAGGTCCGCCCCGAACCCCAGCCGCCGCGCGGAGTCATGGTTCCCGCTGATCAGCACGGTGCGCACGCCAGTGTCCTTGAGCCGCCGCAGCGCGTCGTTCAGCAGCTTCACGGCATCGACGGACGGCAGCGCCCGGTCGTACACGTCCCCCGAGATCACCACGAGGTCCACGCCCTCGCTCCGTACGACATCGATCAGATGATCGACGTACGCCCCCTGCGCACCCAGCATGTCCTCCCGGTGAAACGACCGACCGAGGTGCCAGTCAGAGGTGTGCATGATGCGCATGTTGAGAAACGCTAGCGAGCTGAAGCCTGCGATTCCCGCGGTTCGAACGGCGTGGCGCAAAGGATCTTGGCGGATTTCCGATGTTCACGGTACGAGCACGACGAGTGACGCCCTTACGGCAAGATAGGCAATCCTCGACCGAGCCTCTTTCAAGGACCTCCGTGCCGATCCACGCGTTCATAGACGAGTCCCGCCGCGGCGACCAGTATCTGATGGCCGTCGCCCTGGTGACACCGCGCCAGCTGACCCCTCTACGCCAGAGGATGCATCAGCTCCTGCTTCCCGGGGAGCGCGAGCTGCACTTCGCGAAGGAGCAGGAGCCCCGGAAGCGCCGCGTAACCGCCTGCATCGCACGGCTGCCCATCGAGGTGATCATCTACGCCGGGACGTGCGCACGAGGGGATGAACCGGTCCGCCAGGCCTGCCTGACGACGCTGACGGAGAATCTGGTCGTCGCGGAAGCGCAGCTCATGGTGCTGGACAGCCGCAACAACTGGCAGGGCAACGACCGCGATCGGCACGACCGCTCAACGCTCCAGCGCGTTCTGGGCAAGTCCCGCCACAGCTCGAATCTGGTGTTCCAGCACGTGGACAGCAAGTTCGAGTCTCTGCTCTGGATCGCGGACGTCGCCGCCTGGTGCTGGGGAGCGGGTGGTGAATGGCGCAGGCAGATCCGGCCCATCGTTCGGGAGGTGATCCCGATAGGTCCTCAGACAGCGCGAAACCCGGCCGCCCACCGTCCGGAGAGAAGACCGGGTCCACTTCGTAAGCCCCGCGGGCCACGCAGTACCTAGTGTGCCCGGGACCGCACCCTGGGTCAACTCGATTGGCCCGGACGCGCGGGTCGGAAGATCAACACCAGGACGCGGAGTGCCAGTACCGCCGCGACCACGAACAGGCTGTAGCCGAAGAGCTGGTACAGGCCCACGTCCGGGGCCACCCGCGGCCCGCCGGGGGTGCCCAGGAGGAGGGCGGCCATGATGCCCGACGTGGCGGCCAGCACCGTGAGCAGGGCCTGGTGCAGGATTCCCGTTACGTACCGCCGGTCGCGTTCCTCGGCGAACAGGCGGACGTTGACCGACAGGCGGCCGCTCTCCGCGGCGCTGGCGATGCGGTCGAGGCGGCGGGGCAGGCGGCGGAGCATCGGCAGGAGGGTGACGAGTTCGTCCGTGACCGCCTTGCGGGCCGCCGCGGGGGTGAGCTGCTCGGTGACGTAACCGCCGGCGAACGCGCGGGCCTCGGCGACCAGGTTGAAGCCCGGCGCCAAGACGGCCAGCGTGCCCTCGACGGTGGCCAGCGCGCGGAACACCGCCGCCACGTCGGGCGGCACCGACAGGCCGTACGACGTGATGATCCGGAACAGGTCGGTGAACATCCGCACGCTGGGCGGCGTACCAGGGGCCAGGTAACGCGCCATGAACTGTCCGAGCGCCCGCTCCAGCCGGGCCTCGTCGATCTCGTCGGGGCGGGTGACGACCTCAAGCAGCGCGTCGCTCACGCCGAGCGGGTCGCCGCGGTCCATCGCCAGCAGCAGCCGCTGGAGCGCGGCGCGCAGCGAGCCGTCCAGCCGTCCGACGGAGCCGAAGTCCAGCAGCCCGAGGCGGCCGTCGGACAGGAGCAGGACGTTGCCGGGGTGCGGGTCGGCGTGGAAGACGCCGTCGACCATGATCTGCCGCAGCAGGCAGGTGAGCAGGCTGCGGGCGAGCTCGTGCGCGTCGAGGCCGCGTTCGCCGATCCGCGCGGCGGCGGTGGACAGCGTGGTGCCGTCCAGCCGCTGCATGACCAGCACCCGCCGGGTGCACAGCGGCTCGTACGGCACGGGGTAGGCGACCGCGGACGGGTCGTCGGGGCGGGCCGCGACGACCGCGGCCATGTTGGTGGCCTCGACGCGGAAGTCCAGCTCCTCGCGGATCGCGTCGGCGAACCCGGCGGCCAGCTCGCGGGCGCCCAGCGTACGGCCCCAGGTCGTACGGTCGGTGAGCGTACGGGCCAGCCGGTCCATGATCTCCAGGTCGCGGTCGACGACCGTGCGGATGCCGGGCCGCTGCACCTTGACCACGACCTCGTCGCCGTCGGGCAGGCGGGCCGTGTGCACCTGGGCGATGGACGCGGCGGCCAGCGGCGTCCGGTCGAAGCGGGCGAACACCTGGTCCGGCGGGGCGCCGAGCTCCTCGGTGAGCACCCGCTCGACGTCCGGCCACGGCGCGGGCGCGGCGCTGTCCTGCAGCCGGCCGAGCTCGTCGGTGAACTCCTGGGGCAGCAGGTCGCGGCGGGTGGCCATCACCTGGCCGAGCTTGACGAACGCCACCCCGGCGTCCTCGAGCGCCTCGCGCAGCGACCGGGCCAGCCCGGCGCGACCCGTACGGTCGGGGGTGCGGCCGCGCAGGTACGGGCCGAGGCCGTGCCGGATCGCGATCCGCGTGATGGCCAGGTACCGGCGGGCCCGGCGCGCCCGGCCGCGCACGCCGCGGACCAGCTCGAGCGGGCCGGGCACCGAGCCGGTGGGCAGCAGCACCTCGGCGATGACCAGGATGATCATCGCCACCACGGCGATGCAGGCGATCATCAAGATCATGAACCACACCGGCACCCACGGGTTCGCGATCCGCCGGAACTGCCCGGAGAAGGCGCGCGCCAGGGGCGTCGAGATCGCGTACCCGGCGAGCCCGGCCAGCACCGTGCGCACGAACCCGAACCGCATCCCGAGCAGCCGCTGCGGCACCACGATCAGCAGTACGAACGCACCGACGACGCTGACCACCGCCAGCACCGTGAAGCCCACACCGCCCAACGAGTTCATGCCCCTGCTCCCCACAGCCGCGACGCGTGCATCCTAAATGCGCCATCGCGCCGCCCGCCGCAGGCGAGGAGCCGATCCGGGTCCCGCGCCACGGCGATCGGCACGCGCGCTCCGCGCTCGGATGCCGCTCCTCGCCGGCGTAAGGGTCAGGCGGCCGGGGCGAGGGCCCGGACGAGGTCCTCCGCGTCGAGCGTCGGGAGGGCGGCGATGACCGGGGTGTCGAGGCCGTTCTCCACGTAGCGGCGGATGTGCGCGCGGCACTGTTCGGCGCTGCCGTGCACGATGAGCTGGTCGACGACCTCGTCGGGGATCACCGCGTTGGCGGCCTTGCGGTCTCCGGCCGCCCACAGCCGGTTCATCTCCCCGATCAGCTCGCCGCGGCCCAGCCACTCGTGGAACTTCGCGTACACCGGCACGGTCAGGTAGCTGCTGATCATCCGCCGGCCGATGGCGCGCGCCTGCTCGGCGTCCTCGGTGACGCACACGAAGATCCGCGCGATCAGCTCGGTGTCCGGCCCGATGACCGCGCGCACCTGGCGTACGTCCTCCGCGGACAGCCAGTTGGTGATGGCGCCGTCGGCCTCGGCGGCGGCCAGCCGCAGCATGCCGGGGCGCAGCGCGGCGAGCGCGATGGCCGGCGGCGTGGCCGGCGGGCGCTCCATGCGGAAGCCCTTGATGTCGAAGGTGTCGTACGTTTCGGTGATCTTCTCCCCGGTCATTGCCGCCTTGACGAACCGCAGCGTGTCCCGGGTGCGCTTGAACGGCTCCTCGAACGGGATCCCGTTCCACGCCTGCACGATGGCCGGTGACGACGCGCCGATGCCGAGCACGAACCGGCCGGGCGCGGCGTCGGCCATGGTCGCCGCGCTCATCGCCATGACGGCCGGGCCGCGGGTGAACGCCGGCACGATCGCGGTGCCCAGGCGCAGGCTGGGGCCCCACTCGCCGGCCAGCGCGAGCGGTACGAACGCGTCGGCGCCGCTGTGCTCCGCGGACCACACGTCGGTGTACCCGAGACCGGCCATCTCGGTGATGATCTTGCGGTGGTCGGGAAGGGACAGGTTCGTCAGCGGAAGGGTGATCCCCCAGCGGTCGGTCATCTGTTACCACGCTCCGTCGGCGGCGTCAGGGGCCGCCATAGTATCCCGCAACCGACCAGTCGGTATGGGCCAGGTCCGCCGCGAACCGGAGCCGGTCAACGGTAGTTTTGGCGCTTATGGCGCAGAGGAACGCGCTGGCCGCCGGCGCGCGTCGGATCGCCGCCGGCCTGGTGCAGCGGAGCTGGCGGCGGGTGCAGGCGCTGGGCATGATCAGCGCGGACACCGTGATGGGCGGGAAGTTCGCGGCGATGGGCGCGGGGACCAGCATCGCGTTCCCGCCCGCGACGATCTTCGGCGAACCCTGGATCCGGATCGGCGCGAACACGCTGATCGGCCAGCACATCACGCTGTCCGCCGGCCTCGTACCGGACCTGGACCTCGGCCCGGACCCGGTGGTGACGATCGGCGACCGCTGCACGATCGGCCGCGGCAGCCACATCGTGGGCCACCAGTCGATCGAGATCGGTGACGACGTCTTCACCGGCCCGTACGTCTACATCACCGACCAGAACCACGCGTACGAGGACCCCGACACCCCCATCGGCCGGCAGTGGCCGAAGAACGACCCGGTCCGCATCGGCTCCGGCTCGTGGCTGGGCGCCGGCGCGATCGTGCTCCCCGGCACCACGATCGGCCGCAACGTGGTGGTGGCCGGCGGCGCCGTCGTCCGCGGCACGTTCGGCGACCACTGCGTGATCGCCGGTGTCCCGGCGCGGGTGATCCGTAGGTTCGAGCCGGGCACCGGCTGGAAACGCGCCACCGACACCGACCTCGACGCGGCGGCGATCCCCCCGGCCTGACCGGCCGGGGGGCACCGCGTCAGCCGGACGTCAGCATCGTCCGCATCTTCGCGATCTCCGCGTTCTGCGTCGTGATGATCGAGGACGCCAGCGACTTGGCCGCCGGGTACGCGCCGCCGGCGCGCTCCGTCTTCGCCATCGCGACCGCGCCCTGATGGTGCTTGATCATCATCGTCAGGAACATCCGGTCGAAGGCCGCGCCGGACATGCCGCGCAGCTTCTTCATGTCGGCGTCGGACATCATGCCGTCGCCGTGGCTCATGCCGTGCTCGGTGCCGCCGTCGGACGGGACCGGCTCGCCCCACGCCTTGAGCCAGCCGGACATCTCGGTGATCTCCGGCCCCTGCGCCTTCTTGATGGCCGCCGCCAGCTTCGTGACCTGCGGTCCCGCCGTACCGTCGGCCAGCTCGGCCATCTCCACGGCCTGCCGGTGGTGCGGGATCATCATCTTCGCGAACATCACGTCCGCGGCATTGTGCCCGGACGCCGTGGACGACGGGCCGGCCATCCCGTGGCCATCGTGCCCTCCGGCCGATCCGGAGGATCCGGCGGACCCGCATCCGGACACGACGAACACACTCGCCGCGAGTGCGGCGATCAAGCGCTTCATGGAACTGACCTCCAGGTTGGTGTGTGTACGGCTGCTGCGACCCGGAGGTCGGCTTACAGCCGGAACACGCACAACCTGAGGTAGACCGGCGGGTCACGGGACGGCCGCCGGTACTGCGTGCGCGGAAGCCGTACGGCCGCCTGCCGTACGAGCGCGAGCCACGGCGCGTGCGTCAGCGCCAGGGCGAGCAGGGTGAGGACGAGCAGGGCCAGGCACATCATGTCGTCGTGCCCGTGCCCGGAGTGCGCGGCGAGCTCGACGTCGCCGGGCATCGGGTGGCCCATCTCCGCGTGCGACGGGGCACCGGACGCGACCATCGGCATGGCCATCGCGTGGCCGCCGCCGTCCGCGGCCTGCACGCCGTGCATGGCGAACAGCCCGGCGAGCAGCGGCAGCACGGCGAGCGCCCACAGCCGGGTGGCCCGCGTCCTCATCACGCGGGCCACCCTACCCCCTACGGGTACCGGTAGCGGGGGTTACTCGCCCTTCCACTCGGGCGCGCGCTTCTCCGCGAACGCGGTGGCGCCCTCGATGGCGTCCTTGGAGCCGAAGACCGGCGCGATGAGCTCGCCCTGCTTGCTCCACATCTCCTCGCTGGACCAGTCCGCGGACTCGATGATGATCCGCTTCGTGGCGGCCAGCGCCAGCGGCGCGTTCTTCGCCAGCTTCGCCGCCAGCTCCTTGGCCGCGGCCAGCGCGCCGCCCGGCTCCGTGACCGCGGACAGCAGGCCCCACGACGCCAGCTTCTCGGCCGGGTAGTGGCCGCCGGTCAGCGCCAGCTCCATCGCCATGTGGTACGGGATGCGGTGCTGCAGCCGCAGCACGCCGCCCGCGCCGGCGACCAGGCCCCGCGTCACCTCGGGCAGGCCGAACTTGGCGTCGTTCGCCGCGACCAGCAGGTCGCAGCCGAGCGCCAGCTCGAACCCGCCGGCCAGGGCGTACCCCTCGACCGCCGCGATGACCGGCTTGCTCGGCGTCTTCTCGGTGAGCCCACCGAACCCGCGGCCCTCGATGGACGGCGAGTCGCCGCTGAGGAACCCCTTGAGGTCCATCCCGGCGCAGAACGTGCCGCCCGCGCCGGTGAGGATGTACACGGACACGTCCTTACGGGCGTCGAGCTCGTCCAGCGCGTCCGCGATCCCCCGGGCCACCGCGCCGTTCACGGCGTTCTTGGCCTTCGGCCGGTTGATCGTGATGACGGCGACGCCGCCGTCGACATCGACGAGAACTTCGTCAGACATGGGACCTCCGGCTTACTTGGGCTGGAAGCGGATGCCGCCGTCGAAGCGGAGAACTTCACCGTTCATGTAGTCGTTCTCGATCAGCGACTTGGCCAGGTGCGCGAACTCCGACGCGCGCCCCATGCGCTTGGGGAACGGCACCGGGGCGTACAGCTTCTCCTTGAACGCCTCGGACTCCGGCCCGCTGCCGTAGATCGGCGTGTCGATGATGCCCGGGCAGATCGTGTTCACCCGGATGCCCAGCGCCGCCAGGTCACGCGCCGCCGGCAGCGTCATGCCGATGATGCCGCCCTTGGACGCGGAGTACGCGAGCTGGCCGGTCTGGCCCTCGATGCCGGCGATCGACGCGGTGTTGATCACCACGCCGCGCGCGTTGTCCTCGTTCACCGGGTCGGTCTTGCCGACCGCCGCGGCGCCGATGCGCATCAGGTTGAAGGTGCCGATCAGGTTGACCGCGATCACCTTCTGGTACGCGGCCAGGTTGGCGGGCGTGCCGTCGCGGTTGACGGTCCGCTCGGCCCAGCCGATGCCCGCGCTGTTGATGACGAACCGCAGCGGCACGCCGGTGCCGACCGCCGTGTCCACCGCCGCCTGTACGGACGCCTCGTCGGACACGTCCGTACGTACGAACACACCGCCGATCTCGTCCGCGATCTGCTTGCCGCGCTCCTCGTTGAGGTCCGCGATGACGACCTTCGAGCCGCCCGCGGCGAGCGCGCGCGCCGTCGCCTCTCCCAGGCCGCTGGCACCGCCCGAGATGATTGCTGCTGCTCCGTTCAGCTCCATAACCGGGACCTTACCGCGCGAACCGAACGCAATTCTATTGTGGTCCTGATCAGCGGAACTTCGCGTCCTTGAGGATGCGCCCCAGGGTGGAGGTCGACCACTGGTCGACGATCAGCAGCTTGGACTGCGGGAGGTACCACTCCCACTGGTAGAAGATCGACTTGACCTTGGGCTTCTTGCCCTTCGTCACGCAGGAGATCGTCCACTGGTAGTAGACGGCCTTGCGGTCGCCGACGTTGCCGTAGCCGCTGCTCTTCGGCCGGCCCGGCAGCTTCTGCACGTACTTGGGGTTGGCCGGGCAGGGCTGGGCGTCGGTCGCCGGGTAGAACGGGCTGCCGGTCTTGTACGGCTTGCCCTCGTGCCCGTTCTTGATCTGCGCCGCGCCCATCACCCGGAAGCCCGGGCAGCGCAGCGAGGCGCTGTCGCAGCCGCCGGTCGTGACGTACGCGGAGTCCTTGCCCGGACCCGCGTGCACGTGCCAGCCCTTCGGCAGCCGCAGCGTCAGCGCGCCGACGTGCGTGGGCTTGCCCTCCGGCGACTTGCTCTTGGTCGGCTTCACCAGAACGGGCGGGTCGCCGCTCGGGGGCTTCGCGGTCGGCTTCGTGGACTGGACGGAACCGTCGTTGGCCCCGGGCGTCGACCCGGCCTGCGGGGTCTGGGCTCCTCCGGAACAGCCGGCGAGCGCGGCGGCGGCGACGAGTCCCGTCGCGGCCACGACGACATGCCGCTTGCGCATGGGCGATCCTCCTTCGCCGTCGATCGGGTGCGTGCCGGACTCGGATTATCCAGCATGGCGGGCGTACGGGATGCTTGATCCCGAACGCGAGCAAAATCCCCCAAGGTGAACGTGAGACATCCCATGTCAGGACCGGTCCGTACGCTCGTCCTCGCCGCCGCGGCGACCGCCGCGCTGAGCACCGCGGCCTGCCAGGACACGGACCAGGCCGCCCCGAGCGCCCCGAGCGCCCCGCCCGCGACGTCCGCCTCCCCCACCCCGAAGCCCACCCTGGCCGGCCCCGGCACGACCTGCGGAAAGCTCGTCACCCCCGGTAAGTACGCGGCCAAGGTCGTCCTCGCCAAGGGGCACATGAGCTGCAAGACGGCGGTCGCGGTGGTCAAGCGCTACTACCGCGGCGTCAAGGCGGGCAAAGGCGGCGGCAACGCGGCCACCCTGAAGGTCGGCCGCTTCTTCTGCGCGAGCACGACCGCGGCCGGCGCGTCCACCGGCAACCTCGGCTCCTGCACCACAAAGACCGCCGACCTCCGCATCAAGATCAAGGCCCAGCCGGACGTGAACTAGATCGGCGAGACCTTTACGCAGGCAAACGCCGGTGCACGGGGCGATCGCCCTAGTCCGAAACCACTCGCAGTTCCCCTGCGCGGCCGCCTCGGGCGTCCACGTGGTAGCGGGCGCGGTCGCCGCGTACGGTGCTGCGGCAGAACTCGACCGGGAGGCCGTTCTGGTCGAAGGCGAGGAGTTCCAGGAGGAGGGCGGGGCGGCCGCGGCGCTGGCCGAGGAGGTCGGCTTCGCGCTGGCCCAGGGCGATCGGCTCGATCGTCTCCTGGGCGTACTCCAGGCGGGTCTCGTACCGCCGGGCCAGCAGCTCGTACAGCGAGCCGTGCTCCAGGTCGGCGTCGAGCAGCCCGGGGAAGCGGTCGGCCGGCAGGTGCACCTCCTCCAGCACGAGCGGCTGGCCCCCGGCCAGCCGCAAGCGTTCGAGCAGGTACGTGTTGCCGCCCGGATCCACCCGCAGCGCCTCGGCGACCGACGCGGACGCGGGCTCGCGGCGCTCGGCCAGGATGCGGGTGCTCGGCTCCAGGCCGCGCGAGCGCATGTCCTGGCTGAAGCTCTTCAGCAACTGCAGGTTCCGGTCGACCGGAGGCTCGGTCACGAACGTGCCCCGGCCGCGCATGCGGACCAGCCGTCTCTCACGGGCGAGCTCGTCGAGGGCGCGGCGTACGGTGATCAGGCTGCAGCCGTAGAACTCGCACAGCTCGCGCTCGGCGGGCAGGCGGTCACCGGCGCGCAGGTCCCCGGTGTCCAGCGCACGCCGAAGGTGCCGGTAGACCTGGTAGTGCAGGGGGATCGGTCCCGGCCTCAGCTCGACTCGTTCGCCGCGGAATACCTCCGCCGTCACCGCGGGCTCCTGACTTCCACGTAAACAGACAACCACCCGCATGTGGCGCGACGCCAGCCAGGGGGTGGGTTAGTCCCCGGTGGCGGGTCCCCCCGGACCGCCACCGAGGACTGTATCCGGTCATGAACCGGACCACACGAGCCGCGGAGCCACCCTTTCGGATGCCCGGACCCCCGTGCCGGACATCGCGGGCCGGCCGGCGACCGCGACGATGTCCCGGCGGGCTCGGGGACAGGGAGCCCGCATGGACCGTTCCATTCTCTCGCATCCCGGGAGTGCCCGCGTCCTACCTGCGAAGGGACCCGGGTCGGCCGAAAGTCGAAGATCTCGCTCAGTCCGGTCGTGCCCCCGGCCCGGGCCGCCAGCTGATCGCGTCCGGAGCGCTGATGATGTGGCCTCGGCCACACACCGGCACCAGCCGCAGCCCCGCGCCGCAGTCCGCGTGCTCGGCCAGCAGCGGCGCCCCGTCCTCGCCGGAGAGGTAGCGGTCGCCCCAGTCCATCAGGGCCAGCAGGATCGGCACCAGGTTCTGGCCGCGCTCGGTGAGGTGGTACTCGTGCCGCTGCCGCTTGCCCGGCTCCCGGTACGGCACCTTGTCCAGCACGCCGATCGCCACCAGCCCGCCGAGCCGCTGGCTGAGCACGTTGCGCGCCACGCCGAGGTGCCGTTGCAGGTCATCGAACCGCCGGATGCCCTGCCGGACGTCGCGGATCACCAGCAGCGTCCACCGTTCCCCCACGAGCTCGAGCGTCCGCGCGATCGAGCACGTGTTGCTCGCGATGTGATCCCAGGTGATGCCGGTCTCGGGAACCGCCTCGGGGATGGGACTGGGGGGCCCGACGACATCGCCGGGAATGGGCATGTCAAGTTCGACCTGGGTACTCACGGTCCGTGATCCTACACATGGGTGGCGACATGGAACCCAGTGGCGCGCCCGGCCCCGCACGCGGCGGGGCCGGGCGCGCACGGGTTACGGCGCCGCCGCCAGGTCGCCTGAGGACCAGATGTCCAGCTGGGCGTCGTCGGACTCGAACGGGAAGCGGTCCGCGAAGGCCGGCCGGAGGTCGGACAGCCAGACGGCCGACGGGTCGTACTTGGCGAAGAACGGGCGGTTCACCAGCTCCGGGTCGCGCGCCTGGATGAAGTGCAGGACGAAGACGCGCTCGCCGGCGACCTCGGTGACGCCGTCCACGCAGACCTTGCCCGGCGTGGCCGACATGGACGGGCCGCGTACGGTCCGGCACAGGCCGGAGACCTGCCGGTACGCGTCGCGGAACACCTCGTACGCCTGGGCCAGCGGCACCGCGAAGTAGTCCTGCGGGCCGGTGTCACGCTCCACGAACATGTAGTACGGCACCAGGCCGGAGCGCAGCTGCTTGCGCCACATGGTGGCCCAGGTGCCCGGGTCGTCGTTGATCGAGCGGATCAGCGGCGACTGCGTACGGATCACCGCGCCGGTGTCCCGTACCCGCCGGATGGCCTCGCCGACCAGCGGCGTCTCCATCTCGCGCGGATGGGTGAAGTGCGCCATGAACGACAGCGACTTGCCCGCCGCGTCGACCTCGGCGAACAGCCGCAGCATGTCGTCGGCGTCCGGGTCGGTCACGAACTTCTGCGGCCAGTACGCCAGCGCCTTCGTGCCGATGCGGATGGCCTCCAGGTGCTCAAGGCGCGGGTCGAGCAGCGGCTCGATGTACCGGCGCAGCACCGGCTCGCCCATGATCATGGCGTCGCCGCCGGTGATCAGCAGGCTGGTGACCTCGGTGTGCTCGATGAGGTACGCCTTGAGCCGGTCGATGTCGTCGGAGGCCATCTTCAGGTCCGGCTCCCCGACGAACTGCGCCCAGCGGAAGCAGTACGTGCAGTACGCGTGGCAGGTCTGCCCCTGCTTCGGGAAGAACAGGACCGTCTCGGGGTACTTGTGCTGCAGCCCCGGCATCGGTTCGTCGTCGATGCTCGGGATGTTCAGCACCAGCTGCCCGGCCGGATGCGGGTTCAGCCGCATCCGGACCTCGTGCGCCGCCCGTTGGATCTCCGCGTTCGGAGCGTCCGATCTGAGCAGACCTGACAGGTGCGCGACGTCGTCGGCCGGCAGCATGTCGGGCTGCGGGAACACCAACCGGTACATCGGATCGTCCGGGGCGGCCGACCAGTCGATCAGCTCCTCGACGACGTAGCTGTTGGTGCGGAATGGCAGTACGGTCGCCACCGCCCGGGTGGCGAGCCGTTCCTCCGGTCCGAGGCCGGCGCGGGCGGTGAGCTCGTCCAGGTGTTTGACGGTGAAGGCACGGAAACCGCGGCCGGTCTGCGCCGCCGTCGTGCCTTCGGCAACCCTGTCGTTCTTCAAGGTCACGCGTCTCCTCCCGAATTGGCCGCCGCGGCGCCGCGCGTGCAGCGCGACCCGCGACGGACACCGACGCGGACATCCGGTGATAGGTACCGTCTGAAACTGCGAACGCGACAGGCGCGTCGGGAAGTTCCCCAGGTCCGCCCGTACGCGGGCGGACCGGTCGATGTCCGGGCGATCAGAGTAGCGGCGCGCGGCCGGTTCGATCGGCGATCACGCGGAAGGGATACCGCCCACCCGGCCGGGGCAAACGCCGCGGATCACTCGCCGCCGTGCGCGCGGGCGAACCACTGCTTCCAGTCGAACGGGTTGACCAGGCCGAACATGATGTCGAAGTGGAAGTCCTCGCCGCCGCGCAGGATCAGCACCTTGCTGAACAACGCCTGCCCGGTGATCCGGATCACCGGGCCCTCGGGAGTGTCGTCGCCGGGCGCGCCGCCGCTGACGCTGCGCTTGGCGAACAGCGCCTCGCCCTCGTCGATGACGTAGGCGTTCTTCGGCACCCGGATGTACACCTTGCCGCACAGCGCCCGGACGTCCAGCGCGATCTCGCGGCCGGGGAACACCGCGTCGCGCAGGTCGATGATCACCGCGCCGAACCGGGCGCGCACGTCGGTCGTACGGCCGAGCGACACCTTGCCGCGCCGGTTCACCTTGCTGCCGATCGCGCGGATCCGCTGGTGCGAGTGGACCGCCGAGAGGTCGGCGCCGGGCGCGACCTCGGGCAGGTCGCGGGTCAGCGGCGCCAGGTCGCCGCGGGTCTTCGCGGCGTACGCGGCCTCGAGGCGCTCGGTGTGCTCGCCCGGGCTGAGCCGGCCGGTGCTCATCGCCTCGGCCAGGACGGCGGCGGCCTGGTCGCGCTCGGCGTCGGAGACCCGCTGCTCGACCTCAGGGGCCCGGTCGGTTCCGTTCGTCATCACGCTCGCCCTCCCGTACGAACCGGTCGCGAGACACGTTATATCGCAACCGGCGCGGACGGGCTAGAGCTTCGTGGTGGTGACCGGCTTACCGAGCGCGCTGCCCTTCTGCCAGTCCTTCCAGGACAGCACCCACGGCGTGGGCCCATTGCCGAACTCCAGCTTGCGGCTGGTTCCGGTGACCTTGATGATGTCGCCGCGGTTGGTGAAGTTGAAGAACCACTTCGCGTTGTCCGGCGCGGCGTTCACGCAGCCGTGGCTGACGTTCGAGCTGCCCTGCGAGCCCACCGACCACGGCGCCGAGTGCACGAACGTGCCGCTGTAGGTCATCCGCACGTTCCAGTCGGTCGGGATGCGGTACGCGCCCGGGTCGCCGGTGGTCGCGGAGTCCATGACGATGTGCGCGGACTTCTCCTGGGCGATGGTGGTGCCGCTGTAGGTGTCGTCGCCGGGCTTGCCGAGGCTCACCGGGATCGTACGGACGGTCTTGCCCTCGTCCTTGACGGTCATCCGGTGCGTGCCGTTCTTGATCGTCGTGATGTGCTTCGGGCCGATGGTGAACTCGGTCGACCGGTCCTTCGTGCCCCACAGCCCGCTGCCCGCGTGCACGCCGGCCAGGTGCGCGGTGACCTTCACCTTGGTGCCCGACGGCCAGTACGACTTCGGCCGGAAGTCGACCTCCTTGTCGTTCACCCAGTACCAGCCGCCCTCGATGGGATCGCCGCTGGTCTGCACCTCGAGGGACCGCTCGATGGCCTGCTTCTTGGACTTGCTGGTGATCTCGCGCGACAGCAGCAGCTGGACGGGCATGCCCACGCCGACCTTCTCGCCGTCCAGCGGCGACATGCCGCTCTCCAGCTTCTTGTCCGGCACCAGCGTGGAGAACTTCGCCTGCCGCGTGACCTGCTTGTCGTCGCTTCCGGTGGCCTTCGCGGTGACCGTGTAGTCGGTGTCCGGCTTCAGGTTCCACGTGGTGTGCCAGGAGGCGCCGCTCGCCTTGCCCTCGACGGACTTGCCGTCGGCATCGGTCACCGTGACCTGGCCGAGCTTGCCGTTCGCGACGGTGACGGTCACGCCCTTGTCCGGGGAGACCTTCTTCGCGCCGTTGGCCGGGGTGATCGTCACCTTCGCGGCGTCGCCGGCATCACCGCCGCCGGTGCCACCGCCCGTACCTCCGCCCGAGCATCCGGCCACGACCAGCCCGCACACGGCCACCGCCGCCACGGCGCCCGCCATCCTCCTCATGGCCACAACGGCCTCCATCGCCTGAGTCTCCGAAGTCCTGCACCCATCGTCGTATGTGCAACGCCCGAACCCGCGGATGAAGTCCAATACCTGTCCGGCGCGTCATGTACAGCTCACCCGAAAGCGGACGGCGAAACGGAGGAGGGCGCGGAGCGGTACCGGCCGGCGCATACGATTCATGTTCGTACCTCGCGTTTCGCGAAGGAGCGCCCATGCCCGCTGGCCCGGCCCGTCCGGCCGAACCCGTTGGGTCGGACGGCGCCGATACGGCGCGCCCGCCCACGTCCGCCCTGCCCATCGCGGTCGACGCGATGGGCGGCGACAACGCACCCGACGAACCGGTCGCCGGCGCCATCGCCGCCGCCCGGGAGGGGCTCCGCGTCGTCCTGGTCGGCCGTACGCAGGAGATCCGTCCGCTCCTTGAGGCGCATCCCGACGCGCCGCGCATCCCGGTCGCGCACGCCGAGGACGCGCTGGCCATGGACTCCGGTGCGCTGGCCAGCTGGCGCCGGCCCCGGTCCAGCGTCGCCGTGGCGTGCCACCTCATCCGGCACGGCGAGGCGTCCGCGCTGGTCTCCGCGGGCTCCACCGGCGGCATCGTGGCCACCGCGCGGCTGCGGCTGCGCGCCCTGCACGGCATCCCGCGCCCCGCGCTGGCCGTCGTGCTGCCCACGCGGCCCACGCCCACGGTCCTGCTCGACGCCGGCGCCACCGCGGACCCCAAGCCCGAGATGCTCGTCCAGTTCGCCCACCTCGGCACCGCGTACGCGCAGGTCGCGCTGGGCGTCGACCGCCCGTCGGTGGGCCTGCTGAACATCGGCGCGGAGGACAGCAAGGGCGACAAGCTGGCCCGCCGCGCGTACGACCTGCTCGGCTCGGCCCACGGCATCCGCTTCACCGGCAATGTGGAGGGCGACGACCTGCTGACCGGCCGCGTCTCCGTGGTCGTCACCGACGGCTTCACCGGCAACGTGGCGCTGAAAACCCTGGAAGGCGCCGTCCGTTACACCGCGCA
>Ga0164243_10001126_pt1 | contig 46078 bp, 47 predicted proteins | sample OricompcompostOP_FD_108781 | JGI IMG/M metagenome (GOLD analysis project Ga0164243, IMG submission 108781) | Organic Plus compost microbial communities from Emeryville, California, USA - Original compost - Organic plus compost (OP) | ecosystem: Engineered > Solid waste > Mixed feedstock >...
ATCGTCTCCGGCGCAAGATCGAAAACGATCCGGCCAATCCGCTGATCGTGCAGACCGTACGCGGCGTCGGATATCGGCTCGTGGTATCGGCATGACGTCGCTCGACCTTGGTTTGGCGCGCCTGCGTACTGCCGCCGGACGGGCCTGGAGCTTTTGGGACTCCGTCGGCGCATGGCTGAAGAGCAAGATGCCGGCCGGTCTCTACGGCCGTACGCTGGTCATCATCATCGCGCCGATGGTGATCCTGCAATCGGTGGTGGCTTTTGTCTTCATGGAACGCCACTGGAACACGGTGACGCGCCGGCTCTCCGCAGCGGTGACGCAGGACATCGCCGCGCTGATCGAGATCTACCGCACTTATCCGCAGGACGCTGACAGTGCGCGGCTGCGCCGTATCGCACAGGAGCGGCTCGGGCTCGTGGTCGACTTCCTGCCAGCGACGGAAATGCCTCCGCCAGGGCCGAAGCCGTTCTTTTCCCTGCTCGATCAGGCGTTGTCTGAGGAAATCCGCAAGCAGATCGGACGGCCGTACTGGATCGACACTGTCGGCCGGTCTGCGCTCGTTGAAATCCGCATCCAGCTCGACAATGCGGTGATGCGCGTTTTCGCGCGCCGCAACGCCGCCTATGCATCGAATTCGGAAATCTTCCTGTTGTGGATGGTCGGCACTTCGTTGGTGCTGCTTACGGTGGCGATCATCTTCCTGCGCAACCAGATCCGGCCGATCCTGCGGCTCGCGGACGCGGCGGAGAGTTTCGGCAAGGGCCGCGAGGTGCCGAATTTTCGGCCGCGCGGCGCGACCGAAGTTCGCCGCGCTGCCTATGCTTTCGTTGAAATGAAAGCCCGCGTAGAGCGCGCGATCGACCAGCGCACGACCATGCTTGCCGGCGTGTCCCACGATCTGCGCACCGTGCTGACCCGGTTCAAGCTTGAACTTGCGTTGATTGAAGATAGTCCGGAAGTCGAGGCCATGCGGCGCGACGTCGACGAAATGAGCCGCATGCTTGAAGCCTATCTGGCTTTTGCGCGGGGCGATGCCGGTGAACCATCGGCGCCGACCGACATGGCAACCTTCCTTGAAGAACTAAAGGTCGATGCCGAACGGCATAATCACAAAATGACGGTGGTGTTCCATGGCCACCCCGTGGTCACCGTGCGGCCGAATGCGTTCAGGCGCTGTCTAGCCAATCTGGTGTCGAACGCGGCCCGGTTCGCTTCCGCCATCGTCGTGACCGGACACCGTGATCATCGCTGGCTGACGATCACGGTGGACGACGATGGTCCCGGTATTCCAGCGAAGATGCGCGAGGATGTGTTCAAGCCGTTCCTGCGGCTCGATGATGCGCGTAATCAGGATGAGGGCGGCACCGGCCTCGGTCTCGCCATTGCGCGCGACATTGCGCGCTCCCATGGCGGCGACATCACGCTTGGCGACAGTCCGCTTGGCGGACTGCGCGCCAGCGTGCGGGTACCGGTCTAACGTATCGCGACTTGTCATGCCTCGCGAAAGCGAGGCGTCCAGCGACGACCGAAGCTGCGATCCAAGCCCCAGCTGACAGCAAAGAAAGTCGTGATTTCGCTATTCGCCTTCCCAGTAATCGATGCTGCCGCCTTCCCGGCCGATAAAACGAAACAGTTTGGGCTTGCCATCCGCGTCCGGCAGTTCGGCCAGCACGCCGAATTTTCCGGAATCCGGATACTCCGAAATCTCGGGCGTGACGCGCGTCGAGACTGCAAGATATTTCAATTCGTCGTCCGAGGTATTGATGATGTTGTGGGCCGTATGCGGTCCGCCGGCCGGACAGGAGATCACATCGCCGGTGCGGATCTTGAAGCGCTCGTTGCCGATCCGCACTTCACCTTCGCCGGAGAGAATGAAAAACATCTCTTCGTTGGCGTGGTGGCTATGGAACGGAAATGCCTGTTTCTTGGGGGGCACCACCGTGACGTTGTAGCCGAGTTTTTGCGCGCCGATACGTCGCCCGATATCGCCGAGCTTCGCCTGAAAATGCTCTTTCGAATTCATGCCGATGGGCCAGCCGGCATTATGTCCCCACGCGCGGTATTCGACATCGTCGATGTTGAGGATCGGACGGCTCATGCGGATCGTCTCCCGGGGGCTAGGGCGTTTTCGAGCGAAACGCATAGTGGTTCGCATGACGAAAACGCGTCAAACAGAAAATGTCAGGAGACTGCCGATATACGGCTTGCCTGAGCCTGGGAATTCCGCCGTCTATGCCGCTTCCATGTCGTCTTCTTCTTCGTAGCGGCGGCGGCGACGACGCCGGCCGGGCCGCGGCACCAGCCGGCACATGTCATCGAGGATGCCCGACCAGCGCTGCCCGCTTTCGAGCGCGCGGTCGAGCGCCGCCATGGTGCGGGAATTGTCGTCGTCATCGTCGACAAACGTCCGTACAACGCCAGCGAACATCAACGCGAGACCTTGCGCACGCAGTATACCCTTTGGCCCGGCAGCGGAAATTCCGGCAGCCGTCAGCATCCATTGCTGACTGCGCACCGCAAGTCCATTGAGCGCCAGCGCCAGACTAGGATGGCGCCTTGCGGACCGCATGAGAGAATCGATTGCCGCCCGATAGGGCGTCATCGCGTCGATTCGGCGCATCAGCACGTCGAATAGCCGCTCACGCGGCGATTCCTCGGCCATTTCTTCGCTGCCGCCGGCCAGTACGGCGCGGTCAATCTGCTTGAGGTGAGCGGACAAAATCGACAGTTTGCCATCGAACTCCTCGCGCAAGTCGGCGAGCGTGACATCGGCCGCGGCTGCGATTTCGGCAAGGTCGATGTCTTCGAACCGCTTCTCGGCAAGAAGATCCATGAACGCCGCAATGATCTTCTGGCGCGGCGTTGTTCCGGGTGGCAGTTCTGGGGCCGTGCGACGCCTTTTCTTGGCGGTGGATTTTCGCGCCATGACGATCTCCTCGGATTTTCTCGTCCGGCTAGTCTATCGCCACGGGGGTGGCCGATCCAAGACGATATTACTGATGTAAGAACGGGCGTTTAGCTGCCAAGTTCCCGTGAGCGGCGGGCCGCCGCCGCGACCGCCGCTGTCAGCAAGGGCTCAAGCCCGTTCTCCGCCATCAGGACGTCCAGCGCGGCCGCAGTGGTACCGCCCGGCGAGGTGACGTTCCTGCGCAGCGTCGCGGCATCATCGGGAGAGAGGTGAAGGAGTTCGCCCGATCCGGCGACAGTGACACGGGCAAGTTTTTCCGCAAGCGGCGGCGGCAGCCCTGCCGCGGCGCCGGCGCGGGCAAGATATTCCGCGAGCAGGAATACATAGGCCGGGCCCGATCCCGATACCGCGGTGACCGCGTCCATCAGCGCCTCGTCATCGATCCATTCGACAACGCCGATTGCGGCGAGCAGCCGCCCGGTAAGGTCACGTTGTGCCGGTGTCACCTGTGCATTGGGAACCGCGACTGTGATACCGCGCCCGATCGCGGCGGGCGTGTTCGGCATGGTGCGCACGATTGCGGTGCCCTGCGGCAACGCATCCTGCATTACTTTCAGTGTGCGGCCCGCCATGATGGAGATGACGACGGTGGAGGGCGTGATCAGCGGCGCAAGGCCGGGTAGGACCTCCGGAGCCGCTTGCGGCTTCACCGCAAGGAGGATCGCCGTGGCCTGCAATCCCTCGCGCCCGGGGTTGAGGCGGAGGCCTTGCGGAAGATAGCGGGATATCTGCAACGAAGGTTGCGGCTCGAATATCGCGACACGATTGAGGTCGAGACCGCGGGCAGCCCAGCCATCGAGAATGGCGGCGCCCATCTTGCCGGCGCCAGCCAGGACGAGATTGCCGCTGATATCGCGGAGAGTTGTTGTTGTGTTCACCGCCGGATTTAAGCTTTTCCTGCGGTTTCAAACAAGGTGGCATCGAGTGCGGTGCGGGCAGACTTCCCGGCCCATACCACGAACTGGAAGGCCTGATAGTAGCGTTCGCAGGCTTCGACAGCAGTCGCCAGCAAGGATTCGCATTGGATATCCGTCGCCGCCGCGCCGCCGCTGAGCACGAGTGCATGGCGGAACATGACGAGTTCGTCCTTGTGCCAGAAATCGAAATGCCCGACCCAGAGTTGTTCGTTGATCGCGGCGACGAGTTCGACAACCTCTGTCCGGTGGTTCGGTTGCGCCTTGAGGTCGAAGGCACAAGCGATATGCAGCGCTTCGAGATCCATCATCCAGGTGAACGAAATCTGGTAATCCGCCCACCGCCCGCTGACAACCAGCGTAACCTCGTCCTTGTCCGCGCGCTCAAAACTCCAGTCGTTGTGGTTTGCGAGCTGTTCGACCATGTCGAGCGGATTGTAGGTCGGGTCCTGTGCGTATTCGATAAAAGCCATTTGTTGATCCTGCCGTTGATTACTGCCTTGGGGTTTTGCGTACGCACAGAACGCGTTGGGCCGTGGAATCCGATTTGGCGCGGGCAGCGGTAATGCACTGCCTGCGCGAGTCGACGCTGACTTACTCGTGGAACGTGGGCCAGGCGAGGGTGCGGCAGCCGAAACCATTTTACCGCAGGACGCTTGCTGAAGGCCGATACACAAAGCTACGCGACGCGTTTGTCGCCGCCTGCCTCAGGGAGCGATATCTGCGAAGAGGACGCCGTAAGAATCCCGATCAATCCGGTTTCGCCCGGCAGCCCGCTCCACAACGGCAGGTTTGGACTCACATGTGATCAAAGATTTGATTGAATCGCACAAGAGTCGATGGATTCCGTCCACAGTCCGATGGAATCGACGGGCTGCGACAAGTTGACTCAGTTTTGAGGGCACCGAAGGAGCCCTCGTCATGCAAGCGACAGGCAACAAGCATGACGGCAATACGTTCGGGCGAGAACAACCTTAGTCGAACAGGCTCGAAACAGAGCGCTCTTCCGCCGTCCGCTCGACCGCCTCGGCAATCAGCGTGGCGATCGACAGCACACGGATGTTGGCAGCGACGCGCACCGCCTCGGTCGGCTGGATAGAATCGGTGATCACCAACTCGTTGATTTTCGAGGCCGTGACTCGCGCGACGGCGCCGCCGGACAGCACGCCGTGGGTGATATAGGCGGACACGCCGGTCGCACCGTTCTTCACCAGCGCTTCGGCGGCATTGATGAGGGTGCCGCCGGAATCGACAATATCGTCGACAAGGATGCAGTTATATCCCGCAACATCGCCGATCACGTGCATTACTTCGGATTCTCCGGCCCGCTCGCGACGCTTGTCGATAATGGCAAGCGGTGCGTTGATGCGCTTCGCAAGGCCGCGTGCACGCACCACGCCGCCGACGTCCGGCGACACGACCATGACTTTGGAGAGATCGAACTGCTCGCGGATGTCGCGCACCATCACCGGCGCAGCAAACAGGTTGTCGGTCGGGATGTCGAAGAAGCCCTGGATTTGTCCGGCGTGCAGATCGACGGTCAGCACACGGTCGGCGCCAGCGCGCGTGATGAGGTTGGCGACGAGCTTGGCCGATATCGGCGTCCGCGGGCCGGGTTTGCGATCCTGCCGGGCGTAGCCGAAATAGGGCACCACCGCCGTGATGCGCCGCGCCGAGGCGCGCCGCAAAGCATCGATGATGATCAGCAACTCCATAAGGTGGTCGTTGGCGGGAAACGACGTCGACTGGAGAATGAATACGTCCGTGCCGCGGACGTTCTCCTGAATCTCGACGAAAATCTCCATGTCGGCGAAACGTCGGACGACGGCCTTCGCCAGCGGCGTTTTCAGGTGCGCAGCGATCGCTTCGGCAAGGCGAGGATTGGAGTTCCCGGCGACGAGCTTGATTGCGCCGTTACTGCCCGCCATCGCCTGCTCCTCAAAACCCGTCGCGGGTCACTTGAAACTGAATTGGCTTGAAAACCCCGATATTGCCCGAAATGGTAGGCGCCATGGGGCCAGCGGGCGGACGGGACTTTCAAGCCTGACACGTGTCTTTCCGGCGCGGGTGATATCAAGTGAGGCACGGCCCGTGCAACAAGAACGCGGTGTTGTCCTGCAGCATTTTGCGGCCAGCCATGCTGCTCGACCACGCCAATCGGGCCGCGCCCTGCCGATTATCGGGGGCTGGTCTCGCTGTAGGCCGTAATCGTGGACCTTGTCGGGGTTTGCGGCCGCCATCCGGCGTCTCGGGGTTGGTTAACTGCGGTTTTCGGTCCTGTTTCGACCGTCCCGTCCGCGACAACAACCGCATCCGGCGGCGTTTGAAGCGGGGGCATCGGCTGGTCCGGATGGGCCAAGAAGGCTGCAAGTTGGGCGACGCTGTCCCCGGCGATCCGCTTGAGAGTTGTCTCGTCCGCCGCTAGCCAGCCGCGCTGGCCGCCGGCACCTTTCACTTCGCCGACGATGCGCACCGCCCGCTGCTGGCTCGCGTCGTAAACGTCCCAAACCCAGGCGATCACGGTTTCCTTGCCGCGCAGGTGTGCGGAAGCGTAGCCGCGAGCGCGATAGGTAGCCGGGCTTTTTCGGGTGACAACCGCGATCTGCCGGGCCTCCGCCTCGTCGGTGAGCGCTTTCACCAGTTTCTGAAACTGTCCGCGCGGCAGGCCATCGATCGAATCGAAGGCCACTGTGCCGCCGCCGGACGACAGCGATGCGTTGGTCATGCCGTTGACCGAGCATCCGGCCATCAGCAATCCGGCACCGATCAGAACCAAAACAGGAATACCGCGGCTGACCGCCGAAAGTCCGGTCAGAATTCCATGCCGCGCACCCCGATTGCGCTTCCCCAAACGCAACATTCCGCACCCCGCACCGGCTTGGCCCAGCCGGACATCGCTTGGTATCGGGGAATGGAGCACCGGTCCAGCGAAATTAACGATCCGTTAACCGCGATAAGCGGTCGTCGTTAACACCGCACGCGGTGCTCATCCGGCCAGTATGATTGCGTTAACATGGCGGCCGTAGTCGGCCTCATTCAGATGGGTCATCCGGCGGTAACTGAAGAAGCGATCGGGCTCCGCATAAGTGCACAGCCCAAGATCGTCATGGGTGAGGCCCGCCTGTTTCAATCGGCTGGCGACGAGGCCTGCGAGATCGAACATGGCGTGTCCGTGCCGGGCCGCCGGCGCGAAAAACGACGCATTGCCGGAATGAGCTTCGACGAATTTCGCCACGAGTTCGTTGCCCACCTCATAATTCTGCTGCCGGATCATCGGGCCGATCGCCGCGACGATGCCGGAGCGGCGCGCCCCGAGTTGCTCCATCGCCGCGACGGTTGATTCGATCACGCCGGTGAGCGCTCCCCGCCAGCCGGAATGGGCTGCGCCGATGACACGCGCCTGCGCATCGGCAAAGAGAATCGGCCCGCAATCAGCCGTGGAGACGCCGATAGCGAGCCCGGGAACGCGGGTGACGATAGCATCGGCCCGCGGGCGCTGATCGTGCGTCCACGGCGTCTCGGCGACAACCACCGTCGGGGAATGGATCTGGTAAGGGGTAAGGAAATTTTCCGGCGCGCAACCGAGCGCGGCCGCCATGCGGGCGCGGTTTTCCGCAACCCATTCTGGCCTGTCATTGGACCCGGTACCGCCGTTCAGGCTGCCATAGACCCCCGTAGAAACACCGCCGCTGCGGGTGAAGAAGCCGTGCCGGACGCCGGGCAGCGCTTCCAGGAGTTGTGAGCGAAGCGCGGCCGCTGTCATATCGTCCCCGGCGCCGCGTTGCCGAAGCCCGGCAGGATCGGAACGGAAGGGTGGCAAAGACCGAGTACCTTGAACATGGCGCCCATGCCGGTCTGGTTCGGGGCGATCAGCCGTTCGAACGCAATGCTGATGGCCGCCGCGGTTTCGGCAGTTGCTTTTAGTCTGAGGGCGGCGGCGCGTTTGTCAATTCCGAGCGCGAGCAGGAACGAGCCCTGGTCGATGGCGCCATAGGCCCGTGCGCCGAACTGCGTGGCGTTCATCGTCAGCGCCTCGAAATCGACATGGGCTGACAGGTCGGCGAGACCCGGCCCCATCAGGGGATCGTCGAAGCGATGGCGGCGGACCGCTTGTAATGTATCGCCCAGCGCGCTGCGCAGATGGCCGTAGTCGATAATCAGCGCGGCGCCTCCGGCCTGCAGCCGACGTCCGAGTTCGAGCGCGACAACCGGGGAGCGCCACTCATAGATGGAATCGACCGGCGCATCGCGCAGGTGTCTCGGCACGGTCAGGTCGAACTGTGGCGCCGGGTCGGAGCCGATGACGTACTTGAAGTCGCCGTACTCGTCGAGATCGATCATGCGTTCATGCCAGCCGTCCGGCTGGCGCACCATCTGATTGATCGGCAGCGCGTCGAAGAATTCGTTGGCAAGATAGATCGCCGGCCCGCGCGGCACGTCCTGCAGCATGGCGTGCCAGAGGATTGGCCGGTCGACCTCGGCGAGGCTCTCCTTCTGGCGCTCGCGCAACGAACGACTCGTCTCGACGAGATGAACGCTGACGGCCTCTCGGAATGCCGGCACGATTTTCACCGCCCGCATGATGTCGGCCATCATGGTGCCGCGGCCCGGTCCGAGTTCGACGAGGTTGAGCGCTTGCGGTTCGCCCATGACGCCCCACACAGATGCAGCCCATAACCCGATCAACTCCCCGAACATCTGGCTGATCTCGGGCGCGGTCGTGAAGTCGCCGCTGGTTCCGAATGGATCGAGCGTGGTGTAATAGCCGTAACGGGGATGTGTCAGGCATAATTCCATGTATTGGCTGACGGGCATGGGGCCCGCCGCGCGTATCCGATTTTGAATTTCATGCTTTAAAGGCAGCGGACTCAGTATCATTTGGACGACAATTTCGGCCGCTGCAAGGCGACGGCGGCAAACGCCGCGCCGACAAGAAACAGCGGAACCGACAATAAAATTCCCATTGTAAGGTGGCCGAACAGAAAACCGAGTTGGGGGTCCGGCTCACGAAACATTTCACAGAACGAACGCAACACCGCATAGATCATCGCAAACAGTCCGATGATCAATCCCGGACGGCGCAGGGCACCTGCGCGTATGGCGACGGCGAGCAGAATGAACAGCAGCAATCCTTCCAGTGTGGCTTCGTAAATTTGGCTCGGATGCCGCGGCTCCGGTCCGCCGCCCGGAAACACCATGGCCCAGGGCACGTCGGTGGTGCGGCCCCATAACTCGCCGTTGATGAAATTGGCAATGCGGCCAAGACAGATGCCGATCGGCGCTGCAGCGCAGGTCAGGTCGCCAAGGGAGAGGAAGTTAATGTTGCGCTTCCACGCGAACAGCACCACCGCCAGCACGCAGCCGATGAAGCCGCCATGAAACGACATGCCGCCTTCCCAGACCTTGATGATATCGCCGGGATGAGCGGCAAAGTACGGCAGGTTATAAAACAGGACATAGCCGGTGCGCCCGCCAAGGATGATGCCGAGCGTTACCCACAAGATGAAATCATCGAAAGCGGTGACGGTGAGCGGTGCATGACCGCCCCACAGGCCCTCGCGAAGGATCAGCGCCCGTGCGTAAGCCCAGCCGAGCAGGATTCCGACAACGTAAGAGAGCGCATACCAGCGGATTGCAAACGGCCCGAAGCTGACCAGGACGGGATCGATTGCCGGAAACGGGATAACCAGGACTGGCATCGCTACTTACTCGATCATCCGCGGATCTGGGTGTGCCGCGGGCTTGCGGCGCTGCCGCGGGATCGCCATTGTGATACTAACAATGTCATTGCCAGCGCGACCCGCTTTTGCAACGAAACGCGCGGAGGTACAAGTCATGGTACAGACGACCAATCGGTTTTTTGACGAGATGGCGCGGTTGATGAATGACGCGACAGGGGTCGCGCAGGGCATGCGGCGTGAAGTGGATACGCTGTTTCGGACCCAGGCCGAGCGCATCCTGCGTGACCTTGACGTGGTTTCGCGTGAGGAGTTCGAAACGGTAAAGGAAATGGCCCGGCTCGCGCGCGAGGAAAACGAGGAACTCAGGGCCCGGATTGCGGCGCTGGAAGCCGCACAATCGAAGAGCTGACGCATCCGGACCGGTAGTCGGGCTAACCTTTCCATTCTTTAAGTTATTTCAACGGTTTGGCGGCGCCGCGATGCGCTCGCCCCTTGCTTGTCATTTCGCGGCCCACAGTTTATAAGCCCGGCGCGCCCGCGTGCCTGATTGACACCCCTGGAGGTTTGGCTGCGCCGCCGGCCGCGTATTGCGGCCGTTTCATATAACCATCAAGGCAAGGACTACATCATGGCGACCGTCAAGGAGCTGAAAGCGACGGCGCGTCCGAAGGCCGGCAAGGGGGCCGCCCGGGCAGTGCGTCGCGAAGGCAGAGTGCCGGGAGTAATCTACGGCGATAGCAAACCCCCCGTAACTATCGCGCTCGACAGCAAGGAGCTGACCCAGCGCATTATGGCCGGCCGGTTTTTGACCACCCTCTACGACCTCGATGTCGAAGGCGAGAAGTTCCGTGTCATTCCGCGCGACTTCCAGCTCGATCCGGTCAAGGATTTTCCAGTCCACGTCGATTTCCTTCGGCTGGGGCCGAACGCCACTATTCGCGTGCGCGTCCCGATCCACGTCACCGGTCTGGAACGCTCGCCGGGCGTGAAGCGTGGCGGCGCGGTGAATATCGTCACGCATACGCTTGAAGTCGTCTGCGCAGCGGAATCGATCCCCGAAGCGATCGAGGTCGACGTGTCGGATCTCGAAATCAATCACTCGCGCCACCTGCGCGATGTCGCCTTGCCGCCGGGCGTGCGTCCGCTGGTTAATGTCGCGGCGACGCTTGTCACGGTCGTGCCGCCCTCGGGCTATGCGGAAGAACTCAAGGCCCAGGCCGCTGCTGCGGCGGCCGCCGCCGCCGCCCCCGCAGCCGGTGCCGCGCCGGCCGCTGGCGCCGCTGCTCCTGCCGCTGGCGCGGCAGCCGGTGGCGGAGACAAGAAGTGAGCGTAGCCGCACCCTTCGCGGTGTGAGCCATGCGTCTCGTTGTCGGGCTTGGAAATCCCGGCGCGCGCTACGCTGGCAATCGTCACAACATCGGATTCATGGCGGTCGAGGCCATCGCCCGCCGCCATGGATTTGGTCCGTGGCGCAAACGCTTCCAGGGCGTTGCATCCGAAGGAACAGTCGGCGGGCAGAAGGTCATTTTGCTGATGCCCGGCACGTTCATGAACGAGTCGGGGCGCGCGGTCGCCGAGGCGGCAGGGTTCTATAAGCTCGGCCTCGACGACATCATCGTTCTGCATGACGAGATCGAGCTTCCGTCTGCCAAGATGCGGGTCAAAGTCGGTGGCGGCATCGCGGGCCATAACGGTCTGCGATCGATCAGCGCGCATGTCGGCAACGACTACAAGCGAGTGCGCATCGGGGTCGGTCATCCGGGTGACCGCGATCTGGTGCATGCTCATGTGCTAAGCGATTTCGCCAAGGGCGAGCAGGCATGGGTGACGGCGTTGTGCGACATCATCGCCGACAATGTCGAACTGCTGCTGAAGGGTGAGGATTCGAGCTTTCAGAACAAGGTCCATCTGGCGATGCAGGCGAAGGGGTTCTACGACCCCAAGCCCGGCGACGCGGAGGAAAACAGGTAGTCACAAGAATTTTGCGACGGGAATTGTAAGTTCATGGGATTCAAGTGCGGCATCGTCGGACTGCCGAATGTCGGCAAGTCCACACTCTTTAATGCACTGACCGCGACGGCGGCAGCGCAGGCGGCGAACTACCCGTTCTGCACCATTGAGCCGAATGTCGGAGACGTGGCGGTGCCGGACCCGCGGCTCGACAAGCTGGCGGCGGTCGCCAAATCCGGACAGATCATTCCGACACGGCTGACATTCGTCGATATCGCCGGTCTCGTGCGCGGCGCTTCGAAAGGTGAGGGGCTCGGCAACCAGTTTCTGGCCAATATCCGCGAAGTCGACGCCATTGCCCATGTGGTGCGCTGTTTCGAGGACAACGATATTACCCATGTCGAAGGCAAGATCGACCCGATCGCCGATATCGAGACGATCGAAACCGAGTTGATGCTCGCGGATCTCGACAGCCTTGAGAAGCGCGTCGACAACCTCGAGAAAAAAGCCAAGGGTAACGACAAGGAAGCCAAGGAAACGCTCGACCTCGTCAACCGCACACTCGTCCTGTTGCGCGAGGGCAAGCCGGCGCGGCTCGTCAAGCGTACGCCGGAGGAGGAGAAGACGTTCCGCGGGCTCGGACTGCTGAGTTCGAAGCCCGTGCTTTACGTGTGTAACGTCGAGGAAGCATCGGCCGCGACTGGCAATGAGTTTTCAAAACGCGTCGAAGCGCGGGCAAAGGAAGAAGGCGCTGCGAGCGTCGTGATCTCGGCGAAGATCGAATCCGAGATTGCCGTGTTGCCACAGGAGGAGCAGGCCGATTATCTGGCGGCCGTGGGCCTGGAAGAACCTGGCCTCAATCGCCTGATCCGCGCCGGTTATGGTCTGCTCGATCTGGTCACGTACTTCACGGTCGGACCAAAGGAAGCGCGTGCCTGGACCATCAACCGCGGCATGCGCGCACCGCAGGCTGCGGGCGTCATTCACACCGATTTCGAGCGCGGTTTTATTCGCGCCGAAACCATTGCCTACGATGATTACGTCAAGCTCGGCGGCGAAGCCGGCGCCCGCGACGCCGGCCGGCTGCGGCTCGAAGGCAAGGACTATGTCGTCGCCGATGGCGATGTGATGCATTTCCGGTTCGCGACCTAGGGCGAACTGGCACCGCACGCAGGTGCGTGCATTCCGGGGGAGCGGACGTCGCACGCCGTTGGACGGCTTGACTGTCTGCTACGCCCGGCCAATGCTTCGATAATGTTCGTCGCTTTCTTCACCGAGCTCAAAAGCGCCGGCGTGCCGGTCACGCTGCGCGAATATCTTGCGCTGATGGAAGCGATGGACAAGGATCTCGCCTCCCGCCGCGTTGAGGATTTCTACTATCTCTCCCGCGCCGCGCTGGTGAAAGACGAGCGCAACCTCGACAAGTTCGATCGCGTGTTCGGCCATGTGTTCAAGGGGCTCGATCTACTAAGCGATGCGCCCGCCGCGGAAATTCCGGAAGAGTGGCTGAAGAAACTCGCGGAAAAATATCTCACCGAGGAAGAGAAGAAAGAAATCGAGGCGCTTGGCGGTCTCGACAGGCTGCTGGAGACCTTGCGCAAGCGTTTCGGGGAACAGCAGGGCCGTCACGAGGGCGGATCGAAATGGATCGGCACTGCGGGCACGTCGCCGTTCGGCGCCTATGGCTATAATCCGGAAGGCGTGCGCATTGGTCAGGATAAAAACCGCAATTTTCGCGCGGCGAAAGTGTGGGACAGGCGGGAGTTTAGGGACCTCGACGACCAGGTCGAACTCGGCACCCGCAATATCAAGGTCGCGCTCCGCCGCCTGCGTAAATTCGCGCGTACCGGCGCGCCCGACGAACTCGATCTCGACGGCACCATCAAGGGCACCGCGCACAAGGGCTATCTCGACATCCACATGCGGCCCGAGCGCCACAACGCGGTAAAGGTACTGCTGTTTTTCGATGTCGGCGGCTCGATGGACTGGCACATCAAGGCAACGGAAGAGTTGTTTTCCGCCGCGCGCGCCGAATTCAAGCACATGGAGTATTTCTACTTCCACAACTGCCTCTACGAGCGGGTGTGGACGGAGAACCGCCGCCGCCATGACATGATCACGCCGACATTCGACGTGCTGCACAAGTACCCGCACGACTACAAAGTTATCTTCGTCGGCGATGCCTCGATGTCGCCTTACGAAATCTCCGCGCCCGGCGGCTCGGTCGAACACATGAACGAGGAGCCGGGCTCGGTATGGATGGAACGCGTCATACGGACCTATCCGGCTTGCGTGTGGCTCAATCCGGTGAGCGAGGAAAGCTGGAACTTCACGCACTCGATTCAGATGATGAAGAATATCATGAGCGAGCGGATGTATCCGCTTACGATGGAGGGGCTGGATCGCGCGATGCGAGAACTCGTGCGCTAATCTCGCACCCAGTGATCGCCCTGCTTGACGTAACCTGCGCGTTTTAGGGCGGCCCAGGCGATGCGGAACGAGCGCTCCTCCACATCGGCTTCGCCGCCGTGGGATTCATAGGCGGAATTGAAGGCTTCTCGGAAAATGTCCTGCGCATGGGCGGGCAGATGATTGCGCACCGACGGCGGCAAGTCGTGATTGGTGGCGTAGGGCACGGTGGACCCTCACTGCGGCTGGAAATTGAATTCGATTTTGACGCCGTTGGGATCGCTGCAAAACACCTGACGCACGCCGCCGGCCACGGTTTGCGCCTTAAACTTGATCCCCTCGTGTTCAAGCCGCGTGGTCAGCGCTTCCGGCTCGCCGGTCGCCGCGAATGCCAGATGATCGACGGCTCCGGTGTTATCGCCCGGCGGCTTTTCACCGAGATTGACGTGAATGAGCGCCTGGTCACCGCAGTAGAGCCAGACGCCCGGGAAATTCAGCGGCGGCCGCGGGCCGACCTTCAGCCCGACGATGTCGCAATAGAAATGCTTCAGCGCATCGACATCGGATGCCCAGATGTTGAAATGATCGAGTCCCTTGACGAACATCTGCACCTCCTCCGTTGATGATTGCTATTTTTTTGTTCGGTAGATTGGGCACTATTCTGAAACCATTGGCGATCCCGTTCAAGCTGTCCCGTCCTTAACGCGCATTGGAACGTCACGCGAACACCATTCCCGCCCAGGCCGCGGCGATCACCAGCAGCAGGCCGGGGATCACCCGCAGGGCATAGGCGCGCCCCCCTGCGACCGCCGCAATCACCATCTTGCTCACCGTATTGGTCGTAAGTCCGGCCACGATCGGCAACAGTGCGTCGTTTGTTGTGAGCCGGCCGGAAGCTACCAGCGACGCCACCGAAATTGCGGCAGACTGGGCGTCGACGAAACCGGCCAAGGCCGCCGCGGCGAGGACGCCTCTGGCGCCGTACCAATGCTGCAGCGCCGCCGACGCAACCAGGATGACGGAAACCGTGAGCGCAAATACCACTGCGGTCTTCAAGCTGAAGGCGCGGCCGCGTTCCACCTCGCCTTCGGCCGTTTGCCCGATCACCCACATCATTGAGAGCGCGCCGTAGGCGATCGCGGCAATGCCCGCAAGGATAAGCGGAACGCTGAGAATCTTGAGCGTCGCGAGGCTCGTCGCCGCGAGCACGGCGGCGGTGTAGATGACGGTTGCCACCGTCGACAGCACGGCGCCGGTTACGGCCGCAGCGCGGACTCGCGGGTTTGCCGCCGCCCGCGCGCCCATGGCGCCGATCGTTGCTGTGCTCGAGACGAATCCTGAAGCAAGCCCAGCAATTGCCAAGCCCGCCCGTGACCCAAGAAGGCGCACGGCGAGATACCCGGCAGCGCCGATCGCCATGATCAGAATGACCAGAATCCAGATCGAACGTGGATTGAGTGCATCGAATGGCCCCATCGGGCGATCGGGCAGAATCGGCAGCACGACGAGGGTGGCGCCGAGGAAAATCAACGCGTCCTCGAGTTCATCTGCCGTAAGAACCCTGCGCACGAACCGGTGCAGCCGCGTGCGTGCAGCGAGCAGGATGGTGATTGTGACGCCCAGTCCGGCAGCGAGCGCCGGCTGTTGCATGGCGAGCCCGCCAAGCACGGTTGTGAGGATGAGCGCGACTTCGGTCGTCAGTCCCGGGTCGCCATCACGCGCGCGCCAGTAGGCGATCGCCGTCAATGCAATGACCCCCCCGATGACGATGGCAAACAACAGTTCGCCGCCGGCCGTGAGGCCGACCGCGCCGGCGAGTGACGCGATTGCGAATGTACGGATTCCTGCCGGCGCACGCGTCCGGCCTTGGCCTTTGCGGCGTTCGCGTTCGACGCCGATCAGAAGGCCGATGCCGAGCGCGACCGCGAAGTTAAGGAAGAGCGGGCGGAAGATGGCGATATTCTCCGGCAGCACATAAACTCCCGCATGAGTTTATGGTACGAACTCCTCAATTGGTGAGCGGCAATCGCTTCCTCGCGTGTCGCCAACCTCCAGTGCACCGCCACCAGCGCGCCGTCCAAAGCCATTTCCCCAGCGCGATGTGTGATCGTTCACCAGCGGTCTCGCCAGCGCCAGAATCTTCGGCCGCCGCGACTGGAATCGATTTCCGCTTTCTGCTCATCGGTCAGAGTTGCATAAAAAGCCTCAAGCGTCGGCCGTACCATTTTGATGGCCTGCAGCATGGCCTCGGCCCGCTTTTCCATTACTTCCATACGGCCGGTAACGGTTTTCGGCCAATCGGCCGGACACGCAGCGCGCATTGCCTCAGCAGCTTTGTTGGATGCGGCTTTAAACTCATCGAACTTAGGACGTTGTGCGTCCGTCAGCTTCAGATGGCTTTCCAGCCGATCAGTCCGCCATTCGGCAAAGCCCGCCGCGCCCGGGCCACACATCCGCCCGAACATGCCCGAACCGCCGACCCCCGGACCCATCATCATGCCGGGCCCTGGCTGCGCATTCGCAACCGAGATTACCGCCGCAAGAAATGCGGCCGATATCGTTACGACAATACTATTGCTTCTTGGCATAGCAGCCTCCTTTAGCACCCGCTGCATCTTTTCGCGCGAGGGGCGGAAGAACATTGCGATGGGTCAACCGGCCTCAGGCGGGCGGTTACGTCAGGAATTCTCTGCAGGAGTGCCAAGCAGCGCTGCATTGGATGGATCGACTATTCGTTTGGCTTCCCGTCCGGGCCACAATCTCTTTTGAGGAAAGCCTTACCTGTGACCCCATAGTCAGCAGATTTCGCGCCGGCTTTGGCAACACTGTATCCTTCAGCGGCCAATCCACGTTTCATCAGTTCACGGACCGCGGCGGCCCGGCTCGGCATTCGCTCCTTGAAGCGAAAGTCGTCGACCACTCTCAGTTCCTCCGCCGAAAGCATGATTTGCAGGCGTTCCTGGCGTATGTCGCTCATTACGAGTTGGCCTTCGTTTTCCTCTCCCGACGTAAAATGCGCAATGCAGGCACCTTTGTAAGAACGGGCGGTGCGCCATTACAACGGCAGGGCGCAAAATTAGTTCCTTACGCAAATTGAGTAAGAACAGGGCAAACAGCCGACCCAGCGGTCTGCGCAAGCGCCCTCGCCTGTGGCGGTGTTCCAGTTTGATGGAATTGAGTATTCTATATAATTTTCAAATACTTATTGACATTATTCGTAGACGGCATAGCCTTCGCTCATGAACGCACCCAAACCTATAGGCGTCAGTCCAGCGTGTGAGTTTTGCGCAAGTGCCACGCGGCTGGTTGCGATCGAACCCCATCCGGACCTGCACAGTACCGATCTGTGCACGTTTGAATGTTTGATCTGCAATCACTGCCAGGTTGAGGCGATCCCGGTTCAAAAGAACGGATATGCATCCGCCGACCGTTTCGTGTCGGAAAGCTAGCCGGCCTCGCAACGCAGCGACTGAATCCTGTTGAAATGCGGACGCTTGTGCGTCCCCGGTATCCGCCATGTTGCCATGTGCTGCGTTGAACGAAGCTACGGCAAGACTTATTCGTTACTGCAAGCGGTCCAGCGTCCGTAACCCTCGTCAATCACGCAGCGGTGTTGTTGACGTGCCTGGCGCAACTGCGCCGTACCGGGACCGTCGTTGGGATTTGCCGCGCCGTAGTATTGCCGCGGCGGTGCGACCGCGAACGGCACCGCTATGCGGTGTCGCTTTTTGCGTGCAGAAAAATCCGTTGCGGAAGTCAGCTGATGGGTATTTGCCGCCTCGGCACCGAGCACAGTGCGCCCGGCGCTCATGGTCAGCAAGGCTATCACGCTGGCAATCGCTCCAAACGTCACAATCTTTGCTATCAACGGGCTCATCCGATGCTCCTGTGGCTGCTGCATGGCAGCGAGCGGTAATTTGGTCGGCACAAAAACGTCGGAGCCGACAGGATGTTCCGGGAACAACTGTCTCAGCGATCCGAACAGTAGGTAAAGCGGCCGTAACCTTCGTCGATCACGCAACGGCCTTCCCGCTGAAGTTGGCGCAGCCGTTCGATACCCGGACCTTTGGTCGGATCGGGGCCGGTCCACACGGTGTGAGGCGGCGCGGTCCCAGTCCGGGCCTTGCTGCGCTTTACTTTCCGTGGCGGTGCTTGGGTCGCGACGAATTCGGTGCGCGCCTGCGTGTGCAGGGTCGATTGCGGTGCCTGCGCATTTGTTGAAGTAGCAATCATCGCGCTGAACAGGGTTGCGACTGTTATTGGCCTGAGCATGTGATCCTCCGTTCGCGAGGGCCGGCCGATTGCAGGTATCACAATCCACCCGCTTTGCCGCACGCGTCAACGGTATAGGTGGTCACAGTTGCGCGTGCGATAAAGGGCGCGCATCGAGGCGCATGGACCCTTCCGCGGGGCGTTGCTAGGTTTTGCAGCGCCAGGCATTAAGGCATTGGTTGCCTTGCTCTGTGATAAATACCAGGTAGGCGTTGGGAGTAAGTGGGGATCGTATGATGCGTGTTGCCGAGTTCGTCGGAAAATTTTCATGGCGTCGATTGGCTTTTATCGGCTTCGTCGTCGGGGTGGGGCTCGCGCTTTCCGGCTGCGACAAATGCGGCAACAGTATTTTTCGGACGAATTCGTGCGGTGACATGCAACCCAGGCAGTAGAGGCGGAACGCGAAACGAGACCGTCAGACAAACTCGGCCTGCTTCGCGTTCCTTGCAATTTTTCAGCTATTTGGATTTTGATCCGGCCCTTGTTGAACCTTAGAAGTTCGCGGTTCCGTTATGGAGCCGGTCGCCGCCGCCCTGATACTCGTACAGCGTTCCGCCGTTATAGGCGTAGGGTACAGGGCGATACGAATAGCCATAGACGCCCGGCGGCGAGATCAAACCCAATGTTGCTCCGCCAATAAACCCTGCGGCCACCTCGCCGCCATTCGGATGCCAATAGGTTCTTGGCGTGCCATATTCGATGGCCCTGTCCCGGTAGGGTGCGGCCACAGCGGGAACCGCAGCTATCGCCACAGCAAATCCGACCGCTGCACATGTTATCCTCGATTGCATGTTCATGCGGAACCTCCTTTCTCAAACGACGCATCTGCGTCCTTAGAAGAACGGGTTTCTCGGAGCGACGTTCCGAAATTTCTATGACCCAAACTTGTGGACGCGGACCGCCAAAGCTTGAGCTGCGTCCTCGGGACGTATGCGTCATGACCAATGCTTTTCCTGACGTTGCGAGACGTTCGCGCGGGCAGAGACAGTGCTTGGGTCGCAGGCGAAGGCTTAGTCGCAGGAGAAGATCGGCAAGGCACAACCGTCCCCAGCACGATCATGGGTGCATGTGATCATGGGTGCATATCAGACGATGACCGCCCCGCAGCATTGCGTCGTCGCGCCATCAGGTTCACATAGAGCGTGACGAATGCACTTCGGATAAGGCATCTCCAAAAAAGGCACTTGCATGTCCATTGCCCTGATGGCTGCCCTGACCGGCACGATGATCGCGACCGCGTTCCTGTCGGGCATTTTCGGTATGGCCGGCGGCATGATCCTGATGGGCGTGCTGCTCGCATTGTTGTCGGTGCCGGAGGCGATGACCCTTCATGCCGTGACGCAGATGGCCTCGAACGGCTGGCGCGGCCTCTTGTGGTGGCGCCATGTGAGATGGCAGCCGGTTTTGTTTTTCCTGGCTGGGTGTCTTGTCGCGCTCATCGGGTGGAGCCTCTGGCGTTACGTGCCCTCGAAGCCGGTGGCCTTCATCCTCCTTGGTACGACGCCGTTTCTGGCCCGTATCCTGCCGCATGACTACAAGCCCGACCCGTTCAAGTTCTCGCACGGCATGGCGTATGGGGCGATCTGCGCCTCGCTGATGCTGCTCACCGGTGTGTCCGGCCCGCTGCTCGATCAGTTCTTTCTCGGCGGCGGCATGGAGCGCCGCCAGATCATCGCCACCAAGGCGGTCTGCCAGGTCTTTTCCCACGCGGCGAAGCTCGTCTACTTCGGCGGCGTGGTCGACAGCATTTCCGGCATCGAGTTGCCGATGTTCGCGTTGGCCATCGTGGCCTCCATGACCGGGACGTCCCTGGCTCGGCCGGTGCTGGAGCGGCTCACTGATCATCAGTACCGTCGTTGGGCCGGGCACATCATCACGACGATCGCGGTGATCTATCTCGCACAAGGCTTCTGGCTTTTGATGCACGGCGCGGCGTGAGCCGTGCGAAAGGTCCGCGCCGTTTCAAATTGAGACGTCGAGGCGTCAGAGTTTTCTTCACGCTGTGAAAAAGCTCACTCGACAACGGTAAAATTCACAGTTTAAACTTTGCTGCCTCGACGACTTCAATTGTTTCGATTTTTTACCGCCAGCTGGACAATGGTGGCGATCTCTGCCACCGCCGCATCGGCGCATTTTTTCCAAGGGAGCAAGTGACATCATGAAATTTTCCAAGACCGTTATGGGATTGGCGCTTAGTGTGGGTGCCGCGTTGCTGGCGCCGCGCGCAGACGCGGCGCAATACGATCTGACAATTCTGGGCAGTGACGCGATTTTCCTCGCGGGCCGTACCGATCTCGCGCCGGTTCCTGCCGTCGGCGTTGATTGGTATTCGCAAGGAGGGTTGGTACGGCAGTTTCCGGTGCCGCCGGAACGGATTCAGGAGACCTTTCCTCAGTCGCTCGCCATCAATCCAGGCCAGATTGTCCGGGTGCTCGATCCGGCCCAGGGCGGCGTGAGTTTTTTCCAGGGATTTGGCGGTACGATGTATGGGCCGGAGGGCAATGGTGCACCCAACAGCAGTCAAATTCAGCCGTTCGGCGGGCTTAGCGGCTGGATTGGAACGCAGGGCGCCTTGGTGGGCGTGTTCCTGAGCGACGCCGTCCCGAATGGTGCGCCTCCGGCGACGCTGAACTTCAGCACCACAGGGGTCAACCCGCTGGGTGTGGATTTTTCCAGCTTGAGTCCTGACCTCGGCCAGATCTTCTTTATTGGCGACGGCAAAACCTCATCCGACGTTTTCCAGGAATTCGTCGCGCCGACGGGTGCCACCCGCGTGTTCTTCGGCATCGTTGATGCGTACAACTTCAACGGCGAAGCGGGCACCTACGATGACAACGACGGTTCGTACCGCATCCTTGTCGGCATCGATGAAATCCCCACGACGACGCCGATCCCGGGCGCGCTGCCGCTCTTTGCCTCCGGCCTCGGGGCTCTCGGCTTGTTGGGCTGGCGCCGCCGCAAAAAGGTAGCCTGAACGATTTTGTGGCTCACGAATAAGCAGGGCGGCCTGAGGCCGCCCTTTCTTTTTTGTGGTCTGCCTGACCGCGATTCAACTACGCGGCCGCGCGAAAAACGCACCGGCCAGGGCCATAACCGCTGCAATCACGATCACCAGCGCCTCCGCCAGCACCGCAATGCCCGCCGAGACCTCATGCGGCGGCGATTCGACGCCATGCGCCACATGTGCAAGTCCGAACAGGATCAGCGCGCCGATGATCCAGCGCAGCGCCAGCTGCTTATGCCAGGGCGGCGGGTATTTCCCGAGCAGGGCGGCGGCTGCGGCCCCCACAGCCAGGGCAACGCCGGCGATTGCCCATAGCGCCGAGGCGGCGGCGATCCGCAGCTGCCCACCGCCGGTAAATTCGCCCAAGGCCGCGGTGAACGAGAGGTGCCGTGCCGCAAATTCGGCATCGACAACCAGCGCCGCCAGCACTCCGGCCGTCAATCCCACCAACAACGGCAGTGCCGGTGCGAGGGATTCCTCGTGTAATGCCGTCTCGGCGTGGGATTTCAGGTGACCTTCCACGTGCGAATTTCCTCCAGCCATCCCGGCGTGTAACAAACCAACCCGCGTGCCTGCAAGCGGCTCGCATTATAAGGAATAATTGACGCAAGGGCGCCATGCACTCTGGCCGCGCGCCGCGCCGCCATTTAGGGTAGAAGGCCGTGTCATAATACGGTTACGCCGGTAGGAAGCTTCAAGGAGATATGTTGATATGTTGATGGCCAAGGCCTCTCTCGCAAAAACACTCGGCGTTTTCGCCGCTGCCATCATGTTCGTGGCGCCGTTTGCCGCCGCGGCGCAGGATTTTCCCAATCGCAGCGTCAAAATCATCGTGCCGTTCCCGGCCGGCGGCACCGCCGATGCCATGCCGCGCCTCGTCGCGGACTGGCTGACCAAGAAATGGGGCCAGCCGGTCGTGATCGAGAACCGCACTGGGGCTGCCGGCAACATCGGGGCCGAGGCAGCCTACAATGCAGAGCCGGATGGCTACACGCTGCTGTCGGCGCCGCCGCCGCCTCTGGTGATCAACCAGAGCCTTTATCCCAAGCTGTCCTTCGATCCCACGAAGTTCGTTCCGATTGCCATTATCGCACGAGTACCGAATGCCTTGTCGGTTAATCCGAAGAAGGTGCCGCAGAACACAGTGCCGGAGTTCGTTGCCTACGTGAAAGCCAACCCGGCCAAGGTCACGTCGGCAACCCAGGGGAACGGCACGACGTCGCACCTGACATCTGAAATGTTCCAGATGTATGCCGGCGTGCAGTTCCAGCACATTCCCTATCGCGGGTCGGCGCCGGCATTGCAGGATCTTGTCGGCGGCAACGTGGACGTGATGTTCGATAATCTCGGCTCGTCGCTGCCGTTGGTCAAAGGCGGCCAGCTGAAGCTTCTCGCCGTGGCCACGCCGAAGCGCATGGCCGCCTTGCCCGACGTGCCGACAATCGCCGAGACGCTGCCCGGCTTCGAATCCGTCGCCTGGTTCGGCGTCGTCGCGCCTCCCGGCACGCCGAAGGCGATCGTCAACAAGATCAACGCCGACATCAACGAAGCGCTGCGCTCGCCGGAAATCAAGGACAAGCTCGCCAACCTGTCGGGCGAAGCCGTCGGCGGCACGCCAGAGGAGACCGCGGCCTATATGCGGGAGGAAGTCGATCGCTGGGCCAAGGTGATCAAGTCCGCCGGCGTCAAGTTGCAATAGCCGGCGTTTCGGCGCGAAAAAACGCAAGAAATTTTTGGGAAGGAAACGTGATGTCACGCAACCAGGTCGACCGCAGGAGGTTTCTTGCCGGCAGTGCCGCCGTTGGCACTGCATCGGTATTGTCACAAAGCGCATTCGCGCAGGCGTATCCTGCGCGGCAGCTCAAATTCATCGTGCCGTATCCGGCCGGAGGCACCACTGACATTCTGCCTCGCATCATGCAGGACTGGCTTACCAAGCGCTGGGGCCAGCCGATCGTCGTGGAGAACAAACCCGGCGCTGCCGGCAATATCGGCGTTGAGGCAGCCTACAACGCGGAGCCGGATGGCTATACCGTGCTTGTCTGTGCGCCGTCGCCGTTCACCGTCAACCAGAGCCTCTATCCGAAGCTCAATTTCGTGCCGTCGGAATTCGTGCCGGTCTCGATCATCGCCACGATCCCGACGGCCCTGATTGTCAGTCCGCGCATGCCGGCGAACACAATTCAGGAGTTCATCGATTACGCCAGGAAGAACCCCGCCAAACTGACGGTTTCGACCCAGGGCAACGGCACCACGTCGCATCTGACCTCCGAATGGTTCCAGATGTTGACTGGCACCCAATTCGTCACGGTGCCGTACCGTGGCTCGGCGCCCGCGCTCACTGACATGATGGGCGGCAGCGTCGATCTCATGTTCGATAATCTTGGGACGTCGCTCCAGCTCGTGAAGAGCGGCCAACTGAAGATGATTGCGCTTGCCACCGAAAAGCGGATGGATTCCCTGCCGGGCGTGCCGACGATCTCCGAAACCCTGCCGGACTTTGTGTCGGCGACATGGGTCGGGGTATTCCTGCCGCCAAAGACGCCGCAGGCGATTGCGAATAAGCTCAATGCGGATTTTAATGAGGGTCTCAAGGTGCCAGACATCGCCCGGCGGTTTATCGACAACGGCTGCGATCCACTCGGCACCACGCCGGAAGCAGCGGCGGCATTTGTACGCAATGAAGCCGACCGGTGGAGCAAGGTCATCAAGGCGGCGAATATCAAGCTGCAATAGAATGCAATGGAAAATAGAATAAACGAGACGTGCAGGAGCGTAGCATGAATATCAGAGTGTGGCCGACCGAGACGCTGACGCGGATTCCCTATTGGGTCTACGCGGATCGCGATCTCTATGCCCAGGAAATGGAGCGCATTTTCCGCGGCGATACCTGGAATTTCCTGTGTCTCGAAGCCGAGCTGCCGAAGCCTAATACCTATCGAACATCACATCTCGGCGATATGTCCGTGGTCGTGACGCGCGATGCGAACGGCGTCGTTCACGCGTTCGAGAACCGTTGCGCTCATCGCGGCTCCATCCTGTGTCACAAGGAGCGCGGGGAGGCGAAGGAAATCGCCTGCGTCTATCACAACTGGACGTACGATCTCTGCGGCAACCTGACCGCGGTGGCGTTCCGCCGCGGCATCGGCGGTAAGGGCGGCATGTCGCCCGACAGCCATCCGGAAGAACACGCGCCGCGGCAACTGCGCATCGAAATCCTGAACGGGCTGGTATTCGGGACGCTCGGCAAGAACACGCCGCCGCTCGAAACCTACATCGGTTCCAACATCGTCCCGAACATCCGCCGCGTCATGAAAAAGCCCGTGAAGGTGCTCGGCGGCTACAGTCAGGTGCTTCCAAGCAACTGGAAGCTCTACATGGAGAACACGAAGGACAGCTATCACGCCAGCCTGTTGCACCTGTTCTTTACAACCTTTCGCCTCAACCGCCTGTCGCAGAAAGGCGGATTGGTCGTGAGCGAAAACGGCGGCAACCACATCAGCTATTCGATGGCGGCCGATGTTGCGACCAAGGAATACGAACAAGCCGGCATGCGGTCGGCCAGCGACAAATTTTCGCTGGAGGTGCCGGAAATCCTGAAATCCGTTGATGAATTCGGCGACGGCATCGGTCTGCAGATCCTTTCGGTGTTTCCAGGCTTTATTCTGCAGCAAATCCGCAACTGCCTGGCGGTGCGGCGTGTCGTGCCGGTCGACGTTGAGCGTACCGAACTGGTATGGACCCTGTTCGGGTTCGAGGATGACGACGCGGCGTTGACCGACATGCGCATGCAGCAATCCAACCTGATTGGGCCGGCTGGCTTCATCTCCATGGAGGACGGCGCGGCGACCGGCTTTGTGCAGCGCGGAGCGCGGGGCGCTGATGACGAGCTCTCGGTCATCGAGATGGGCGGCTCCGGCATCGGTTCCGAAGAAAGCCGCGTGTCGGAGGCCGCCGTTCGCGGCTTTTGGAAAAAATACCGCGATCTGATGGGAATTGTCTGATGGAAACTCTTCAATCCGCGACGCAATCCGCTGTGGACCTCCAGTTCAAGGTTCAGGACCTCAACGCCCGCTACACCGAGGCGATCGACGACGACCGCCTTGAGGAGTGGCCGGACTTCTTCACGGACAAGTGCCTGTATCGCATCACCACGGCGGAAAACGAAGCGAACGGCTTGCCAATCGGCTTCATTTACGCCACTTCCAAGCCGATGTTGCGCGACCGCATCAAGGCGTTGCGGCAGGCGAATGTCTATGAGGCGCAGCGTTACCGACATGTACTCTCGGTACCGCGGATTGTCAGCGGACAGAGCGGTGTCATCCACGTCCGTACGAGTTTCATGGTCGCGCGCATCATGCATACCGGTGAAACGATGCTGTTTGCGACCGGCCGCTACGAGGACCGCATTCGTATCGACGGTGCGCAGGCGCTATTCTCGGAGAAGTCCGTCATTATCGACAGCCGGCAGGTGGACACGCTTCTGGCGATTCCGCTGTAAGCAACTCGCCTGAAGTCAAATTCGTCATGGCCGGACCTTTCGGCCTGTCCACGTCTTTCCTGTAGGTGTCGGCGGAAAGCAAGGCGTGGTCGAGCACTGCAAAGCCGGGCGTGACGACCGCAGGCAATATCGGATGGGTCAAACTCCACCGCCGGAAAATTCAGAAGCGCCTGATGATCCGACGCACTACACGTTCAGGCAATCGCCGGCCGGTGCGCCCTCGGAGTTCATTCTCGGCGAGACCGAGATCGAGTGGCGGAGCGGGTTGCGGTCGCTGAAAATCCCGTACCGGGAAATCCGACAGGTGCGGCTCGTCTATCGTCCGGTGACGCTGCAAAATTATCGTTTTGTCGCCGAGGTGAAATCCCGCATCGGCATAAAATTCACGATTGCTTCGACTTCGTGGCGCAGTCTCGTCGAACATGAGCGCCATGATCGCTTCTATATGGCGTTCCTGACCGAGTTGCACCGCCGTCTCGCCGCAGCGGGCGGCGACGTTGCTTATCTTCGCGGAGCCCCCGCCTTCCTCTATTGGCCGGGGCTCTTGATCTTCACAGTATTGATGTTGGCGACCGCTGCGCTTGCCGTTCGAACAGTGCAGAGCGGCGAATGGCAGTCTTCGCTCTTCATTGCCGCGATGCTGGGTTTCTTTCTGTGGCAGACGGCAACCTTCTTTCGCCGTAACAAGCCCGGCGTTTATGCGCCTGACCGGCTACCCGCGGAACTGCTGCCATGAGCGTCTTTTAGCAGAGGCGGAACCGGGCTGCAGCCCGGTTCCCGGCTCGCTTCGCTTTGCCGAAAGATACGCTGGCTACCGCTACCCTGCGTTCCGCACCACCAGTACGGAACACTTCGCGTAGCGCACCACGTGGCCTGCGTTAGAACCGAGAAAATAGGTCTTCAGTGCCGGCCGGTGTGACACCATGACGATCAGGTCGGCATCCATCAGATCGGCTTCCTCCAGCACTTCATGATAGATGCCGCCCTGTCGCACCACGGTCGTGAGGCGCGAGCTCTCAAGCCCGCTTTCCTTCGCTAGTTTGGAGATGGAATCTTCCGCGGTCTGGCGTTGCTGCGCGTCAAAGTCGGCCGGGACATATTCCGCCAGCATGACTGGCGTCATCGGCAGCACGTTGACGATGCGAACCACGCCCCCGGACTGGCGGGCCTGTTCAACGGCGGCATCGACCGCAGGCTTGGCGAAGTCCGGTTCAGTCAGGTCGACCGGAACGAGTATCTTCTTGTACATCAGGAGCCTCCCAGAAGCATGCATACGTGAGCGGCGCCTGTTTCGTGAAGCACTGTTCCCTGCTAGCCCGCTTCTGAGATGTCGCGCGGCGAAACGAAACGTTCGAGTGCTCCGCCTGCCGGTAGAATGTCAGTCCATGCCTTGGCATCGAAGTCGATGACCGCCAGGCCGGCGGTTGGAAACTTCTCGCGCAGTTTTTCTCGTTGTTTGGCATGGGTACGGTTCGCAAGGGTCAGCGCCACCAGCTGAAGGCCGGGGTTATGACCGATCACGAGCAAAGTGTGCACGTCGTTCGACGTGGCTGCAATGACTTTGATGATGGTTTCGGGCGAGGCTTCGTACAATCTGCGCTCGTAGCGAATCGGCAGGTGGTGTGGAAATTCGGCGGTCACGAGGTCGCAGGTCTGGCGGGTGCGCGCTGCAGTAGAGCACAGCACAAGTGCCGGTAGGAGTCTCTCTCGTGCCATGTATCGGCCCATCAGCGGCGCGGTTTCGCGTCCGCGCCGATTCAGCGTGCGCTCGTGATCGGGCGTGCCCGCGGCCGACCAGTCGGACTTCGCGTGGCGCAGCAGCATCAGGCGCAACATGGACCCTCTGTGTGTGAATTAAGACGTTTGGACTGCCCAATGGGTTGTCCCCAGGATGGGACAGCGTGATAAGCCTAACATGACCTCGCGTCGAAAGACGCGTACCTATGAGGCGATATGGACGCAGCAGCATCACCCGAATTCGAGCATGGCGCCGGCTGGTATGCGGCGACAGTGGCGGCGCGACGGCGCTGGCCCATGCTTACAGTCGATCTGGATGCCGATGTGTGCGTCATCGGCGGGGGGCTCGCCGGCCTGACGACGGCATTGGAGCTTGGGCGACGCGGCCGGTCGGTGGTGCTGGTCGAGGCGCGGCGGGTGGCATGGGGCGCATCGGGCCGCAATACCGGATTTGTGGTGCCGGGATTTTCGCAACACATAAAGAGCGTGGTCGAGCGCTGCGGGCTGCATCAGACGAAAGAACTGTGGACCCTTTCCGAGGACGGCGTCACCTATATCCGCAACCTTATCGCCGAGACTGGCATGCCGGGCGTCGATCCGGTCGATGGCTGGCTTGACGTGTCGAAGGTCGATCGCGGCGACGAACTTGTGGATTTTGTCACGCTGCTGGGCCAGGAGTTTGGCGCGGAGGTTGAAGGTTGGCCGACCGAGAAGGTCCGCGCCGTGCTCAAGAGCGATCACTATTTCCACGCCATCCATTTTCCGAAGGCATTCCATATTCATCCGTTGAACTACGCCCTTGGGCTTGCAGCGGCGGCGGAAGCGGTAGGGGTGCGGATTTTCGAAGAGACGCCGGTGATTTCGCTTGATCCGGCCGGCGTGCGCAAAAGGATCGCGACGCCGAAGGCGCGGCTGCGGGCCAATCACATCGTGCTGGCCGGAAACACCGATCTCGGCGATGCCTCGCCGAAACTCGCGCAGACGGTGATGCCGGTGTCGGGCTACGTGGCGGTGACGCAGCCCTTGGGCGAAAAACTGTCGCAAGCCATCACCTATCGCGGCGCGGTCAGCGACACGCGTCTCGTGGACAATCACTACCGTATTGTTGGCGGCGACCGCCTCATGTGGGCCGGCGGTTGCACCGCCTGGGACGCTCATCCCAGCCGCGGTGCGGCCGCACTGCGCAGATCACTGGCGAACGTCTATCCGCAACTGCAACCGGTTGAATTCAGTCACGTCTGGGCCGGAACGGTCGGTATCGCGGTTCACCGCATGCCGCAGATCGGCGAGGTGTCACCCGGGCTGTGGGTGGCGAGCGCATTTGGCGAGCATGGCATCAACATGAGCGCGGTCGCCGGCAACTTGATTGCGCGTGCGATTGCTGACGGCGACGACCTCTGGAAGCTTTTTCTGCCCTACGATCTGGTCTGGGCAGGGGGAACGGCGGGGCGGGCAGTCGTGCAGGCGCGCACCTGGTGGCTGCGCAAGGCGGAAACTCTGGCGGCGGGCGCGTCACGCCGGCGGGAGATACGCAGGCGCAAGCAGGAGCGTGCTGAAGCAGCCGCTGAACTTTAAGGGGGGCGGCTAACGCCCTTCTCGCCGCGCCAGAAACGCCAGCCGCTCGAACAGATGCACATCCTGTTCATTCTTCAGGAGCGCGCCATGCAACGGCGGAATGAGTTTCTTGTTGTCGCGTTCGCGCAACGTTTCCGGCCCGATATCCTCGACCATCAGCAACTTGAGCCAGTCCAATAACTCCGATGTGGAGGGCTTTTTCTTCATGCCCGGCACGTCGCGGATTTCGTAGAACAGCCGCAGCGCTTCCGCCACCAGCCGTTTCTTGATCTCGGGAAAATGCACCGCAACGATGGCGTTCATCGTCTCCGTGTCGGGGAATTTGATATAGTGGAAGAAGCAGCGGCGCAGGAACGCGTCCGGCAATTCCTTCTCGTTATTCGATGTAATGATGACGATCGGCCGCCGTCGCGCCTTGATGGTTTCGCCGGTTTCGTAGACGAAGAACTCCATGCGGTCGAGCTCCTGGAGCAGATCGTTCGGGAACTCGATATCGGCCTTGTCGATCTCGTCGATCAGAAGGACCGGCCGCCCGTCGGAGGTGAAGGCCTCCCAGAGCTTGCCGCGCTTGATGTAATTGCGGATGTCCTTGACGCGCTCGTCGCCGAGCTGGCTATCGCGCAGCCGCGACACGGCGTCATACTCGTAAAGACCCTGCTGCGCCTTGGTGGTCGACTTGATGTGCCATTCGATCATCGGCGCGCCGATTGCCTTGGCGATTTCCAGCGCCAGGACGGTTTTTCCGGTCCCCGGCTCACCTTTCACCAGCAGCGGCCGCTCGAGCGCGATGGCGGCATTGACGGCGACTTTCAAATCCTCAGTGGCGACGTAGGCGCCGGTTCCTTCAAAACGCATGGTCCGTTCCAGTCACATGTCCGCGGCGACCTTAGAGCGTTTTTTCAGGCTGGCCCAGCGCGGCTGGTGCGTCTCACGCCCGGCAAGAATTGCCTTTCGGCGGCGGCCTTTGCCGGGTTAACGGCTGGTAATATCCCCTAATTAGCTGATTTCATTGGGGTATGCTTTGGCATGTCGATTGCGACACCTCGTCCGAGGGCGGCTGTGCGCCGATACACGCTGGACCAGGTGGAGAGACGACATGGGTTTGTTTGGAGCGCTAACCACGGCCGTGACGGGGATGCGCGCGCAATCGTTCGCGCTCGAGAACGTGTCCGGTAACATCGCGAATTCCCAAACCATCGCATACAAACGGATCGATACGTCGTTTCAGGATCTCATTCCCGATGACATCCCGAGCCGTCAGAAAGCCGGCGCGGTGATCGCAACATCGCGGGCCACGAACAACGTGCAGGGCGATGTCCAGAACGCGACGGTCGGAACGTTCATGGCGATCAACGGCGAAGGTTTTTTCGTGGTCGCCAAGCCGACGAGTTTCGTCGATGGCCGCCCGGTCTTCAGCGGGACCAACAACTATACCCGTCGCGGCGATTTCCAGCCGGACAAGAACGGCTACCTGGTCAACGGCGCCGGTTATTATCTGCTGGGTATCGCCGTCGATCCGACGACGGGCAACCTTGCCGGCAGCGTGCCGGAACTGCTGCGCTTTCAAAACGATTTCCTGCCGGCGCAGCCTACGACACAGGTCGACTACCGCGTCAACCTTGCGCGCTATCCGCTCACGCAGTCGCAGGACAGCAGCGTCGTCGGCTCCGAACTCCTGAACCCGATCGGGTATGCTGCAGATCCGCGCGCAATCCCGCCGCAGTCGGCGCGCATCATGGGAAGCGGCGCATCGCTTTTGTCGGATGCCGTTGCCGTGCTTACGGGCACCGGGACGCTGCCGACGGCGGCGCCGGGTCTCGTCAACGGCGGCACCTTCACCATTAACGGACAATCCATCACGCTCGCGGCGGGCGATCTTGCGACGTCAGCCGCACCGCAGGGCATCATTGAAAAAATCAACGCCGTCTCAGGCACCACGGGGGTCACCGCATCCATCGTCGGCGGACAACTGGTGCTGACCGGCGATACGCCGGACCGGCAGATCGAGCTCAATCATAACGGTTCCGCAACATCGCTATTCACCGAACTCGGAATCGACATTGGCACGACCAACCCGACCAACTTGCTGACACAGGCTGCGGTTGCCCAGGGCCAGACCATGGACATCACGGTCGGTGGCAACACGATAAATATCGTTTTTGGCACCGGCGTCGGCGAGGTGTCGACGCTCGGCGAATTGGCGACCGTGCTTTCCAGCGTGACCGGCGGCACCGCGACTCTCGGTCCCGGCGGCAATATTTCGATTGTCGCCAACGGTACCAATCAGATCCAGATTGGGGGAACGGCCAACGCCCTGACATTCGGCCTGCACACCACGTTGGCGTATCCGACCGATCAGGTGGTGGTTGGGGACGATCTGACAACCTTTATCCAGCAGTCCGTCGGTGGCGGCGCCATTACGACCTATGACGTGTCGGGGTCGCCGGTGGATGTTCAGTTCCGTTGGGCCAAAGTCGATAGCACGACGCTTGGTACCGGCCACAACGATACGTGGAACCTGTTCTACCAGGTCAACTCGAACGCCGCGGGAGATGAGGCGGCGTGGCGCAACGTCGGCACCAACTTCACGTTCGATTCCAACGGCCAGATGAACCCGTCGGTCGCCGGACTGACATTGCCCAATGTCACGATTGACGGGGTCTCGCTCGGCACCCTCGCGCTGAACTTCGGGGCCGGCGGCATTACCCAGTTCTCGGATCCCAACGGTGGCGCCGAGGTCAATCTGTTGACACAAAACGGCTATGCGGCGGGTTCGCTTCAGACCGTTTCGGTCAACGAGAAGGGCCGGCTGGTCGGTTCGTATTCCAACGGACGAAGTCTCGATCTTGCCGAAATCACGCTCGCGACTTTCGCTGGCGCGAATTACCTGAAGCGCCTCGACGGCGGCGCATTCGAAGCAACGGATCAATCGGGTGATGCGCTTTACAATTCGAGCGCCACGGTGCTCGCGAGTTCACTCGAAGGATCGAACACCGATATCGCCGATGAGTTCACCAAGCTGATCGTGACGCAGCAGGCCTATTCGGCGAACACCCGTGTGATCTCGACCAGCAACCAGATGGTCCAGGATCTGCTGAATATGCTGCGATAGCGTCGCAAGGTTTTCCAGTTTTAGTTGAACGGGAAAGATAGATGTCTCTCTCTCAGGCGTTGACTGCCGCAACCGCCGGAATGCGAACTATGCAGGCCGGCCTTTCCCTCGTGGCGGGCAACGTCGCGAACGCGGACACGCCTGGCTATGTCCGCAAAACAGTAAACCGCACCGCCACGGCGGCGGGCGACAATGCGATCGGCGTCAGCACGATCGGCGTCAACCGCGAACTCGACGTCTATGTGCAACGGCAGTTGCGCACGGAAGCTTCCGGCGGCGCGTATGCTGACATGAAGTCGCAATTTTACGACCGTCTGCAAGATATCTATGGCGCGCCCGGCTCGGTTTCGTCGCTGGAGACGCTCTATGGGGACTTTACAACGACACTGCAGTCCTTGGCCGTCAATCCGGCTGACTATTCGGCAAAGGCCAGCGTCATTGGCGCGGCACAGGCGCTTGCGCAGCAGATCAATCAGATCAGCACACAGATACAGGCATTGCGGAGCGATGCGGAACTTGGCATCGCCGATGCTGTGCGGTCAGCGAACGATGCGCTGTCGCGGATCGCGCAAATAAACCGACAACTCACCTCCCATGGCGCCGACGACGCAACGGCCGCAAACCTGCGCGACCAGCGGGACATGTACCTCGACAAGCTCGGCCAGCTGATGGACATCCGTACGTCGGAAAGCGACAACGGCGAAATTTCAGTCTTCACCAGTTCGGGCTTTCAACTGGTCGGAGCGACGGCCTCGCAATTGTCGTTCGATGCGCAGGGACATCTTGCAGCCACGTCGACGTGGAGCACCGATCCGAACGCGCGAAACGTCGGGACCATCACGTTATCGATGGGCAACGGCACCGGCGCAGACCTCATTGCCAATAACGCCATTCGCTCGGGCCAGCTTGCTGCGTATATCGAGATGCGTGACGTCATCCTGGTTCAGGCCCAGGCGCAGATGGATGAGTTTGCGGCCGCCATGTCGAAAGCTTTGTCTGACGTGACGCGGCCGGGGAATGAAATCACCGATGCTGCACCGCAGGCTGGCTTCGATGTCGACGTCGGCGGACTGCAGGCTGGCAACACGATCCACCTTAACTTCACGGACACGGCCACGGGGCAGGTTCATAACGTCAGCATCGTCCGCGTCGACGATCCTTCGGTATTGCCGTTGTCGGACGCCACAACGCTGGATCCAAACGACGAGGTCATCGGCATTGATTGGTCGGGCGGGCTGTCTTCGGCGATTGCGCAACTCAACGCACGCTACGGGGGCCGCATCCAGTTTTCGAATCCCTCCGGCTCGACGTTGCGTATTCTTGACGATGGCACGGCTGACACGACGACAATCAATGGGGCGTCAGCAACCGTGACGGCGACGTCGCTTCTGTCTGATTCCCCGGAAATCCCGTTCTTTACCGACGGTTCGGTGCCTTATACCGGTGCGGTCATTGGCAGCGGCTCCCAGACGATCGGTTTCTCCGGCCGCATCAGCGTTAATCCCGCGCTTGTCGCCGACCCGTCGGCGCTTGTGGTCTATCAGGCCGATACGGCCAGTGGCGACAATACGCGGCCGAACTTCATCTTCGATCAGCTCACCGAAGCGTCGCTGACGTTTTCGCCTTCGACCGGCCTCGGAACGAACGCCGCGCCGTTTTCAAGCCCGCTGCCGACCTTCCTGCGCCAGGTAATGAGCCAGCAAGGTGATGCCGCGCTCGCTGCAACCAATCTCAAGGAAGGCCAGGGGCTTGTCGTCACCGCACTTCAGCAGCGGCTGGACGATACGTCGGGCGTCAATATGGACCAGGAAATGTCGAATTTGATTTCCCTGCAAACCGCGTACAGCGCGAACGCACGTGTGCTTACGGCGGTGAAGGAAATCATGGACACACTGTTGAGGATGTAATTCCATGAGCGTATCGGGCATCACCGGAAAAACCGGCGTACAGATCAACGCGATACTCAATCTGAACAAGCAGCTTGAGGAGCTCAGCCGCCAGCTCGGGACTGGGCAGAAATCGACGACCTATGCGGGGCTCGGCCTCGATCGCGGTTTGTCGATGGCGCTGAACAACCAGCTCACCACGATCAACAGCTTTCAAGAATCGGTGAAGGTGATCAACGCGCGTCTTGGCATTATGGAAGACGCGTTGACGGAAAGCGACAATGCAGCGCGCGCGGTGAAGGCGCTGGCGTCGAACTCCACCTATTCGCTCAATCCAGACGGGCAGACACTCGATCAACAGACATCGGCGGCCAACCTCGACATCATTCTCAATACGCTGAACGCGCGATTTGGCGATCACTACGTGTTTTCCGGCAAGAGCACGGATATCCAGCCGGTTGAAACTGCGGACCACATTCTCAACGGCGATGGCATAAAGGCGGGATTGCGGCAGTTGATGGCCGAGCGGCTTCAGGCCGATCTCGGACCCTCCGGACTCGGCCGGCTGGTGATTCCGCCATTGGCGGTAGCGACGCTGGCGGGAACCGGCGCGGCGATCGCACCCGATGCTCCCGCTGTCGTCGATGGAACGCAGGATATCGGCGGAGCGTTTACATCGGCCGGCGGCGCGCTCGTGATCAATGGTACAACGGTCAACGTCAATGCCGGCGACGATGCGACAGCAGTCCTGGCCGCGATCAATAACCCGTCAGTTGTCGCCGCCACCGGCGTGACCGCGTCATTAGGTGCCGGCAATGTGCTGGAATTGACCGGCGTGGATGCGGATACGCCCATTACAATTGATCCGGCCAGTACGGTGCTTGGCGAACTGGGACTGTCTGCGGCCACCACCGACCCAACCAATCTGCTGACGCAAGGCGCCGTAAGCAATCCGCAGACGCTGACGATTACGGTGGGCGCGAACCCGCCGCTGACCATCACGTTCGGCACGAATGACGCGGCCGTGCCGCCGGAGGTCTCGACGCTCGCCGAACTCAACGCCCAACTCGCAACGCTGGTCGGTGGCACCGCGTCTGTCGATCAGGCGACCGGAAATATCACGATCGCAGGCACGCCCGGCGATACCGTCACTATCGGCGGTACGGCGAATGCAGCGGCCTTCGGTCTTCCCGCCGGCACCGTACCGACAACGAATGACGTGACAATCGGAGAAGACGCGGCCGGTCATCCCTTCGGCATGAAGATCGCGCAGGTCACCACGACATTCGCGGGCGCAACGGTCACCTCGGGCGGTCCGCCGCAGGAATACACGATCCATATGGCCACCAATCCCGCTGCGGGACAGAGCGCGCATTTTGTATTCAACCTTCCGGACGGCACAACGGCGACCATCGACCTGATGGCGACGACGACCGACCCGCCGGGCAAAGGCCAGTTCCTGATCGGAGCGACGCCGGATGCCACAGCGGCAAATCTCCAAGATGCGCTGAACACGGAAGTCAGCAAGACCGCCGCCACCGCGCTGGGGGCGGCCTCGGCGATGGCGGTGTCCGAGGACTTCTTCAATGCAGATATGGGCCACCCTCCGACACGGGTCGACGGCCCGCCGTTTGATACGGCTACGGCCCTGACGACCGGCACGACCGCGGACACCGTGATCTGGTATCGCGGGGAGGCGGGATCCGATCCCGCGCGCGACACGGCTTTTGCAAAGATCGATACGTCGATCACTGTTTCTTACGGCGCGCGCGCCAACGAGCAGGCATTTCGCAATGCGCTCGCCAATGTGGCCGCATTCACAGCCTTGAGCTTCTCACCGACCGATACGAACGGCTCCGATCGCTACGAGGAACTGAAGGTGCGGGTAACGACCGGTCTGGGCGAAACCGATGGCGTGCAGAACATCAGCGATCTCGCCGCCGAACTTGCGGTGGCCCAGACCAAGATGACCGCCGGTGCCGATCGTCAGCAGCAGACGAAGTCGGCGCTGGAGACCATGATCGAGGGCATTAACGGCGTGCCGACCGAGCAGGTCGGCGCGCAAATCCTTGCGTTGCAGACACGCCTGCAGGCGTCGTTGCAGACCACGGCGCTGCTTTCCAAGACGAGTCTGGTTTATTTCCTGAGTTAACGACCTGCGGCTGGATTACGGCCGGGTCGCTCGTATCGAGATTGCTTCACAGCTTGGCCCTTGGCAAGGCCGCCGTCGCTTCTCAAGCGGCGCCGTATCCGCAAACAAAATGGCCGGAACGCGTCCGGCCATGGTGACGACACTCGAATCCGGGCAGGTCGAGCGCACCGCGGAGTCTGGTTCGTTGGAAAGACGCTCTAACGGATCGTGCGCAAGCCGGCCGCCAGCTCGCGGTTGATGCTGATCAGCGTGCGGAGACTTTCCGGTTTGGGATCGGACAGGACCGTCATCGTCTGATTCATGACGAAGAGGCCCAGACTCGCAACGTTCTGGCGAACGTCGCTTGGCAGCGGGTTGTCCGCGCTGGTCACGGCTGTGAGGAAGATCGACCACAGCTTCCGATTATAAAGAAGCGCATCGTCGAGCTTGCCGTATTCGCTTTCCCAGCGATCCTGAATGGATTGGAGGCGGGCCGCAGCCTTCAGTAGAAGATCGGCTTCGAGGTCACGCGGACTTGCGGTCTGCTTGGCGACTGACTGATAGGCTTGAGCGGCGCTGCGCATGCTTAAGTAGTTCCTCTTCGTAGGCGATCAGTTTTTTGGCGCATTTCAACGCCTTGTACAGGTCGCCACTTAAGATATGATTATTGATATTCTCGATGATTGCGATCGTACTTGGCGCCGCGCGCAGGATATCGCCCAGAAGCGAGAAATAGATATCGTGGTGCGAGCTTGGATCTTTCGACGTATACATGAGCTGGATCGCGAGATAGATGCGCTTGGCCGGCGTATCGGCGGTCTTGCGCGTCAGAATATCCTTCTCGCGCAGGATCGGCGCCTCGCCGTCGATCACAAGCCGAGTGCGCTGATCCGTATTGGTGACGACGCAGTCGCCGATGAGGATGCGTTCGCCGGGCTTCAGTTCGACCTTCAACGCCATGATTATCCCTCGCAATGAGAATCGTAATGCAGAATCGTCCGGTGCATTCTTGTTCTGTACGAAAGCCGGGCTGACATGAGCATCGTTGATTACGATGGTTAATGAAGGGTTAAGGCGGCTAACCCGCCGCGCTTATTGAAACAGTCGCAACACGGCCTGGTCAGCCTGGGCGGAGAGGGATAGCGCGGTGGTGGAAAGCTGCTGGCGGGTTTGCAGGGCCAGCATGTTGGCGCTTTCCTCGTTCGCGTCCGCAAGAACCAGTGTGTCGGCGCCGGTTTGCAGCGTGGTTATCATCCGCTTGGTGAAGTCCTGGCGATTCTGCACGATCGAAAGGTTCGAACCGAAGTTCGATGCCTGAGCGCGCAGCGATTCCAGCGCCTTGCCGACGGTATCGAGCATCGCATCGATGTTGGTATCGAGATCGAAATCCACGTTCGTCACGGATTGGATCTGCAGATAGATGTTATCGACGGAAATCGGATTGCCGTTCTGGTCTTTAGCCTGAATTTCGAGCGACGATACGCCGGTTTCGTTGAACACCAGCTTGAGCTTGTCGCCGCGCAGCAGGTTGACGCCGTTGTAGTAGGAGTCGTCGGCGAATTTGTCGAGCTGGTCGCGCAATGTGTTGAACTGATTGACCAGCGATTTACGGACGTCGTTGCCGCCAATGGCGGCGGTTCCGGTGGCGCCGGTGATGGTGCCGTCCGTATCGAGGCCCGTGACCGTCAGGTCCGATGTCGACAGGTTCTGGATGCGCAGCTTGCCGCTGTCGTTGCTGGCGACGATCTTGCCCTGGAGTGCCGTGATGCCTTTGATTTCAGCCACCATCTGGTCGACCGTCTTGGCGGCGAGACTGCCGGCGGCGAGGCCGTTGACTGCGGCGTGGTTGGCAATGCCGCTGGACGTGGCGGCGCCGGAGAGGGTGAGGCCGCTGATTGCGACACTCGATGTTGCGCCGGTCGTACCCGAGGAAAACACCAGATCGCCGTTCGTATCGACGGTCGCGTAATTGATGCCGGTTGTGCCGAGATCCGCATTGGCCTGAGTGTTGATCGCCGTTGCCAGTTCAGCGGCCGTGACAGCCGTTATGTCGACCGCCGTAATCGTGCTGTCGAGCACGATCGTAGCCGTGCCGGCTTCCGTGACGAGATTGAATGAAATCGCGTCGCCGGTCGAGCCAGCACTGCCGGGAGTGCCGGCGGCGACGGTCGCGCCGAATGGGGTCGCACCGAAGTCGGTATTGCTGGCATCGGGGTCGCCGTTAACCGCAGTAATCGCGACCGATGAGCTTGGGCCGGTCGTCGCCGAGGTGAGGGTGATGTTACCGCCGGCAAACGATGCGGTGACATCGCCGGCGAGAGGGCTGGCGGCAATGGCGTCATTCAAAGCGTCGGCGAATTCAGTGCCGCTCGTGAGAGCGCCGCCGGTGCCGTTGGCAAGCACCATTGCTTGGGTAATGGTGACGGTTTGCGGACCCGCACCGTCGACATTGATTGTGACGTCAACCTCATCGGCCGCGTTCCAGACCGCCGCGTTGCCGACATAAGCGAAAGTGTTGGTACCGGCCGTTGGCGCCGTGGAGGCCGTACTGAGATCAACCGGCGCGAACGCGCCTGCGGTGAAGGTCGCAGCCGTGGCAGTGGCTGAACCGGTGGTTAGGCCGATATTGATGGGCGTCGTGCCGATCGAGCCATCGGAAAGTGAGACTTGTTCGGTGCCTGTTGGCGGACTGGGAAGATTGAGGGCATAGGACGCGAACTTAAACGACTTGTCCTGGCGCGCCTGGCGTAGCGTCGATTGCATTGACTGAACGGCGCCCGTGATCGACGTCAGACCGTTGTCGGCGGCTTCAATGGTCTTGATGCCGTTCGACATCGCGTCGAGGAGTGAGCTCAGGTCGCTGGCGCGGCTCTGCAGTGTGGCTGAGGTGAAGAAATTGACCGGGTTATCGAGGGCCGTGTTCACCTTTTTGCCGGTAGCCAGGCGATTCTGGGTCAGGGCCATCAGCTGCGCAGTGCTCTGAAGCGAGAGCAGGTTCTGGCGGACGCCGGCTGAGAGGACGATTTGACTGCTACTCATCGGAGAGAATCCTCAAATTCGTTGACACGCGCCACGAGCGATCAAGGAGTATTGAACTGTTAACCCTAATGGTCGGTTAAACTCAGTATTGATCCATTAACCCTAATACTTGGTAAAAGCCGTGCGGCTTCCTCACCTATATGGGGCGATCGGGAGGAAGTGCTTTGCAGATAAGGATTATTTGAGAAGGACGACCCGGAGGCGCGCATCTCCTCCGCCCGGGGAGCGGGGACATGAGAGAGCGCCAGCGCCCGGAATTGGAAATCAAAAATAAAAAAACGGCGGGCCGAAGCCCGCCGTTCGTGTGACCCAGCTTATAGGTCTGATTAGAACAATCGCAGCACGGCCTGGTCGGCCTGCGACGACAGCGACAGTGCCGTGGTGGACAGCTGCTGGCGTGTCTGCAGGGCGAGCAGGTTTGCACCTTCCTCGTTGGTGTCGGCGAGGACAAGGTTGTCAGCGCCGGTCTGCAGCGTATTGATCATCGACTTGGTGAAGTCTTGGCGGTTCTGCACGATCGACAGGTTCGAGCCGAAGGACGAAGCTTGCGCACGGAGCGTCGAGAGCGCCGTGGTCATTGTTTCGTTCAGCGAGTCCAGGGTGGCATCGCTACCGAAGTCTTCGTTGGTCGCCGTGGTGATGCCAAGATAGGCCGCGTCGATCGAGGTGGCGTTGCCGCTCACGTCCTTGGCCTGAATCTCGAGCGTCGAGGTTCCGATTTCGTTGAACACCAGCTTCAGCTTGTCGGCGCGGAGCAGATTGATGCCGTTGAAGCTCGAGTCGTCGGCCGTCTTGTTGAGCTGGTCGAGCAGCGTGTTGAACTGCGTGACCAGCGTCTTGCGGACGTCGTTGCCGCCGATCGTGTTGGTTCCGGTAGAACCGGTCACGGCGGTACCCGTTGTGTTGAGGCCGCCGACCGTCAAGTCTGCGGTAGACAGGTTCTGAATGCGCAGCTTGCCGTTGTCAGAGCTGGCAACGATCTTGTCCTTGAACGCGGTGTTGTTGTTGATTTCGGTCACGAGTTCGTCGACCGTCTTGGCCTCGAGAGCTGCACCGGTAACCGGTGTGGCCGTGTTGGCAACGCCCGATGTGTTGGTAATGTTGGTGGCCGTGAGGTTGGAGATCGCGATCGACGACGTGGTGCCGGTGGTCGCGGACTCGAGGGCCAGCGTGGTGCCTGTTCCGTCAACTGTGACGCCGGTACCGAGCTGAGTATCTACGATGCTTGCGAGTTCGGCGACGTCGTCGATGACGTTGTCGTTATCGCCTACCGCGGCGACCGCGGCAGCATCGATGGTCACGGTTGTTGCCGTGCCGCCATCGACGGCAACATCGAAGCTGAGGGTCTTGGCTGCACCGGCAGCTGCGCCGGCGGTGCCGGCGCCAACAGCGGCACCGAAAGGCGTGGCGCCGAAGTCGGCGTTGCCGGCGTCCGGATCGCCGTCCACTGCGGTAATCGCCACCGTCGAGGAGGTGCCAGTGGTGGCTGAGGTCAGAGTAACGTTGGTGCCGTCGTTGGTGGCGGTGACATCACCGGTGAGAGAGCTGGCGCCGATGGCCGCGTTCAAGGCGTCGGTGAATTCGTCGATATCGTCGATGGTAGAGTCGTTGTTGCCCACGCCCTGCACGATGCCCTGTGTGAGGGTGACGGTCACCGGACCACCGCCGTCAACATTGAGGGTAATGTCGACTTCGTCGGTAGCGCCAAAGGCAGTGGTATTCGCGGCAAAAGCGAAAGAGTTGGTGCCGGCCGTCGGCGAAGAAGCGGAGAAGTCCATGGCCGCGAAAGTGCCGGCCGTGTAGGTCGCTGCAGTAGCTGCGCCCGAGGTCAGATCGACGTTGACGGCAGTCGTGCCGATAGCGCCACCACTGAACGAAAGCTGTTCGGTGCCCGCCGGCGTGGCCGGAAGTTCGAGCGAATAGGATGCAGTCTTGAACGATTTGTCCTGGCGGGCCTGACGCAGCGTGGACTGCATCGACTGCACCGTGCTGGTGATCGAGGTGATGCCGTTGTCCGCTGCTTGAAGCTGCTTGATGCCGTTCGACATCGAGTCGATCAGGGAGCTCAGGTCGGTTGCGCGCGATTGCAGAGACGATGACGTGAAAAAGTTGACCGGATTGTCGAGGGCCGAGTTCACCTTCTTGCCGGTTGAAAGACGGCTTTGAGTTTGGCTCATCATCGCTGCAGTGCTTTGCAGCGAGAGCAGGTTCTGTCGGACGCCAGCCGAGAGTGTAATATTGGAAGCCATGGATCGAACCTTTCTGGTCGTATGCCGTACATGACAGTTGCCGTTCTGGAACTGCGTCGTAGCGGCGTTTGCTTTTTTGCGGATCGCAATGACCGCGGCGCCGTGATCGCATGTAGCCGCGTAAGGGCGCGTAAAAAAACGTAGTTAATAAAGGGAGATGTCAGCTAAAGGCCGCAGCAATTTGCACGCCGAAAATTCACTGCGTGCTAACCATGTTTCGCCGCGCTTGAATTTTTTTGAAGCCGCGCATTCGCCTCTATGAGGGGCGAATAATTGCTGCCGTCATGATGATCGCGCGGGGCTCGCGTCGATGGCAGCGCGCCCGCGTTATGGAAAACAAACCGGAAAAAATTATGGTGTATGAAATGTTATCGCGCGTGCATCGGTACGCTCGGGTTTGCGAATAGGCTTGGCGAAAAACTTCCCGTGCGCGCATTGCGCGCCTATAGCACGCGGCTCATCGCAATCGGTTGTGAGTGACGCGGAGCAATGCTCGCGCTACGTCCGCTCGCGCCGTAAACCTGCGGTCGCGCCTTCTGCGTGATCTCAGCCGATACGCCGCGCACGATGCCTTCGGCGACCGCATGCGCCGTTGCGAGGACCGCCAGATTGACTTGCAGGTTGGCGTGAAACGCGACGTGCCGTTGCTTGAGGTCGGCGAGCAGTTTCGGCTGTGCATCGAGGAAGGATGAACTCGCTTTCAATCTTGCTACATCCGTGACGTAGAGCTGCGCGAGTTGCGCCTTCGCCGGCTCCAGCTGTGCCGCTTCGTTGAGGCGGCTGGCGCGCACCAATGCGGTTTCTTGTTCGATGAGTTTGAGGAGCGCATCCATCACCTCATTGAGATGAGCGACGACGGCGAACGCTTCCTCGTGGCTTGTGATTGGATCGATCAAAGGCTTCACCGTCGGTCTGAGACCCATGTTCCAGTCCTTATGCTTCTGGCGATGCTTATTGCGCCGACGCGGCTTCCTGATACATCAGCAGCGAGCGGTAGACCGGTTCTGCCAGCCCAATGCCGCCGTTCTTCGCAAACGATTTCGAAAATTCGTCGGTCAGGAATGAGCGCCAGACGCCAACCCCCACGCCGCCGCCCATCGGTCCTTCGCCATCGGTCTCGGTGAACATGTGCTGGAACATCGTGCCCAGAAACACCGCTTCGAAATTCTCCGCGGTGGTGCGGGCCGCGGTCTGATTTTTCGTCTTGGCGGCTGTAAGAGGGGCATGCGCTTTGGCGGCGTCGAGCACAGCAGAGATTTGTTGTGTGAGGCCGGAGGCGGCGTTCATCACATCACCTCCAGATCGGCCTGGATTGCGCCCGCGGCCTTGATCGCTTGCAAAATCGATATCAGGTCACGCGGCCCGATGCCGAGCGCGTTGAGGCCGTCGACCAGCTGTTGCAATGATACACCGTCGCGCACGACCGCGAGCTTGTGACCATCCTCCTGCACGCCGACGTTGGTTCGCGCCACGCTGGTTGTTCGCCCCAGCGAGAACGGTGCGGGCTGGCTGACCTGACGCGATTCCGCGACCGTGACCGTCAGATTTCCTTGCGCGACGGCGACCATCGAAACACGCACGTCGCGCCCCATGACAATGATGCCGGAACGCTCGTCGATGATGACGCGGGCGGGTTGGTCGGGCTCGACCTGGAGCTGCTCGATTTCGGTCAGCAGCGCGATGACGTTGCCCTGATATTCCTTTGGAATGCCGATCTGGACGGTGGCGGCGTCAAGCGGTTCAGCGGTCGGCGCACCGATGAAATCGTTGACCGCGCTGGCCACCCGCTTCGCAGTGGTGAAATCCGCGTTGCGCAGCGCGAGCCGGACTTGATTCAGTCGGTTCAGCGCGAAGTCGATCTCGCGCTCGATAATGGCGCCGTTGGCGATCCGCCCCTTGGTTGGAACGCCGCGCACAACCTTGGCGGCCTGGCCCTCGGCTTCGAAGCCGCCAATCGCGAGCGAGCCCTGCGCTACCGCATAGACATTGCCATCGGCGCCGAGGAGCGGTGTGACGAGCAGGGTGCCGCCCTGGAGATTTTTGGCATCGCCCAGCGCCGATACGGACACATCGATGCGAGTACCCTGGGTCGCAAACGCCGGGAGATTGCCCGTCACCATGACCGCGGCAACGTTGCCGGTGCGCAGCGTCTGGCCGCGGATGTTCACGCCCAGCCGCTCCAGCATGGCCTGCAGCGATTGCCGGGTGAAGGGCGAGTTGTTGATGGTGTCGCCGGTGCCGTTGAGGCCGACCACCAGGCCGTAGCCGATAAGCTGATTCTGGCGGACGCCCTCGATGTTCACGAGATCCTTGATCCGGGACGTGGCGAAGGCATCGGAAGCCAGCGCCACGATGATCGCAGCCATCGCGCCAAGCACCTTGCCCCATCGCGGTATCTTGTTCATGTCTTCACTCCCGCAGCGCCACGCGCCGTCCGAACGGGACTTGCGAGCGTCGTGCCAGCGCCACGAAAGCTCGCAACCATTTGAAAATAAAATAAGAATTGAAATACCGCTGGTGTCCGGTAGACCCGCGGCGCGGCATCGGTTGCCCGCCCGGCGGCAATATTTGCCGAGCTTTAACACCCTGTTAACCATAATTTGGGACGTTGCGGCGCGGCGAGGGCGCCGTCCGGACGGAAGAATGCGCGTCAACGGCACAAACGGAATTGCGGGGCCGACCTCGTCAAATGCCCCTCGGCGCACGAGTTCGAGCGGATTTTCGCTGCCGCAGGCCGAGCCCGAATCGATGCCGAGCGGCGCGAGCGGGGTCCGCACGGTGGCCGGGATCGATGCTCTGATCGCCCTTCAAGGGGTGGAGGACCCGACCGAGCGCCGCCGACGCTCGGTGACGCGAGGCCGTCAGGCCCTCGATGCGCTGGAAGAACTCAAGCTGGGTGTGCTGGGTGGAGGCTTGGACAATAGCGTGCTGCAGCGGCTTCGGACCGCAGCGGCGGGGCTCAAGGAATTGTCCGGAGACCGGAATCTCGACGCGGTGATCTCGGAAATCGAACTCAGGGTGGAGGTGGAATTGGCGAAATTTGGCGCTGGGCAAACCCGTTAGCCGCGCTTGACCGGGCATCTATTGGATGGCGGCGATAACGGCAAAAACCGCTTGTCGCCGGTGTTGTCTCTGTTTTGCGGGCCTTATATAAGGCCGTTCCGCAAGGCTGCCAGTGCGGGCAGCGGGGTAACGTGTGAGACTGGGATGACCTTGACCAAGGATAAGTCCTACCGGCCCTCCCCAAAAGAGCCGTTCATGAACGACCGCCAGAAGGCCTACTTCCGCCAGAAATTGCTGGACTGGCGGGACGACATCCTGAAGGAAACCAAAGAAACCCTGCAGCATCTGCAGGACGAGAATCAGAATCACCCGGACATTGCAGACCGGGCTTCATCCGAAACCGACCGCGCGATTGAACTTCGCGCGCGGGACCGCCAGCGAAAACTGATTGCCAAGATCGATGCCGCCCTTGGCCGCATTGACGACGGCACCTATGGCTATTGCGAGGAGACTGGGGAGCCGATCTCGCTGAAGCGTCTCGAGGCCCGTCCGATCGCCACGCTCTCGATCGAAGCGCAGGAACGCCACGAGCGGCGCGAGCGGGTTTACCGCGACGAGTAGGATATTACGCCCGGCCTCGGCCCGGCGGGTTGGGCCTGGCGTTGTCGGCGCCGGCCAAGTGCAATTGCGCCGTTGAGCGGTTGATGCGTCGAGCCGTCAGGCCTTTGGCGCGCTATGTGTGACCCTGCGCGTTCCAGTGGACTACATGCTGGTCCGATGTTGTCGGCACGCGATATATGGCATCGTGTGGACGACGGGCTTGCTGATTCCATGACGTCGGGGCGGATCATGGACAGATTCATTCTCGGAAGTTTGGCATCTCTCGTTCTGGCGGGCGCCGCTTACGCGGCGGACATGAGGGCCGTCCCCAATGGCCGTCAGCCAGCCTGGACTTGGGACGGCTTCTATATCGGCGTGCATACGGGCGCGATGTGGAGCGGCGCCAAGGTCTCCGATCCGTTCGGGCCTTCCATCTATGGCGACGATGTCGAGATACCCGGCTACATGGTCGGCGGTCAGGTTGGCTATAACGTCACCGCCGCGCCGGGTTGGGTGGCCGGGCTGGAAGCGGACGGCGGCTTCTCCGGCTCTGATGGAAGCAACACCTGCGTGCAGTTTTCGCCGGACTTCGTCGGCTCCAACTGCAAAGCCAAAATACACGCGCTGGGCACGGTCGCGGGACGGTTGGGGTTCACGGTCGGACCGGCGGGCCGTACGCTCGTTTACGGCAAAGGCGGCGTGGCCTGGAGCCGTCATCGGATGGCGATCGACAACAACAACAATTTCTTCGGCGCGTTCCCGCAGAACGCGACGAATTCGCGCCATCTGTCGTGGGGCTGGACCGTCGGCGCGGGGGTGGAGCGTGCCATCACTCCGGCGTGGTCGCTGAAATTCGAGTACGGCTATCTGAACTTCGGTCATTACAGCGTGACAACACCGGCAGGCTTTCTCATTGACTCTGCGACGGGCGGCGTTACGGACACAGTTGGACGCGCAACATCGAGCGTTCGTCAGGATGCGCATGTGTTCAAGGTCGGCTTGAACTACAGGTGGGGCAGCGATCCGCGGTCCACCTGGGATGAC